>Ga0268357_100132_pt1 | contig 129847 bp, 108 predicted proteins | sample BioMet10_FD_192466 | JGI IMG/M metagenome (GOLD analysis project Ga0268357, IMG submission 192466) | Sewage microbial communities from Oakland, California, United States - Biofuel 10 (Illumina Assembly) | ecosystem: Engineered > Wastewater > Sewage > Unclassified | place: USA: California...
TGCCCCCCCACAGGTCGACCAGGAAAAGGACGTGCTCCTGGTCGTTGAACGTGGCAATTGCGTCAAGCAGCTTCTGGTGCATGTCGTCCGGACCCATGTCTGGTGTCAGAACGACCGCCGACACGTTCTCCTGCGGACCAAAGATCATCTGTCCTGATTCTTTGATGCCCTCGGCGAACTTGCCATGGCTGGCTAGAACAATACTTACCACTTCTTACCTCCTTCTCGTTTGTTGCATTGCTTGCGGACGTGAATACATGAGACCCTGATTCACACTTTCTCCCTCATGGCTCCATGTTTCGTCCATATCTTAGCCTTTTTTTGCATTGGTAATCGCGGAATTTCGTAATATGTGTGAACTCGCTTGCGAAAAAGTCTGAGATGCGGTTGCTCTTTCAGATTTCCCAAGAGCGATTTCTCGCTCATTTCGCAGCGTCAGCAAGGAATGCAGACCAACTCATGCGTTGACTGGCTGAAAGGCGAAAAACCATCGGCGGTCATGAGACCGAAGTCCTCGAGACGGATGCCGAACTTGCCGGGTAGATAGATGCCTGGCTCGATGGTAACGACGGAGCCCTCGGGAACGGGGAAGGGATAGCTGCGACCGAAGTTCGGCTTCTCGTGTATCTCGAGGCCGACGCCATGACCGAGGCCGTGCTTGAAGTAGTCGCCATAACCCGCGTCGGAGATGACCTTCACCGCGAGGTCCTGGATGTCCGTGCCGATGCAGCCGGGCCTTGCGGCGGCGGCGCAGGTCTCGTGGGCGAGACGGACGACGTCGTAGACCTTTCTCTGCTCCTCGGAGGGCTCGCCCACGCAGACGGTGCGGGTCATGTCGGAGTGATAGTCATGGTAGCCCGCGCCGTAATCCATCACGATGAGGTCGCCCTCGCGCACGACCGTCTCGCCCGGCTGCGCGTGCGGGTTGGCACCGTTGGCGCCCGTGGCGATGATGGAGTCGAACGAGAGCGCGTCGGCGCCGTTCATGAGCATGTAGTTCTCGAGCTCGGCACGTATCTGCTGCTCGGTGAGACCGGGCTTGATGAAGCCGCAGATGTGCTCGAAGGCGGCGTCGGTCGTCGCCTGTGCATGGCGCATGAGCTCGATCTCCTCGGCGTCCTTGATCTTGCGCAGGTCGCAGATGTCACCATGCATGCGCGGGTTGAGGCAGGCCACCGACGCGCGAAGGCACTCGCCGGAGAGGTCGTCATAGAACGCGAGGTCAAGGGTGTCTTCCACGGCGACGGAGCGGGAGTGGGTCTCGCGGATGCGCTGCGCCGCCCACCATGCGGGCTCGACGATGTCCATGTCGATCTGCCAGGGCGTATCGCGTCCGAGACGCGTGAGGAAGGTGTTGTAGTAGCGAGAGTCGGTGTGGAGCCAGAGCCCGTCCTGCGTGATGAACGCCGTGTGAGCCGTCTCGTCGTCGAAGGTGCGCTCTGCCCCAGTGAGCCACCTGAGGTCGGGGTTGTTGCGAAGGATCGCCGCGTCGTAGCCGCACTCCGCCATGCGCTCGCGGAAGCGGGCGACACGACCCGCGCAGGCCGTTGCATCTGCCATGATGAACCTCTTTCTGTCGAATTGCTGATTGCGCCCGCGACTACTCCGCCGCGGACTCGATGCCATCCTCGTCGGAGTCGACGCGATCGCCGTCTTCCAGAAGGTCCGCGTGCGCCGCGCACCAGGCGCCGGCGTGCTCGGAGAGAAGGTCGTCCTCGACCGCGGAGAGCCGAACGCGGCCGAGCGCCTTGGGCATGCAGATCATGAACCTGCGAGACCTACGGAAGCACTCGGCCTTGAGGGCGGCGATCATCTCGTCGGGGCTCACGTCGCAGGCGACGTAGCCCAACCCCAACCTCTCGAGAACCTCGTCCTGGGCGAGTACGTCATCCACGCTGAGGCTGTCCGCACCCGCAGCGAGACGCGCGGAGAATCGCATGCCCTCCGCGAGGAGCGTCGAGGGCGGGACGTCCTCATGGACGAGGCCCCGCAGGGCCCAGACGAAGGACTGCCCGTACTCCGCCGACTGCCGAGTGGCGGCGCTCGTAGAGGAGACGGTGCGACCGCGGCTCTTGAGCGTGTCTGCGACCTGGGTCTCAAGCACCGAAAGATCTTCCGAGGCGATGTCGTCGGCACGGTCCCAGAGCCTGCCGAACGTCTTGTCGGAATCCGAGATCGCGATGGCGACCATCAGGGCGCGGGCATAGAGAACCGACTCGGAGGTGGCGTCGAGGTCCATGAGCCCAAGGTCGCAGAAGAGGAAGCGCGTGTGGCTTTCCTGCATGACGAGACGCTCCACACCGGGCAGTTCGAGGGGCAGAGGCGTGGTAGGCGCCACGAGCGCGGAGGCGAGGTCGGTGGGGATCATGGCGAGCTGCGTACCGCCGCACCATGAGGTGCATGCGAACGATGCCACCGAGAGCGGCGCGGCCGAGCCGACGGCGACGACGAGGTCGTCGGAGGTGATGCCCGCGAGGGCGAGCTCCTGCCAGAACGCCTCGACCGACCGCATGCCGCACGGGTCCCTATCCGAGGAGAGGTCGGCCAACACGACGAAGAAGCCCTCGCACGTAAGATCTCGCCGGATCGACTCCACGAGGTCCTCGTCCACCTCCGGCGCATGCGCGAGCAGAAGGGAGTGCGGCTTGCCCACGGCGCATCTCAGCTCGTGACCCACGTTCGCGACGTTACCGCGTCCGACGTACGCCTGCATGGATCCGGAGCGCAGGGTCACCCACTGCTTTTCCTGGGTAATCTCTTCGTCGCTCATAGAAGTCCCCTTTCCCAGAGCAGCTCGCCCGACTCGAGGGCGACCTGCTCGAACGTCCTGTCCCTAACGTCAATGGTGATGTCTGCCGTCTTCTCGTAGAGCGGGCGGCGATGGCAGTAGAGCTCCTTGGCATGCGCGGCCGTGCCGAGGTCGGGACGCTTCTCGGGGCGCCTGATCTGACGAAGCGAATCGGTGAGATCGCCGTCGAGAAAGACGACGACGCCCATGTCATGCATGAGGTCGCAGTTCTCCCCGCGTTCGATGATGCCGCCTCCGCAGCTCACGAGCAGCGACTTTCGCACGCGAAGATGCCCGAGCTGAACCGTCTCCGCGTCTCGGAAGAAGCTCTCTCCCTCCTCGTCGAAGACCTCCGTGACCGTCTTTCCGAGGGAGCGCTCCACGAGCTGGTCAGTATCCACGTAGCAGCGGTTGAAGAGCCGGCCAAGATTACGCGCGAGGGTGGATTTACCAACTCCGAGAAAGCCCACGAAGAAGATGTGGTCGCACCCCTCGTGGACGACGTATGTTGCGCTCGGCTGTTCCAACACTCCCCTTCGCCCGATTTCTCTCCGCTCGATTCTAGCACCCGAGCGCAAGAGGTCATAGGAGAGGCTAGCGCTGGGAGCCATCCTCCCCCTCGAAGCGCACACCACGAAGGATCGGCTCCTCGACGAGGCGAAAGAGCTGCGTGTACCAGAGGTCGGAACGCGACTGGGGGCGCACGAGAATGGTGCGAACGCCCGCGAGGTTGGCGGCGACCACGTCAGTGAAGACCTGGTCGCCGATCAGAACGGTCTGCTCGGCAGGCACGCCCTTGCGTGCGAGCGCGAGCCACACGGCGACGGGGGCGGGTTTCATGGCAGGGGCGATCGCGTCGCAGCCGAGCTCGTCGGCCGACAGGCGCACCTCGTGCGAATGGAAGTTGTTCGAGACGAGGCACAGCTCGAGACCAGCCGAGCGTGCCCTCGAGAGCCACGCATGCACCTTCTCGGGCGCCACCTTGGCATCACGCGGAACGCAGGTGTTGTCGCGGTCGAGAAGGACGAGACGCACGCCCCAGGACAGGAGCTCGTCCACGTCGACGAGATCGAGCGATGCCACGTACCTGTCCGCGGAGAAGACGTTCATGGCGCGCTACGAGTTCTGGGCCGCCGCAATGGCCTGCTGGTGCTCTTCGTACGTCTCGGAGAACTGGTGGACGGTGTCCGAGATGAAGAAGTAGTAGTAGTTGGTGGACGAGGGCTCGAGGGCGGCCTGGATGGAGGGCAGACCGGGCGAGCAGATCGGGGTTGGCGGAAGGCCGCCGTAGAGATAGCTGTTGTAGGGGCTGTCGGTCTTGAGGTCATCGGCGCTGACCTCGCCGCCCGTGACATAGCCCATGGTCGCATCGCTTTGGAGCTTCATGCCGTCGCGAAGGCGGTTATAGAAGACGGAGGCGACGAGCGGGCGATCGTCGTCGGTCACGGCCTCGCGCTCGATGATCGAGGCGAGCGTGAGGATGTCGTAGTCGCTCATCGTGACGCCGTAGGTGCTCTGTATCATAGCCTCGGCGGAGGCGAAGTCGAGCTTGGCCATCTCGACCTTGTACTGGTCGAGCATGGCGCGGATGACGAGGTCGGCCGTGACGGTCTTGCCCGAGAAGTCATAGGTCTTGGGAAAGAGGAAGCCCTCGAGGGAGTCGTTGGCAGCGGCGGAGAGGAAGGGGTAGTCGCCTATGTAGTTCGAGACCGTAGCCTGGGCGATGAAGTCGTCGGCCGACACGCCGAAGGTCGTCTCCACGGCCGCGGCGATCTTCTTGAGCGTGTAGCCCTCGGGAATGGTCAGCGACGCGGACGACGAGTTGGGGCCGGATGTGAGCAGCGCAAAGATGGAATCCATGTCACCGCCGGTAATGAACGTGTACGTACCGCTCTTGAGGCTCGCACTTATGTCGCGACGCTGAACCTGGGCGAGAAAGTCGCTCGTGCTCGAGATGACGCCCGCATCATAGAGAGACTGGGCTATCTGGCCCGCGCTCGAACCCGCAGGGATGGTGACCTCGACGCTCTGGCCGGCCACGATGGAGCGACTGTCGTCCGTGGTGCCCCCCGAGACCAGGGGGAGCACGAAGCGAACGCCCACGAAGACGAGGGCAGCGATCACCACGACCCCCACGATGATGGTGACGGCGCGCGCGCGAATACCACCGCGATCCTGGCGCGCGGACGACTTGACGGTAACGTGTCGCGTGGTGGCCGCGGTACGATCAGAGATGTGCGCGGAGCCGAGCGCGGGATGCGGGGACATGGCGCTGGAGGAGGAGACGACCGGAATCTCCGGCTTGGGCGAATGGCTTGAGCCAGTTCGAGGGCCCGCCTGGCCAACCGGGCTCGTCTCAGGCGCAGAGGAGGCACCGGGGTTTTCTGAAGCGTCCGTCTCGACGGGCTGACGCTTGAAGTGGGCGGCACGTTTGGGCTGGTCGGAGGTGGGCATGGAGCTTCCCCTCTTAGTTTCGCCTGGCATCGAGCCAGGCTTGAAGGAATAGGGACGCGGCGACCATGTCTACTCGACCGCGCATGGTCTTCTCGTTGAGACCCCGCTCACGAAGGATACGCTTGGCTTCCTGCGACGAGAGCCTCTCGTCGGCAAACTCCAGCGGAAGTCCGCAGTTGGAGGCTATCGCACGTGCCTGCTCGTCGACGCGCTCCGCCTGGGGGCCGATCTCGCCTGCCATCGTCATGGGCCTGCCGCACACGAGGACATCGGGCTCCCAGTCCTCGAGCACGCGTCTGAACGACGTGGCATGACCGAGAACCTCGTCGGCGGGCAGCACGCACACGGGAGACGCGACGCATCCGTCGGGGTCGCTCACGGCAACCCCGATGCGCTTCTCGCCGATATCAAGCGCGAGCGCCCTCATGGATGCATCCTATGCGCCGAGAAGGGCCCTGGCGGCGTCGAGCGCGGCATCAATGCCCGAGACGTCAGAGCCGCCCGCCTGGGCCATGCTGGGCCTGCCGCCACCGCGCCCTCCGACGAGACCGGAGACCTGCCTTATCACGTCACCCGCGGAGAAGCCCGCGGCGACGGCGGAGTCGGTGCCGCCCGCGAGGAGGGCGACCTTGCCGTCGGAAGTGGCCGAGGCGATCACGCAGGCCACGGGCTCACCGTCGGCCGCGTCACGAATGCCGTCCCACGCGGAGCGCAGGTCCTTGCCAGAAAGGCCCTCGAGGCGTGAAACCACGCAGCGATAGCCCCCGAGCTGCACGGCGGTCCCGTAGGCGTTGGCGACCTGGTCGGACGAGGAGCCGGTGGTGGCCGCCTCGAGCCTTTTCTGGGTGTCGCGCAGCTCCTGCTGAAGCTTGGCGACGCGCTCGGCGAGCTCGGCCGGACGACACTTGAGCGCGGTGGCGACCTCGGCGACCTCGGCGAGACGCTCGTCGACGTACTCGACGGCGCCCGCGGAGGTCACGGCCTCGATGCGCCGGGCGTTTGACCCCACGGAACTCTCCGAGACGATCTTGAAGAAGCCGAGCTCTGCGGTGTTGCGAGCGTGGGTGCCTCCGCAGAGCTCGCGCGAGTAGGGCGTGTCGGAGCTGCCGGTGGAGACCACGCGCACCACATCGCCGTACTTCTCGCCGAAGAGGGCGACGGCGCCGGACGCCTTGGCCTCCTCTATGCCCATGACCTTGGTCACGACAGGCTCGGCGGCGAAGATCTCGGCATTGACGAGGCCCTCGACGCGTTCGAGCTCGTCGGGTGTCACGGCCTCGAAGTGGGTGAAGTCAAAGCGCAGGCGGTCGGGAGCCACGAGGGAGCCGGCCTGGTTGACGTGGTCGCCCAGCACCTGCTTGAGCGCGGCGTCAAGGAGGTGGGTCGCGGTGTGATTTCGACGGATGAGCTCTCGGCGGCCATGGTCGACCCGCGCCTCGAACGTCATGCCCACCACGACGGCGCCCTGCTCGACGGTGCCGTCGTGCGAGACGAGCCCACCCTCGTGGTGCCTGGCCTCATTCACGCGAACGCCCGCGGCGTCGGCGACGAGAAGGCCCGTGTCGCCGACCTGGCCGCCCATCTCTCCGTAGAAGGACGTGCGGTCGAGGACGACGGAGACCTCGTCGCCCTTCTCGGCGCGGTTCACGGACTTCTCGTCTCGGACGATGGCGACGACCCTGCAGCCGGCGAGGGCGTCGGAATCATAGCCATCGAACTCGGTGGCGGCCAGCTCGTCGGAGAGCGCTACCCAGACGTTGTTGTGGGTTCCCCACGCGTCGCGGTTTGCCTGCGCGCGACCGCGGCTCTTCTGGGCCTCCATCTCGCGGTCAAAGGCGGCCATGTCCACATCGTGGCCCGCGCCGCCCGCAATCTCGCGGGTGAGGTCGATGGGGAAGCCGTAGGTGTCGTGAAGCTTGAAGGCGACCTCGCCGGAAAGGACCTCGCCCTCGCCGATGCGATCGAGTTCGGCGGCAAGGCTCGCCTCGCCCGCGTCGAGCGTGGCACCGAAGCGCTCCTCCTCGGCCGAGATGATGCCGTCGATGAGCGCCTGCTGGTCCACGAGCTCGGGATACACGCCACCGAGGATGCTGGTCACCTCGTGCGAGTAGGTGGTGAGGAAGGCTCCCTCGATTCCCATGAGACGCCCATGGTAGATCGCACGACGGAGCAGACGGCGCAGGACGTAGCCGCGTCCCTCGTTGGACGGCAGGATGCCGGCACCGATCATGAACGCGACGGCGCGGGAGTGGTCCGCGACGATTCGCAGGCTCCTGTCGGTGACGTGACTCTCGTGGTAGGTTACGCCAGCGAGCCTCTCGCCCACGCCGATGAGGGTGCGCAGGATGTCTCCCTCGTAGTTCGAGCCCTCGTGCTGCATGATGGCGGCGATGCGCTCGAGGCCCATGCCGGTGTCGACGTTGCGATGCGGGAGGTCGGGCATCGAGCCGTCCTCCTGGCGGTCGTACTGCGTGAATACGAGGTTCCAGAACTCGAGGTAGCGGTCGCCGTCGTCGCCGGGCCTCTCGCCATCGAACTCAAGACCCTGGTCGAAGTAGATCTCGGAGCAGGGGCCGCAGGGGCCGGTGGGGCCCGCGGCCCAGAAGTTGTCCTCGGCGCCGAGGCGCGAGATGTGGTCGTAGGGCACGCCCTGGGCGTGCCAGAGCTCGATGGCCTCGTCGTCATCCTCGAAGACCGTCATGTAGAGACGGTCGGCAGGCAGGCCGAGGTGGTCGGGCGAGGCGATGAAGTCATAGGCCCACTCGATGGCGTCGGCCTTGCTGTAGCCGCCAAAGGAGAAGTTGCCCAGCATCTCGAAGAAGGAGAGGTGGCGGGCATCGCCGATGTTGTCGATGTCATTGGTGCGCAGGCATTTCTGGCAGGACGTGGCGCCTATCGCCCTCATGGTCTTCGTGCCCTGGTAGTACTCCTTGAACTGGTTCATCCCCGCGTTGGCGAGAAGGAGCGACGGGTCGTCGGGGACGAGCGACGAGGATGGGTAGAGCTTGCAGCCCTTCGACTCGAAGAAGCGGAGGAAGTCCTCTCGGATCTCTGCGGTGGTCATGGTCTTGTAGTCGAACGTGGTCATGGTTCTCCTTGTAGCTCGTTATGCGTGGGGCGACTGGCGACGACGCGCGTCGTTAGCGGCGCGATTTGTTCCGTTGTGAGTCTAGCGCACCGTCATCGTCCTGCGTCGGGGATGCGTCAGCCTCGGCGTTGTTCCGCAACTCCTGCGCATGGGACTCGTCACGGTCGCGACGACGAGACCCGAGGACCCTCGTCGACGCACCCAGACGCTCCGCCATGGTGCGCGGCATGTTGGCGGGACGCTCGTCCCGCTCGACTCGCGTGGCCTGCTCGCGCGACACCAGGCGGGTGCCCTCGAAGAACTTGTCGTCGTCAAGGGCATCGTAGGTGGGCTGGATGTTGCCGTCGGCGTCGTGGAAGGGAGTGCTCTTGAAGAAGGCCCCGTCGTAGGAGACGAGCTGGCGACCCGTGCGCTCCTCGAAGAAGTAGACGAAGACGCCTCGCGCCGCCGCGGTGAGCGGAATGGCGAGGATCATGCCCGGAACGCCGCCGAGGGCGCTTCCGAAGACGATGCCCACGAGCGTGAGCGCGGGATGGACCTTGACGGCCGATTGCATGACGAGGGGCGACAGCAGGTTGTCGGCCACGTTGGCGGCGACGACCATGATCACGAGCGTCCACAGGGCCATGGCGGGACTCACCGCAAGCGCGAGGACCATCGCAAGGCACGCCGAGAAGAACGGACCTATGACGGGGATGAAGTGCATGATGAACGTGGCCGTCGCCACGAGTCCCGCATAGGGGTGGCCGATGAGCGCGCAGCCGAGAAAAGCCATGACCGCGTTGGCAAGGGACGTGATGAGCTGGCCGCGCATGTATCCACCCATGGAACGGCTCATGACGGCGAACATGAGGGTCATCTCGTCGGAATGCTTCGGACCCGCGATGGTGCAGAGCTCGCGGACGATGATCGGGTAGTCCATCGCGAGCCAATAGGCGAGCACGAGCCCAAGGAAGAAGTTGAAGAGGTTGCCCATCGTGGCGGTGACGTTATCCAGAAGATTCGTGCTCAGCTGACGCGCCATGGAGGACGCGAGATCGGTCCCGACCGAGGAGAGCGAGCTCACGACCGAGTTGACGGTGTCCTGGAGGCTGGCGTTGTTGGCGGAGCCGTAGTTGGCCCAGAAGTCGGAGAGATAGCCCTGGAACTGCGCGACGTATGAGGGCACGCGCTGAAGCACCGCGACGGTCTGGTCGACGAACGGGGTGCCAAAGACCAAGACGATCGCGATGAACACGCAAATCACCACGACGAGGGCGATGAAGGCGGAAAGGGCGCGGTTGACGCCGCGATCCTCGAGGCCATTGGTGATGGGGCTGCAGATGAAGCCGATGATGCCGCCTATGAGCAGAAGCTCGACGGCCGGTCCGACGAGCATGAGACCGCGTACGGCAAGCAGAAAGGCGATGATGACGCCGATGATGGCCCACGCCTCGACGGCGCGACGGCGCCACGAGGCATAGTCCTCATCGCTCGCGTTGGTCCTCCGATTGTCTTGCATGTATCCTCCCTCGCCTCCGGACCAGCTATCTCAGAAGCCGGAGACGGCCCCACGTCATTGGTGCATCTCGCCGTCTGGATCGATCTTCTCCTGCACGCGCTTGAGCGTACGCCGAAGCAGCCTTGACACCTGGACCTGAGAGATGCCGAGCTTCTCGGCAATCTCGACCTGGGTGAGGCCCTCGACGAAGCGCATGCGAATGACCTCCTGCTCGCGCGGGGAGAAGTCATGAATCGCCTCGTCGAGCGCGATGCGGTCGTCGGAGCCTGCAAGGTCGGCGTCCTCGGTGACGTAGTGGTCAAGCACCGAGGGAGCCTCGTCCTCGTCGGTGGATGACCCGCCCTCGAGGGGAACCGAGCTGTAGGCGCTCGACGACTCCATGGCCTCGAGCACCTCGTCAACGCTCACGCCAAGCTTGGTCGCGATCTCCTCGACCGAGGGGCTGCGCGAGAGCTCGTTGGTGAGTTCGTCAGTTGCCTGGTTGACCTTTGCCGAGAGCTCTTGCAGACGGCGTGGCACACGCACCGACCAGCCCTTGTCACGGAAGTGTCGCTTGATCTCCCCCATGATCGTGGGCGTGGCGTACGTGGTGAACTCGAGCCCGCGGCTGGGGTCAAAGCGGTCGATGGCCTTGATGAGGCCGATCGTGCCCACCTGGACGAGGTCGTCGAGCGGCTCTCCTCTGTTCTTGAACTTGGAGGCGAGAAAGCGCACGAGGTTGAGGTGACTCATGATGAGCTGGTCTCTCACCTCCGAGTCGCCCGTCTCCTCGTACACGCGGAAGAGCTCGCGCGTACGCTCCTTGTCCCAGGCAGCCTTCCCCTTGGGAGTACGTCTGAGCATGCGGCGGGTGGTCTCGCCGGTCTCGGGAGCCGCCATCTACGCGCCTACGCTCTTGACCAGGTGGAGGGTGGCGCCGTCCTCCGAGACGCCGAAGTCGTCGCACACCGCGGAGAGGAGCAGCTCCACGAGGTCGAGCGCCTGGCCGTCACCCCCAAGGTCATCGTCGGCCGGCAGCTCGGCACCAAGCGAGAAGTCCATGGTCATGGCACCGTCACCGAATTTGAAGGTGATGCGGCACTCGTCCGGACGCGTGGCGCAGGAGTAGATGAAGCCCTCCTCGGCGGCCATGCGCACATCCTCGACGTTATCCACGCTCATGTCGAAGCAGACGGCGAGGTTGGCCGCCATCATGCGAACCGCGCGTGCGAAGGGTGCCTCGGCGGGCACGCTGAGGATTACGCTCTTGTCTGACATGGTCATCCCCTACTCGCTCTCGCGGGCATCGTCCGTGGCCGTGTCCTTCTCGGCGGAGGTCGCCTTGGCGGACTCGTAGACGAAGTAGTTGGAGCCCTGCTGTGCGGCCTCGACCCTCTTGGAGGATGGGTCGTCATCGCCCGCACCGTCGAGCTGGCGCTGCTGGTCCTGTGCTTTGCCGCGCCCGGCCACCTTGGAGATGACACCCGCGACGCCGGAGACGGCGGACGTGGCGGCGCTGCTCACCGTGGCGGTGACGCTGGAGGCGGCGTTCGTAACGGTACCCACGTCCCCGAGGATGGCATTGAGGTTGTCGAGGGTGGCCGTCGCGCTGTCGATGGTTCCCGTCGTCTTCTCGAGCATGCCGGGAATCTGCTTGACGGCGGGGTCAAGCTCGTCTGCCATGCCGTCGACCTTGACGATGACGGGCTGAATCTGCGCGATCGTCTCGTTGGCGGAAGTCACGACCTCGTCTATGGACTTGCGCGCGGACCGCACGGTGAGCGCCAGCTCGACGACAGCCCAGATGGCGGCCAGAACCAGTACGATCAGGGCGATGTCGAGCATACTCAGACTCATATTGTGCCCCTCCCTTGGGGAATCGTTTGAACGTGGGACGGCTCGCGCGCATCCCAAGCGAAATCATTCTACCCGTTCGCGCGGCCAGCCTTGCCCATGTTGTCATCTGACGACATGCGATCGCGGCCGATGGACTCCTCTCGCCATGCCTCCCAGCCTCTTGGGCTCACGTGGTAGAAGCTCCCGCGCCCGAGTCCGTCGGGAAGATATCGCTGGTCGACCCAGCCCGACGGATAGTCATGGGGGTAGAGGTAGGGACCATAGGAACCCGACCCCGGGCGATGCCGGTCGCGCAGGTTGCTGGGCACCTCGCGGCGAGGACCCGAGCGAACCTCGGCGAGCGCGGCGTCGATGCCCGCCTCGGCGGCGTTTGACTTGGGGGCGAGGCACACGTAGAGCGCTGCCTGCGCGAGGTTGATGCGGCACTCTGGGTAGCCGATCACCTCGGCGCTCTTGAAGGCGGCCTCGGCCACGAGAAGTGCCTGGGGGTCGGCGTTGCCCACGTCCTCGGAGGCGTGGACCATGATTCGACGCGCGATGAACTTGGGGTCCTCCCCCGCGTCGATCATGCGGGCGAGCCAGTAGAGCGTCGCGTCGGGATCGCTCCCCCGCATCGACTTGATGAAGGCAGAGATGATGTCGTAGTGCATGTCGCCGGACTTGTCGTATGGCAGGCCGCGACGGGGGTTGGCCTCGAGCACGTGGTCGACGGTGATGCGGGCGGGATGCTCCGCCGAGGCGTGGCCGTCGTCGGCCATCTGACTCGCGAGCTCGAGCGAGGTGAGCGCGGCGCGGCCGTCGCCCCCGGCGAGCGAGACGATCTGCTCGAGAGCGGCGTCGGTGAGCTCGAAGGCTCCCGAGAGGCCGTGGTCGTCGCTCACGGCGCGACGAAGCAGCACGCCCACGGACTCGTCGTCGAGCGGTTGAAGCTCGATCACCCGCGAACGAGAGATGAGCGCGGAGTTGACCTCGAAGTAGGGATTCTCGGTGGTGGCGCCGACGAGGATGACGGTGCGATCCTCCACCGCGTGGAGAAGGGCATCCTGCTGCGAGCGGTTGAAGCGATGGATCTCGTCGACGAAGAGTATCGTGCGGCGACCCATGGTGAGAAGGCGGCTCTCGGCGGCATCGATCTCGCGACGGAGGTCCTTGACCGTGCCCGTGATGGCAGAGACCTCCACGAACTCGGCGTGCGTGGTGTTGGCGATGATGCGTGCGAGCGTGGTCTTGCCCGTGCCGGCCGGCCCGTAGAGGATGGCCGACGAGAGGGTGTCGTGCTCGATGGCACGACGCAGCCATGATCCATCGCCCACCGCCTGCTGCTGCCCCACGTAACCGTCGAGGGCCTGCGGACGCATGCGCACGGCAAGGGGCGCGTTGACGTTTCGCTTGTAGCGCTCTATGTCGGAGAAGAGGTTATCCATACGAACGATTGTACGCCGAGCCAGCCGAGGGGGCTACGCGATCACGTCGCCGAAGTAGCCCCTACGCGGGAAGAGGCTCCGCGCCTCGGGAAAGAGCGCCTCGCAGGTGGCAATGAAATAGTCGTCCGTCATGGACGAGATGAAGTCGACCACCGTCTGGTCGAGATTTGACTCCCAGTCGTAGCTGCGAGCGTAGGGCCCGAGATGGCGAGAAACGGGAAGCACGTGATGGGCAAAGACCGCAGCGGCCTCGTCACCGGAGGAGAGCGCCGCGAGCTCATGCTCGTAGAGCATCCCGAAAAGCTCCCGCACGCCTGCGGAAAAATCTCCGTTGACCTCGGCGGCGCCATAGATCTTTTCGTAGTTCTCGCGCTTGGCGCGGGAGAGCTCGGCAAAGCCCTCCCCGCTCATCCCGATGCGACCCCTGCCCAGGCTATGCTCGATGACGTCGGCGGAGAACGCCGCGAGCGCCCAGGCGTTATAGGCACCGCCAAGGCCGTCGTCGAACGACGACTCGTCGCAGATGCCGGCACGCACGGCGTCCTGGCGGTCCTTGCCGACGTAGGCGATGATGTCGGAGACCCGCACGACGCAGCCCTCGAGCGTCATGGGGCGCAGGTGCCTGATGGCGGCGTCACCGCCCTCCCAGCACGACTCGACCCCCCGGTCGAATTCATCGAACGTCGACAGAAGGCTCGTCTCGAAGACCTGCTGCTCGAACTCGCCGTTGTGACAGATGACGCCGTCGAGCGTCTGGAGCGAGAGGTTACGGCCGCCGAGGACGTCGAGCACGCGGACGCTCTGCACGTTGTGGAAGAACCACCTGTTTGTGCGCTCGTGGTAGACGTCGTTGAGAAAGCGCTCCCCCGCGTGACCGAAGGGCGTATGGCCGATGTCGTGGCCGAGGGCGGTGGCCTCGATGAGATCGAGGTTGAGCCCGAGCGCGCGACCGATGTCCCGAGCCACCCTCGCCACAAGCTGCACGTGCAGGCCACGACGGGTGAGGTCGTCGTTGGCCCGAAACGAAAAGACCTGGGTCTTGCCGTCGAGTCGGTTGTAGGCGGGCATGTGCATGATCTTCTCGGAGTCGCGCACGAAGGCGGGGCGAAGGGCCGTGCCTTCGTCGAACCCGGACTCGCGCCGAACGGCAACGAGGTCGGGGGTCGCAAGGGCCGAGAGCTCGCCCGTGGAGCGCTGGTGACGGACAGCGCGTTCGGTCTCTTCGGAAAGCCTTCCCGTGAGGCCGGGGGCAAGCGGGTTGGTAGCGATGTGCATGGGGATACGGCTCCTTACCAATTGCGTGTTGTCAGAGGCCATTCTAGCGCGTGCGCCGGACACAAAAGAAAGCGGCCGTCGGAGAGAGACTCCCCCGACGGCCGCCGCTGTCCCCTGTCGCCAAGCCTACCTCACGACGAGGCAGCCCATGTTGATGCGGTGAGTCCATTCGCCGATGATGTTTTGATATCCGCAGCGTGTGAACACACCCGCGAACCTGCCGCGGAAGAGGAAGAGTCCCTCCATGTTGTTCGCCATGCGGTATTCTGTCGGGTCGACGCCATCCGCCATGGCGCCGCCCTCGATGACGGGCGTGGCGTACTGACGGGCATACGCCTGCACGACGCCCCCTGACCTGGCGCAGGACGAGAGCGCCTCCTGCCATTCGGCGTCAGACGCGCAGTCGAGACCGGCCTTCACACCGACGGAGTTATAAGAACCCGCAGGCTTCACGACCCAGCGGTCCTTCTGGGAGTACGGCGAAAGGTCGCTCCCCTCGTCGAGGAGGTAGGTCGCGGGGACGTGCTTCTCCACGAAGGAGACCTCGGCGGGATCGAGCACGTCGCGCACGGCCTCCGAGTGCAGGACGGCGAAGACCGTCTTGGTCGCGCATGGCCAGGTGCGATAGCCACCGATGAGACAGGAGAGCCCATGACGGGCGGCCTCCTCCATGGCGTCGGCGCCGGGACAGGGCTTCTCGGCGATCTCGCTCGTGACGGCGCGACGGTACACGCAGTCGATGGGGCCCTCGTCGTCGACGAGGCTGGCGACGTCGGCGACGCGCTCTATGCGCAGGTCGCGAATGTCGGCGTAGCGAGCGTAGATGCCCTTCTCGGCCATGCGCTCGATGATGTCGTTGACCTCGTCGATGCTCGCGCTCTCGGTGTAGTCGACGATGGCGCAGGACGGGTGCACGGGATGGTGGGTCCCGGCATCGGCATTGGCCCACGAGCAATAGGTGTCGTGCACGGCATCGATGGCGGCATCGAGAACATCGAAGGTCTCGATGCTCGGATGGCGCTCTACGAAGCGGTGGTAGGTCTTGGATGCCTGAATCGCGTGGGTGACCTCGACGGAGGCGGTCATGCCAGCCGACCCATCGGTGTTGAGCTCGCAGAACTGGTAGTCGCCGGTCTCCTCGTCGAAGAAGACGTCCACGCGGGCGAGTGGGATGAGCTGGGCATAGCCCGTGGGGACGAGCGTCATGCGCTCGAGGTCGGCAGGGAACCTGAAGAGTGCACGAAAGTCGGAATCACGGAGATAGCGCTCGGTCACCTTGTCCATGATGCGGCCCATGGTCTCGGCCGCGTCGCAAAGGATGTCGACCTGACCGGAGTCGAAGATCTTGGGGCTGAGGGCCCAGGAGCACGGCCCGCCATGATAGAGGGCATGGGTGCCGGCGAGATAGGCATCACCCTGCTCGCGGCTCTCCACGTCGCCTCCAAGCTCGCTCGCGATGGAGAGAAACTCGTTCTCGAGATCGCGCCCATGAAATGAGGTCATGATGCACACTTTCTTTGCTCGCCAGAATTCTCTTCAATTCGGCAAACGTAATAAAAATGCCAATAGGTGGCCAATTATTGTAAGCAAAATCGTTTTCACACATAGAACATTCTCAAGCGACCGGCACCTGCGGTCAGCCACGAGATGCTCCCCGCCTCACGGGGCGATGGCCTCGCGCGGACGCGCTATATCTCGTCCGAGGAGAGAAAGCGCATCTCGTCCGCAGGCAACACCGTGAGTCCGAGCGATCGCTGGAGAGCGAGCGAGGCGACGTTGTCAGGCCAGACCTGGCCCCAGGGCACATAGCCGAGAGAGAGGTGCTGGTTGATCTTGGCTCCCTCGAGCGCACGAGCCCAGCCGCGACGCCGGTACGGGGGAAACACCTCGAGCATGCCGATCGACCCCTCCGTGTGCTCGGCCACGAAGCCGCAGAGACGACCGTCCTCGAAGCCCCCGATGACCTTGCCTTCGGCAAGGGCCGTCTCGACCTCTCCGTCCTCGAGCCACTCGGGGTGACTGTAGTGCTCGAGAAACGCACGGAGAAACGACGGCCCCAGGACGCGCAGCTCACGACCTTCGTCCATCTCGACGGGCACGGTCTTCTCATAGACCGCCAGGTGACAGGGGCAGCTGTGCTTGAGACCGAGAAGCCGGCGGGCGTCCTTGTCGACGCCGTCCCCGAGGGCGACGATCCACTCGGGCCTTGCGAACGCCGAGACGACCCGACGGCCGAGCTTGCGGTCCGACGCCCATATCACCTGGTCAGAGGTGCCAATCCGCAGGAAGACGGCACCGGGTTGAGCGAACTCGACCTCGCCTATGCCACGGCGGGCGGGCTCAAGCAGCGGCAGCGCGCAGAGCGGGGCCTTCTCAAGAATCTCGATGGCACGTTCGCGGCGAGCCTGCGCGGGCTCGGAGAGGGAGTCGATCACGAAGCCCATGCGGTCCGCGATGGTGAGGCTGCCGAGCCTGTTGGGATGGTCCGAGTCGTCGGCCAGCAGAAGCGGGCTCGCATCGAGAAGGGCGAGCCCCTCCACGACGTGCATCTCCTCGTGTGGCGCCACGGCGGCACGGATGATATCGGGAACCGCGTCGTAGCAGCTACGCGGATGCGTGGGATAGACCCCCTCGGCATGCCAGGTGGGCGTCACGACCCACGTGGGAACGTCGGGCCAGAGATGGGCCACCTCGCGCAGCGCAATCGTGGCGTCGCGGCGCACGCCGCTCGCGGAGCAGGGCTCGTATCGGTAGTTCTCGCCGAGCGCGACCACGATCATGGCGGGGTCGATGGCTGACGAAAGGCCCGTCAGGACGCCCGCCTGGAACACCTGGCCGCCGATGCCCTGGTTCGCGAGGTCGAGGTCATAGCGCAGGGAGAGGACCGAGGGCCACGAGAGTGCGGGGTCACCGGCCACGAAGCCCTGGGCTATGGAGTCACCGATCACGAGCAGACGCCGGCGGGCCGACACGGGTCTCACGAAGGTGCCGTCACCCATCACGCGACCGACCGCGCATCCCGAGAGGCACGGAAGCCAGATGCGCACGTGATGGGTTCTTCCCATTCCCGGGAGGCTCCGCACACCGGGCTCGGGTGCGTCATCGGGACCGTCGAGCAGGAACTCCACGAGGTCGTCACCTTCGGAGGGCAGGGCGAGGGGTAGGTGGCGACCGTCAACGTCACACGAGAGGCCGTCGAAGGGGCCATGCGCACCCGCGCGCTCCACGTCCTCGATCACCCTGCGCGAACCGCGTGGCAAATGATCGATGCGCACCTCGAGACCGGCGGACTCCGAGTCCGTCTCGAACTCCACGGTAACTCCCGCGGTGCAGGCCGCCATCTGACGATAGAGCCCCGGATGCCATGCCTGGCAGCTTCCGATGGCCTTGAGCTGCGCATCGTAAAACCGCTGCGGGCGAACCCAGCCCTCATCCTCCGCGGCTTCCGTACGAACGCAGCCGTGCAGCAGCTCCCCTGCGGAAGCGCTCACGAAGAGCTCTCCGAGCCCCTCGCCCCTCATCTCGTGCAGATTCATGTGACCCTCTCGTGCTCGACTTCACACGTGCGATGCGATGCAGTCATTGTGGCAGATGCGGCTGCTTGCGGCGCGTCTCAAGACCCACGCGTCCATGCGATGCCATTTTCTGCGTTGGCCGATGCGGGAGGATGACGGACATGGCGGACGCGGCAGGGGCCCTACAAGGCAGAATCGATGCCCCCCCGAGCGAGAGGGGCCTCGAACGGGCGCCTAGGAGCGCTACCCTACCTGCAGGCGTCACGCAGCGGCGCGTAGGCGGACACGAGGTCCGAGAGGCGCATCCGCGCGTTGGCGGGACTCGTGGAGGGCAGCGCCACGCAGGACCTGCCGAGCACAGGCTCGATGAGCTGACGATAGAGGCGCGCGGCGGTGGACCCCGTGCAGAATATCGTCTCGATGGGCGCGGAGTCGAGCACGAGCGAGAGATCGTTTGGCACCGGCTCTTCGATGGAGGCGTCGCTGGCACCGACGATGTCGCAGCTTGCGAGGACGTCCCAGAGGGCGATGCGATGAGCGAGGCAGAGCGCACGACGCCCCTCGTTGGCCTCGGGCACCGGCTCGTCCCAAAGGGCCGCGAGCACGCGCCAGAAGCGATTCCGGGGGTTGCCGTAGTAGAAGTTCACCGCGCGTGACGCGGGACTCGGCATGGTGCCGAGCACGAGCACGCGAGAGTGGTCGTCGCAGACCGGCGCGAGCGGATGCACGATGCGCCCGGATGGTGGCAAGCCCTACTCCCCCTCGCGTATCGGCTCGCAGAATTCCTCGCCGTCATCGAGACGCAGGACCATGACCTGACCATAGCCCGCCCCGCCAGCGGCGCCGCAGTCGATGTCCCAGCGGTCGGCCACGCCGCCCGTGGCCTCGCAGGCGCCCACGCGCACCATCTGCGCGACGCCCTCGTCGTTGCGGGTGGGGCGGTCGATGAGGTCGGTCATGACGTTGAGGTAGGGCGTGGGCGTGTGGCCCGCGACCACGATGGGACCAAGGCCATCCTCGCCCACGAGACCGGTCGACACGCCCCAGAATTCCTCTCGAATCCAGACGAGGTCATCGGGGTCCTGGGCCTTGAGGAGCGCCTCTACCGAGGCGTCGCTCCAGACCTTGCGGGACGTGAAGGAGGAGGGGCGCAGACCTGCGTGGCAGAGCAGGTAGTAGCGGTCGCCCACCTGCGTGTACGACCAACGCGGCAGCGTGTCAGCCCAGTTCACAAGCTCGACGGCCTCGTCGCTGTCCATGGCCTCGAGTCCGTTCAGGGTCATCTTTCCGCCGTTGATCGCCCAGTTGGCCACGGAGATGTGGTCGTCGGGATGGGCGAAGAAGTTGAGCATGAGATCCTCGTGGTTGCCCATGAGGACGGTCGCGTTGGGAATCGAGCGCACGATCCGCATGACCCGCACGGGGTCCGGGCCGCGATCGATCATGTCACCAAGGCAGAAGACCCTGTCGCCCTCCGCGGGCGAGACCCGCGAGAGGGCGCGGTCGAGCGGCTCGGCATGACCGTGGACATCCGAGAAGACGTATGTGGACACCCGATGGCCTCCTGCTCTCGTCGTGCGCCTTACTCAGGCGATACCTAAAGCCTACCCCTAACTGACGTCTCGCGTCGCGCTCACCTGACACGCCCACGACCCTTCCTCAGCCGGCGCTGAGCAAGGCGCAGCCTCCAGGCCGGCATGGCGCCTATCTCCACCACGCGCGCCACGCGCGGCTCGCCCGAGCCCGCACGATCTATCTCGAGTATGACGTCGCGCATCGTCGACTCCAGAAGATCTCTCCTGAGGCGGCACTCCCACACCACGACCACGGTCCAGCCCCTCGTGACGAGAAGCGCGTTGTCGCGCGCGTCGCGGGCCACGTTGCGCTCGAACTTCTCCTCCCAGAATCGTACGTTGGACTTGGGCAGGGGGAGCTCGCAGTGGGGGCACCGGTGCCAGAAGCAGCCGTTGACGAAGATGGCCACCCTGCGACCGGGGAAGCAGACGTCGGGACGGCCGGGGGCCTTCTTCCAGTGAAGGCGGTAACCGGTGAGGCCCGCGGCGCGCAGGGCCGACCGAACCTTGAGCTCAGGAGAGGTGTTCTTGCCCTTGTTTGCCTGCATAACGTGGTGGGTGGCCTCGCTGGTCATGGTGTCACCGCTAGTCAAGGTGCCCATCGAGCGGCACGGGCTCCCCCAGGAAGTTGAGGTCACACGTGAGGAGAGCCGCCGCCGTCTCGTCGAAGTCCGGCGAGAGAGCCCGTCCCACCGCTGGCACCACGCGCGCCGCGGTCTCGTCGAGGAGGTCCAGAAAGCTCGCGACGCTCGTCTCGCCCGTGAAGGGATCGGTCCAGCGAGCGTGGGCGCGGTTGTCGAAGTCCGACGTGGCCTCGGCACGGTTGCGGTGCGACAGCGCGCAGTAGAGCGAGAAGGGACTGTGCGTGACGGTGCGTTCGATGGAGCCGACCACGAGGCGTCGACAATCGCGGGGGGCGTAGAGGAGTCCCATGACGCCGCGATAGGCGCGCACGGCTGTCGAGAAGGTCATCGTGTCGATGGCCGTGCCGTACGTCCAGAGCGCCGCGTAGAAGTAGACCTTGTCTATGGCGCGAAGCACCCCCGCGGAACCCGGCAGCGAACGCTCGAACGGACGGTAGGTGAGGATCGTCTCGCCTCGGCGAGCAAAAAGCAGGGCCTCGTCCAGATCGCGCTCTATCTCGGCGTGGACCTTCTCGCCGGCAGTGCCGTCGAGTCCGTCGACGCCGGCGTCGCAAAGACCGTACTGCCAAGAATAGACGAAGGGATGCACCGCGGAGTCGAGCAGGTAATGGCAGACGAAGCCCGCCACGTAGGCGCGTGCGACCCGCTGCTCGAAGCCGCCGAGCCGTGACGCACCCTCACCCATGGAGACGAGCAGGCGGGCTGGTCGGGAGTGGTGCATGGTGTCCCCCATCGGGGCGAAGCGCCGCATGAGCGGATCTGCCACGAGGAAGAAGAGCGGGTCAGGGCCCTGGCTGCCCAGGAGGAAGGCATCACGTTCGTCGGCGGTCGAGAGGGGCAGGATGGTGCGGACGTCGTCGATGACGCCCTGGGCAAAGAGGTCATGGGTGATGATCGCGGGCACGACTCGTCCTTTCACGCGGGTTCTCCGACGATTATCGCACGAGAGCGTCGGAGGGAGATGACTTTGTACATGGCACGAGTCTACCTTGGTCGCACCCCCTTCGAAGGCCACGCCACCCCGAGAAGGCAATCCTCATCGTGACCGTACGATACCCTGACCGAATCGTAACCATGACAGAAACATCACGTTGTTATTCAAATCTACCATGGGAGGAAGGACAAAAAACCGAGAGGGGCATTCATGGCGAGAACCAAGGCGAACAAGGTCGAACGCAGCTGGATCATGTACGACGTGGGCAACTCCGCACTTGTTCTTCTTGCCACGAGCGTCATCCCCATCTATTTCAAGTCGATAGCCGACGGGCCCGTCATGGTTGCGTGGAGCTATACGGAGACGGTGGCATCGCTCGTCATCGCGCTGCTCATGCCCATCCTCGGCAGCATCGCCGACATGCAGGGCATGAAGAAGAAGTTCATCGCCGGCTGCGTGGGAACGGGCGCCGTCGCCTGCGTCGCCATGGGCATCCCCACGAGCGCGATCGCCTTCCTCGTGGTGTACGTGATCTCGTCGGTGGCCCTCAACGCATCGTTCGTGTTCTACGACGCCCTTCTCGTGGACGCCACCACCGACGAGCGCATGGACGAGGTCTCCTCCAACGGCTACGCGTGGGGCTACATCGGCTCGTGCGTGCCGTTCATCGTGTGCCTCGCCGTGGTGCTGGCCCGCGACACCCTGGGAATCTCCCTGCAGACCGCGATGCAGATTTCGTTTGTCATCACCGCCGCATGGTGGGTCGCCTTCACGATCCCGATGCTGCGCAACGTCGAGCAGCACCACTTCAAGCCGCGCGAGAGCCATGCGATCGCCAAGGCCGTGCGCGGCGTCGGCACCACGCTGCGAGCCATCTGGGCCGACCGCGGAATCAGGAACTACATCATCGCCTATTTCTTCTACATCGACGGCGTCCACACCATCATCAAGCTCTCGACGAGCTATGGCTCTGACCTTGGAATCGCAGGCACGCAGCTTGTGCTCGCGCTTCTCGTCACGCAGTTCGTCGCCTTCCCGAGCGCCATCATATATGGCAAGCTCGCCCGGAAGAACGGAACGCGAAAGATGCTGCTCATCGCCATTGTGGCCTACCTCTGCATCACCCTCTTCGCCGCCTTCTTCCTGCGCACGGCGAGGGAGTTCTGGATCCTCGCCATCGCCGTGGGCCTCTTCCAGGGTGGCATTCAGGCGCTCTCGCGCTCCGAGTTTGGCAAGCTCGCACCCAAGGAGCACGCAAACGAGTACTTTGGCTTCTTCGACATCTTCGGCAAGTACGCGGCCATCCTCGGAACGTTTCTCGTGGGAACCTTCACGGCCATCACGGGCAACGCAAGTCTCGGCGTGCTCTCCATCGCCGTGCTGTTCGTGGCTGGATTCGCGATGATGCTGCGCGTGCCCGATCGCAGCACGAAGGCGACCGAGAAGGACTAGGTGCAAAGACCGGGGCGGCTCCGACCTCAGTCAGATGCCGCCCCGAAAGACGTCCTTGGTCGCACCAGCCCCTACGCCAGCTCGTCGATGAGGTCCGTGAGCCTGTCGCAGACCGTGTCGACCTGGTAGCGGGTGATGACCAGCGGCGGGAGGAAGCGCAGAACCGAGTCGCCGATGTGATTGAGGATGACTCCCTTGCCAAGGCCGGCGTTCACGAGCTCGGTGGCGATGGGCACGTCAAACTGCGCCCCGCGCATGAGCCCGTGGCCACGTACCTGAGTGACATGCGGCATGGCCTCGAGACGATGCCGCAGATGGCGACCGGTAAAAAGCACGTGCTCGCCGATGTTCTCGTTGATGAGCGTCTCGACGGTGGCGCGGCCGGCCGCAGCCGCAAGCGCGTTGCCACCAAAGGTCGAGCCATGGTCACCCGGGCGCATGAGGTCGGCGACCTCGGCACGCGCGGCGACGGCGCCCATGGGAAAGCCGTCGGCAATGCCCTTGGCCATGCTCACGACGTCAGGCTCGATGCCCGCACGCTGGTACATGAACGGCGAGCCGCAGCGGAAGAAGCCCGTCTGAACCTCGTCGATGAGGAGCAGCATGTGGCGCTTGCGACAGAGCTTGGCAACGGCACGCAGGTAGTCGTAGTCGGCGGGCCAGATGCCGCCCTCCCCCTGAACGCACTCGAGCAGCACTCCGCACACGGGACCCGTCGCCTCGGAGGGATTGTCGATCGCGTCGCGCAGGGCCTCGAGGTCGTTCAGGGGCACGGAGGCAAAGCCCGTGGGAATGGGCTGGAAGCTCTCGTGGAACTTGTCCTGACCGGTCGCCGCGAGCGTGGCGAGCGTGCGGCCGTGGAAGCTCTGCCTGGCGGTGACGATGCCCGAGGCCCCTCCCAGCTTGACCTCGCCCCAGCGGCGGGCGATCTTTATGGCGCCCTCGTTCGCCTCCGCACCCGAGTTGCAGAAGAACATGCGCCAGGTGGTCCCCGTGGAGCCCATCATGTGACCGTCCTCGTCGCAGAGCGCGGAGAGGAGTTCGGAGATGTCGCGCGCGAGCTCGTTGCGGTTCTCCTCGTAGAAGTAGTTGCTCACCTGCCACACCTTGTCGGCCTGCGCCTTGAGGGCGGCGACGACGGAGTGGTTCGCATGACCCAGGCTCACGGCACCGATGCCGGCGAGGCAGTCGATGTACTCGTTGCCCGCCGAGTCGACGAGGATGGCACCCCTTCCGGAGACGAACTCCACGGGCAGACGTCCGTAGGTGTGCATGAGATAGGTCTGGTCGTCCTCGATCACGCTCGTGGGGACAGTGCTCCGAATATCAGTGGACATGGTCTCTCCTCCCTAGTCCTGCAGAAACATGGTGCCGATGCCCTCGTCGGTGAAGATCTCGAGCAGCAGCGAGTGCGGAAACTTACCATTGATGATAATAACTTGACCGACGCCGGCGTCGAGCGCGTCGTAGATGGACTGGATTTTTGGGATCATTCCGCCGTCGAGCGTCTGCGACTCAAGGAACTCCTGGGTCTCCGACTTGGTGAGCTGGGCGATGAGGGTGTCGGGATCGTCCTTGTCGCGAAAGAGCCCGTCCACGTCGGTGAGGTAGATGAGCTTGTCGGCGCCTATCGCCTCGGAGACCTTGCCGGCCGCGACGTCGGCGTTGATGTTGTAGAAGCCGTCCGGCCCGCAGCCAACGCTCGCTATCACGGGGATGTAGTCGTCTTCGAGAATCGTCTCGATGAGGCTGGTGTCGACCTCGCTGATGGAGCCCACGCGCCCGAGCGCGGGATCTATCTGCTCGGACTTGAAGGTCTTGCCGTCGGCGCCGGAGATACCCACGGCGTTGTGGCCGTATTCGTTGAGGGCCCAGACGAGCTCCTGGTTGACCTTGCCGATGAGGACCTCCTGCACGGCCTCCATGGTGGCGTCGTCGGTGACGCGCAACCCGTCCTTGAACTCCACGGGTAGATTGAGCCGGCCAAGCAGCTTGTTGATCGCCTTTCCGCCGCCATGCACGAGCACGACGCGCACGCCGATGAGCTTGAGCAACTCGACGTCGCCCACGACCTGACGCATGAGCTCGGGATCCTCCATGGCTGCGCCGCCATACTTGATGACGACCGTCTTGCCCTTGCTCTGGTTGATCCAGGGCAGCGCCTCGATGAGCACCTCCGCCTTGGACAGCGCTATCTCGCGCTCCTTCTTGTCGTGACTCTTCATGGCTTCTCCGCTCGCATGGGTTGACATAGGTGACTGACGAGCGTGTGCTACGTACGATAGTCCCCGTTGATGGTGACGTAGTCATGCGTGAGATCGCAGGTCCAGATGCGTGAGGACGAGTGCCCCTGACCAAGGTCGATGGCGATCGTGATCTCGGGCTCCTCGAAGCGACGCAGCATGTCGTCCTCGTCCATGGGCACGGTAAGACCCTTCCTGCACACGGGTACGCCCATGAGGTCGATGTCCACGCCATACTGGTCAAACTTCACCCCGCACTTGCCCGCCGCCGCCGCGACGCGACCCCAGTTGGCGTCATGACCGAAGATGGCGGTCTTTACCAGCGGCGAGTTTGCGATTGAGCGCGCGACGGCATCCGCGTCCCCCTGGTCTGCGGCACCCATGACGTTGACGGTCACGAGCTTGGTCGAACCCTCGCCGTCGGCGGCGACCTCGCGCGCAAGGTGGTTGCAGACGGCCCTGATGGCGGCCGCCACGACCTCGAAGCCAACCGAGCCCTCGTCGATTTGCTCGCCTCCGGCTCGCCCGGTGGCAAGGAGCACGCAGGTGTCGTTGGTGGAGGTGTCGGAGTCGACCGTGACCTTGTTGAAGCTGACTCGAACCGCGGAGAGGAGCGCGGCATGCGCCGCCTCGGGGCCAAGGGGGGCGTCGGTGGAGAGAACCGAGAGCATGGTGGCCATGTTCGGCTGAATCATGCCAGAGCCCTTGCAGAAGCCGCCCACGTGCACGGTGACGGTGGTGCCGTCAGGCTGCGGGACCTCGCCCACGAAGGAGACCTCCTTCGGGTGGGTGTCCGTGGTCATGACGGCGAGCGCGGCCTCGTGAGCGGACTCGGGTGAGTGGCCAAGGGCGCCCACGGCCGCGGGTACGCCCGTCTCGAAGGGGGCAAGGGGAAGCTGCACCCCGATGACGCCCGTGGATGCCACGAGCACGTCATCGGAATCACAACCGAGGGCGTCGGCCACGAGCGACGCGGAGCGACGAGCGGTCTCGAGGCCCGGCTCACCCGTACTCGCGTTGGCGTTGCCCGAGTTGAGGACCATGGCACGGGCGCGACCACGAGCGGCGCGGACGCGGGAGAGCATCACGGGCGCCGCGCAGAACTGGTTGGTGGTGAAGGTACCGGCGCAGACGCAGACATCGTCCGCCGCGACGAGCGCGAGGTCGCGTCGGCCGGTCTCGTGGCGAAATCCCGCGCTGACGCCCGCGGCGCTGATGCCTGCGGCAGCACAGACGCCACCCTCGCACGGGACGAAGCCGTACGTATCGCAGGCACCGTCCGTCGTAGGGATGGAAAGGGGTCGGTAGTGCTCCATGGTCGCATCCTCCGTGTTGGCGCTTGCATACTTGTCTTGTGCGTAGTCCATTATGCAATCATCACCCATTATCTCTTAGTTTTATTGCATAATATAAGAACAAAATGCAAATTATATGCGATTTCGTTCCGAGAAGATTAGCATATGTTCACCCTGAGTCAACCCACGGGTCCGCTTGTTATCATCTCTGACACACTTCCGCCAAACCGCTCGTCATACCCTTAGTCGACGCTCTTGAGACTCTCCACCATGTTGACTCGGTCGAGCTTTCTACGCATGGAGAGAATCACGAGCGCGGCGAAGACAAGCGTGAGCGCGAAGGCGTAGGCAAAGCTTGCGGGGTGAATCGTCCGGCCGAACATCACGTAGTCGACCTCGGCGGTCGTAACGACGAACTGCTCGAGGAATATTCCGAGCACGAGGCCAAGCACGTCTCCGATCACGGCGAGCAGGGCGATCTCGCGGAAGATGTACGCGTAGACCTCGCGGCGCGTGAAGCCGAGCACCTTGAGGCTCGCTATCTCGCGGACGCGTTCCTCCACGTTGATGTTCGTGAGGTTATACAGGACGATGAACGCGAGCGCCGCAGCGGACACGATGAGAACCACGACGATGAGGTCGACGACCGAGAGCATGTTGCGATAGAGATTGATCGACTCGTCGGTAAACGCAACCGTGGAGACCTCGTTCATGCCCCCGATCTCCTCCGAGAGCTTCGAGCGAGCATCAGCGTCTTCCGTGACCGTGGTGTAGAGCGTCGAGAAGACCGGAACGGTCGCCGAGACCCCCTTCCACGCGTCGCGGCCCACGTAGACGTAGTTTCCCACGTAGTTCTCGCAGACCCCCGTGATCGTGAGCGCATGTCCGTCGCCCACGGCGTTGCCCACGTCGTCCTGGTCGAAGAGCGTGATCGTGTCGCCGACACCCACGCCAAGCCTGGTTGCGAGCTTCTCGGTGACGATCACCGAGTCGTCGTCGAAGGCCAAGGGCACGTGGCCGATCCGCTCGTCGAGGCTGATGGCATCGCCGATGTTTCCAGAGTCCTCGGGAATCACCACGTTGATGCGCATCGTGCCGTCGTATGTGCCCGTGTCGGAGCCGGCACGCATGTTCTCCTGCTGCACGCGCACGGTTCCCGTGGCACCGCCCGTCTCGTCGAGGTGGGTCTCGACGGCGTCCACATCATCAGTCGTCGCGTCACCGGAGAGTCCGACCACCGTGTTGTAGTGAAGGATGGGGCCGTACTGGCAGTCGATGATGTCCCAGATGGCATCATGCAGGCCAAAGCCCACGAGGAGCAGGGCCGTGCAGCCCGAGATGCCAACGACCGTCATGAGGAAGCGCCGCTTGTAGCGGAAGAGGTTGCGGCAGGTAACCTTCCATGAAAACGAGAGACGGCTCCACAGCGGCGTGACGCGCTCGAGCAGGATGCGCTTGCCGGCCTTGGGGGCGCGCGGAAGCATGAGCGTGGCGGGGGTCTCGCGTAGGCTCGAGACAACGGCGACCCAGGTAGCAGCCAGCGTGACGCCCACGCCAAGACCACCCGAGAGGAGCGCCGTCGACAGGTTCACCGGCATCGGGAAGGCGAGCATCGGTGCGGTGTAGATGATCGCATAGGCTGACATGACGATGCGAGGGAGCACCTGCGTGAGGGCGAGAATGCCGAGCGTAGCACCCGAGAAGCCTGCGATGGCAGCATAGACGAGGTACTTCTCGGCAATCCTGGCCGTGGAATAGCCCAGCGCCTTGAACGTGCCTATCTCCACGCGATCGTCCTCCACCATGCGGGTCATGGTGGTGAGCGAGACGAGCGCCGCCACGAGGAAGAAGATGAACGGGAACACGTCGGCGATGGAGTCCATGCGGTGGGTGTCGTCGTCGTAGGTGACGGTACCCTCGTTCTGCGTGCGGTCGAGGGCGTAGACGTCGGGCGCCTTGAGGTCGTCGACCTGCGTCTGCGCGTCGTCGACCTGTGCCTGCGCGTCTGCAAGCCGTTGGTCGACGTCGGCCTTCTGGGCCTGGTACTGCGTCACGCCGTCCTCGTACTCCGCACGCGCGGCGGCAAGCTCGTCACGCGACGACGCGAGCTTGTCGGCAGAGGCGTCGAGCGTCTCCTGGGCGGACGCGAACTGCCCCTCTGCCGTCGCGCGTTCATCCTCGAGCTGCGAGCTCGCGGCGGCGAGCTGCGCGACGCCGTCGCTCACCTCCTTGCGCCCAGAGTCAATCCGCGTCTGCGCCTCGTCGATTTGCTCCCCCATCGAGACGAGCTGGGCGATGCCGGCGCCTGCCTTTGAGAGCGTCTCCTCGGCGGCCTTCACCTTGGCGAGGGCCGCGGCGACCGCGGCATAGGAGGGGTCGTCCTCCGAGAGCGAGGCGAGCTCGGCCGTGAGCTGCGCGTCCTGCTCCGCAACCACCTCGAGCTGCGACGTTATCGCACTCGCCGCATCGGCGAGCGTAGACGCGGACACGCCTTGGTCGGCGAGGGCCGCGAGCGCGGTGACAACCTGCGCGTCATAGGCCTTGCGCTGGGCGTCCAGTTCTGTCTGCGACTCGTCAAGCTGGGTCGTCGTGGCGTCGAGAGTCGCCTGTTTTGACGAGATCTCCTCCTCGGCGGCCGCAAACCGGTCCTTCGCCGACTCGCGCTCGTTTGCGAGCTCCGTCACGCCCGCGTCGTACTCCGCCTGACCGTCATCGATCTGCTGCTGCGAGGAGCTTATCTTCGCAGCCGCGTCGTCGAGCTTCGTCTGCGCGTCAGCGAGCTCCTGCTCGGCGTCGGAACGTTTCTCGTCAAGCTCCGTCTGCGCGTCGTCGACCTTCGCCTGCGCGGTCGACCGAAGGTCGGCGAGCCGAGCCGAGGCAAGCACGCCCTCGTCGTCCTCGATGCGTCTCCGGACCTCACCCACTGCGGCGTCGTACTCGTCGGTACCACTCACGAGCGACGACGCGGCAGGTACCGTGAGGTATACCTCCGTATAGGGCATGTCGCTCGCGAAGCTGTCCTGCGTCACGTAGACGTACTGGGCGATCATGCCCGACCCGAGCGTGGTAGAGCCGAACGAGCCCGTATAGGGATAGTTGGACGAGGTCACGGTGCCCACTATCGTGAACTCGTCGCAGGAGAAGGTCGCGGCGAGGTCTCGCGTGCCGTAGAGGAGCGTGAGCGTATCACCTATGCCGTAGTCTCCCGTGATCTTGTCGGCGCAGACCACGCACTCCCCCGCCTTCTCGGGCCAGCGTCCATCCACGAGGATCACGCGGTTGAGGTAGTCGGAGTCATCGGAGCTGACCTTGTAGGCGCCGTCGTAGGAGGATCCCTCCGCGGCGTCCGCATCGAGCGAGCCGACCCGCACCGCGAGCTGCTCGCCTCCCAGGCGCGCCATTGCGTCGGTGGTGATGGAGGGCATGGCCGCGCCCACCCCGTCAATGGCGGCGAGGCGGTCCACGTCGTCGTCGGAGAAGCCTGACGTAGAAATGACGCGCAGGTCGTAGAGGTCGGTGCCGTCGTAGTATTGGTCGCCGGCGCTTCGCATGTCGGGACCGGTCATCTGAAGACCAGCATAGAATCCGCAGCCGAGGGCCGTTATGCCCGCTATGGCGAGGAAGCGTCCGAGAGAGCCTCGGATGCTCCTGGCGATCGTGCGCGCATACGCCGAGGTCATGTCCCTACCACTCCACCGTCATCGCATCGAGCGGCGCCGCGTTTATCGACACCTCACGCGCCCTGCCCTCGCGGACATGAATCACGCGATCGGCTATCTGCGTGAACGCGGAGTTGTGCGTGACGATGGCCACCGTATGCCCACCCTCGCGACAGCTGTCCTGCAGGAGCTTGAGGACCTGCTTGCCCGTCTGATAGTCGAGCGCGCCGGTGGGTTCGTCGCAGAGAAGCAGCTTGGGATTCTTGGCCAGCGCACGGGCTATGGCCACGCGCTGCTGCTCGCCTCCCGAGAGCTGCGCGGGGAAGTTGTCCATGCGGTCGGCAAGCCCCACCTGGTCAAGGACGCCTGCCGCGGGAAGCGGGTCGCGGCAGATCTGGCTCGCGAGCTCCACGTTCTCGAGCGCGGTGAGGTTCTGGACGAGGTTGTAGAACTGGAAGACGAAGCCGATGTCGTAGCGGCGATACATCGTGAGGTCACGCTCGGAGAGGCCGCTCACCTCTCGACCGTCGAGCATGATGGTGCCGCTCGTGCAGGAGTCCATGCCGCCAAGCATGTTGAGCACGGTCGTCTTGCCGGCGCCAGAAGGACCTACGATGACGCAGAGCTCGCCCTCGTTGATTTCAAAGTCCATGCCGTCGACGGCATGGACCTCCACCGAACCCATCTGGTACACCTTGCGTACGTCTCGAAACTCGACGTATGCCATGCCCGCCTCCCCGCTTGTAGCCATCGTGCTATCTTACCCATTTTGGACGAGAGGGCCGGCTCCGCTACACCTCGATGCGCCTCACGGCGTCAAGGGGCACGCGGACATCCACCACCACGAGCTCGCGAGCCGCGAGGTCCACGCGGCTCACGCAGCCCTCGATGCGCCGGTACGCCCCGGCATCATAGAACGTGACCGCAACCATACTCCCCTTCGTGACGCGTGCGAGACAATCCGAAAGCTCGCGAGCGTCCTCCTCGGTGAGGTCCTCCTCGGGAACGCGCACGCGCTCGCGATCGGACAGCGCCGCACGAAACCCCTTGAGGGGGTCAAAGGGCACGAAGATCTTCGCTCGCTCGGACAGAGGCATGTGCGGGTGCTCACTCGCCACTACGGTGACCCCCAATCTGCATGTTACGCTCGCGTGCGGTTGCCTCAGGAAGAAGATCGATACCCTTGAGCAAAGCGTTTTTGCCAAATTTTTTCTTTACGGCCGAGATGGCCTCCTGGCGGCGGCGCTCGTCGGCAAGCCTGTCCGGGTCCGCGAAAAGATCGGGCTGAATGCCTGGCTCATCCTCAGAGATCACGTCGCCCAGCGTCAGCCCCAGCCGGTGGACCTTGCGGCCTCGCTGAACATTGGAGTCGTAGAGGCGCATCGCCGCCGCAAGGATCGTCTCATGCGAATTCGTCGGCGAGACGAGACGCTCCCCTCCCCCGTCCGACGGAGACGAGCGCCACGCACGCGCCGACGAGAGGTCGCCCATGGCGTCGCGCTCCTCCCGCGTGACCGAATAGCCAACGTAAAGCGAGACCGACCCCGCGACGAGATGTTGGTCCACGAGCTCGAGGGCGAGCGAGTCGACCATCTCCCTGGCGATGATGCGGCCACCGTCAAAGTCACGGTCGCAGCCAATCACCTGGGCGTTTGAGAGCGAGTGCGATTGGGACCTGTACGCCTTGATATCCGCCATCGTGACCGGCTCGACGCCCCAGGCATGGTCGATGAGGATCTCGGCATCCACGCCCAGCAGGTTGTAGAGCGGATCGGCCGGATACGTGGCCACCTGCCCCATGGTGTGTATCCCAAGGCCTGCGAGGCGCTCCGCCGTGCCTGGCCCAACGCGCCAGAAGTCGATGATGGGCGTGTGATTCCAGAGCGTGGTGCGGTAGGTCTCCTCGTCAAGCACGCCAAAGAAGTCGGGGCTGTGCTTGGCCGTGATGTCAAGCGCGACCTTTGCGAGGTAGAGGTTCGTGCCCAGGCCACACGCCGCCGGGATGCCCGTCGAGCGGACGACGTCTTCGCGGATGCGCTCGCCAAGGCTGCGGGCCGTGCAGCCATAGAGATCGAGGTAGCCCGTCACGTCGAGAAACGCCTCGTCGATGGAATAGACGTGGATGTCCTCGGGAGCGACGTAGCGCAGATAGACCGAGTAGACGTCTGCCGACCGCTCGATGTAGCGTGCCATGCGAGGTGGTGCCATGACGTATGTGATGGACTTGGGAATCTCGAACACACGGCAGCGGTTGCGCACGCCGAGAGCCTTGAGTGCGGGCGAAACGGCCAGACAGATGGTTTTCTCGGTGCGCGTGGGGTCCGCCACGACGAGACGGGCCTCGAGCGGGTCGAGGCCACGCTCGACGCACTCGACCGAGGCGTAGAAGCTCTTGAGGTCTATCACGAGGTACTGTCGGCCACGCGTTGCCATGGGAGCCTAGGGGTGCAGGACGATGCCCGAGGACACGCGATCGACCGCCGTGTCCCCAAGGAAGTGCCGCACGATCTGAAGACCGAAGGCGATGGCCGTGCCCATGCCCTGGCTCGTGATGATGTTGCCGTCAACCACCACGGGGTCATGCTCGCAGAGCTTGGCGCCATGTTCCGCAAGCACATGCTGGAAGTTGGGGTTGGAGGTGGCACGACGACTCGTAAGAAGTCCCAGCTCGGCAAGAATCGAGGGTGCCGCACAGATGGCCGCGATCTGGCGGCCATCCTCGGCAAAACGAGCGAGGGCGTCGATGAGGGAATCGCAGGCCTTGAGGTTGGGCGTGCCGGGGATGCCTCCCGGCAACACGAGCATGTCGTAGTCATCGAACGAAAAGTCATCGTCATAGACGGTGCAATCGCACACGAGGGCAACCCGATGGCTCGATATAACCTCTCGCGAGCGTGAGACAGAGACTATATCGCAGGGAATACCCGCACGAAAGAGCAGGTCAACAATAGTGAGGCCCTCGACTTCCTCGAGTCCGTCCGCCAGGAAAACCGCCACACGCTTGTCGGTAGCCTTTTTGAACATCAGCCCTCCGTCTCCTCGCGCCTTCTCCTGGAACAAGTGTACCAGTGACTCCGCTTGCCTGCCCACGAATCCAAACCCGAGAATCAGTCCCTGCGTCCCACTAGGCCCGATCCAATGCGATTTCTCCGCACAAATCCCAATGACCTGCAGAGAAACGGGCCGAATGGACGGCCTCATTCTCAAAGCTCTTGTAATCGCCAATCGTTCCTGCGGATTTGCGAGTTATAAAGGGGGTCTTGGGCACGCTCCCTTGAAGCAGCCGTCCATTCGGCCCGTTTCTCTGCAGGTGTTCGTTTTTTCGAGTCAGCGTGAGGGGCCAGGCCATTTTCCGGAAGCGCGACGACGCAAAAAAGTCCCGCAGGCTGATGCCTGCGGGACTCGAACGCCCTTTTGTGACGGAAGCCTACTCCTCGTCGATACCGGCGTTGATGGCGTCGGCAATTGCCTGGGGGTCATCGGTGCTGCGCACCAGGGCCTTGAACTCATCCCTCATGAGCAGGACGGCGGTCTTGGAGAGAAGCCTGATGTGCGTGGTGCCGGCCTCCCCATCGGGAACGAGAAGGGAGATGCAGACGTCAACGGGCTTGTTGTCAAAAGAGGGCCAGTCGAGGGCGTGGTCGTTTTTAAGGACGACGACCGCCGCCTTGTCAATGGCGGGCGCCTTGGCGTGAGGAACAGCGAAACCATCGGTCATACCGGTCTCACCCATGTCCTCGCGCGCGAGGAAGGCCTGGTACACGGCATCGGCGTCCTTGGTGACACCAAGCTCTTGCGCCTTGTCGGCAATGAAGCGAAGCGCGTCCTGACGGGATGCGATGCTCTGGTTGACAAAGACGTTCTCTGCCTTGACGAAATCGCTCACTTCATTCTCCTAACCATTAGGTGACAAGAAAGGGGACGCCAGCAGAGCTGACACCCCTTCCATAATATCCCATTGCTGGGTAATTCAGCCTCAAATGATGCTTATCGTGCGTTCTTGAGGATGTTCTCGACATCCTCAAGGTGAAGCCGCATGAAGTTGCCGGCGTAGTCCCCGCCTCGGGCATCGATGGCGCCCTGGGCCATCTCGTGAATCTGCTCGGCGGTAGGATCGACGCCGAGTTCGTGCAGACTCGTCGGCATGCCGATGGAGCGGCACCACTCATCCCAGGCGCCAATGCCGCGCAGACCCGTTTCGGTTGAATCGTGGAAGTCGTTCTGGATGCCCCACACGTTGACCGCGAACTGCGCAAAACGCTCGGGGTCAACGTGGATGACGTATTTTGCCCAGCTTGACCAGATTGCGGTGAGGCCAGCACCGTGAGCGACGTCAAACATGGCGCCGATCTCGTGCTCGATGGCATGACAGGCAAAATCGCCCACGCGACCGGTGCCGGTGAGGCCGCAGTGAGAGAGGGAGCCGGCCCAGAGCAGATTGGCGCGGGCCGTGTAGCTCTTGGGGTTGACAAGCGCCTCGGGAACCATGGTCTTGACGGTTCTGAGCAGGCCCTCAGCAATCTCGTCGGTAAGCTCGACGTGTCGCTCGGTGGTGAAGTAGCGCTCCATGGTATGCATCATGATGTCGGCACCGGGGGCAGCGGTCTGATACCTGGGCAGTGAGTAGGTGAGCTCGGGGTTCATGATGGCAAAGAGGGGCCGCGCGCACTCGTGGTTGTATGAGCGCTTGAGCATCCTGGCGCCCATGGTGTCGATGTTGATGACGGTTGAGTTGGACGTCTCCGAACCGGTGCCGGCCAGGGTGGAGATGGCACCCATCTTGCCGATCCTGTCGGTGCTCACCTTGCCGAGGAAGAGGTCTTCGAGCTCGAAGTCATTGGCAAGTCCGTAGGAGATGGCCTTGGAGGAGTCGATGGCAGACCCCCCGCCGATGGCGAGGACAAAGTCCACGCCCTCCCTCCTGCAGAGTTCGACGCCCTCCTTGACAAGCGAGAGACGCGGGTTGGGCACGACGCCGTCAAGCTCGACGTATGCCACACCCTCCTTGACAAGGCCCTCCTCGACGCGGGCGAGAAGACCGGTGTCACGAACGTAGCCGCCTCCCCAGTGGATGAGGGCCTTGTGGCCACCGAACTCCTTGATGAGACGACCGGCCTCCAGCTCGGTGTCCTTACCGAAGACCACCTTGGTTGGAACGAGGTACTCAAAGTTGACCATGGAGTGTCCTTTCAAATGAGACGCAGTTCGGATGATACGAATACGGCGATCTCTCGACGCATGTCCTCTCGGGCTATCCCTTAGTGAAGTACATCGAGATGCCCTGGCCGCCACCGATGCACATGGACACCATGGCGTCGCGCTTGTCGGTGCGCTGGAGCTCGTAGGCGCACTTGATGGTGAGGATGGCACCAGTGGCTCCGATGGGATGGCCGATGGAGATGCCGCCGCCGTAGATGTTGAGCCTCTCGTCATCGATGCCGAGATCGCGAGACACGGCGAAGGCTTGGGAGGCAAACGCCTCGTTTAGCTCGAACATGTCTATGGCCTTGACGTCGAGGTCGAGCTGGTCGCAGAGCTGCCTGGTCGAGAAGTACGGGCTGTAGCCCATGAGGGTGGCGTCGTAGCCAGCGACGGCGCAGCCGCGGATGGTGAGCATCGGAGTGCAGCCAAGCTCCTCGGCCTTGGATCGCTTCATGACGACGACCGCGCCAGCGGCATCGTTCAGGCTGGACGAGTTACCCGCAGTGACGGTACCGCTGCCGTCGAAGACGAAGCAGGGCTTCAGGTGGCCGAGCGACTCGGCCGTGGTGCCCTCGCGCGGCCCTTCGTCGGTATCAAAGAGCGTGACTTTTCCCTTGCGACCCCTGATCTCGACGGGAACGATCTCGTCTGCGAAGACGCCGGCTTCGACGGCGGCGCAGGCACGCTGCTGCGAGCGGGCGGCGAACGCGTCCTGATCCTCGCGGGTGACGTTGAACTTCTTGGCCACGTTCTCGGCGGTGATGCCGTTGTGGTTCCCATCGAGCGGCCACACGAGGGCATCGACCACGCCGTCCTCGAACTGCTTGTGCCCCATGCGCGCACCCCAGCGTGCGGAGGGAACGTAGTACGGAAGCGTGGAGAGCGACTCGGCACCGCCGGCGACGACGATATCTCGGAAGCCCGTCTGAATCTCCTGCATGGCGTCGGCTATGGCCTGCACTGAAGATCCGCACTGACGGTTGACGGAATAGGCGGTGCACCCGTTGGGCATGCCGGCCTTGAGCGAGATGGCGCGCGCGAGAAAGCCATTGGGACCCCAGCCGCCCACGTTGCCGATGATGACCTCGCCGACCTGCGAGGGATCGATTCCCGCGCGCCTTACCGCCTCGGCGACGGCAACGGCGCCCAGGTCGATGGTAGACATGTCCTTGAGGGTGCCACCGAACTTGCCGACGGCGGTTCGAGCGCCGGCGACGATCACGATGTCATCGGGGCCGTTCTGAAAATTCCTGTTGCTCATGGTCTCTCTCCTCGTCCCTGCGGGAAGGCGACTTCCCGCTGGCGTGCGTTGCTGTGGCTGGATGCTACTTGGAGTAGTCGTAGAAGCCCCTGCCGGTCTTGCGACCGAGGGTGCCGGCGTCGACCATGTCCCTGATGACCTGGGAGGGCTTGTAGAGCTCGTCGCCGAAGGCCTCGTACTGGTTCATCATCGAGGCGCACACGACGTCGAGGCCCGCGAAGTCCATGAGCTCGCAGGGGCCCATGGGATGGTTGCAGCCGAGCCTCATGGCCGTGTCGACGTCCTTGGGCGTGCAGCCCTCCTGAACGAGCGCGGCGCCCATGTTCTCGTACATGTTGATAACGCGGTTCACGATGAACCCCGCCTGGTTGGGGGCGTCGACGGAGGTCTTGCCTATGGCGTCGGCAAACTCCCTGGCCTTGGCGTACGCCTCGTCGGAGGTCTTCTCTGCGCGGATGAGCTCGACGAGCTTCATGACAGGTGCGGGATAGAAGAAGTGCATGCCCAGGACGGACTCGGGACGCGTGGTGGCAGCGGCGATCTCGTTGATGTCGATGCCTGACGTGTTGGTGAGAAGGACGGCGTCGGCGTCGGCGTTCTCGTCAACCGCGCGAAAGGTGGACCGCTTGAAGTCGAGACGCTCGGGAACGGCCTCGATCACAAAGCTGGCACCCCTCAGCTGGGCGTAGTCGGTGCTATAGGTGAGACGCGCCATGATGGCGTCCTTCTCCCCCTGCGTCATCTTTCCCTTGGTGACCTTCTTCTGCATGAGGCCGTCGACAAGCGCCTGGGCCTTGTCGATCGGAGCCTGGGCTATGTCGACGTTGACGACCTCGCAACCCGCGACCGCGCAGGCCTGCGCGATTCCACCGCCCATGAGACCCGAGCCGATAACTGCGACCTTGATGTTCTCCATCTTCCTACCTTCTGTTCCCTTTGGTGCCTGACGATAGATTCCGTGGTGTTCTCCCAGGTGTCCGAGGTTTCTTGTCGGTCCCAGGTGATTTGCATTGAGGGGTGCTGGGCGCTAGTCCCCGAAGCCCTCCGCCAGACCGGACGGGCCGTCCTGGCAAAAGAGCCGGGCATCCATGGTCCCGAGGTCCTCCGCGACGATGGGTTCGAACTCCATCATGTCGAGGACCTGGGTCTGGAGGTCGATGCCGGGAGCGATCTCGATGAGCTTGACGCCCTCGGGCACGAGCCGGAACACGGCGCGTTCGGTCACGACGACCACGCGCTGGCCGCTCCTGCGAGACCGCGGCCCGTTGAAGGAGACCTGGCCGACGCGGCTGACCATCTTCTTGACGGCACCCTCCTGGAGAATGCGCAGCTCGTTGCCATCGAAGCTGTACCTCGCACCTTTGGCGGTGAAGGTACCGAGGTAGACGACGCACTTGGCGTTCTGGGTGATGTCGACGAAGCCGCCGGCGCCCGTGCAGCGGTCGCCCATCTTGGTGGAGTTGACGTTTCCCTCTCCGTCAAGCTCGCCGAGGCCCATATAGGTGACGTCGACGCCCGCACCGTCGTAATAGTCGAACTGCTCGGGGTGGCTCACCATGGCATAGAGGTTCTGCCCGATGCCAAAGTCGATGCCACCGAGCTGGACGCCACCATAGATGCCACTCTCGACCGTGATCATGACCTTGTCGGAAAGCCCCTCCTCGGCGCAGACGCGACCCACCATGTCGTTGGGAATGCCCGTACCGAGGTTGACGACGCAACCGGGGTAGAGTTCCTGGCAGCCACGGCGGGCGATGAGCTTGCGAACGTTGAACTCCGCAGGCTCGAGGGCGGCCATGGGACGGCGCAGCCTGCCCACGTAGGACGGGTCGAAGTAGATGGATGACGTCATGCGATGGTCTTCCTCCGGGTTGGGGCAGACCACGACCCTGTCGATGAAGACGCCCGGGACCGTGACGTCCTTGGGATTGATGGTGCCGGTCTGCGCGACCTCGCGCACCTGGGCGATCACCTGGCCTCCATAGCGCCTGCAGGCGAGCACCGCGTTGAAGACCTCGAGCTTCATGGCCTCGTCGGTGGTGGTCATGTTACCCATCTCGTCGCAGGTGGTGCCACGAATGAGGAGGGTGTCTATGGGCACCTCGTTGTACATCAGGTATTCCTCGCCGTGGTACTCGACGATTTCGGAGATGTCGGGCTCGGACCGCGTGCGCTCGTTCATCTTGCCGCCCTCCACGCGAGGGTCGATGAAGGTGCCGAGGCCGACCTTGCTCATCTTCCCGGGCAGGCCACACGCCATGGCACGGTAGAGCTGGGCGATCTGACCCTGCGGGAGGCAGTAGGCGATCACCTTGTTACTGGCGATCATCTCCATCCACCTGGGCTGGAGTCCCCAGTGAGACCCGATGATCGTGGTTACGAGCCCCTCGTGAGCGAGGTGCTGAATGCCGCGCGCACGATCGGACTGGCCGCAGGAGTGCAGGAGGGTGAGGTTTCTGGGGTGTCCGGTCTCGAGAAAGCGCTTTTCGATGGCCTTGAGGTTGGACTCGGACGCCGAGACGAGCGTCATGCCTATGGTGCAGATGGTACTGCCGTCCGAGATGGACGCCGCCACCGCCTCCGGAGTCACGAAGGTAGCCCTGAGATTCTTGTCTGCCATGCTCTTCTCTCCTACTTCCGCTTCCTGATCGAGGCGAGAACCGCCTCGCGAACGGCAGCCCTGTCGGGCTTCTCGCCCCTGGTCTGGGGGATGGTGCCGACGAATATCACGTGCGTCGGTATCTTGAAGTGCGCAACGCGGCTCTCGAGGTCTCTCTGGACCTCTTCCTCGACGATGCAGGAGCCGGGCGCGCGCACCACGGCGGCGACGGGAACCTCGCCGTAGAGGTCGTCGGGGATGCCCGTGACGCAGGCCTCCGAGACGCCATCGATCTCGCAGAGAACCTCCTCGAGGCCGGAGCACCAGACCTTCTCGCCGCCTCGGTTGATCATGTCCTTCTTGCGGTCCACGACCCAGACCATGCCCTCGTCGTTGGCATAGGCCATGTCACCGGTGCGCAGCCAGCCATCCGCGGTGATGTCGGGACTGTCGTGGCGGTAGTAGCCCTCGGTGACGCAGGTTCCCGAGAGCATGAGCTCGCCGGTCGCGCCAGCGGACACCTCGGCGCCATCCTCGTCCACGATCTTCGCGTCCACGCCGAGAACGGGCTTGCCCGTAGCCCCCGCGTAGATCGACGTGGGCGCATCGCCCGGAAAGAGCAGGGCGGGCGAGGAGGTCTCGGTCATGCCGTAGACCACCTGGAAGGCGGCGGCGGGCATCCATGAGTGAAAGGCGCGCATGGCGCTCACGGGCTCGTAGCTCGAACCAGAGAGCATGACCCGCACGCTCGGCAGGTCGGGAAAGTCCGCCCGCAACGGCAGCAGCTCCGCAAACGAGGTGGGGCTGCCATGGAGGTAGGTGATGCGCTGGTCGCGCACGCACTCGAGCACGCGGTGGGCGTTGAAGAGACGGTGCAGGTAGACGGTGGCGCCCGCGAAGACAAACTGTACGAGCAGCGCGACGAGTCCCGTCACGTGGTAGATGGGAATGGGGATGAGGCAGCGATCCTGAGCCGTGGTGCCCATGAGGCGCTGATAGGCCATCGCGGCATGCACGACGTTGTAGTTGCGCAGGACGACGCCTTTGGCGGCAGAGGTGGTGCCACTCGTGAACATCATTATCACGGGATCCTCGAGGCGCCCCAGGCCATGGTCGCGACAGCCGCGTCCGAGCGACGCCTCGAAGCCATAGCCGACCCCCACGCCATGCGCCCACACGACCCTTGAGTCGGTGAGCGGGAAGGCAGAGGCCCACTTCTCGAACTCCTCGCCCGCGACGATGGCGGAAAGGTCCGCGGCATACATGAGCGAGATGACCTCGGGCTTGCGATACTTGGTGGGGATGGGCACGCACACGGCACCGATCTTGGAGATGGCGAAGAGCGCGACGACGAATTCGAGGTCGGCATACATGAGAAGGCCGACGTGCTCGCCGTGACGAACCCCCGCCACGGTCTCGAGGTGGGCGGCGAAGTCATCCACGAGTCGCAGGAGCCGCTCGTATGAGGTCGTGCGACCCAGATCGTCCACGATGGCGATGGAGTTCGGCTGACGCACGGCGGTGTCAAAGAGCAGATGATAGAGGCTCGGCCGCATGCCAGTGAATACGTAGCGCTCGCGACCGTCGATGACCCGATGGGTCATGTCGCGCTGGAGCGACGCGTTCCAGCAGCTAGCTCCGCTAATCACAGCGAGCCGCCCCCAACCGCTACGCCGACGGCCACGAGCGAGAACATGCGCTCGGCAGCAAGCCGATAGTTCTCCTCGGCATGCTCGAGGACGTCCTCGATGGAGCCGGCGTCGATGACGGTCGGGACGAGTGCCGCGATGCCGCAGCCCAGGAGCTCACGGGCGTCGGCGCTCATCCCGCCCACGATGGCGACGCAGGGAACGCCGTTGCGCCGGCAGGCGGCGGCGACGCCGCTCATGACCTTGCCGTGAGCGGATTGGGAGTCGGCGTGTCCCTCGCCCGTGACGCAGAGGTCGACGCCATCGAGAAGCGCGTCAAACCCCACGAGCTCGAGAACCCAGTCGATGCCGGGAACGACCTGGGCGCCAAGGAAGAGACGGGCGGCGGCGCCCAGACCACCTGCGGCACCCATACCTGAGCCGTCGGTGACGGACACGCCGAAGGTGCGTTCGAGAACGGTCGCAAGAGAGACCATGCCGGCCTCGAGCCGGACGACCATCTCGGGCGTGGCGCCCTTCTGCGGGGCGAACACCGCGGCACAGCCGCGGGGTCCCACGAGCGGGTTGTCAACGTCGCACATCACATGGAAGGTGGTGGAGCGAACTCGCCGGTCCATGCCCGAGATGTCGATGTTGGCAACGCGCCCTAGGTCAGCACCTATGCCAGCGAGTTCGAGGCCCGAGGCGTCGAGAAAGCGGACGCCGAGCGCCCGCATGCACCCCATGCCGCAATCGTTGGTGGCGGAGCCACCGATGGCAAGGCTCACGTCCGTAGCCCCGCGGTCGAGCGCATCGAGAATCAGCTGGCCCGTACCAAAGGTGCTCGTGGCAAGCGGGTCTCGGTCGGCGGCGGCAAGCAGGGGCAGACCCGAGGCGGCCGCCATTTCGATAACGGCACGGCGACCCGGGAGCATGCCGTAGCGTGCCTCGAGCGCCGCCCCGCGCGGACCCTTGACGCGCGCGGTCACGATTTCGCCACCAGTGGCACCGACCACGGCATCCACGGTACCCTCTCCGCCGTCAGCCACCATGGTCTGGCGACATTCGGCCTGGGGGAACCTGGCACGGGCGGCATCCGCGAGGAGCTCCGCGGCGCGAGCGGATGAGATCGTGCCCTTGAACGAATCGGAAGCAAAGAGAAATCGCAGCATGGCTAGTCAGTCGCCTCGACGGTCTTCTCGGAGAAATGATACCTAGCGGAGGATCCGAAGAGCCTCATGTAGTGCCTGAGCCACTCGGAGGCCTTCTCCTCGCATGCCCCGGAGAGAAGCATGTAGTCGGGATGCTCGGCGAAGGAAAGCTCCTCGCGAAGCGCCTTCACGTAGGCCGCCGAGTAGTCGGTCCAGAGGTTCACCTTGTTGATGCCGTTCTCGACGGCCCTCCTAAAGTTATCGTCGCCAGCACCAGAACCGCCATGGAGAACGAGCGGGTAGTCGCCGACCGCATCCTTAATCTCGGCGAGACGACCAAAGTCGAGCCTGGGCACGTAGTCGGCGGGGTACTTGCCGTGCGCGGTGCCGATGGCGACGGCGAGAGCGTCGCAGCGGGTGCGGTCGATGAACTCCACGGCCATGTCCACCTTGGTGTACATGTCGTCGGACCGTCCATCGCCGTCAGCGGCCTGGCCCACGTGGCCGAGCTCCGCCTCGACGCTGACGCCGTGGGCGTGGGCAAGCGAGACGATCTGGCTCACGCGGCAGATGTTCTCCTCGAAGGGCAGGCTCGAGGCGTCGACCATGACGCTCGTGAAGCCTGCCTTGATGCATCGACAGATATCGTCATATTCAGCACCGTGGTCGAGCTGGAGGGCGACGGGCACGTCGAGGGGCTCGGCGTACTCGCGCACCATGGCGGCGGCGACCTCGGGCGGGATGTGCATGTTCATTTGACGCGGAGACACGTCGATGAGGACCGCGGACCTCTCGGCGGCAGCCGCCATGAGAGCGGCGCGAACGGTGTTGAAGTCCGGGCAGTTGGGAGCGGGAACGGCATAGCGGTTGGTGCTTGCGTGCTGAAGCATTTCCTTGACGGAGACGTACATGTGTGAGTCCTCCAAAGACGCCTGACTCGCCGGCGAAGCGTGGGTGGTCAGCAGATCGACATTCCAGCAGATAATCCGATGAGGGGGATCGACCCGTCACCCCTTCGTGAGGGGAGGCGCCGTGGAGGTGCCTCCCCAGAAAGGCAAGGGGCTACAAGCGATGGTACGAACTAGCCGAGGAGCTGATCGAGAACGCCGTTGCCGGCCATCTCGGAATTCTGGTCCACGGGCTTGCGAAGGAGAAAGTAGAGAACGCCCGTGACCGCAGCGCCCGCAAACCAGAAGAGAACGAACTGGAGCGGGTTGCTCATCATTGCGATGACGAAGACGCCGCCGTGGACGGCCGGAGACTCGAGGGCGAAGAAGCCGGCGAGGCCGCCCGAGAGGGCGCCACCGATCATGCAGGGAACGAGGCAGCGCCAGGTGTCCTGAACCAGGAACGGAATGACGTACTCCTGGATGTAGCAGCAGGCGAGGACGAGGCCGGACACGGTGGTCGAACGCTCCTTCTCGGTGAACTTCTGCTTACCGGTGAAGCGGTCGATGATCTGGGCAATGCAGACGCCGAGCGGGTTCTGCATGCCGCCGCACATCTTGCAGGCTGCGGGACCATAGATGCCGTCGGCGTTGAGGCCGTTGGCGACAAGGGCGACCGCCTTGGAAATCGGGCCACCCTGGTCGATGGACATGCCGGCACCGATGGCGGCGCCGAAGATGAAGCCAGATGTGCCCTGGAGGTTCATGAGCGTGTTCTCGATGACGGTCATGAGCGCGGAGATGGGCACGCCGATGACGTACCACATGAGCAGGGAGTTAACCAGCGTGGCGCACACCGGGATGATGAGGATCGGGAATACGGACTGAATGGAGTCGGGAACGCTCTTGGAGCGCTTCTTGAGCCAGTTCACGATGAGGCCCGCGGTGATGCCGCCGAGAACGGCGCCAAGGAAGCCCGCCTTGATCGTGTTGGAGATGACGCCCACCGAGAAACCGGGCGCAAGTCCGGGCTTGTCGGCAAGGGCATAGGCGATATAGGCGCCGATGATGGGCACGGACACGTCGAAGATCGAGCTACCGATCTGATAGATGACCATGGCGAGGGTGTACTGCGTGTAGGAGTCGATCGCCTTGAGGTCATTACCGATGTTGTAGCCGCCCATGGCCTTGGCGATGCCCCAGAGGACGCCGCCGCCGACGATGAACGGAATCATGTAGGAGACGCCCGTGAGCACCGCGTCCCAGATGACCTGGCCCTGGGACTGCTTCTTGGCGTTCTTGCGCTGAATCTCAGCCATTAGCTAATTGCCTCCAATAGTTCCTGGACGACCTCTGCGGCCGCCGTGACAGTCATGACTTCCTTGGTCTTGCACACGAGCGTCGGCACTGGATCAAAGCGACCCTTGTCCTTGACCTTGACGTCGGCCGCAATGATCGCGCCGTCAGCACGGGCGATGTCCTCGTCCGTGATGACGTGCTCCGCACCAGTTGCGCCCTGGGTCTCGATCTTGGCCTCGCACCCAGCCCTCTCAAGCGCCTCGGTCAGTGACTCAGCCGCCATGAAGGTGTGCGCGATGCCAATCTGGCATGCGGTGACGCCAACGATGTATGGCTTCTTTGCCATCTTGTCCTCCCCCCTGATCTCCTTTGAAATACGAACATGCCACCACCCCCTCGTACGCGAGTGGAAGGGGTGAATCCACGACTGGAATCATATTTCCTTCATAGCCATTGTCGGTACTCGCTTCCAAATACGGGGTCTAGTCACATTTCTTCCATCTTTTGTTCGCTATTTTGTTCGTATTTAATAGGCTATCTCTCTATATATTCACTATTTCTTCATATTTAAGTCCATATCTACCTCCATGCGACCACGACCGTCGGGAGTCTGCTGTATCATTCACGCCGTACTCCCGCGAAGTAGTAGAGATGCTAGGGAAGGAACGCACCGTGTCCGAGGCAACCACGCAAGAGCACCTCTCCGTAAGCAACAGCTGGGTCATGCACGCCCTGCTCGTCTTTATGGGGCTGTGCCTTCTCACCGCATCGATACTCGCGATCACGCAGCCCCTCCCCTATGCGGACAACCCCGAGTTCATCAAGATCATGACCGGCTATCTGGGCTTTCCCCTCGCCGTGGGCGTCATCGCCTACAACGTCTGGAAGATCGTCGCTCGCCATGACGCCATTCTCATCGACGAGAGGGGCATCACCGACCACTCGGGTGCGCTTTCCTGCGGATTCATCTCCTGGGACCGCATCAAGGAGGTCTATCTTCTCAAGCTGCACGACGACGACTACCTCTGCGTGGTGCCCGAGGACCAAGAAGCTTGGTACGATGGGCTTACCAAGGGCCAGAAGAGGCTCGCCAAGGCTAACATGGACATCGGCTTCGCACCAATACGCATCCAGTTCAAGAAGGTGTCCGAGAGCGTAAGCTCGCAGGATGGTCTCGCCTTCGTGCGCAGGCTTCAACCCAAGAAGATCACGCGCGTCCGCAAGCCAAAGTACTAGTTAGGCGCGCAGGAAGAACAGGCCGCTCATGAACGTCCTCTGCTTTGGCGAACCCCTCATCAGACTCGCCACCAGCGCCCACGAGCGTCTCGAGATCGCCCGTGACCTCGAGATCTCGTACGCAGGCGCCGAAACGGTCGTCGCCATCTCCCTCGCCCTCCAGGGTGAGAGCGTGAGCTACGCCACCAAGCTCGCGAGCAACCGGCTAGGCACCAACGCCCTCATGACCCTTGCCCGCTATGGCGTGGACACCTCTCGCGTGATTCGCTCGAACGACCGCATGGGTCTCTTCTACACCGAGCGAGGCCGGTCCATTCGCTCCACGATCGTCACCTACGACCGTTCCGGCACCGCCATGGCAAATGCCTCTCACGAGGACTTCGACTGGGACCGCATGCTCAACGGCGTGGAGGTGTTCTTCTTCTCGGGCGTCATCCCCGCCATTTCCGATGAGATGACCACCGCCTGCCTCGAGGGGCTCCGCGCCTGCAGGGGTCGCGGCATTCGCACCGTATGCGATCTCAACTACAGAAACACCCTGTGGTCACGCGACAAGGCCCAGCGCGCCTGGGGCAAGCTCATTCCCCTGCTTGACGTGCTTATCGCCTCGGAGGACGACATCATCTCCATCGATGACGCACAGGTGTCTGGAGACGACGTCTTCGACTACTGCCTCAACTGGAGCAGGGGACTCATGTTGGACTATCCGCTGGAGAGCGTGTGCTTTCTCGCCCGTTCGATGGACCGGTATGACGCGGCGAGCTTCCGCGGCGGCCTGGTCAACCGAGAGGGGACCTTCAACTCGAAGACCGAGGTCGTGTCCGTCTCTGATATCTCGAGCTGCGGCTCGATCTTCTCCGCCGGCATCGTTCACGGCGAGAACAGCAGGTGGGACCCTCAGTTCATGATCGACTACGCCACCATGGCAAGCGCGTTCAAGGCCACCGTGGCGGGCGACCTGTCGTTTGCCTCCGAGACGGAGATCGCAAGCCTGCTCGCGGAGTCGGTGAGACCCTACTTCAGACAGTAGCGAGACGCACCGAATCCCCTGCTACTCGCTACGGAGCGCCTCCACGGGATCGCTGCGCGAGGCCTTCTTGGCCGGAATGAAGCCGGCGAGGAAGGTGAGCAGCACGCTGATGCCGATAAGCATAAGCGCATACTGCGCCGGCAGCCGAACGAGGTCGTGAACGCCGAAGCGAGCCTCCACTATGGCGTTGGCGGGTATCGTGAGCAGCAACGTTATCGCAACGCCCATCACGCCGGCCACCAGACCCTCGATCACGGTCTCCGCATTGAAGACGCTCGAGATGTTGTGCTTGCTCGCGCCGATGGCGCGCAGGATGCCTATCTCCTTCTTGCGCTCGAGCACCGAGATGTACGTGATCACAGCGATCATGATGGATGAGACGATCAGCGATATCGAGACGAACGCCACGAGCATGGCCGACACCATGTCGACGATGCGGGTGACCGAGCTCATCATCGTCCCCACGAGGTCGGTCCAGGTGATGACCTTGTCGTCCTCGCCTGCGGCGCTCATGTCGTTGTTGTAGTCATCGAGAATCGAGGTGACGGCCTGCTTGGTCTCGAAGTCCTTGGGATAGATGTCTATCTCCGAGGGCTTGCTGCGGTCGGCGTAGCCGAGCTTGGCGAGGTTGCTGTCGTAGGTGGAGGTCGTCGTGGACATGAGCGAGGTCATGAGCTCGGAGAGCTCCTTCTCGTCCATGTTGAACTGGAAGGCGCTGGCGATGGCCGACTCGTCCACGTGCATGGCGCTCGCCATGTTAGAGACCATCTGGCCCATGGCGCTCTGCATGGCACTCGAGACCTGCTGCTCGATCTGCGAGCTCATCTGCGTCATGAGCGAGGTCATCGCGGTCTGCATGTAGCTCTGGACGGCCGTGGCGATGGTCTGCTGCAGCGCCGAGGCGAGCTTCTCCTGGTAGACGGAGAGCAGGCGGTCGGCGACCTCCTTCTCGATGCCGTCCACGCTGGCATCGGTGCCCATGACCTCAGCGATGGCATCCACGAGCTGCTTCTGGAGATCCTCCATGTCGATGGCAGAGGTCACGGCGGTGGCGATGGTCGTGCGCACCTCGTCGGTCGCCATGTAATCGGCGACGGTGCCGCCGGGGTTCGCCGCGCTCCAGCCGGCCCAGCCAGAGGCCACCTTCGACAGGGCGGCCGAGAGCATCTCCTGACCCCCGTCCACGAACTTCACGGTCACCGACGAGAGAATCTTCGCGATCTGGTCGCCCGTAAGCTCGGGGAAGAGCGCGGCGAGGTCACCTGCCGAGAGGCTCGGCAACGTGATGCCGGAAAGGTCGAGGTCAGAGAGGTCCATCGAAGGCAGAGAGACGTTCGAGACGTCGATGCCGGAAAGGTCGAGCCCCGAGAGGTCCACGTTGATGTTCGAGGTGTCGAAGGTGAACGCAGAGGCGAGCTTGGACGAGTCGATGGAGATGAGCGAGCTCAGGTCGAGGGTCGTGTCACCAGACTCGTTCGCCTCCTCGTCAAAGGTCTTGCCCGTGAGGACGTCCACGCCGGGGTTGGCGATCTGGTCCTGCACGACCTGCGAGCTTGCCGCAGCGTCAATGAGGCCATCGGTGAGCGCAGGCGTGTAGTAGATGCCCGTCGAAAGGGTGGCGGAGTCCGTCGCGCTCTTGGGCTGGACGATGCCCACGATGTGAAGCGTGGTTCCGTTCTCCACGAGGTTGGTCATGTACGACGAGTCATCCGTCTTGTCGGTCCAGACGCCGTAGTCGCTCTCGTACTGGTAGGTATCGCAAGCGTTGACCAGCTTGAACGTGGGCTCCATGAGCTGGTCGTAGCTGTATGAGGCATCTTCGATGCTGACGGTCGAGACGCTTTCGTCGGTGCTCGCGCTCGAGAGCTCGCTTATCACGCTTTTGAGTTCGTCATAGCTACGCAGTCCCATGTCGTACTCGAGGATGTCGGGGATGTTTCCCTGGCTCGTGAGCACGATCACGAGTTCGTCGGCCGCCTCGGGCCAGTGGCCCGCCTTGACGTCGTACTGGTCCTCGAAGAGCGAGGTGTCGCTCGGCATCTGCCTGAAGTAGTTCGTGGACATGGATGAGGAGAGCGACGAGAGCATGCTCGTGCTCATGCCGAGCGATGAGTACGTCGTGTCGGGATTCACCTGCACCGCGCCTTCGGAGGTATCCGACTTGAAGATCTGAGGCGTCACGTCATAGAGATACTCTATGTCGTTGACCTGCGAGTTAATGCCACCTCCATTGTTATCGAGATACTCCTTGAGCGACGCGAGGTCGTTCTTGCCGATGTTGCCCGCCATGCGTGTGATGGTCTTTGCGGTGCCAACCGTGTCTTCGCCAGAGCCAGAGTCGTCCGAGGAGGAGGTGGTGGTGCCGAGCACGCTGGTGCTGTCGGCGATCATCGACGTCACGTCGAGACTCGTGCTCGTGATCGAGAGCGGGTAGATGGTGAGCATCGACTCCTCCTGATCGGCGATGTACTGGTTGACGCCATTCGCCAGGGCGAGGATCGCGGCGATGCCGATGATGCCGATGGACCCCGCGAAGGCCGTCATGAGCGTCCGGCCCTTCTTGGTCATGAGGTTGTTGAAGGAGAGCTCCAGCGCCGTGAGAAACGACATCGAGGTCTTGCGAGCCGGCTTGGCGGCGCGTCCGGGAACGGCGGCGGGGTCGAAGGGGTCGGTGTCGTCGGTGACCTGCCCATCGGCGAGTCGGACGGTGCGGGTGGCGTAGCGCTCCGCGAGCTCGGGGTTGTGCGTGACCATGATGACGAGACGATCCTGCGCGACCTCCTTCAGGAGGTCCATGACCTGCAGCGACGTAGCGGAGTCGAGGGCACCGGTCGGCTCGTCGGCGAGAAGGATCTCGGGGTCGTTCACGAGGGCTCGGGCGATGGCCACGCGCTGCATCTGACCGCCCGAGAGCTGGCTCGGTCGCTTGTCCACGTGCTGGGACAGCCCCACGCGATCGAGGGCGGCCATGGCGCGATCACGCCGCTCCGCTCCCGAGACGCCCGAGAGCGTGAGCGCAAGCTCCACGTTGGAGAGCACCGTCTGATGCGGGATGAGGTTGTAGCTCTGGAACACGAATCCGATGCGGTTGTTGCGATAGGTGTCCCAGTCATGGTCGCGGTATTCCTTGGTGGAGATGCCGTCGACGAGGAGGTCGCCCGAGTCAAAGTGGTCGAGGCCACCGATCACGTTGAGCATCGTGGTCTTTCCCGAACCCGACGGGCCGAGGATAGCCACGAACTCGTTATCCCTGAAGGCAACCGAGACGCCGTCGAGCGCGGTCTGCGTGAACGACGACGTCACGTACTGCTTTCTTATGTCCCTGAGCTCGAGCATGCGGCCTCCCACGGTGCGCATCAGAAATAGGTATCAGTGATAGCTAAGGTACCCATTCTCGGGGTTCTCGTCGATATCACCACAAAGGTTGAAAGAAAAGATATCGAGGCATGCCGTGTGGGCCATTTGCCAAGGGGTCCTGCAGATTGTGCCCCCTTTTTGACAGGTTGCGCCAGACCCACGCCAGGCGCAGCCATCGCCCGTACCCTTAGCCTAGAGAGGGACAGGTCGTTCGCGCGCGGCTCGCCGCGCTCTTCTTCCATGAGGGTCGCTCGGCCGAGTGGGGCCGATTATGTCCTCATCGAAACCGAATGCGTCACGGCTACCGCGCGACACACGCAAGACACGTACCATGGCGAGACAGACGAACAGGCGCGGCTTACCCACGCGGAGGAGACAAGATGAGCTACCAAGAGATGCTCGACTCGCTATCACTCGAGGAGAAGTGCGCGCTGCTCCAAGGCGCGACGACCTTCGGAGGCAGGCCGAACCCCCGGCTCGGCATCCCGGCGGTCGCCTTCTCCGATGGCCCCAACGGACTGCGACACCAGGCGGGCGCGGCCGACCACCTCGGCCTCAACGGGTCCGAGCCGGCCACCTGCTTTCCCACCGCGGTCACGGTCTCCAACTCCTGGGACCCCGACCTCGGCGAGAGGATCGGGCACGCCATGGCGGAGGAGGCCGCCGTCCAGGGCGTGAACGTCATTCTCGGCCCCGGTCTCTGCATCAAGCGCAGCCCACTCTGCGGTCGCAACTTCGAGTACTTCTCCGAGGACCCCTACCTCGCTGGCAAGATGGCCGCGGCCTACGTGCGTGGCATGCAGTCGACCGGGCTGGCGGCTTGCCCCAAGCACTTCGCCGTCAACAGCCAGGAGACCCGCCGCCAGGCGTCTGACTCCATCGTCGATGAGCGCACGCTCCGCGAGATCTACCTCACGGGCTTTGAGATCGTGGTGCGCGAGGCGAAGCCGAAGACGATCATGAGCTCGTACAACCTCGTAAACGGCAGCTACGCCAACGAGAACAGACACCTTCTCAAGGACATCCTCCGCGACGAGTGGGGCTTTGATGGCGCCGTCGTCACCGACTGGGGCGGCTCGAACGATCACGTCGCCGGAGTCCAGGCCCAGTCCGCGTTCGAGATGCCCGCACCGGGCAACGGATCGACGCGCGAGCTTCTCGATGCCGTCGAGGCAGGAGCCCTCTCCATGGAAGACGTCGACGCGTGCGTGCTCGACGTCATACGACTCGCCATGGAGACGCGCCAGGCCGTAGCCGAGGCACCCTCGAGCTTCGACGTCGACGCCCATCACGCCCTCGCCCGGGAGGCCGCCGCCGAGGGCATCGTCTTGCTCAAGAACGACGGGGGCATCCTGCCGCTGGCAGCGGGGACCACGGTCGCTCTCATCGGCGACTTCGCACAGGCCCCGCGCTATCAGGGCGCCGGGTCGTCGGCCGTCAACTCCACCAAGGTGGATGCGCTCCTCGACGTGTTCGGCGAGACGGACCTCATGCTCGTGGGCTACGAGCCGGGCTTCGAACGTCATGGCGGCGAGAACGCCGGAAAGCGCGATGCGGCCATTGACCTCGCCAGACGCGCGGACGTCGCCCTCCTTTGCCTCGGACTTGACGAGATAGCCGAGAGCGAGGGTGCCGACCGTCTCGACATGCTGCTCAACGACAACCAGAAGGAGCTTGTCAAGGCCATCGCCGAGGTCAACCCGAACGTCGTCGTGCTCCTCTCGGCCGGCTCATCCGTCGAGACGGGCTGGGTCCGTGACGCCAAGGCCGTGGTGTACTGCGCGCTGGGCGGTCAGGCGGGCGCCGGCGCCGCCCTCGACGTCGTGGGCGGCAAGGTCAACCCCTCGGGCAAGCTCACCGAAACCTGGCCCGTCCGCCTCGAGGACACCCCGACCGCAGGCCGCTTCCCCTCCGAGGAGAAGACCACGGAGTATCGAGAGGGCCTCTACGTGGGCTATCGCTACTACAAGACCGCGGGCATCCCCGTTGCCTATCCCTTTGGCTATGGGATGAGCTACACCTCCTTCGAGTACTCCGACCTCGAGTCCACGGAATGGGACGTCACCTTCACGGTGAGAAACACGGGCGCCGTCGCAGGGACCGAAGTCTGCCAGGTATACGTGGCAAAGCCCGAGCACATCGTCTTTCGTCCCGCCGAGGAGCTCAAGGCCTTCCAGAGGGTCACGCTCGATGCGGGCGAGGAGAGACGCGTCACGATCTCCCTCGGCGACAAGGCCTTCCGCTACTTTGACGTCAGGACCAACCGCTGGGAGGTTGAGAGCGGCCTCTACGAGCTTCGCGTGGGCGCCTCCTCCGATGACGTCAGGCTCTCCTCCAACGTGCAGATCTTTGGTACCGGCGCCGCCAACCCCTATGGCGGCGTGGACGTCACCCCCTACGAGATCGGCAAGGTCGCCAACGTCACCGACAGGCACTTCGCCGCGCTTCTCGGCCACGACATCCCCGATGCAAGGGCGCACATCGATCGCAACGCCTGCTTCCGAGACCTCAACCACGGCCGCTCCCCCATCTTCTGGATCGTCTGGCTCGTCCTGTTCCTTCTCAAGAAGTCTGCCGATGCCTCGGGCAAGCCCAACCTCAACGTCCTGTTCATCTGGAACATGCCGCTCCGAGCACTCGCCAAGATGACGGACGGCATGCTAGACATGGGTGTGGTCGATGCACTCGTGCGCGAGGCCAAGGGTTGGGGGCTCATCGGCCTTGTCCCGGCGGTCATCGTCAAGGCCCTCACGGGCGAGGGCCTCCTGCTCGTATGGTTCATCTGGGCCATCGCCCCCATCCTCTATGCGTTCGTCGTCAACCGTGTCAGGAACGGTCAACTCGACGCCAGGCTCAGGACTCTCGAATCCAAGTAGATGAGAAAGAAAGGAAACCGCGCAATGGCAGAGGAAGAGAAAAAGTCCGGCTTCAAGAAGTGGACCGAGAGGCATGAGTCGCTCTGGCAGTTCATCCTGTTCAATATCTTATCGAACATCTCCACGATCACGCGATTCGTGTGCGCGTGGATCGGTACGGCGGTCTTCATCGACGCGATGCAGCTGACCTCGCCCTTTAGATTTCTCATCTTCGACTACACGGGCTCTGGCTCCAACGGTCTCGGCGGCTTCTGCACCTTCCTCATCGCCGAGGTCCTCGCACAGGTCGTGAACTACTTCGTGCAGATGAAACTCGTCTTCAAGTCGGACGCGCCGGCGGCCGAGTCCGGCTGGAAGTACGCGGTGCTCGCCGTGGTCATCGTCGTCGTGAACCTGATCCTTCCGGGTCACGTCACCAGCTTCTGCCAGACCAGCTTCGGCATGGACGCCGCACTGTCCGGTACCATCGCATCCGTGGTCAACACGGTGCTCGCCGTCATCGTGAGCTTCCCGCTCCTCAAGTTCTGGATCGCACCCGCCCCCAAGGACAAGGACGGGAAGGCCGCATAGGCCCTTTGACACCGAGCGTCTTTAAGGACCCCGCCGGAGGACGGGGTCCCTTCTTTGGGCATGCGGCATCACGCCTCGCGACGGACATCCCGACTTGAGACGTGGCTTCTCCGCAGGTAAGCCGTCCGTCCCTGTCATGTGTCTCTCGTAAACTCGTGACAAAACCAAATGTTGCGTATATGTCGGCATAATCACACCATATCTTGTGTATAGTAGAAACCCCAGTAAGGCCAACGCATACGGTCCCCACTGGTCGGTCATGTGGAAATTGCCACACTCGTAGTGGCCCAAAGCAGAGTCGGCCCAGCACGGAGGACTTGGCTCGGAAGGAGCACCGCATGCAGGACACGCAGCAGAAGGCGTGGAAGGGCTTCGTCGGCGGAAACTGGCAACGTCAGATTGACGTCCGCGACTTCATTCAGCGCAACTACACCCCCTACGATGGCGACGAGTCATTCCTCGCCGACGCCTCCGAGGCAACGAGCACCCTCTGGGCCGAGGTCATGGACCTCCTCCAGCAGGAGCGCGCGCATGGCGGTGTCCTCGACATGGACACCAAGGTCGTCTCCACGATCACCAGTCATGCCGCAGGCTACATCGACAAGCCCCTCGAGAAGATCGTCGGCCTTCAGACCGACAAGCCGCTCAAGCGAGCCCTTCACGTCAACGGCGGCATTCGCATGGCGATGCAGGCCTGCTCGGACCACGGCTACGAGGTCGACCCCACGATCGTCGAGTTCTACACCACGTACCGCAAGACCCACAACGCCGGCGTCTTCGACGTCTACACCCCCGAGATGCGCGCGTGCCGCCACTCCCACATCATCACCGGTCTGCCTGACGCCTATGGTCGTGGGCGCATCATAGGCGACTACCGTCGCGTGGCGCTCTACGGCACGGACTTTCTCGTCGCCGAGAAGAAGGCCGAGAAGGCAGGCACGTCATCCATCATGTCCGAGGAGATCATCCGTCACCGCGAGGAGCTCTCGGAGCAGATTCGCTCTCTGGGCGAGCTGGCCGAACTCGGCCGCATCTACGGTTGTGACATCACGCGCCCGGCCCAGAACGTGGCCGAGGCGATCCAGTGGACCTACTTCGGCTACCTCGCGGCCGTGAAGGAGCAGAACGGCGCGGCGATGTCACTTGGTCGCACCAGCACGTTCATCGACATCTATGCCGAGAGGGACCTCGCGCGCAAGACGTTCACGGAAGACGAGGTCCAGGAGTTCGTGGATCACTTCATCATGAAGCTTCGCATGATCAAGTTCGCACGCACGCCCGAATACAACGACCTCTTCTCGGGAGACCCCCAGTGGGTGACCGAGTCCATCGGCGGCATGGGCGTGGATGGTCGCTCCATGGTCACACGCATGAGCTTCCGCTACCTCCACACGCTCGAGAACCTCGGCACGGCGCCCGAACCCAACCTCACGGTCCTCTGGTCCACGCGTCTGCCGGAGGCGTTCAAGCGGTATTGCGCGAAGATCTCCATCTCCACGAGCTCGATTCAGTACGAGAACGACGACCTCATGCGCGTCTATCACGGTGACGACTACGCCATCGCCTGCTGCGTCTCCTCCATGCGCATCGGCAAGGAGATGCAGTTCTTCGGCGCCCGCGCAAACCTTGCGAAGTGCCTGCTCTACGCCATCAACGGCGGCGTAGACGAACTGGAGGAGGTGCAGATCGGCCCGAAGTTCCGCCCGGTCGAGGGCGACGTTCTCGACTATGACGACGTCGTGGACAAGTTCAACGCGATGATGGGCTGGCTCTCGGCCGTATACGTGAGCTCGTTGAACGCGATTCACTACATGCACGACAAGTACTGCTACGAGCGCGTGCAGATGGCCCTTCACGACGAGCATGTCACGCGCTGGTTTGCGACGGGCATCGCCGGCCTCTCCGTCGTCGCGGACTCGCTTTCCGCCATCAAGTACGCCACGGTGCGGCCCATACGCAACGAAGCGGGTCTCGTCGTCGACTTTGACATCGAGGGCGACTTCCCCAAGTACGGAAACGATGACGACCGCGTGGATAAGATCGCCCACGACGTGGTCGAGACGTTCATGATGTACGTCCGCAAGCGCAAGACCTACCGCAACTCCATCCCCACCACCTCGATCCTCACCATCACGTCAAACGTGGTCTACGGCAAGAAGACGGGAAACACGCCCGATGGCAGGCGCGCCGGCACGCCGTTCGCGCCTGGTGCGAACCCCATGCACCAGCGCGACACGCACGGAGCCGTGGCAAGTCTCGCCAGCGTGGCGAAGCTACCCTTCAAGGACGCCCAGGATGGCATCTCGAACACGTTCTCAATCGTCCCCAACGCGCTCGGAAAGTCTCAGCCCGTCATGTTCTCGGGAGAGGAGCTCGATCTTGACGGACTCGACATCCAGATAGAGAACTCCGTCCCCTGTGCCTGCGAGATAGACGTCCAGTAACCTGGAAAAGGTGACAGGTATCTTTTCCAGGTTTTTCCACGAAAGGAGCGGAGCCATGAGCACCAGCAGCATCTCTGACGACCAGGTCGACAACCTCGTATCCATGATCGACGGCTATGTCGAGGAAGGTGGACACCACCTCAACGTGAACGTCTTCACGCGGGAGACGCTCCTTGACGCGCAGGCGCACCCTGAGAAGTATCCCCAGCTCACCATCCGCGTGTCCGGCTATGCGGTCAAGTTCAACTCGCTGACGCGCGAGCAGCAAGACGACGTCATCGCCCGCACGTTCCACGAGTCGATGTAGTTGAGTCCTGCGGGAGACATCAGCCGAGACGCAGGGATGACAGACTCGCTCGCCACGTGCGGGCGGGTCCACTCACTCGAATCGTTTGGCACCGTGGACGGCCCTGGTACGAGACTCGTCGTCTTCTGCCAGGGCTGCCCCATGCGCTGCGCCTACTGCCACAACCCCGATACCTGGGACCTCTCCGCAGGCACCGAGACGAGCGTCGCGCAGGTGATGGATGCCTTCGAGCGTAACCGGCCCTTCTATCGCAAAGGCGGCATCACCGTGAGCGGAGGCGAGCCGCTGGTGCAGCCCGATTTCGTCTCTGCGGTCTTCCGCGCCGCCCACGAGAGTCCGCAGGGCCGCGTACACACCGTGCTCGACACGTCCGGTGCGACCTGGCCCACCGACGGCGAGCCGAGCAAGGCGCTCTCCGGCGTACTTGATAGCTGCGACATGGTGCTTCTCGACATCAAGCACGCAGACGCCGAGGGGCACCGTACGCTCTGCGGCATGGGTCCCGAGCATGCCCTCGCCCTTGGAGACGAGCTGGCGAGACGGAACATCCCCACCGTAATTCGCCACGTGGTGGTGCCAGGAATCACGGACGGCGCTGACGAGCTCGCCGCGGTGGGCCGCATCATCGCGCGATGGGACAACGTGGCGGGGCTTGACCTTCTCCCCTATCACACCTTGGGCGTGGCCAAGTACCAGGCGCTCGGGATGCCCTATCGTCTTGATGGCGTGCCACCCATGGACGCATCTCGCCTTCCCGCGCTGCGCCGCGTCGTGCTTCTCGCCCGCGCCGCGGCGCGAGCGTGACGCACGTCCTTTCTCGTCAGAGCCACGGCGGCGGTAGTCCTTTCTGGCTGGAGCCATTCTCGTTGGCGAGACGCGACTTTGGCCCATCGACTTTGGCACCCGCTCGTGAGGGTTCTACCTGCGGGTGCCTTTCTCGCAGGCTGGCTTCGATTTTGGCACCTCACGTTTCCGCAGGTAAGCAATGTGATAATAACTTGAATCAAGAGCAGAAGTCGATGGGCCAAAGTCGCAACCGAAATTCAAGATTGGCTCCCACGCCAACGGTCGCCAAACGTCAACCGCTAAATTCACTATCGCGGTTATCGATAAGTCTTCATGACACCCCTGTACACTCTCGAACAGCAACCCGAGGCATCAGGCCTCCGGCGCAGAGTGAAAGGGTTTTCGCATGAAGGCAGCACGTTGGTACAAGGCGGGAGACATCCGCGTCGAGGATGTTCCAGAGTGTCAGATCGATGACAACTATGATGTCAAGGTCAAGCTCCATTGGTGCGGTATCTGTGGTTCTGACCTGCACGAATATCTTATGGGTCCGATTTTCATCCCCGTGGGAACCCCGCACCCCGTCACTGGTGAGGCCGCGCCCGTCATCATGGGTCACGAGTTCTCTGGCGAGGTCGTCGAGGTCGGCGAGGGCGTCACCAACGTCAAGCCGGGCGACCGCGTCGTGGTCGAGCCCGTCGTGTGCGACGACACCTGCCCCGCATGCCTGGCCGGCAACACCCACCTCTGCCAGAACCTCGGCTTCCACGGACTCGCGGGCAAGGGCGGTGGCTTTGCGGACTTCACCACCTTCCGCCACAAGTTCGTGCACAAGATCCCCGACAACCTTCCCTACGACAAGGCCGCTCTCGTCGAGCCCATCTCCGTGGGCTATCACTCGCTGCGCGCCGGCAACTTCCAGCCTGGCATGAGTGCCGTCGTCGCAGGCGCCGGCACCATCGGACTCGCAACCGTCGAAAGCCTCAGGGCGATGGGTGCAAGCCAGGTCATCATGATCCAGCGCAAGTCCGTCCGTCAGGAGTATGCCAAGAACTCCGGCGCTGACGTCGTCCTCGACCCCAACGAGTGCGATGTGGTCGCCGAAATCATGAAGCGTACCAACAACTTCGGGGCCGACATCGCCTTCGAGTGCACCGGCAGCCAGGCCTGCTTCGACCTCGAGGTCGCGTCCGTCCACAACGGCGGCACCGTGGTGGTCACCTCCATCTGGGAGAAGAGCATCAACTTCGACCTCAACGCAATCGTCATCCCCGAGAAGAAGCTCTGTGGCTCCATCTGCTACAACGGCAACGACTTCGATGACGTCATCAAGCTCATGAGCGAGGGCAAGATTCCCGCCAAGGGATTCATCACCAAGAAGGTCGCTCTCGACGACATCGTGAGCGAGGGCTTCGAGACCCTGACCGGCCCTGAGAAGAAGAAGCAGGTCAAGATTCTCGTCACCGACAACCCCGACGAGCTCAAGGCCTAGAGCCTGGCGACAAGAGCCTCGTTTCGGCGAGAGAGCGGCCAACCACCCAGCGGTGGTCGGCCGCTCTTCGTCTCTCCGGGACCTCTCGTCGATGGCTCGCAACCGATACGGACGAGCGTCTCGGCGAATGTGGTGCAACTGAGGAGGCCGGACGCCTGCGACACAAACACGATCCGCAGCCTATCTTCCCTTCCCCTCCCCCCGCACAAGGCCGTATACCAAGAGTCGTAGTGCTCTCGAAGGAGCGACCGGGCATCAGAGGAGGATACATGAATCTCGAGAAAATCAGGGTAGTCCAGTACGGCTGCGGCAAGATGTCGAAGTTCACGCTCAGATACCTCTACGAGCATGGCGCGGAGATCGTCGGCGCCATCGACAACAACCCGGAGGTCGTCGGGCAAGACGTCGGCGACTATGCGGGCATTGGCGTAAAGGTCGGAACCATCATCTCCGACGACGCCGACAAGGTCCTTGACGACACCGACCCGGACATCGCCGTCATGACGCTCTTCTCGCTCGTGAGCGACATATACCCGCACGTCGTCAAGTGCGTCGAGCGTGGCATTAACGTCGTGACCACCTGCGAGGAGGCAATCTACCCCTGGACCACCTCCGCGGTGCTCACCAACCAGATCGACGCCATCGCCAAGGAGACCGGCTGCACCGTCACCGGATCGGGCATGCAGGACATCTACTGGATCAACATCATCGCCAACGTTGCCGGCGGCGTGAACCGCATCGACCGCATCGAGGGCGCCGTCTCGTACAACGTCGAGGACTACGGCCTCGCGCTCGCACAGGTCCATGGCGTCGACATGACTCCCGACGAGTTCGAGCAGAAGCTCGCCCACCCCGACGACATCGTCCCCTCCTACGTCTGGAACTCCAACGAGGCGCTGGTCAACCGCTTTGGCTGGACCCTCAGGTCGAACAAGCAGGAGAACGTCCCCTACATCGCCGAACAGGACACCTACTCTTCCACGATGGGCAAGACCATTCCCGCCGGCAAGGTCATCGGCATGAGCACCGTCGTCACCACCGAGACGTTCCAGGGGCCGGTCATCGTGACGTCGCAGATCGGTAAGGTCTACGGCCCCGACGAGGGCGACCTCGCGACGTGGAAGATCTTCGGCGAGCCGGACTGCGAGTTCGAGCTCAAGAAGCCAGACACGCCGCGCCATACCTGCGCCACGATGATCAATCGCATCCCGACCGTCATCAGCGCGCCAGCCGGATACGTCACCGCCGAGAAGCTCAGGCAGGTCGAATACCTCTCCTATCCCATGCAGCTCTACGTTGACAACGGCATCTGGTAACGGCGACACGGCCCAGGCGTGACGCAGACGAGGGGCCATCCGCACGTAGGGATGGCCCCTCTCATCAAAAGGCTCCGAGGGTCGGCCTTTCAGATATGCAGCTGCGATCGAAATCGACAACCGATCCAAGTCGAAACGCATATCTGAAAAACACGTCTCTCTTGGGTATGCGCCCACGTTCAGAACAAAGTCCCGATTCGATCCCACACGCATGCCCAAAGCCCGTCTCGCCTGCACACGCTGTACCATAGGAACATCCGCACGTCTACGCCCGAGGAGGAGCTATGCCCTGCACTACCATTCTGGTCGGAAGAAACGCCAGCTACGACGGGTCAACCATCGTGGCTCGCAATGAAGATTCCGCTGGTGGGACCTTCGACCCCAAGCAGTTCCTCGTAGTGGACCCCGCGGGCAAGACCTCCTATACGAGCGTGATCTCGCATCTAACCATCCCCCTTCCCGAAGGTGGCCGTCGCTACACCACGCTTCCCAACGCAGATCGCAAGGAGGGTCTCTGGGAGGAGGCGGGCTTCTCCATCCGCAACGTGGGGATGAGCGCCACCGAGACCCTCACCACCAACGAGCGCGTCCTCGGGGCAGATCCGTTCGTGACGCTGCGTCCCACCGTGGGCATGCCTGGCGATGAGGGATACGGGCCCGAGGTCGCAGGCGGTATCGGCGAGGAGGACATGGTCACGCTCGTACTCCCCTACATGCGCTCCGCGCGCGACGGGGTGCGGATCCTCGGGGACCTTCTCGAGCGCTACGGCACCTATGAGAGCAACGGCATCGCGTTCTGTGACGTCAACGAGATCTGGTGGATGGAGACCGTGGGTGGTCACCACTGGATCGCTCGTCGCGTCCCCGACGACTGCTACGTCACCATGCCCAACCAGCTCGGGCTCGACTCCTTCGACCTCGCCGACGCCCTTGGGGAGAAGCGCGAGCACCTGTGCTCGGCCGACATGGGCACCTTCGTCGACGAGAACCACCTCGACGTCTCTCTCGACGGTCATCTCAACCCGCGCGATGCCTTCGGCTCGCGCTCCGATGCCGACCACGTGTACAACACGCCTCGCGCCTGGGCCATGCAGCGCTACCTCAACGCCACGAGCAACACCTGGGACGGCCCCGCAGCCGACTACCGCCCCGAGGATGATGACATCCCCTGGTGTCGCGTACCCGAGCGAAAGGTCACCATCGAGGACGTGAAGTACGTCCTCTCCCTCCACTACCAGGGCACTCCCTTCGATCCCTACGGCACGCTCGGCACGCCGGCCTCGCGGGGCATGTATCGTCCCATCGGCATCAACCGCAACAACCACCTCGCCGTGCTCCAGCTTCGCCCCTATGAGCCCCTCGCATCGCGCGCGCTCGAGTGGATAGCCTACGGCTCCAACGTCTTCAACGTGCTCGTGCCCTTCTACGCCAACGTCACCACCACGCCTGGCTACCTCGCGGACACCACCACGCGCGTGACCACCGAGAGCTTCTACTGGGCCAACCGCATCGTAGCGGCGCTCGCCGACGCCAACTTCGGGGCCAGCCAACCCCACGTGGAGCGCTACCAGGAGAAGGTAGGTGCCGCCGCCCGTGCCGTCATCGGTGAGACCGACCGCACCATCCGCGATGACGACGTGGACTGCGTGGCGGCGCACGAGCCGCTCGAGGAGGCCAATCGCCGCATAGCCGCGCTCCTGCGCACCGAGACGGACGACCTTCTCGACCACGTGCTCTACGAGACGAGCATGCGCATGCGCAACGCCTTCTCGAGATCGGACAACTAGGGCGGCGGGCGAGTTGGACGGATATGGCTTTCTCACGCCCGAGCCAGCCATGTGGGGCAGCGGCGTGGGCTTCTCGACCTTTGGTTCCGCACACGTCGCCTGGCTCGTCGCCGTCGCCATGCTGGACGTGCTCGTGGTCCGTGGCTACTGCGGTCTGCCAAGAGGTACCGAGAAGGGCAGTCCCCGACGACGCATGATGCTCGTCGTCGCCCTCGTGCCGCTCGCGCTTCTCGTAGGCGATGACGTCCTCATGGCCTCATGGGGCGTGTTCAGCCCGCAGTGGTGGCCGCTCCACACCTGCAACATGTGCGAGTACCTGCTGCTTGTCTACGCACTTCGACCCAATCGCGCCACGGGAGAGGTCGTCTTTACGCTCGGACTACTGGGCGCCCTGCTCGCGCTCGTGTTCCCCGGCTGGACAAACTGTGCGCCATACACCTATCCGTGTCTTTGCGGCTTTGCGGAGCATGGGCTTCTCGTCGCCTTCGTGCTCATGCTTCTGGTGGGCGGTGACCTTCATCCGAGACGCAAGGACCTGCGAATCTCGATTGCCTTCGTGGCCGCCTACCTCGCCGTGATCTACCCGCTCAACAAGGTCCTCGACACCAACTTCGCCTTCGTCAGCACCCCGGCATACGGCTCGCCGCTTATGGCGGTGGCCGCAGTCTTTGGCAATCCAGGCTATCTCGTGCCCTATGCGGCGGCACTCGTGGGCTCGTTCGTTGCCATGCACGTCATCTGGGAACGCGTGGAAGCGTTGCGTCGCACGGACGGTTTTCGCGCATGATTCGTCCGTACGGATGTCTTTCTCGTCACTAACGCGTCGCACGGACGGTTTTTAACCGTAAACCGTCCGTGCGACGCAACGCTCCTGCACCAACGTCATCGCAGCGTTCCGCCTCTACGCCTCGCGGCTCTCGGCGGAGGCCACCGCAGCGCGATAGGTGTCCTGGAAGGGGGTGCCGCTCTCGCGCGAGGCGGCGGCAACGGATTCGTACTCGGGATAGACGCGCACGGCTCCCGTAGGCAGCGTCACGCGCTTGGCGAGAACGGCACCGCACGTCGTTGCGAGCTCGACCTCCTCGCGCGGTAGGGCAGTGCGCCAGAGGGGCATGCGACGGATACCGATCGTGGTGGTGTCCTCGAAGATCACCCGCTCGAGCACGGGTATGTCCTTCTCGTCGCAAAGCACCTCGATCTGATGGCCTGGCCTGCCCTTCTTCATGACGACGGGTAGAAAGTGCGCTTCGCGGGCACCCGCATCGTAGAGGCGGGAGAGCACGTGCCCGAGCGCCTCGCCCGTGCAGTCGTCCACCTCGGTCTCGAGCTTCCAGAGGTCGGGTGTCGAGAAGGACGTCTTCGCGACAGGTGTGCCAGCCACCTCCTCGATGAGCATTCCACAGACGGTCGACGGCGGATCGTAGGCGCGCTTACCAGAGCCCATGCCCACGCCAAGCACGCGATACGTCTCGGGAAGGTCGTCGCGCGTGCGAACGGCCGCCGCGATCGCCGCGCCCGTGGGAGTCACGAACTCGCCCTCTCGGTGAAGCCGTGCGAGAGCGAGACCCTCGCTCGCAATGATGTTGGCAACGGCAGGGACGGGGACGCCCAGCACGCCGTGCGCGGTGCGCACGCGACCCTCCCCCTCCGCCAGCGGCGAGACGATCACGTCGGTCACATCGAGGTTGTCGAGGCACCATGCGGCGGCAACGATATCGACGATCGAGTCCACGGCACCCACCTCGTGAAAGCGCACGTGCCCGACGTCGGTACCATGGGCCTTGGCCTCAGCGGCCGCGAGGATGTCGAAGACGCGTCGCGCCGTAGCGAGCGTGCGTACGGGAAGGGTCGACGCATCGAGGATCGCCGTGACGTCGGCGAGCGTACGGTGCTCGTGGTGGTGATGGTGGCCCTCATGCTCATGGTCTTCGTGCCCGTGGTGGCGCCCGCCATCTCCCTCGCCGTCAAGGTCACCGTAGAGGTAGCCCATGTCGTGGTCGTGGTTCTCGTGGGTCTGGTCGAGCACCACGTCAAAGTCGCAGGCGTCCACCGCCCCGCACGTCTTGCGACCCACGCGCACCTCGAAGCCACCGAGGCCGAGGCCCAGAAGGGCGTCGCGCAGGCCCTTCTCGTCCGCCCCGAGGTCGAGCAGCGCGCCAACGACCATGTCACCGGAGATGCCGCCCTCGCACCTGAGATAGAGTGTCCTGCCCATGCCTTCCCCCTTGTCCTAGTGCCGGGCCGCGGCGTGGTCGATGAGAGCCGCCTGGTACCCCGCGCCAAAGCCGTTGTCGATGTTCACCACGGAGACGCCGCTCGCACACGAGTTGAGCATGGCGAGAAGAGCCGCAAGGCCCCCGAACGAGGCTCCGTAGCCCACGCTCGTGGGACAGGCGATCACGGGGCAGGCGGCGAGACCGCCCACCACGCTCGCAAGCGCCCCCTCCATACCCGCCACAGCCACCACGGCGGACGCGGTCTGGATGTCGTCCACATGGCTGAGAAGCCTGTGAACGCCCGAGACGCCCACGTCGTAGAGACGCACCACGCGGCTGCCGAGCGCCTCCGCGGTGACGGACGCCTCCTCGGCGCAGTAGAGGTCGCTCGTGCCGGCGGCGCAGACGACCACCCGGCCGTTGCCGTCAGGCTCGGGCAGCCCTCCCACGAGCCCCAGCCGGGGAAGCTCCCGATAGTCGAGAGGCACGTCGAGACCATCGGCAACGGCCGCGGCCTTCTCGGCGTCAAGCGTGGTCACGAGCACGCGGTCCTGCCCGCCCGAAAGGAGGGCGTTGATGATGCCCACGATCTGGTCAGCCGTCTTTCCGGCGCCATAGACCACCTCCGACACGCCCTGGCGCACGCCTCGATGCAGATCGGGCTTGGCGTATCCGAGGTCGACGAAGGGTTCGGAGGCCAGCCGCCGAGTAGCGACGTCCACGTCCGTCTCGCCAGCCGCGACCTGCTCAAGCAGGTCGCGCACGTCTCTTCTCTCCATGAGACCCCCTCTTTTTTTGACGCATCCATTGTCGCATGAGTCGCAGCTCGCGCGAGGACGGCGCTTCCCTACTCGTCCTCGGAGAAGGGGTCCGCATCGGGGTCGGACTCAGGGCTGGGCGCCGCCGGACGTGCCAGCGAGAGACCCAGCAGGGCGCCGGCGACCACATAGGTCACGGGCAGCTTGACGGAGACGAAGACCGCCACGGCGAGGAGAATGCGAATGGCATCGGGCAGTCCCGACGTGACGAGCGGACTTGCCACGGCAAGCACGAGCATGACGAGCGAGACCACGCGAAGCACGATGCAGACCACCCGTGACAGCTTTGGGTCGCGCCAACGAACGAGCGCGCCCGCAACGAGCGCGCCAGCGGAGAACTCCGCCACCGGGGCGCTTATCACGACGAGGTACTGCAGGGCCGCGGACGAGTTGACGATGTCTAGCTTCGCGGCCGTGTCGGTGTCGAACCAGACGAGGAAGGCGCCGCTCACGATCAGCGCCAGGCCAAAAACGACCATGTAAATGATGAAGGAGCGCTTGTGGTTCAAGGTCGAACCTCCCGAATGTGTAAAGGATATGACAATTCTCATATCTAGCTTATCTAGTTTTAAATACTAGATAAGCTACTGTCATCGTATGGTTGGAATAATACCATGCGGGTGTGTGCTCCCCGTATCGTCTGGACAGGAGTCGGGCCATGACAAGAAATCACGACGCCGCGAAGGCACGAGAGCGCGAGACCCGTCAGTACAGCAAGGGCGAGGAGATCGCCAACTCGGTCTCGCACGGCGTGGGAGCGGTGCTCTCGATCGCGGCGCTCGTGCTTCTCGTGGTGGAGGCGCAGGCCCACGGAGGCGGAGCGCGCCTCGTCGCGGCGCTCCTCATGGGCGGCGGACTCGTGGTCGAGTACACGTTCTCCACGCTCTACCACGCCATCGTTAACCCAGAAGTCAAGCGGCGGCTGCGAGTGCTCGACCACTGCGGCATCTACCTGCTCATCGCCGGAAGCTATGCTCCCTATGCCCTCGTGACCCTCGCCGACCACGGTGGAGCGACCCTCTGCGCCATCGTGTGGAGCATCGCCGCCGCGGGAATCATCGCGGAGTGTGCCATGCGCGAGCGCCAGCCCAAGTGGCTCTCGGCCGTCATCTACGTGGCCATGGGCTGGCTCGTGATATTCTGCGCCTCCGACCTCATCGAGCTTCTGCCCATGCCCGCGTTCGCCCTCCTCCTTGCCGGCGGCATCTGCTACACCGTGGGCGCGGTCTTCTACGCCTTCAAGCGCATCCCCTATCTGCATTTCGTCTTTCACCTGTTCACGCTTGCCGGCAGCATCCTCATGGTCGTCTCGGTGCTCCTGTACGTGATGTAGCAACGCCATTGCGGGCCCCAAGGCGTCCCGTCTCGGCTACCATGTATCCCGAAACCAATCGTAGGCAGGCTTGGAGGTCGGTATGGCAGACGAGAAGCTCAAGGCACGGGTCGACGCGTACGTCGACGAGGTCTGGGAGGATGTCGTGGAGGACATCCGCACTCTCGTGCAGGTTGAGTCGGTGGAGGACCTCGACCACGCAGGTCCGGGCAAGCCCTGGGGTCCCAAGCCGTACGAGGCGCTCTCCCGCGCCATCGCCATCGCCAGTCGCCTGGGCCTCGATGCCCATGACCTCGACGGCTATCTTGGCTACGCCGACCTCGAGGGAGAGTCGCCACGCTACGTCGCCACGATCGCCCACACCGACATCGTCCCGCTCGGTCTGGGATGGACAGTCGATCCGCTCGACGTCACACGTCGTGACGGCTACCTCCTGGGCCGCGGCGTCCTTGACGACAAGGGCCCGTTCGTGCTCTCTCTCTATGCCGCGCACTTCTTCTGCCGCCAGGTCGCCGAGACCGGCCAAAGGCTCCCCTACACCCTTCGCTGCATCATCGGCAACAACGAGGAGACCGGTATGGGCGACGTTCCCCACTACCTCGAGCGCTTCCCCCAGCCGGTCTTCTGCTTCTCCCCCGACGCCGACTTCCCGCTCGTCTGCGGCGAGAAGGGCGTCTACCACGGCGAGTTCACCTCGGCGACAATCGCCGGCGACAGAATCATCGAGCTAGACGGCGGAACCGTACCCAACGCCATCCCCGGTCTGGCAACGGCCGTCGTACGCGCCCGCGCAGACGCGCTGCCTACGGCGGACGACATCGAGGTGGAGGTTCTTGACGGCGACCAGGCCCGCGTGACGGCGCATGGCAGGGGTGGCCACGCATCGCTGCCCGACGGCACCGTCAACGCCATCGGCGTGCTCGTGCGCTACCTTCTCGACGCGGGGATCTGCGGAGAGGGCGAGCGCGCCTTCCTCGAGCTCGAACGCACCCTCACGGCCACGACCGATGGCTCGTCCTCCGGCATCGCCGCCGCGGACGACAAGTTCGGCTCGCTCACCTGCATCCAGGGCACGGTTCGCACGAGCGAGGGTCGCTTTGTGCAGACCGTCGACTCCCGCTACCCCACCTCCATCACGGGCGGTGACATCACCGATGCCATGTCCAGGCTCGCCGAGGGTGCCGGGTGCGGCTATCGCGTCCTCGCCGATGAGCCGCCCTTCTACATCGAGCCCACCTCGTCGGAGATCCAGACCCTTCTCGCCACCTACGACGAGTACACCGGACGCGAGGGCAAGCCCGTCGTCATCGGCGGCGGCACCTATGCTCGCCACTTCAAGCGTGCCTGCGCCTTCGGACCGCATGACCCCGAGGAGCAGGTTCCCGCGTGGGTCGGCATGGAACACGGTCCCGACGAGGGCATCTCGGAGCAGAGCATGAAGACCGCGCTCAAGATCTACATCGTCTCGATCGCACGCCTCATGCGGCTCTAGGCCAGGCGGGCGCGAGCTGCCCCGAGGACAGTGCACGACGCACGCGTCCGCAGGGGACGCCATGATGCTGGTGACCGAGCGGGGCTATTCCTCGGCGAGGACCCTGGCGGTCGAGCGCGGCTGGTGCCAGATGCTCCAGGCAAGGAAGGCGCAGGCGCCCATGAAGACCATGTCGGCAAGAGAGCTGCCCTGCACGCCGGCAAGCCCGTTGACGACCATGTCCATCACGAGGCGCGCCACGTCCACGGCAAAGCCGAGGCACGAGATCACGAGGTAGGGCAGGATCTTCTCGGGGTGGTTGGACCCGCGCACGCCGAGGATGCCCACGCAGAGGTCGACCACAGCGGAGATAATGCCCGAGACGAGCGCGGACATGCTCACGTTGCCTGCGCTCACGACGCTGCCCACCATGCTGAGGCTCACGTCGGCACCGAGGTTTCCCACGAGGATGTAAAGCACGATGGCCACCACCGCCTGCATCGCCGACATGGCGATGACCGCACACGAGATGAGATGCAACGTGCGCTGGTGGTGCGTGCGCCAGTAGGCGGGCCCGACGATGCCCTCGTCATGCTCGCGCTGCACCTGGTCGGCGAGGGTGGAGCATACGAGCACGTACGTGATGGTGATCATGAGGACCACGGGATGGAAGAGAAGGACCGTTCCCGCACCCCAGCTCCAGACGATGGCCACGAGCGTGACGAGACCCACGAGATAGCAGAGAAAGCGATACGGACCGACCTTCGCAGAGTCGCGGGCGGCACGCAGGCCAAGCCGGGAGGTCACCGCCAGAAGGACGCCGGAGGCCACGATGAGCGCTCCGAATCCGAGCACGGTCCCCACACCGAGGACCGTGGCGCCGTCGAGCGCCGTATGTCCGACCGCATCCGATCCGTTTGTGGTAAGACCGGACCACACCACAAGCGCGCCACCAAAGACGAGCACGGCCGCGAGTATCGCCATGATGATGGATACGATACGCAGCGTCTGCTGAGCGACCGTACGGGGAATCGATAGCTGAACGTCCTCCACGTGACCTCCTCGAATTCCATAACCCACTAGGCCACAGGATACCACTGCGAGCGGCTAGGAATTCGAACTCTCAAGAAGGCTCGTCTCATAGGGAAGCGGTTCTGCGAGAAATCCGCGCTCGTCGAGGGCGATCTCGATCTCGTCGAGGAACTCCTGGGAGTCGGCAGACACGTGGTGGAAGTGATAGCAGTTGGTAAGGTTCATGAGCGGCGTCGATACGCCGGAGTTTATGTCGTCCATGAACCTCTTCGCATCCCGACGGTTGTGGACGTCGAGACGCGAAGATATGACGCCGTAGGCGCGATGGTTCACGAAGACGTCCTCCACGCATCCGCCGAGGTCAACGACGATGTTGAGCTCCTCGAGCGCCTCCTCTATGCTGTGGTGGCACTTGAGCACGCGCGTGGGGCGGGCGTTGCCAGGCAGAAGCACGTAGCCGCGGTTGGTCGAGACGACGGGCACGCCACCCCTTCTGAGCAGGGCGATGTCTTGCACCACCACCTGACGGCTCACGCCGCATGCGCAGCCGAGCGCCGCTCCCGACAGGGGGCCACCCGCCGTGCGCAGCGTCTCGACAATGCCGTTCCTGCGCTCTTCTCCTGTCATGCCCATGCCAATCAGTCGATGACCTCAAGATGCTTGAGACTCAGGTCGAGGATACCCGCGGAGTGCGTGAGTGCCCCGCACGAAAGGAAGTCTACGCCGAGGTCAGCATAGCTTGCCGCGTTCTCGGCGCAGACGTTGCCCGATGCCTCCGTCTGCGCCCGACCGCCGACGAGAGAGACTGCCCGTGCCATCGTCTCATGGTCCATGTTGTCGAGCATGATGATGTCGGCGCCTGCCTCGAGAGCCTCCCCGACCTGCTCGAGGGTCTCGCACTCCACCTCGACCTTGTCCACGAAGGGAGCGACCCTGCGCGCCGCCTCCACGGCCCGGGCGATGCCGCCCGCCGCAGCGATGTGGTTGTCCTTGAGCATCACGCCATCGGAGAGGCCGTAGCGGTGGAGCGAGCCCCCTCCCAGACGCACGGCCTCGCGCTCGAAGATCCGCATGCCCGGCGTGGTCTTGCGCGTGCACACGAGCGTCGTGCCCGTGCCCTCGAGCTCCACCGCGATGCGATGCGTGTACGTGGCGATACCGCTCATGCGCTGCAGGTAGTTGAGGGCCGTGCGCTCGCCCTCGAGAAGCGCGCGAACGTCTCCCTCGACGTCGGCCACGAGGTCGCCGCAACAGACCTCCGCACCATCCGCCAGAGAGGGAATCATCACGGTGAGCGGGTCGAGCAGCGCGAAGACGCGAGCGAAGACGTCAAGCCCGGCGATGATGCCGTCCTGCTTGGCGAGAAGCTCCACGTGCCCCTGGCGCGGCTCGGGCATCACCGCCTGCGTGGACACGTCGCCAAAGGGCATGTCCTCCACGAGGGCGGCGCGAATGTGATCGTCGATCGTCATCAAGATCATGGGGTCGGTCATGGTGCTCCTATCGGTTGATGCCCGCGATGGTTGCGAGGTCGGGGACGCTGGTGGAACGGGAGAAGACGCGGTTGAACTCGCGGGTCACGTCCTCGAGCTGCTCGGCCGCATCATCGGCAAAACGGTCGTGCATGATCTTGTCGGCAGCGCGCTTGGCAAAGACGATGGACTCGAGCAGGCTGTTGGAGGCGAGGCGGTTTCTGCCGTGGACGCCGTTGCAGGCCGTCTCACCCGCTGCGAAGAGATGCGGCAGCGTGGTCTCGGAATCGGAGTTCACGTGAATGCCGCCCATGAAGTAGTGCTGCGCCGGAACCACCGGGATGGGCGCGCGAAGGATATCGTAACCCTCTTCCATGCAGTGCTCGCGAATATGCGTGAAGTGGTTGCGGACCACGGACTCGGGCACGTTCTCAAACGAGAGCCACACGTGGCTGGCGTTGGTGCGGTTCATCTCGGCGGTTATCGCGGCGCAGACCACGTCGCGCGGCTGCAGCTCGTCGGTGAAGCGCTCGCCGGCGTCGTTGAGCAGGATGGCACCCTCGCCGCGCGCCGACTCCGAGATGAGAAAGGCGCGACCGGGCTTCTCGGTGAAAAGCGTGGTGGGATGAATCTGCACGTAGTCCATGTGCTCGAGAAGCACACCATGCTCCGCGGCAATGCGGCAGCCGTCACCCGTGAGAATCGGGAAGTTCGTGGAGTGCTCGTACAGGCCGCCGATGCCGCCCGTGGCCATGACCGTCGCCGGCGCATGGAACTCGACGCGCCCAAGTCGCTCGTCTTCGGCGACCATGCCGCGGCACACACGTCGGCCGCGCTGGTCGTACCCCTCCAGTATGTCGGTCATCACGGTATGCTCCATGATGGTCGTGTTCGGCCGACGACGGACGCAGGCCAAGAGGTGCGTGGTGATCTCCTCGCCCGTGATGTCCTCGTGGTAGACGATGCGCGGGCGCGAGTGTGCCCCCTCGCGGGTGTAGTCGAGCTCGCCGTCGGACCTGCGGGCAAAGCGCACGCCTCGCTTGACGAGGTCGTCGATGACCGTCTGGGACGAACGAATCATGATGTCGACCGACTCGAGGCGATTCTCGTAATGACCCGCCTTGAGCGTGTCTTCGAAGAACGACTCGTAGTCGTCCTGGTCGTGCAGCACGCAGATGCCTCCCTGGGCGAGCATCGAGTCGCATGACTCGACGTCGGTCTTGGAGAGAAGCACCACGCGGATGGACGAGGGCAGGTTGAGGGCACAGTAAAGGCCGGCAACCCCGCAACCCGCGATGACGACGTCACACTCTACTCTGCGTGTCATGATCTACCTCGCCATCTCGAGCATGCGGTCAAGGGCAGCGGTGGAGCGCGCGATGACGGACTCGTCGGGCAGGCCCACCTCACCCGTTCCGTCGCGGAGACACGCGAGGACCTTCTCGGCCGTGATGCGAGCCATGTTGGGACAGACGGGCATGGTGCGTGGGAAGAAGAATCGCTTGCCGGTACCCGCGGTCTGTCGCTCCAGCTCATGAATCACGCCGTGCACGGTGCAGATGACAAACTCGCGCGCGTCAGACCTCACGGCGGCATCGATTAGCTGCGAGGTCGAACCCACCACGTCGGCTTTCTCCAGCACCCATGAGCCGCATTCGGGATGCGCGAGGACGAGGGCGCCAGGATGCTCGGCGCGGGCCCCCTCCACCTCGGCAACGTCAATCGACTCGTGCGTGGGGCAGAACCCGTCGTTCAAGATGACGTTTTTCTCCGGGACCTTCGTCGCGACGTAGTGGCCGAGGTTCATGTCGGGGATGAAGAGGATGTTGCCCTGCGGAAGGGCACGCACGATCTCGACAGCGTTTGACGAGGTTACGCATACGTCTGACCAGGCCTTCATTTCGGTCGTGGAGTTGACGTAGCAGACAACGGCCAAGTTGTCACCGTATGTGGCGCGAGCGCTATCGACGGTCTCCCTGCGCGCCATGTGTGCCATGGGACAGTCGGCCGAGGGCTCAGGCATGAGCACGGTCTTGCCGGGCGAGAGGAGCTTTGCGCTCTCGGCCATGAAGCGAACGCCCGCGAACACGAGCGTCGCACAGTCAAGCGTCGCCGCCTTACGGCTGAGGAAGAAGGAGTCGCCGACATAGTCCACGAGGTCCTGGGCGTCCGGCGTCACGTAGTAGTGCGCAAGGACGACGGCGTCCCTCTCCTTCTTGAGCCGCCGAATCTCCTGGAGCATCTCGCCTGAGACCATGGTTCCCCTCTCGTCACCCCGGCAATGGCAGTTAGTATGACACCATACTTTACAGGTGACAAGACACTTAGCATCGCATGGGTAATCCATACGCAACGCAGGCGAGTGAGGAACTACTTCCCCTCGGTATCGTCCCCGCAGGGACGGTCGCGGTAGGTGAGGTGGCCGTCCTTCTCCACGATGTCACCCTCGGTAGAGTAGCGATCGAGGTTGAAGGGCATGAGACGACTGTCCGGCCTTGCGGGACCGGCATAGGTGGGGCCGCCAAAGCCGAGGTAGATTGAGACGATCGGCTCGAGGAAGAGCAGCGCCGCCGCGAGGCCGAGGTCGCCGCCGAAAGACTTGCTCGTGTTGAAGCACACGACGGCGTAGATAAAGACGTAGAGGGCAAAGCATACGTCCGAGATCCTTGGTGCCCCACCCGTCAGGGCCGCAACCTGCGGAATGGAGAAGACCAAGCTTGCCACGAGGAAGACCAGCTCACCCGCAAAGAGCTCGATCCTCGTTCCAGAGATGCGACAGCGCACGTACTCGTTGTAGACGGGGATGACCGCCTTCCATCCAGGTACGCCGGCCTTGCGAAAGATGCCCCACCAGCCGATGACGGTGAGCGCGGCCACCACAAGGCCGGCAACGGCAACGGTCGTCGCGCCAACCGCAGCCGCAAGCGGATAGGCGTCTGTATCACAGAAAGCGCGAATGAAGAGCTCGACGAGCATAGCGGTCCCCCGATGGCGTCTGCGACAACGTTTCTCTCCTCATCATCATAGCCGCTCGGCGTGCGAGTGACAAAAGGGACGAGACGTGACGGGGAGATTCACGTGTTTTCAGATATGCGTTAGGCATCGAATTCTGGCTGCAGAACCAAGACGAGAAGCATACCCAAAGGTGGCCACCCCTTGGATATGCGAATCTCATCGGTCGAGAAGGTACTCGCGGCAGAAAAAAGCGGCCACCCCAGAGGATGGCCGCCCATACGCATATGGCTTTGAGACTACGACAGCACCACGCCGCCGAGCCAGCCCCATCGAGGAGTGGTGGTGACGCCGAACTCGCTGATCCACGACGAGAGGCTCTGCGACTTGACCACGCCGGAAGCGCAATGCCGTACCGTGCCGCCTCCGATGTAAATGCCGATATGGCCGTAGAGAATGGCAGCGTAGCTGTACGGCTCGCTCGGCACCGCCACGATCATGCCGGTCTGGATGGAAGAGGTGTTGGAGCTCGAGCAGTACGCCCAGTACATGTCGCAGGCGTTACCGTAGAAGTTGCCCACGCCCGCATTGGAGAAGACGTTGGAGACCCATGCGGCGCAGTAGCCCGCTCCCGTGGAGGAAGTCCAGCCGGCCGCCGAGACGACGGCTGCCGCAGAACCCGATCCGCCTGAGGATGACCCGCCCGAACTCGACCCGCCTGAGGAGGACCCACCCGAGGAGGACGATCCGCCCGACGCCGCAGCGGCGCGCTCGGCTGCGATGCGCGCGGCCTCCTGCTGGGCGGCGGCAAGCTCGTCGTCACGCTGGGAGATGAGCGCCTGAACCTCGGAACTGAGCTGCGAGACGTATGTCTGGGCCTCATCCTGCTTGGCCTGAATCTCGGAGAGCTGCTGCTGCTGCTGAGACTTGAGGTCCTCGAGGGTGGCCATCTGGGTCTCGAGATCATCCTTCTCGGTCTGGAGCTCGGCCTTCTCGGTCTCGAGCTCGGCCTTCATGGTCTTGATCTCTTCGATCATGTCCTTGTCGGCCTCGGTGACCTTGTCAAGGTAGTAGATGTTCGACGTGAGCTCTTCGAAGGATGAGGACGAGAGGATGAGATCGAGAATGCTCTGGTTTCCTGTTTTGTAGGCGCTGGACATGCGCTCGCCAAGCTGGGTCTGCTTGGCCTCGACCTCGGTCTGCTTCTGGTCGATCTGACCCTGCTTGGTATCGATCTCCGTCTGCTTCTGGTCGATGGCAGACTGCGTGGTATCGATCTGGCTCAGGGTAGAATCGAGGTCTGCGTTGAGAGAGGCGTACTCCTGACCAATCTCGTCGAGCTTTGACTGCGCGGCGGAATACTCGTTCTGCGTGGAGTCGAGCTTTTCCTGAGTGGTCTCAGCGCTGGCGACCGAGGGGAGGGTTGTTGCTGCAAACATCCCGGCACCGATGAGGAACCTCAACGCGTCACGACGAGTGACGCTTCTCGGAGAGAATGCGGGGTCACCCTCTATGACGTGATGATTTCTTGACATGCGGTCTCCTTGAGTTCAGTTATGGTGCAGAAAGACTGCTGTCTAGGATACCCCCTTACCCATGCAACTATCAAAAGAACATGGGTGGACGGTGGTTACCAAGGGCGCTCGCCTCCCTAGCCGCCGGCGTCACCTTGACCGTCAGGCGTCCATGACCTCCCCGGAAGACCGAGGGTTCGCTGGCGCAGGTGCTATCTGTTCTCGATGCTGGCGACGTTGAGGATGTTGATGGAGATGCGTCCGTCCGGCCCCGTGACGAAGTCGATGTAGCCGGGCTTGTCGGCCAGGTCGGATGGGAAGCTTATCTCGATGCCCGTATCGGTACGGATGCGGTGCGTCTTGGTCAGGCGGTTGGCCACGCCGCGCCTTACGGGCACCTCGTCGGGAAGCCGCTTCTCGGCGATGCGCTCCTCGTAGTGCCTCGCAAGCTCGGGGCGATCCTCGAAGACCTCGCGTCCCACCTCCGCGGGCGTGACCGACTGCTCGAGGTCGGCGTGGCGAGAGAGCGCCACCTTGGCGCGCGACACCTCCACGGCAGGCGTGAGCCCATACTCCTCGGCGATGTCCCTCACGATGACGGTGACCTGGTCTATCACCTCATGGCTCGACGCCTCGGTAGAGCACTGCAGAAAGAGCTCGGGAATGATCTGCCTCGTCTCCCCTCCCACGCCCCTCTCCTTGTCGTGAAAGTCGATGGCCATGGTGTCGGCGTCCACCAGCACGTAGCTCTCCACCTTCTGCGTGGGATTGGGAAGCGTGGAGTCCTGGCGCAAGATCTCGTTGGACTGAGGGTCGATCTCATGGATGAAGGCCTGCTTGCGCGGGAGGAGGATGATGGCGAAGAGACGGCGCGCGTCGCCCTCGAAGGTTGTATCCGTCTCGGGGTCGTCAGGTCCCCCGTCCGCCTTGCCGCCGTCCGTGTCGGTGAAGTCGGCCACGAGAAGGTCGCACTGCTCGAGGTCCTCCGTGCGGCGAAGCTCCTCCCAGAACCACTGGGCGATCTGCACGGAGAAGCCCACGAAGTCGTTCTGACCCGTGAAGAAGAGCCGAAGCTCCTCGGCAAAGCTGCTGTCAGGCGAGAACTCGCCATGCTTGCTTTCCGCGTTGGACGAGATCTTGCGCAGGTGGCGCTGGACATACGATCGCGTGGCGCGATTCGAGAGGTCGAGGGCACCCTCCGAGAAGAACGTGCTGCCGCTGTCAAAGTCAAAGACGTGCAGGATGGCCTGGCTGATTCTAAGCATCTCTCACCGCTGCTTCCGTATGGAGCCGTCTGTGCCCGAACAGGATACCCCACGCGACAGACGCATTCGCTCCCCGCACACGCATGCTCACAGGCGTTCCAGCTTCGTCCTCGTGGAGATGGACCTCGACGTGTCCATCTCGTCGAACTGGATGGCGTAGGCACCACGGTCAGCATCAACGGAGAGGATCGAGCCTGCGCCGAACACCCGGTGCCGCACGCGCGTGCCCGCGGGCAGCACTCGAGAGTCGCCGACATGGGTGAGCATCAGGCTCCTGGTGGCAACGTAGTCGCGGGCCTCACGCACGAGCGAGTCACGCGGAGGCGCATCGAAGGTGAGAAGGGCAGGGTCGACGTCCAACAGGAACCTCGAGGGATGGCGAGGCAGACCGTCGAGCGTGGCCCCTTCGGCATCCGAGAGAAAGAGCTGCCGCCCGGCACGCGTGCATGCCACGAACGCAAGTCGTCGCTCCTCCTCCATGCCCTCCATGGTGCGAACCCTTCTCGACGGAAAGACGCCCTCGTTCATGCCGCAGAGGAAGACGTACGGAAACTCAAGACCCTTTGCCGAGTGCACCGTCATGAGCTTGACCTTGTCACGCTCCATGTCCTGGTCGGCGTTGGAGAAGAAGGCCACGTGACTGAGGTAATGCTCGACCGTGGCCTCTTCGCCGCACTGGTTCTCATACTCGAATACGGACTGGCGAAGCTCCGCCAGGTTGTCCAGTCGCTCTTGGCTGCCCTCCGTGCGCAGGGCTCGCTCGTATCCCGACTCGTCGAGCAGCGCGGCAAGGAGCTCTGACACCGTACGGCCCTCGCCACCAACGGAGTACTTGTCGATGAGCCCCACGAAGGCGCGCGCGCCCGTACCCTTGAAGAGCGGGTCATCGAGCGAGCGGCGCAGCGCCTCGAAGAGCGAGATCTGCTGTCCGTCGGAGAACCGCCGGAGGAACCTCATGCGCTGCTCGCCGATGTTTCGCTTGGGACTATTGATGACGCGCGTCAGCGAGAGATCGTCTTGATACGCAACCATACGCAGGTAGGACAGGGCGTCTTTGACCTCGCGCCTGTCAAAGAACTGCACGCCCGAATAGATGGTATAGGGGATCTTCTCGCGGACGAGGGCCTCTTCCACCGCACGCGTGACGTAATGCGCACGATAGAGGACCGCGATGTCACGGTAGGCGACGGGATCTCTCGCAGCCGCGCCATCAATGCCGTCGTTGCCCGCATGGAGCTCCTCTACCCGCTCGCAGATCCAGGCTGCCTCCCGTGCGGAGTCTTCCGCATGATGACAGAGCACGGGTCCGCCCGCAGGAAGCCGTGCCACGAGGGACTTCTTCATGCGCTGCTCGTTCTTGTCAATGAGCGAGTTCGCCACCGCAAGCACCTGGGGTGTGGAGCGGTAGTTATCGTTCATCATGATGGTGCGGGTGCCCGGGAAGCGCTTGTCGAAGTCGAGCAGGTAGCGAACGTTTGCACCGCGCCAGGTGTAGATGGTCTGGTCTGGGTCGCCTACCACGAAAAGGTTGTGGTGGTAGCCCTGAAGCACCTCCATGAGCTCGTACTGCAGACCGTCGATGTCTTGGAACTCGTCGATCATGACGTACTCGAGACGGGACTGCCACTTGGAGCGAATCCCGGGGTTGCGCTCGAAGATGTGCAGCGTGAACTTGATGAGATCGTTGTAGTCGAGCCCAAAGCACTTCTTCTCCTGGTAGAGATACCCGTAGAAGAGGATGTCCTCGGTGCTCGTCGCCGACTCGTACTTGGCGCGGAGGGCCTCTGCGGACATGTCGATCATGTCGCGATAGTACTCGGGCTCGATGAAGAGCTTACGCATCTCAAACATGTCGCGTGCCCGCGAGAAGGTCATGTCACGCAGCGTGAGCCGGCGCTCCTCGTAGATGATTCTGAGGATGGAGTCTATGTCCGAGTTGTCGAGCACGAGGAAGCTCTTGGGATAGCTCACCGCCGACGAGTCCTCCTGAAGCACCGATACGCAGAAGCCGTGGAAGGTGTTGACGTAGCCGGTGTCATTGTCGCCAGTGAGGGCATGGATGCGCTGGCGCATCTCGTTGGAGGCCTTGTTGGTAAAGGTGACGCAGAGGATGTTGCCTGGCATGATGCCCATATCGTTGACGAGGTAGGCAAAGCGCCTGGCGAGGGCGCGCGTCTTGCCCGACCCCGCGCCGGCGACCACGCGAACATAGTGCTCCGTAGTGGTGACGGCCTCGATCTGCGACTCGTTGAGCCCCGCAAGCACGTCCTCCATCTGCGCCCTCCCCTCTCAGGTGTTGTACCATCATACACGAACTGGAACACATGTTCTAGATTGAAAACCATCCCGACAGGCGGTCGAACTATGACAGGTACCTGTGTTTATGGAGAACCCATGGCGTCGCATCTCTCCGTCGTATTTGAACAGGTGCCTGTTATTATTGGTCGAAAGGAAATAGGCAGGTGCCTGTGCAAGTGCGGGCACCCCAGACGAAAGGACGTCTCATGAACGACGAACTCACCAACGACCCAGAGTTCACCCTCTCCCGCAAGATTGGGCGCCTCGCACGCCTCATGCACCGCTACCAGGCGTATCGCGCCAAGGCAGCCGGTCTCGTGGGCGACCCCATGCGCGGACAGGGACGCGTGCTCGCGCTCCTCAAGGACCGCCCCGAGACAAGCCAGCGCGAGCTCTCGTACCTTCTCGACATGCGACAGCAGTCCCTCTCCGAGCTTCTCGTCAAGCTCGAGGACAAGGGCTACGTGACCCGATCCAAGTCGGAGACGGACGGCCGCGTGACGGTGGTCAGGCTCACCGAGGAGGGCGCGCAGGCGGCGCCGGGCGTCGACGACATGGTCGGTGAGGCGGACACGTTCTCCTCGCTCTCGCAGGAAGACCTCGCCAAGTTCGAGAAGGTCGTGGACGCGCTCACGACCTCCCTCAAGGAGAAGCTCGTGGCGATGGGCGACGACCCCGACGACTTCCGCCGCGGTCGCGGATGCCGTCGGGACTTTGGCTACGGCCCGCGCCCCGAAGAGGACGACGACCTTCGCGGACGCAGGCATGGTTATGCCGACCCGACCGACCACCGCATGCATCGCGCATGAGTCACGGCGCGATAGGGCGTGGTACCTAACGGCCATCCCCTATACTGGGTATGTCATGCAACGAGCAGACGGGAGCGCGTGATGGCCTTCATCGAGCTTGATCCGAGCGAGTACACCGAGCGAGTCTTCCATCGCCTCGACAAGGAGTGGGGCCTTCTCATGGCGGGTGACTCCACCTCGCACTGCAATGCGATGACCGTGAGCTGGGGCGGGTTGGGCACCTTCTGGAGCAGGCCGGCGATTACGGTGTACGTGCGCCAGTCGCGCTTCACCAGGAAGTTCATGGACGCAAACGACACCTTTACGCTGTCGTTTCTCCCCGCGAGGCTCCACGACGCCCACAAGGTCTTTGGCTTCAGGAGTGGCCGCGACCTCGACAAGACCGCGGCCACGGGCCTCACGCCGGTCCTCGTCGACGGCACGCCCGTCTACGAGGAGTCGACGCTCACCTTCGTGTGCCGCAAGGCGCTCGTGAAGTACCTGGACCCGGAGAGCTTCGTCGACGCCCGGGCGCACGACCGCTGGTATCACGGCGGCGAGAACGACGAGAACTACCACACCATGTACGTCGCCTACGTGGAGAGGATTCTCATCGCCGAGTAGCGTGGCCAGGCGCCCTACTCCCCCACGCGCTCCTCGAAATTAGGATCATCCAGAAACCCATGCCCGGTGACAGTGCAATCTGAGATTGTCCCGTCATCTGTTCGGACGTTAGCCCCCCCCTCTGACGTACCGCGGAGGCGAGCGGGATAATCCCTCTCGCCTCCGCGGCGATAGCGTTTCCGTGATCCGTTAGTTCTCGGGCCTCAGAATCGGATCAACCTTGTACGTCCTCACGCGATCGTCCTCGATGACGCCAGACCAGTTCATGCCGAAGGCGAAATCATAGGCATTGCCCGCAGAGTCCTCATAGCAGTCCATGTCGCGCGGGGTGTCCTCGCGCTGCGCCTCAACGGTATCCATATCTCTGGGCATCTGAAACGGCAGGAGGCCGCTTGGTTCCGTCTGGCCGGACACGATATGAATGAACGGCATCAGGTCGTTCATGCCAAAACCCATGAGGATGGCATCGGCGCTGGGTTCAATTTCGCCATAGCACATCGGTCTCGTTGCATTAACGCATACCACGAGGGGCACGCCCCCCAGAAGCAGCTTGGTACCCTGGACAAGCTGCATGTCCCCAAGGTTGGTCGCAACGGTAGATGCGCCGTAGTAGCTACGGTTCTCCCTGACTCCGTCGACTACGTCACCGGCGATGGACTCCCTCCGCACGCTCTCGCCATCGGCCACGTATGCGCCGTACTGCAACGAGATGGGCAGATAGGTAAAGGTACCACCTGCGTTAGCAACGTAACCGTTGCCCGTGCTCGGTGTCGCGACGAACACAATTCCGAAGTCACATCCGGAAAGCTGGTCCGCAGACGCGCGAATGACATCGGTCTCGGTGAGGTTCGCAGGGTCTGCATCGGCGCTTACGGCGTCGGTCACCAATTCGAAGTACTCGCCAAGCACGTTGGCCTCCACCGGAAGGCTCCAGCTGGCGGAAGCCGCCGCAGAAGACATGGTCGCCTTGGAGGCTGCAGCGAAGCTCATCGGTACATAGACCTTGGGCTTGTTTTCGCCGGGTGTTTTGCCAAGGACCTGGTTGGTGTTCTTGAGCATGATAACGGCCTTATCACATGCCTCGGCAGCGGCCGACTGGCCATCCTCGTCCTCGAGAACATCATCTGCGACAGTGGAGTCAAAATAGGGATTCTCGAAGAGACCGGCCAGATAAAAGGTCTTGAGCACGCGACGTGCGGAGTCCCGGTAGCGCGCGAGAGCATTATCTTCGCCATAGTCGGCAACGTAGAGCCCGTAGCCGTCCTTGGCAGAAATGAGGTCGAAGGAGCCACCAATCTGGTCCATGCCTGCTTCGACAATCTTCTCATGCCGCTCTGCACGAGTAGCGTTCTCCATGCCCCATGAGGTGGCGAGCGCACCCCCGAGATCGTTCGTGATGCCCCAGTCCGTGCACATGAGACCATCGTAATCGCGGTCATTGCGCAGAAGGTCGACCTTCCACTTTGAGAAGCCCGAACCGACAAGCTCACCGTACTCCTCGTCATCGGAGTAGGCGATAGAGTAACTGGTCATGCATGCCGCCGACTCACCTGTCGAGCTATCGAGCTTCATTGCGCCATCAACAAAGGGAATGAGCTGGGTCTGGAAGTTGTCACCAGGGTAGACGTTGAACTTGCCCGCTGCGGAATGCGCCTCACGCCCAGACTCCGCACAGCCATCACCTGGGAAGTGCTTCATCTGGCACACGACAGAGTCCGCACCCCAACCCTTGTCATTGCCCTCCTCGTCATAAGTGGATTGCATGCCCGAGATAATGGCGTTGGACATGTCGCGGACAAGTGCCGGATCCTCACCAAGAGCACCCGAAACACGACTCCAACGGGGCTCGGTGTTCAGTCCGATCTGGGGGCCGAGCAAGGTTGCCACTCCCGTTGCACGATAGCATCTTGCCTGGTACTTTGCTGCTTCGGTGACAAGGGCGGGATCAAAGCTCGCGGCAAGTCCCGGGGTTGCTGGGTAACCGAAGGTCTGTGGATTGTTCGAGATGCAGAACGGGATTCCGTAGCCCTGCTTCTCACTCGCCTCCTGGACGAGATTGTTCCAACTGGCAAGGTTCTTGCCAGTATCGGTCGTCCCAAAGTTAAGCATGGTGCGAATTCCGTTGTTGATGGCGTCTTGGACGCTCGTGGGATCGCCGTCAGAACCACCAAGCAGAGAGACACCCAGGTCAGCGGTGAGGTCAGTGTTGACAGTAAAGGTTGAACCGTGAATCATGAGACCGATTGCCTCGTCGGAGTCGAGCTTGTCCGCAAGGTCGGCGGACCGGTCGGAGACATTCTGGCGCCAATCCTCCCAGAGAGAGAGTTTGCCATCACCGTCAAGATCCTTGAACGCGTAGCCGGCGACTTGGATTAGCCTGCTCGCGTCCATGAGGCCGAGAACGGCACCATCCTCATTGGTCACCTTCGTCCATCCGTTACCAGTACGCACGTCACCCACGATTTCCGTCGTGTACTTGGCCTTCACCCCATCACCATCGGGGTCGAGGGGGTACGATTCCGCCGCTGGAGCCGAGCTCTCCGCGTCGGTGACGCCAGCACCCGAGCAACCCGCCACCGCAAGAAGAGCTCCTACACTCGCGGCTCCCTCAAGGAAATTTCTACGAGTAACGTTCATCATGATAGTTCCCTTCCCCTTCCGAGGCCGGATGACCTCCTTTGTCCTTGACGAAAGAATGCGCGAATCTCCCGACCACGAAAAGTGGACGGAGCATAACCTGTGCCGAACATGACGCAACCTGTCCGGCTTACGCGACCATTCCTCCAAACGGCCGTATGAGCTGTGATAACCTCTGATATGATCGCCACGGGAGGTGGAGCATGTATAGGGTCGCAATCGTTGAAGACAGCCGTGCGGAAGGAGCCAATCTCGCATCGTGTCTTAAACGTTACGGCATCGAGAAGAACGAGGAGTTTCACGTTCTCTGGTACCAGTCTTCCGAAAAGTTCATGTCATCGGGGGAGAAGCCTGATCTCATCTTCATGGACATCGAGCTGCCTGGCGCCAGCGGTATGGATGCCGCTGCCCTTCTTCGGACTTACGATCCCGATACGCCCCTGGTCTTCGTGACCAACCTTGCCCAGTACGCCCTACGAGGTTATGAGGTGGACGCCCTCGACTTCGTGGTCAAACCGGTGGCATACACGAGCTTCCGAACCCATATGGCTAAGGTCATGCGGGCGCTCAGACACAGGGCGGTAACCGTCATCGCCATCTCGATAAGGGGCGAGACAAGCCTTATACAGCTAGGGGAGCTTTCGTACGCAGAAGTAATCGGTCACAGCGTCACCTACCATCTCGCGGGAGGGCGGCCGTCCGTCATCGTGCGAAGTACGCTTAGAGAAGCGTCTGAAGAGCTCCCCCAGGATCAGTTCGTGCGCGTCAACAACTCCAGCATCGCCAATATGGCGCACGTCATAGGGGCAGACAGCGAAAAGGTCACTCTCAGGGACGGCACCGAACTCTATTTCAGCAGGTCAAGAAGACTCTCGGCGCGAAAGGCAATCGCAAGCTACCTAGGTGGCAGCATCTAATGCCAGAAGCCTTGCCTCAGATAGCCATTTATGCACTCAACGGATACGTCACGGCACTGGTGGGTGCTTGGCTTTTTGCCTGGCTAACACCCACGCGACCTCATTCCGTGGTTAAGACTGCCGCCGTCGTCGCCATATCAGCCATTGGTTGTTTCGTCGTTGCGGTAATCTACTGGAGCTTCCCAGACGCGTTCAACGCCACAGGCTTCTCCCCCCTCTCCACCGGCCTGCTGTTTGCTCTCACGTTCCTGGCGGTCACCATCACCGTCCGAGTCCGTCACGAGATGAGCTACTGGATGGCTATCTTCTGCACCACGATGAGCTTCTCCATGTGGAACATATCGATTGGAGTTGACGCCCTGCTCTCCACCTATCTTCACGGCATCGAGGGAGTGAGCTTCCTGCAGCCCGCCGTACTCGCACGCGACGCCGCTTGCACCGCTCTGGTGTACTGCATTGCCTATCGCCTCATGATTCGCCGCATGAGGAGCAATGGTCTACGTATCGTCGAAGATCATCGCACGATTGCCTTCTCTGCAGTGGTGGTTCTCGCAGCCATCGAATTCAACATCCTCGCCCGCTCCCTCGCATACGCCGGAGATAACACCAGTCAGGTCCTCGTATTTTTCTGGGTGGTCTACATCGTGGTCTGCATGTACAGCATCTACGCCGAATATCAGATGCTCTTCAAGAAGGCACTCGAGACGGACGTGAATACGCTCTCGGGCATGCTGGCAAAGAGCGCACAGCAATACGAGACTTCTAGACAGACCATCAATGCCATCAACAGGCGCGTTCACGACATACGACACCAGATATGGAGGCTAGGAACCGAGGGCGACGATAGCCTTGATAGAAACGTACTCAAATCCATCTCCGATGAGGTAAACATCTTCAATGCACAGGCGCATACCGGCAACGAGGCACTGGACACAATCCTCACCGAGAAGAGTCTGCTCGCGTCAACGATCGGTGTGACGCTCACTTACATTGCGGATGGGTCGGCATTAACCATGGAACCTGTCGATACATACTCAGTAGTAGAGGCCGTCATCAACCTCGGCATGAGTACCATCGAACGAATAGGCGACAAAGAACGACATACGATCTCTCTCGATATCCGACAACGTGGGAGCATCTCATCCATTCATTTGGAATGCGATTCCCCCGAGGACACGGCGATAGCCGCCTCCGATACCTCAACCGTTCTGGGTATCGTCGAAAAATATGGAGGCACCCTCGCCTTCAGAAATGAGGGCGATATTCTCTGCTTCGACGTCATTATTCCTACCTGAAAAGTGACGACTCGCTCTCATCGCCGAGTAGCGTGGCCAGGCGCCCTACTCCCCCACGCGCTCCTCGAAATTAGGATCATCCAGCTCGGAGGCGCGACCGCCGCCCAGAAGCCGGAACCTGCCTCCCACGTGCGCTCTGCCACCATCCGACCGTTCGAGGTGGCCCACATGGCAGTCATAGCATACGAACAATGCGGCGACCATCGCCGCGTGACCGTCAACGCACGCCACGTGAAAGGCCTTGGGCGTGTGGCATGACGTTCCCTTGCCCTTTGCAACGGCAATCTGGTCGCCCAGCTCATCGTCCTCGGGGTTGCGCACCTCATAGATGGGCAGGTGGTAGCCGCGCTGCCCCAGCGGCACGGGATAGGCGCGACATATACGTCCACGCAGCTCCAGCTCGTAGAACTCGACCCTACCCACAAGACCGTCTGGCTCGTCCTGCGAGCTGATGCGCCCGGTACGTGCAGAGCCGTCACGCGAAGCTGACCCCACCAGGATGACCGGCCGCTCGTTCGTTCCAAGGGCCTCGGCGCGCTCGATCGCAGACGGCATACGAACCTGCCACGATACGTTGCGGACGGACACGTCATAGAGCAGCGCACCGGAGTTCGTGCGCTCGGAGCGTGCGATGGTACCGATGGTCTCGACTCCGCGCGCAAGGACGTAGCGAGCCTGGCCGGGCACCCCTTCAATCTGCCTGATCGAGAACCTCATGAGCCCTCCCCGCACGTTCGCGCTTCGCGGATGCGAAAATCGTAACATCCGTGCACAGAGAAGACACCCGTCAACCAAACGAGTGGCAGACGAACCACGGGGGACAGGTCCGGCTTTCGAACGCGGCAGCCTTCTTTCCGTATCGCCCCGTTCTCGTCGACGCGCATAAGAAGCGGGCGGCCCGAAGGCCGCCCGCGCGGGTACAAACTCTATCTAGAACTTTGGACTCTCCTCCTCAGCTCTTATCCGACGAGGTTACATCCTCTTGCCAGAAGCCTTTCTCCTCAGCGTCCAATAGAGTTGACGCTCTGGCCCCTGCGCGGTGGCATCGGTTCTTCCGTCTGTCTACTTAGAGACTTTGCGATTCTCGTATCGCCGACGTGGCCTCGTGTTTGAATGGCCTACCGATAAAGACGGGACACGCGACGCCACCCGCGGGACACCTTCTGTGAAATCTCATCGCCGTTCATTGGCATCACCTCCCAGGTCAGCCGCAAACCCCGTTGCGACTACCTTTTCTTACTGCAAGGATACCCAAATCTCGGCGTTCCGTCTCGAGAATGTTCCACCGCCGCTCATCGGGTCAGAATCACCGTTGGCAACCATTCGAAATCGAGTCTTGCGATAGACGGCACAACTGAAATAATCGCCTGCTCAGCGCCAATGTTTTGGCCATACAATGGGCGCATGACAAAAAGACTCTTCATGGGCATCACGTTTTCGGATGAGGTGGCAGACGCGCTTGTGGCCGACCAGGCCTCGCTCGCCCCGCACCTACGCACCGGTCGCATGAGCACACGAGAGAATCTCCATCTCACGCTTGCGTTTCTCGGCGACGTGGACGTCGACGCCGAGAAACGGGCACGAGAGGCCATGAGCTTTACGGCACTGAAGGGACACCCCCTGGAGCTCGCCCTCGGCGAGCTCGGTTTCTTTGACCATCACAATCGTCTGATGATATGGCGAGGCATCACCCCTGGAAAAGGCCTCGACGACCTGATCGCGCTGCAGACGCGTCTCGTGCGCGAGCTCACCTCCCGCGACGTCGCGGTCGAAGCGCGACCCTATCGACCCCATATCACCCTTGCACGCAATGCACGCCTGGTAGACGAGGCACCTGTCGAGGTCGTTCCCGTCTTCTTCGCGGCGACTGCCATTCGACTCATGTGGAGCCACCATCCGGAGGGGGGCCCGCTTGCCTACACGCCGGTCTTCTCCGCAGACCTCGGCGCCAGCGATGCGCGCCAGGTCGCCGACGTCTCCTCCACCCGCTAGGGGCCGTCACATCGCCCATACGCCGACCTGAGTGCGCCCATCTGCCCACGACAGGGAAAACTGCAGGTAGTCAACGATCGTTGGTCGTTTGGGGGTTCGTCATGTCTGATCACCTCATCACTGGGTCCGGTTCTCTCCTCGACGCCGAGGGTCACCTCCGAGAACCGGGCTACGCATTTCGCCCGCCCTTCTACTACAACCGCGAGGACATCGCCGCGCCAGCGTTTCGCATCAAGGACTGGGACTACTACCTCGTGAACGACGACGAGTATGCCGTGGCGCTCACATTTTCTGACCTTGGCTACCTGGGTCTTGTTTCCGCATCTGTCATGGATTTCTCAAACGACACGTTCAAGACCACCTCGGAGATAGTCGCGCTGCCACTCGGACGCATGGGCGTGCCGAGAAGCTCGGACGAGGGTGACATCGACTGGAAGAACGGCCGTTGCTCCGTGCGTTTTGCCCATGTCCCGCAGGGACGTCGCCTCTCCTTCTCCATGGCCCACTTCGACGATGACGACGATCTCGAGGTGGAGGTCCTGCTCGACCAGGTACCGCGCGACTCCATGGTCATCTGCACCCCATGGGCCGACGACGCGTCCGCTTTCTACTACAACCGCAAGATCATCGGCATGCGCGCACGCGGCGGCTTCAGGCGTGGCGCGCTCTTTCATGAGTTTGCTCCCACAGGGGCGCTCGGCCTTCTGGACTGGGGGCGTGGGGTGTGGACCTACGACAACGTCTGGTACTGGGCCGCAGCTCAGGGTTATCAAGCGGGACACGTGGTGGGGCTCAACCTCGGGTACGGCTTCGGCGACACCACGGCGGCGAGCGAGAACATGGTCTTCGTGGACGGCATAGCCCACAAGCTGGGTCGCGTTGACTTTGGGATACCCAAGGGAGCAGATGGCTCCTACCTCTACCTCAACCCCTGGCACATGATGGATGACGAGGGGCGCCTCGAGCTCGTCTTCACGCCACACATCGACCGGACCGACAACACGAGCGTGGCCAACGTGATCGTCTCCGACCAGCACCAGGTCTTTGGAACCCTTGCGGGGGCCATCGTCCTCGATGACGACAGCGTGATGAGCGTGAACGGTCTGCGCGGCTCTGCGGAACACATCCACAACAGGTACTAGCCCCTCTCGCAGATGCCCGCGGCGTCCGGGCGGTGACTACCCAAACAAGGCCATCGCCAGCGTACATGCCACGATGAGGGCGAGTCCCGTGAGCGAGCGTCGCGTATATCGCTCCCCGAACACGACCGCCGAGAAGGCCATCGACACCACGATCGAGAGCTTGTCGATGGGAACGACCACGCTCACCATGCCGTTCTGGATGGCGTAGTAGTAGCAGAGCCAGCTCGCGCCGGTGGCTACGCCCGAGATGCACACGAAGAAGAGCTCGCGGCGGTCGATGCCGCGTACCTGCCCCACCTTGCCGCGCATGATCACCACGACCCACGCCATCCCGAGCACGAAGCAGGTGCGCACCGCGGTGGCGAGGGTTGACTCGACGCCGTCGATGCCCACCTTCGCGAGAATGCTCGTAAGCGCGGCGAACACCGCGGAACCCACCGCGTACCATCGCCACGAGCCACTGGTTACGCCATGGTCCTGCTCGCGGCGCTCGAGCATCATGAACGTTCCCGCGAGAATGCCCACGCAGCCCAGAAGCTTGACGGCGAGACCCTGCACCTCGCCAAAGAGCACGATGGCGAGAATCACCGTGAGCACCGTGGAGCACTTGTCGATGGGGACCACCTTGTTGACGTCACCCTCGGAGAGCGCGCGGAAGTAGCAGATCCAGCTCGCTCCCGTGGAGAGGCCCGAGAGGGCGAGGAAGAGGAGCGAGCGGGGACCGATGGAACCCACCTGCCCCGCCGACCCCACCACCGCGGCCATCAGCCAGGCGAAGGCAAGCACCACGATGGTGCGAATCGCCGTCGCCACGTCGGGGTCCGTACGACGGATGCCGCACTTTGCGAGAATCGACGTGATGCCGGCAAAGACTGCCGACCCGGCCGCCGCGATAAGCCACATGACGCATCCTTCCGAGAGGGGCCGCATACCCCTTAGGTCTACCTCATGAGGACGGCGACTTCAATCTTCCGTCATGTGCCGCTACTTGCCCCTATGGTCCTCCACGTCATCCCCACCCGTGAGCTTGGCGCGATACTCGGCGAGCATGGCCTTCTGCTCCGCAGGCAGCTTGGGATAGCATGGGTCACAGTCCTCGAGGACCTTCACCACCGCCTCGGAGACGAGCCAGCGGGCAAACCACTTCTGGTCTGCCGGGATCACATACCACGGTGCGTGCTCCGTGGCGGTCTTGTCGATGCACTTCTCGAAGGCATCCATGTACGTTGGCCAGAGCTGGCGCTCGGCGAGGTCGGAGGAGGAGAACTTCCAGTTCTTGGACTCGTCGTCGATGCGTTCGAGGAAGCGCTTCTTCTGCTCTTCGGGGCTCACGTTGAGGAAGATCTTCAAGAGCCGATAGCCGTTCTCCCAGAGGTACTCCTCGAAGTCGCGAATCTGACGGTAGCGACGATCGAAGAACTCGTCCTCCCCCATGTCGGTCGTGCGCTTGGGCATGACGTAGCCGTGCTGCATGGAATGTACCCGCACCACGAGCACATCCTCGTAGTAGCTGCGGTTAAAGAGGCCTATATAGCCACGCTGGGGCAGATGCATCACCGCGCGCCAGAGGTAGTCGTGCGCGAGCTCCTCCTTGGAGGGCTGCTTGAAGCTATAGTCCATCACGCCCTGGGGGTTGAGGCCGCTCATGACGTCTTTGATCGTGGAGTCCTTGCCCGCGGCGTCCATCGCCTGGAGCATCACCACCACGCCCTCGCGACCGTCGGCGCAGAGCTTGGCCTGGAGCTCGGACATGCGGATGTTGTTCTGCTCGGTGAGCTCCTCGTAGCGAATGCGCTCGCCCTTGTCGATGTGCGTCGATGTGGGGTGATCGCCAATCTTGAAGTGACCGTTGCCGTCGAAGCGGCAGTCTAGGAGGTCCATCTCGCTCCTCTCGTTGGAATCCTGACACCTTCGATTTTATCCACGGTCGCGCTCGGTCAACCCTGACAGCTTGTAGGCGGTCGCGTTCGCATGCGAAAAGGACAAGGCCGCATGTATAACTGTACTCAATATGGGTACAGTTATGGCGAAGGCAAGCCCATCACCGAGGAGAGGTGACCACATGAGAGGCATCCACCGACCGTCTCGCCAAGGTCTGCTTGCAGGCATCGTCTTGGCGACGATCGCGGCAATGGCGCTCGTCGCCTGCTCGCAGTCGGCTTCGTCGAACGCGACGGGTTACACCACCATCCAGCCGAGCGCGGCCAAGGAGATGATCGATGACGGTGCCGTGACCGTGGTGGACGTACGGACGCAGAGCGAGTACGAGGACGCGCACATAGAAAACGCCGTGCTCGTGCCTCTCGACACGATTGGCGACACCGATATCGCCGCCCTCCCCGACAAGGACGCGACGCTCATCGTCTACTGTCGGACGGGCGTGAGAAGCGCGCAGGCATCCGCCGCCCTCGTGAAGCTGGGCTACGCCCACGTGTACAACATGGACGGCGGCATCACGTCATGGACCTTCGGCACCGTATCGGGGGCCGCCTCATGAACGGTGACCTCAGCCTGGCGGCTCACGCCCTGGTCTACCTCGACCACATGGCGTGCACGCTCTCGAGCGCAGAGCTCGCCGAGAACATCTGCACCAATCCCGCACGCGTTCGAAAGGTCATGGCGCAGCTCTGCCGAGCCGGACTGGCGATGAGCGCGCAGGGGGCCGGGGGTGGGTATCGACCCATCGAGTCGGCGCGCGACATCACGCTCGACGTGGTGGCGCGCGCCGTGGGAGAAAAGCTCGTCACATCGACGTGGAGGAGTGGCGACTCCGACATGGACTGCCAGGTCGCGTCAGGCATGGCAGGTGTCATGGACGCAATTTACGACACGCTGAACGAGGGTTGCCTCGAACAGCTATCGCACGTTCGGGTGGGAGATATGGAGGCACATCTCTTCGGATCATCTACCGGTGAGAACGATGAAAGGACAAGGCGATGAGCGAGAGAAACGATATCTACGACGCAATCATCATCGGATTCGGCAAGGGCGGGAAGACTCTCGCCGCAGCGCTCGCCGCAAGGGGCCAGAGGGTCGCCCTCGTCGAGAAGTCGAAGGGGATGTATGGCGGCACCTGCATCAACGTCGCCTGCATCCCCACGAAGTCCCTCGTCCATCGCGCCGCGCAGAGCGCCGTCGCGGGCGGCACCTGGGAGGAGCGGCAGGAGCGCTACGCCCAGGCAATTACCCACAAGGAGGCGCTGACCGGCGCTCTGCGCGGCAAGAACTATCACAAGGTGGCCGATATGGCCAACGCCACCGTTGTCGATGGCACGGCCAGCTTCCTCGACTCGCGACACGTCGCCGTGGAGGAGTCGGGCGAGACGCGCGTCATCGAAGGTGAGAAGATCTTCATCAACACGGGGTCGAGACCGTTCGTGCCGACCATACCAGGGCTCGCCCAGAGCCACAACGTCTTCGTGAGCGAGACCCTGCTGGATCTTGCGGTGCTCCCCCGTGAGCTGGCCATCATCGGAGGAGGCTACATCGGGCTCGAGTTCGCCTCGATGTACGCGAACTTCGGCTCGCACGTGAGCATCATCGCCGACGGCAGCCGCTTTCTTCCCCGCGAGGACATGCAGGTGGCCGACGCCGTCCTCGAGAGCCTGAGGTCACGCGGAATCGACGTCCTTCTCGGCACGCGCACCTTGGGCGCACGTGACGCGGAGGAAAGGACCGTCCTCACGCTCGACAAGGCTGGACAGGCAAGCGAGCTGACGGCAGACGCGGTCTTGGTGGCAACCGGCAGGAGGCCCAACGTGGAGGGACTCATGCTCGAGCGGGCCGGCGTCGAGCTCACGGACCGCGGTGCCGTGAGGGTGGACGAGCACCTACGCACGACCGCACCGAACGTCTGGGCCATGGGCGATGTGGTCGGAGGCCTGCAGTTTACCTACATCTCCCTTGATGACTTCCGCATCGTCGCCTCCGACGTGCTGGGAGACGGCACGCACACGACCGCGAGTCGCGGTGCCGTACCCTACTCGGTCTTCATAGACCCGCCGTTCTCGCGTGTGGGCCTCACCGAGGAGCAGGCGCGGGCGGAAGGACGGTCGATCAAGGTCGCAACGCTGCCCGCGGCCGCCATCCCCAAGGCCAACGTGCTCGAGAAGCCCGTCGGGATGCTCAAGGCCATCGTCGACGCCGACACGGGCCTCGTCCTCGGGGCGCACCTCTTCTGCGAGGAGTCGCATGAGACGATCAACCTCGTGAAGCTCGCCATGGACGCGAACGTCCCCTACACGACCCTGCGCGATGCGATCTATACGCACCCCACCATGACGGAGGCGCTGAACGACCTGTTCTCGGCCGTGAAGTAGCGCGAATCATAAAATCAAGGTCCGCTGCGCAACTTGTTGGCGCCAGTTCGGGCGGAGCCACGTATCATTACAGAGTCCGTTCCGCAAAACTGGAGGCATACATGACCATTGTCGATATGCTCAGGCACAACGCAGCCGCCTGGCCCAACGAGACGGCGCTCGTGGAGGTCAACCCCGAGATGCAGGAGAACCGCCACGTAACGTGGCGCGAGTATGACCTGGTCGAGGCGACGGATGACGAGTCGTTCCGCCGCGAGATGACCTGGCAGGTCTTCAACGAGCAGTCCAACCGCTTTGCCAACCTGCTCCTCTCGCGCGGCGTGCACAAGGAGGACAAGGTCGCCATCCTGCTCTACAACTGCATTGAATGGCTTCCCATCTTCTTTGGCGTGCTCAAGACCGGTGCCACCGTCGTGCCTCTCAACTTTCGCTACTCGGCCGACGAGATCGACTACTGCATCAACAAGTCCGATGCCGACATCTTGATCTTTGGCCCCGAGTTCATCGGCCGCGTGGAGCAGATCGTGCCCAAGATCCAGCGCGGGCGCCTGCTCTTCTTCGTCGGCGACGACTGCCCCACCTGGGCCGAGAGCTATCGCGAGCTCGCCATGTTCTGCTCGAGCGCCGACCCCATGATCCCGCTCTCCGAGAACGAGAACGCGGCCATCTACTACAGCTCGGGCACGACGGGCTTTCCCAAGGCGATCCTGCACCACCACCAGAGCCTCACGCAGGCCGCCGAGATGGAGGCCGTGCACCACGGGACCACCCACGAGGACACCTTCCTCTGCATCCCGCCGCTCTACCACACCGGCGCCATGATGCACTGGCTCGGCAGCCTCACCTGTGGAGGCAAGGGCGTCCTCTTGCGCGGCGTGAGCCCCGAGACCATCCTCTCGACCGTGAGCGCGGAGCAGTGCACCATCGTATGGCTGCTCGTTCCCTGGGCGCAGGACATTCTCGTCGCCATCGAGGATGGCACGGTGCGGCTCAAGGACTACAGGCTTGACCAGTGGCGCCTCATGCACATCGGTGCGCAGCCCGTGCCCAAGAGCCTCATCCAGCGCTGGAGACAGGTCTTCCCCAACCACGACTACGACACCAACTACGGCCTCTCCGAGTCGATCGGTCCGGGCTGCGTTCACCTGGGCATCGAGAACGTCGACCACGTCGGCGCCATCGGCGTTCCCGGCTATCGCTGGGAGTGCAAGATCGTGGACGAGCAGGGCAACGTCGTCGAGCAGGGTGCCGTGGGCGAGCTCTGCGTCAAGGGACCGGGCCTCATGGAGTGCTACTACAAAGACCCCGAGGCCACGGCCGAGACGCTCATCGACGGCTGGCTCCACACCGGAGACATGGCCCGTCAGGACGACGAGGGCTTCTACTGGCTCGTCGACCGCAAGAAGGATGTCATCATCACGGGAGGCGAGAACCTCTACCCCGTTCAGATCGAGGACTTCATGAGCGCCTGCCCGGCCATCCAGGACGTCGCCGTGATCGGCCTGCCGGACGAGCGTCTCGGCGAGGCCGCCACGGCCATCGTCCAGCTCAAGCCAGACTACATGGGCAGGACCACCAAGCAGGACGTCGCCGACTTCTGCCTGGGCCTGCCTCGCTACAAGAGGCCACGCGAGATCATCTTCGCCGACGTACCGCGCAACGCCACGGGCAAGATTGAGAAGCCGCTGCTCCGCGACCGCTACGGCGCCACGGGGCTTGTCGACCGCGAGAACCAAAGCTAAGGGCACAGGGGAGAAACACCATGGATAAGCAGCTGCTTTCTGGAAACGAGGCCATCGCGCAGGGCGCATGGGAGGCCGGCGTGCGCGTGGGAGTGGGTTATCCCGGCACCCCCTCCACCGAGACGCTCGAGTCGCTCGTACGCCACGAGGACACGCATTGCGAGTGGGCGCCCAACGAGAAGGTCGCGCTCGAGGTCGCGATCGGTGCCGCCATGGGCGGCGTGCGCACCCTCGCGGCCATGAAGCACGTAGGTGTCAACGTGGCCGCCGACCCGCTCATGTCCGTATGCAACACGGGCGTCAACGCGGGCCTCGTCATCCTGGCCGCCGACGACCCGTCGTGCTACTCGTCCCAGAACGAGCAGGACTCCCGCAACTACGCCGCCTTCGCCCGCATCCCCTGCCTTGACGCGGCGGACTCGCAGGAGGCGTACGACATGACGAGACGCGCCTTCGAGATCTCCGAGGAGTTCGACGCCCCCGTCATGCTCCACGAGACCATGCGCGTGGCGCACACTCGCACGATGACCTCCGCAACGGGCAGGCGTGACGACGTGGCCCCCCGTCCTTATGCAGACGACATCGGGAAGTTCGTCATGATGCCTGCCAACGCCGTGAGGCGTCGCCTCGTGGTGGACGCTCGCACCGAGCGTCTGGTGGAGTTTGCCGAGCAGACCGACCTCAACCGTGCCGAGATGCGCGACACCCGCATCGGCGTCATCTGCGCCGGGGCCGTGTATGAGCACGTACGCGAGGCGCTGCCCGACGCGAGCACCTTCAAGCTCGGCCTCTCCTGGCCGCTGCCACCGCAGCGCCTCGCGCAGTTCGCGGCGAGCGTGGACGAGTGCTACGTGGTCGAGGAGGCAAGCGATTACCTCTCGCTGCGCATCCTTGCCATGGGCATCGTGCTGTCAACGCCTTGCGCAGGCCCCCTGCCCCTTGCTGGCGAGCTCAAGCCTGCCAGCATCCGCGAGTCCTTCGGCGTGGACGCGCCTCGACACAGAGACGCCGCAACGGATCTCCCGCCGAGGCCACCGGCGTTCTGCCCCGGTTGCCCGCACCGTCTCGTCTTTTGCGAGCTTCGTCGCATCAAGGCGATCGTGACCGGCGACATCGGCTGCTACACGCTCGGTGCCGTCGCGCCGTACAGCGCATGTCACTCCGTGATTGACATGGGCGCCTCGTTCTCGATGGCACATGGCATGGAGCTCGCCGGCGCAACCGACCGCACGGGACGCCCCGTCATCGGTGTGATCGGCGACTCCACCTTCGCGCACTCGGGCATCACGAGCCTGCTCGGCACCGTGTACAACGGTGGTACGGGCACGCTCTGCATCCTCGACAACCGCACCACGGCCATGACCGGAACGCAGGGAAATCCCGTGAACGGCGTAACGCTCACGGACTCGTCGCACAAGACAGGGCCGCTCGACAACCCCACAGGTAAGGCGCTCGACCTCGTACCCCTCGTCCGTGCCCTCGGCGTTGATGACGTGGCGCAGGTGGATGCGCAGGACGCCAAGGCCATCCGCACCGCCCTCAAGGCCGCCGTGGAGAACTCCGACCAGCTCAGCGTCATTGTCTTTATGGCGCCATGCCGCCTCGTGGACCGAACGCGCCGCCCTGCGCCCGCAATCACCGACTGTCGCGCCTGCGGAACGTGCATCCGCATCGGATGCCCCGCCCTCGGGCGCGACGCCGACGGCAAGGCCATCATCGACGTCAACCAGTGCATCGGGTGCGACCAGTGCGTACAGTCGTGCCCCTTCGGCTGCATCAAGAAGGAGGACTAGCATGCAGACCAAGACTATCCTTCTCGTGGGCGTCGGTGGTCAGGGCACCATCCTCGCCGGCAACCTTCTTGCCATGACGGCGGCCGAGGCCGGACTCGACGTGAAGGTCTCCGAGATTCACGGCATGTCTCAGCGCGGTGGCTCGGTGAGCACCGTCATCCGCGTGGGAGAGCACGTGGACAGCATGGTGTGCGACCCAGGCTGCGCCGACGTGATCGTGGCCTTCGAGGCCGTCGAGGCTCTTCGCGCACAGCAGTTCCTCGCCGAGAACGGTCGCATGTTCGTGAACGACGAGCAGATAGTGCCCGTCTCGGTGAACATCGGTAACTTTGACATGCCGACGGACGTGGACGCCCGTCTCAAGTCCATGGGTGCCAAGCTCATCCCCGCCGGGCGCATCGCCCGCGAACTGGACAGCCCACGCTCGACCAATGTGGTGCTCGTGGGCGCACTCTCCACGGCGCTCGACTTTGACGAGGCTCTCTGGCATGATGCCATCGCCAAACGCGTACCGCCCAAGACCGTGGATGCCAATCTTGCCGCATTCGAGACGGGGCGAGCCGCCGCAAGCGAGTGATTCGGAATTGCGTTCTGGGTTTTCCCGTGCGACCGCATCGTGGCATTGGGAGTCGCCAGAAGGTAGGTGTTAAAAAACGGTAGGTTTGTGTGGCTGCTTTTTTCGCGCTCTGACTCAGATGCATAAATATGCTATGTAATGCATAAATTATATTCAATATTCATTTTTATGGAAATCAAATCCCACGCTTAGAAGCGCTTGAAGAGATGGGCACACAAACCTACCGGTTACACGCAACTGGGGCACTGGCGCTCGTCATTTCGCAGACGCCTCCCAGAGCCGAGCCACCTCCGCAGCGGCGACGGGCGAGAACCTCTCCCCCATCCCCCCCGTCCTCACGCAACGGCACGAGGGCATCTGCCCGCTCGGGCTCGGCGACGAGCGCATCTTTCCTGTCACGTGAGAGACGCTTGATGCGGTACTCGAGGGCACTCGCGAACGAGCGGTCGGGGGCGGTCCAAAGCCCTACGAGTTCTACCACACGATGCGTACGCGTATACTTTGCGCAGCGTCCCGTCTGCGAGCGATGCTCGGCCATGCGACGCGACACGTCGGTCGCGATGCCCGTGTAGTAGGAGTTATCCTCGCAGCGCACCATGTAGACGTAGTAGCTCATGAGACGCAGGGCTTCTACCCTTCAAGCCTCTGCGTAAGCAGCTGGTTGAAGAGCTTTGGATTGCCACTCCCCTTGCTAGCTTTCATGCACTGACCGACGAGGAAGCCCACGACCTTCTTGTTGCCGTCACGGTACTGCTGGACCTGGTCGGGACAGCGAGCAAGCACCTCGGTCACGACGGGCTCGAGTGCGGCGGCATCGGATACCTGGCGCATGCCCCGGGCGTCCACAACGCTCTCGGGGTCGTCATCCGTTCCGTCAACAAGGTCAAGCACCTCGCGAGCCTGCGCAAAGGTGATGGCGTCTTCAGCGAGAAGGCCTGCGATGCTGCGCAGCTGCTCGGGCGAGACTCCCTCATGGCCAGGCAGCAGGTTCACGATCACGTTGGCGACCGTTCCCGCGACCTTCTCGCCTGCGCCGTCGACAGCGCGCTCGAAGAGGCGCGCCGCCTTGGGGTCGCCTGCGATCTGGGCGGCATCGGCCCTCTTGATTCCGTGTGCAGCAACATAGCGGTCGCGCTTTGCATCGGGTAGCTCGGGAATGCGCGAGCGGCATTCCTCGATGAAGCCGTCGGTGAGGTCGAAGGGTGCGAGATCGGGGTCGGGGAAGAGTCGGTAGTCGTCGGCCGTCTCCTTCACGCGCATCACGATCGTGCGCCTGCGGCTGGGTTCCCAGTGACGGGTCTCCTGGTAGACGACGCCGCCCTCCTCCAGCACCTCAGCCTGGCGGCAGATCTCATACTCGAGCGCGTCGTGCAGGCTCTTGAACGAGTTGATGTTCTTCATCTCGGTCTTGGTACCATAGCGCGTCTCGCCGCGTCGGCGCAGCGAGATGTTACCGTCGCAGCGCATGGAGCCGCTCTCGAGCGAGCAGTCGGAGATACCGAGCGTGAGGTAGGTCTCACGGAGCTTCTCCATGAAGAGGCGCGCCTCCTCGGGCGTGCGTAGGTCCGGCTCGGTCACGAGTTCGATGAGGGGCGTTCCGCAGCGGTTGTAGTCGACGAGGCTCTCGGTGGCCGCGGTGATGCGACCCTCCTCGCCGCCCACGTGCACCATCTTGGCGGCATCCTCCTCCATGTGAATGCGCAGGATGCGAACGGGTGCGACGTAGGAGCCATCCGCGGCCTTCTCCACGCCCGCGCCGTCGGGCCGCTCCGAAGAGCTCTCGCCAGAAACCTCCAAGTCGAGATGACCGTACATGCAGAAGGCAACGGGCCCCTGCGTGGTCTGGAAGTTCTTTGCCATGTCGGGATAGAAGTAGTGCTTGCGATAAAACATCGAGTGCTTCTGAATCTCGCAGTTGGTGGCGAGCCCCGCCATCACGATGCTCTGGATGGCCTTCCTGTTGGGTACCGGCAGCGCACCAGGCATGCCCAGACACACCGGGCATACGTTGGTGTTGGGTTCGTCGTCGTGAGAGAGACGGCAGTTGCAGAACATCTTGGTGTCGAGCGTGGTGAGCTCGGTGTGCACCTCGAGGCCGATGACGGCCTCCCAGTCCTTGAGAACCTCGGCGAGCTTCTTCATGCGAGCTCACCTCCCTTCCCGGCGAAATCGGGCGCGACGACGCCGCGAGCGGAGAAGCCCCGCTCGATGGCACGGGCAAACCGCAGCAGCGTCCTGTCCTTGAAGGCGGGACCCTGCAGCTGAGCCGAGACGGGAAGACCGGAGTCGACACCGAGTCCCAGGGGCACGGAGATTCCGCCGTTCCCGGCAATGTTGCTGGAGATCGTGAACATGTCGCCTGCGTACATCTGCGTCGGGTCGGAGATCTCGCCGAACTTGAAGGCCGTACGGGGGCTCGCTGGCATGAGAATGACGTCGCACCGCTCATAGGCGCGCAGGTAGTCCTGGGTAATGAGCGTGCGCACCTGCTGCGCAGGATAGTAGTACTTGTCATAGACCCCCGAGCTGAGAAGGTAGGCACCAAGCATCTGGCGCCTCTTCGCCTCGAGGCCAAAGCCATGCGAGCGACTCTTGGAGGTCTGCTCGGCGAGGGTGGTGCAGCCCTTCTCCTGATAGCCGTAGCGAACGCCATCAAAGCGGGCGAGGTTGGAGAAGGCCTCGCACGGGGCGATCACGTAGTAGGCGGCGATGGCCGACGCGATGTTGGGGAGGTCGACCTCTACGATGCGGGCTCCCTGATCCTCGAGCGTCCTAGCGGCGGTCCTGACCGCAGCCCTGACCTCGGACGTGAGGCCCTCCATCTCCATGAGCGCCGGAACGATGCCCACACGACGGCCTTCCACGGGCTCCTCGAGATGCTCGAGGAAGTCCACGGGACAGTCCTGCGAAGTTGAGTCATAGGGATCGTTGCCTCCGGCCACGAGGGCGTTCATGGCCAGCGCAACATCCGTCACGGAACGGCCGAAGGGGCCCACCTGGTCGAGCGACGAGCCAAAGGCCACGACGCCGTAGCGCGATACGGCACCGTACGTGGGCTTCATTCCCACGACGCCGCAGAGCGAGGCGGGCTGTCGAATGGAGCCGCCCGTGTCCGACCCCAGGGAGAGCGTGACCTCGCCGGCAGCGACGGCCGCGGCGGAACCGCCCGAGGACCCGCCGGGCACGCGGTCGGTGTCCCAGGGGTTGTTGGTGCGATGGAAGGCGGAGGACTCGGTGGACGAGCCAAACGCGAACTCGTCCATGTTGGCCTTGCCCATGGGCGTGGCCCCGGCGGCGAGCATGCGCGCCACGCAGGTGGCCGTGAACGTGGAGTCGTAGCTCTCGAGCATCTTGGACGCGCAGGTCGTGCGCGTGCCCACGAGGTGCATGTTGTCCTTGAAGGCAACGGGTACGCCCGCGAGGGGACCGAGCTTCTCGCCAGCCGCACGCGCCGCGTCGGTCGCGGCGGCGGTCTCAAGCGCAAGGTCGGCGGAGACCTCGAGGAAGGCCCGCACGGAGACGTCGCGCTTCTCGATGGCATCGAGCGAGGCGTGCGCGACCTCCGTCGCGGAGAAGTCCCCGGCGGCGATACCTGCGGCGATCTGAGACGCGGCGAGGGTATCGAGGTTTGCCATTACTGATCGCCTCCCTCGGTGCCCAGGATCGACGGCACGCGGAAGTAGCGCTCCTGCGAAGAGCCGGCGTTATGGAGCGCCGTCTGAATGTCAAGCGCCCTCACGGAGTCGTCCACCACGTCCTCCCCCATCACGTTGGAGAGGTCGCCAATGGGATGGAAGGTGGGTTCGACCCCCTCGAGGTCGTACTGGCGGATGGGTGCGAGAAGCCCTACCGCCTCGTTCATGTATGTCGTCATCTCGTCGAGCTCCCGCTCGGTGAGGTCAATCCGTGCGTAGTCGGCAATACCAGCGACGTCTTCCCTGCTCAGGGCCATGGGTCCTCCTGTGCGACCGGGTGCGTTCAATGGATGTCATTCTAGGACACAAACTCGCCGTGCGGGCCAGAACCATGTGACCGAGACGGGCGCGCAACAAAGCGCACCATTACGCGAGCCAAAGTCGTATGCGGAAAACGAATTATGCCCAACGACATTGGCACATGATTCATGTTTCTATCAACGCATCTACCTGCACAAACGCCATGAGCCAAAGTCGTATGCCGCAGGCGAGAAAGGCACCCGCAGGTCAGGTCGTCGCACCGGGGAGCCAAAGTGACGGGGCCATTCTCGCCCACCGGAGACGACTCTGGCCCATCATCGCTACACGCCCCTCTTCGCCGTGTAGGCGATGAAGACGGCCGATATCACGGCAGTGAGCGTCGACGCCCCAAAGAGCACGGGCTGCACGCCAAAGGCGTTGGCGAGAAACGGTGCCACCAGAAGCGGCAGCACGCCCGCGCTGTTGAGGCCCACGCGCATGACCGAGATCACGCGACCCACGTAGCTGGGGTCGCAGCGCTCCTGTGTGAGCGTGCTTCGCACCGGACCCATCGCGCCAAACCCCAGACCCGTGAGCACCTGCCCCGCAACGGCGCAGGCAAGAAGGGGCGTACCCGTGTACACCATAGATCCCACGCCCGTGAGCAGCAGAAACGCGGAAAGGAGCTTCATCGAGAGCTTCTTTGAGGGCACCTTCAGGATGAAGAGCGACCCCAGCGTGGAGCCCACGCCGGCAAACGCCGAGAGCCAGCCCATCCACTCGGTTCCCACCTGGAGATAATCGCGGTAGAAGAGAGACTCGAGCGAGTCGAAGGCGCCATAGCAGAAGAATCCCAAAAAGCCGATGAAAAAGAGCAGCCGCAGCTCGTCATGGGTGAAGGTAATCCTGATACCCTCGCCGATGTCCGAGAGAAAGGCCTTCGCACCTCGCCTGTCCCCCTTCGTCGCACGAGCGGGGCACTTGGTCTCCGGCGTCCTCCAGACGAGCCATATGGCCGGCAGCACGCAGAGGGCAAGGATGGAGAAGACGCACTGGGTGGGGAGGATGGTCGTCATGGTGCCGCCGAGGGTGGGACCCACGATGACCGAGAGGCAGGTCGCGGTGTTGTTAAGGCTGTTCATGCGCTTGAGCTCGCCTCGCCCGTCGACCATGTAGCGAGGGTACGCGTCCATGGCAGTCGTGCCCACGCCGAAGAGGAAGCCGCCCATGATGCCCATGAGGTAGAGCACGGGGTAGCTCACCGGTGCAAACCAGCCGATGAAGCCCGCCACGCTCATGGCCGAAAGCGACGCGACGAGGGTGCGGCGCGGCCCGATGGCGTCGATCACGGCGCCGCCGACAAAGCTGCCGATGACGAGAAACGCGTTAAGGCAGAGGACGAGAACGGAGATCTCGAGCGCGCCCGCACCGAGGATGTAGGTCGCGCAGCCGATGATGCCCACGAAGTACGTGGCCTGGAATCCGAGCTGCTGAAGGAAGTTGGTAGCGACGAGACGCCGCGTTGGCGTCGAGAAGGGCCCCTTCTCGGGCGTGATAAATGGCATGGAGCGACTCCTGGTGATACGAGTCTGGACAGAGACGGTGGTTCGGGCCCCGACTAGGGGATGATGACAAGTTCACGCCCTTTAACCACGCCCGCCATGACCGACCGCCAATCAATAGACTCCGCAACGAGAACTATTCATACTACAAGGAATTCAAACGCGCAAGTCAGAGTCGGCGCGCTGCCGTCTGAGGAGCAGACTCCACGTTCTTTTGTCCCCCGAGCGGCTCGGGCTCACCCACGAGGTGCTTGGTGACCACCGAGAAAACCGCCGCGAGAATCTGCTGGAAGAGCGTCCCCATGATCACGGGGAACATGGCCTCGCCGGGGAAGTACGCGGCGACGATGACCGCACCGGCAGAGATGTTGCGCATTCCGCAGAGGTAGGTCATCGAGACGATGCCGCCCCACGGCTGGTGCGTGAGACGCGCGAGCACGATACCCCACACGTAGCCCGTGGACGCGAAGATGCCGATGAACACGACCACACCCACGAGCATGGGCGTGAGGTTGCGCATGTAGGACGCCACGCCCGTAGCGTTTGAGATCAAGACGAGCAGCATGAGTATGCGTGCCGCCGGAGCCACGGCCGGCGAGAGCGTGCGCTTGCCCCAGCCGTGGCTGAGGTCGTTCACCGCCATGCCGACGCACGCGGGCAACGCGATGGAGAGGAGCATGCTGGTCATCATGCCCATCACGTCCACCTGCACCGTCTGCCCGAGAAGCAGCTTGAGCGTCAGGGGGATGGTGAGCGGAGAGGCCACGGTGGAGACGAGAAGCGTGGCGAGCGTGAGCGAGAGGTCACCCTGGAAGAGTCCCGTCCACATGACCGAGAGCACCGCGATGGGCACGGAGTACTCGAGTACGAGACCACACACGATGCTGGGGTCCGAACCAAAGAACACGCTGCCAAGAAGGTATGCCAGGACGGGCATGAGCACCGCAGACGTGACCAGGGAGAGCACCATGGGCAGCGGATGCCGAACCGTCGTGGCTAGGTTGGAGAAGTTGTTGCCTAGCGCCCCCTGAAAGGTGATGAAGGCGAACATCGCCGTGACATAGGGCGCGATCCAGGCGAAGGCGTCAGGAAAGACCACGCCGAGCAGCAGGCACACAGGCGAGATGAACGCCATGTTGCCACCGACGAAGTTTCCGATGCCAGTCCAGATCTTCAACGCACGCTTCCCTCTTGGGTCAAAAGGTTCCGAGATGCTCTTGACCCAAGACGCAAGGGGCCAAAAGTATCTTGAAACCTTTTGACCCCTCCGCGTCTGCGAGATTCTCACGTTCTACCGACTCTCCATGGGTAAAATACCCCCATAGCCGTAGGAATTATGGAGAGCTGGAAACGCACGTGATTTTTGCCTCCACGGTATATCCTACAAATGAGTATGAATTAGATTCGCGGCTCGAGTCACCGCTCGATGTCGCCACAGGGGAAATGACGAGCCTCACGGCGCGCCAACGCATTGGAGAGAACATGTCAGACCAACTTCTCAACGTGAGCGGCATCACCGCCGGGACCGAGGACGCATCCATCCTGCACGGCATCGACCTCACGGTCGGCGCGGGCGAGACGCATGTCCTCATGGGCCCCAACGGTGCCGGCAAGTCCACGCTCGGCCACGTGATCATGGGCGACCCCGTCTACAAGGTCACCGCGGGCTCCATCGCCTTCGACGGCCAGGACATCACCACTCTCTCCGCGGACAAGCGCTCGCTCGCGGGCATCTTCCTCTCCTACCAGGCCCCTGTCGAGGTTCCCGGGGTGCCGCTCTACTCGTTCCTGCGCACCATCAGTCAGATGCGCCCCGAGCTCAAGACCACGGCCCGCAAGTTTCGCCAGCGCGTCGGAGAGATCGCCGACCGGCTCGACCTCGACCAGAGCTTCCTCACGCGCGAGCTCAACGTCGGCTTCTCCGGCGGCGAGAAGAAGAAGATCGAGATGCTCCAGCTCCTTCTCCTCCAGCCCAAGCTCGCGATTCTCGACGAAACCGACTCCGGACTCGACGTCGATGCCCTCACCGTGGTCTCCAAGGGCATCGAGGCGTACCGCACGTCCTGCGACGGCGCCCTGCTCATGATCACGCACAACACACGCATCCTCGAGCGCCTCTCCGTCGACCGTACGCACGTCATGGTGAAGGGTCGCATGGTGGCGGAGGGCCCCGCCGAGCTCATCGACGACATCGACAAGAACGGCTTCGAGCGCTTTGAGGGTGATGCCGAGTGAACAGGGAGCGCACGCAGGTCGCAGACGTCGACCGCTCCCTCTACGACTTCACCAAGTCCGAGGAGGGATACGAGCGCTACGAGGACGGCCTGACGCCCGACATCGTACGCGCCATCTCGGCCAAGAAGGACGAGCCCGCATGGATGCTCGAGCTGCGCCTGCGCGCCCTCGACCTCTACCACAGCCGCGACATGTCCGCCAACTGGGGACCGAGCATCGCGGGCCTCGACCTCGACCACATAACGACGTACGTCTCGCCCAAGACCAAGCAGGCCAAAGACTGGAACGACGTCCCCAAAGACATCAAGGACACCTTCGAGCGCCTGGGCATCCCCGAGGCGGAGCGCGAGAGCCTCGCCGGCGTGGGCGCCCAGTACGACTCCGAGATCGTGTATCACAACATGCGCGAGGAGGTCGCCAAGCAGGGCGTCGTCTACACCACCATCGAGGATGCGCTCCACGACCCCCAGTGGGAGCCCGTCGTGCGCGCGTACTTCGGTACGCTCATTCCGCCCACCGACCACAAGTTCGCCGCGCTTCACTACGCCGTATGGAGCGGAGGCTCCTTCGTGTACGTTCCCGAGGGCGTCACGCTCGACTACCCCCTGCAAAGCTACTTCCGTCTCAACGCGCAGGGCGCAGGCCAGTTCGAGCACACGCTCATCATCGTGGAGCCGGGTGCCAACCTGCACTTCATCGAAGGCTGCTCCGCACCCAAGTACTACGAGGCCAACCTCCACGCCGGCGCCGTGGAGCTCTTCGTGAAGGACGGCGCACGCCTGCGCTACTCCACGATCGAGAACTGGTCGAAGAACATGTACAACCTCAACACCAAGCGCGCGACCGTTGGCATGGACTCCGAGATGGAGTGGGTGTCGGGCTCCTTCGGCAGCCATGTAAGCTACCTCTACCCCACCACCATCCTCGCCGGGGACCGCGGCAGCTGCGAGTTCACGGGCATCACCTTCGCAGGTGCCACGCAGGACCTCGACACCGGATGCAAGGTCGTTCTCAACGGAGCCGACACCACGGCCTCGGTCAACACCAAGTCGATCTCCAAGGACGGCGGCATCAACACGTTTCGCTCGTCCGTCGTGGTGGGTCGCCATGCCGATCGCGCGCGCTGCACCGTGAGCTGCCAGTCGCTCATGCTCGACAACATCAGCCGCTCGGACACCATCCCGGCCATGGACGTGCGCAACGCCACGGCGCAGGTGGGCCACGAGGCCACCATCGGCCGCATCTCCGACGACACCGTGCTCTATCTCATGAGCCGCGGCTGCTCGGAGGCCGAGGCGCGCACGCTCGTGGTCAACGGCTTTGCCAATCCGGTCTCGAAGGAGCTCCCCATGGAGTATGCCGTCGAGATGAACAACCTCATCAAGCTCGAGATGGAAGGGGCGATAGGCTAATGCCCAGCGAGAACACCCAGGCGCCCGAGGCTCCCTCGATCACCCTGCGCCGCGTCAACCAGCCGCCCGCACAGACCTGGAACCGCCTGCACGCCAACGACGTCACGCTCACGGTTCCCAAGATCTCCCGCAAGGGCGACGTCTACTTCGCGCTGCCGCAGCTCTTCTCCAAAGTCGAGACGGGCATGGGCGCCAAGGTCACCGAGTGGGTCACGTCGCAGGCGGCGGACGCACGCTACGTCGAGGTCCCCGCACGCACCATGCGCGAGGAGCCCGTCGTGATCTCGATCGATGCCGACAAGGGCGAGGTCTTTGATACGGGCGTCATGGTTCGCGAGGGAGCCAGGGTCACCATCGTCGTCTCCGTCACCGGGACGGGCGAGAAGGCCACCACCTCGGCCTCCCTTCTGCGCGTGATCGCCGAGGCGGGATCGCGCGTCTCGATCGTAGAGGTCATCGGCGCCACCGACGCCCAACAGCACCTGGAGAGCGTGGGCATCTACGCCGACGACGACGCCCGCATCGACGTTCGCCAGTACGCCCTGGGCGGCGGCATCGTGGCCATGGGTCTCGCCGCCGACCTCGCGGGACGTCGCGCCAGAATCGACCTCAACACCAGATACTTCGCCAACGGCAGCGAGGTGCTCGACATCAACCACGTCGTGCGCCAGCGTGGCCGCGACACCCGCGCCCAGATCCTCGAGTCCGGCGTGCTCGACGGCGCCGCCAGGAAGAGCCTGCGCGCCACGATCGACCTCGTGCACGGCGGGCGCGGCTCCAAGGGTAGCGAGGCCGAGAACGTGCTCGTGATCGGCGACGACGTGGTCAACAAGACCATGCCCGTCATCCTCTGCGACGAGGACGACGTGGCCGGCAACCACGGTGCCACCATCGGCTCGGTCTCCCCCGAGCAGATCGCCTACCTCGAGGACCGTGGCCTCTCTCGCCACGAGGCCGAGCAGCTCTTCGTACGCGCGCTCTTTGAGGACGCCCTCATCCACGCGCCCGAGCAAAGCTCTCACGAGGCGGCCATCCGACGTGCCGAGGCGGTTCTCGGCACCGACGTGGCACATGACTTCGACGAGGGCGTCTCCCCCGCCGCGGACGAGGAGGCGTGAATGCTTACCGACGCTGAGCTCACGGCCATCGCCGAGAGCCCCTACAAGGGCGACTTTCCGCTCCTGGCGCACAACCCCAGCCTCACCTTCCTCGACAGCGCCGCCACGGCGCAGCGTCCCATCGCGGTGCTCGACGCCGAGAGACGCTTCTACGAGACCATGAACGCCAACCCGCTGCGCGGCCTCTACCGTCTCTCCGTGGAGGCGACGGCCGCCATCGACGCCTCCAGAAGGCATATCGCCTCGTTCATCGGCGCCGTGGATGACGAGGGAACGCCGCAGGGCAACCAGATCGTCTTCACGCGCAACGCGAGCGAGTCTCTCAACCTCGTGGCAAAGACGCTCGGACACGTCGCGGTGGGCCCTGGCGACGACGTGGTCATCTCCATCATGGAGCACCACTCGAACATCGTCCCATGGCAGCAGCTCTGTCGCGAGGTGGGTGCCAACCTCGTCTATCTGCGCATGGACGTTGACTACCGCATTACCCCGGAGGAGGTCGCCGCCAAGATCGGACCTCGTGCGAAGATCGTCTCGGTGACGCATGTCTCGAACGTCCTCGGCGTGGAGAATGACGTGGCGGCCATCGGGCGGCGCGCGCACGAGATGGGTGCCTACTTCGTGGTGGACGGCGCGCAGTCGGTACCGCATGTGCACGTGGACGTGCGTGAGATCGGCTGCGACCTCATGGCCTTCTCGGCGCACAAGCTCGGAGGCCCCATGGGCATCGGCGTGCTGTGGGGCAGGCCCGAGGTGCTCGATGCCATGCCTCCCTTCCTCACGGGAGGCGAGATGATCGACTCGGTCACCGAGACGGATGCCGCATGGGCCCCTGTGCCGCAGAAGTTCGAGGCCGGCACGCAGGATGCGGCGGGCAGCTACGCCTTTGACGCCGACCTCACCTACCTCGAGTCCGTTGGCATGGGGAAGGTCGAGGCACGCGAGCGTCTCCTTGCCCGCCATCTCACCGACAGACTCGCCTCGCTCGACTTCGTCGACATCATCGGACCGGTCGAGGGCTCGCGTCACGTGGGCGCCGTCGCGTTCAACGTCCGCGGCGTACACCCCCACGACGTCGCATCGATTCTCGACATGAACGATGTGTGCATCCGCGCCGGTCACCACTGCGCGCAGCCCCTTCTCGTCGAGCTGGGCGTGGAGAACAACGCCACCTGCCGCGCAAGCGTGGCCTTCTACAACGACAAACAGGACGTTGACCGTCTGATTGACGCCCTCCGACAGGTTTGGCAGGTCTTTCATGGCAGTAACTGATCTCTATAACGCCGAGTTCATGGACCACGTGTCAAATCCCGACTACAAGTACGAGATGGACAACCCCACCTGCACGCACGAGGGCGTGAACCCCACGTGCGGAGACGAGCTCGCCTTCTCCATTCGCCTCGCTGACGACGGCACCATCGAGGAGGCGGCGTTCACCGGCCACGGCTGCGCCATCAGCCAGGCTTCGGCCGACATCATGAGCGACCTCATGGTGGGCAAGACCCCCGAGGAGGCCATCTCGCTCTGCAAGCTCTTCAAGGGCATGATCACCGGCGAGCAGACCGACGAGGTCGAACTCGAAAAGCTCGAGGGCGCCACCATCCTCAAGGACATCGCCCACATGCCGGCACGGGTGAAGTGCGCCGAGCTCGCGTGGCGCACCCTCGAGGAGATGCTCGAGGGACGGACGGCAGACCAGCACTAGACCCGCGAATCTCGCGGAGAAGAGAGGGATGAGGTATGGCAGGAATGTTCTCCACGAAGGGCATGTACGCCCTCCGCGCGATGGCGGACCTCGCGTCCCATGACGGATGGGTCTCGCTCGGCGATGTGTCAAAGCGTCAGAACATCTCGCGCAAGTACCTCGAGCAGGTCATCTCGCTCATGCACAAGGCGGGCTTCGTCGAGAGCCAGCGCGGCAAGGGAGGCGGCTACCGACTCACGCGCAAGCCCGAGGAGTACAAGGTCGGCGAGCTGCTACGCGCCGCCGAGGGAAACCTCGCACCCGTGCAGTGCCTCTCGTGCACCAACGATGACCTCTGCCCGCGAATCGACACCTGCACCACCATCGGCGTGTGGCGCGACCTGGGCAAGGTCACGAGCGCCTTCCTTGACAGCAAGACCCTCGCCGACCTCGTGAGAGAGCCGGATGCCGCCGAGTAGTCGCTGACGCCATGCAGTGAAGAAGGCCGGGGGCGGTGCCGTCCAAGACACCGCCCCCGGATTTTGCATGGCATCAGCTCTGTCTCATGGCATGGTGCTAGTGGTCGTCTCTCCTCGCATTCCTACGAGCGGTCACCGCGGCGGCCAGCAAGAGACCTCCTCCGACGATGAGGGCCATGGTTGGCCAGCTCGTCGTGTCTCCCGTGTTAGGCGTCGCCATCACCTTTGTCACGGTCTCGGTACTCGTGCCAGAGCCGTCTGTCCCCGGCGTAGAGGGATTCTCGGGCGTGACAGGGGTCTGCTCCTGCTCGCAGGCGACGTTGATGGACACGGTCCCGCTCACGAGCGAGCCAGGGATGTGAAGCGCACCAGTCGTCTGATCATAGGTGATGCCCGTATCCGACGTATCCCCACTCATGATGGTGTAGGTGGTATCCCCCACGGTGACGTCAACGGTCTTGGGCAGCGCATAGCCGTCGTTGGCGGAGAAGGTGGTGTCATAGGCGGTGCCGTCATCGACGACCTCGCTGTCGCCTCGTGCGTTGGAGCCATTGGTGACGGTCGAGACGACCTTGGCGGTCTTCACGGCTTCGGCGGTAATGACGAGCGAGCCCGTCACGGATGACCCGGGTACCGTCACGACGCCCGTAGTCTGGTCATAGACGTATTCCCCAGGTTGCGGGTCCGCGGCGGAATCAGCCGCAGGCGTGAGCTCGACACCGCTCACGGTCACCTTGACGGTCGCGGGGTTGTGATATCCCTCTGCAGGGGAGAGCGTCTCCGTGTAGGAATCGCCCATCGAGATGCTCGTCTGGGTGTTGTTCGTGACCATGTTAGTGAGAACGTTCTCCACGCCAAGCTTGGCCTGGGCGGTGATGACGACGTCTCCGGTGATCTCGCCACCGCAGATGGTCACGCTGCCGGTGGCCGAGTCATACCCAAACTCCCCCGTCTGAGGGTTGGCGGGATCTTTTGCCTGGGTAAGGCTGACGTTGCCAACCGTTACGGAAATGACGTCTGGGAGCTTGTAGGTTTCGCCCGCCTTATAGATGGGTGTGAGCGTCTCGGTATAGTCGGTGCCATAGGTCACCGTCTGCGTTCCGGTCTTGCTACTCACGAGGCCCGTGAGCACATTGGTGAGTACATGGGAGTCAGGAACGCATTTCACGTCGAAGACGATGCCACCACCCGTGTCGTCGGTGACGATGGAGCCCGCCTTTCCATCGGCATCAGTCGTCACCGCAAAGGTATGGGTGGCACCGTTTATCGTAAGGGCCTGGGGTGTGGTGAGCGTGGGGTCAAGCGTCCCCACCACGACGCCCGACTCGTCGCGAACGTCAATCGAGGAGACGTGGTAGTTGTCCTGCGCGGAAAAGCCTACGGAGGCGGGATACCCGCTCTCGCCCTTGACAAGGGCGGTCGTGTCACTGGTATCGGTGCCCACGGTGGGAACCTCCGTTGAGGCGGCGACCTTCACATAGCCATGGTCTGCCGTCGCCGAGACGGTACCGGCGCCGGCATACTTGGCCGTAAACGTCACGTCACCATGGATGGTGACAGTGGTGTAGTTGGCGGTGGTGCCCGAATAGACGACACCGTCAAGACCCGTGTACTCGTACTCCCAGCCGAGGAATACCTTGCCGGTTTCAGGCTTCGCGGTTACCCCAGTGGTCGCGTTACCAAGGTAGTCGACCGTCTGGCTCGCGCCACCAGCAAGCGTACCGCCCTCGTCGGTCGCAAAGGAGACCGTGCACCTGATGGGCGTGGCCACGGCAACGACAGTGACGTCCCCCGTGACGGAATCCCCATCGATCGTCACCTTACCCGTCGCCTTGTCGTAGGAGAGGCCATCCTGCGTGGTGCCGGTCGGGATGACATGGGCGGTGCCACCGATGGTGACGGTAACGGAGTCGGGCAGCTCGTAGCCCACCTCAGGCGCAAGCGTCTCCTTGTAGTCGGTTCCCGGCACGATGGTAGATGTGATGTCCTGGTCGGTCGTGATGTGAGCGAGCGTGTTGGTGAGCGTGTAGACGGGCGTGGCGGCAGCGATAACTTCGATGTCGCCGGTGACCGAGACGCCAGGGATCATGACCTTGCCCGTGGCGGAGTCGTAGGTGTACTCGCCGGCCTGCGGGTTGTCAGAATCCACGGCCTGCGTAAGCTCCTCGCCATCCACCTTGACCGTGATGGTCTCGGGAAGCTGATAGCCATCCTTGGCCGTGAGCGTCTCGGTGTAGTCCTTGCCGCCGGCGGTGGTAACGGCAGAGTTGTTCGTAACGATGTTCGTAAGCGTGTTGGTAACGTTGACCTGAAGCTCGACCCTGGTCTCGGTACCGTTGGAGCTCAGCGTGTCCCCAGGAATGTTCGGGGAGGAGATGGTGGCGCGGTTTCCAAGCTCGCCGAGGCACCCCGAGGTATCGAGGGCAACGTTAAGCTGGTATTCCGCACCGTCCGCAGGTAGGACACCCGCGACGACGATGGCTGTGGCGCCTTCGTCGACCACGTAGGTGGGCGCCGCATCGGTACCCGTGTTGGTCGCCTCGGTCCAGGTGCCATCCGCGAGATTGACGCTGTCAGAGTTGTAGCCAGAGGCCTGGACGTCAGTCGCGGTGGTGTAGTAGAGCTTGATCCCGTCTCCTGACACGGTCTGTCCGTTGAGGTCGAGCGAGACCTCCTTCACCTTGTAGGAACCCGTGATGTCCGTACCGAGCGCATCGCCATTGTTGGGTAGCACGTCGAGAACCCTCATGTCCTCGATGTCGATCGGCGAGGTGTTCCGCATGACGATGTGATAGGTGAGCCCGTTCTTGGCACTCGCTACGGTTCCCGTGGCCGAAGTGCCGGCGTCGGTCTCGACGGTCTTGGCGAGGCGTACCTCCCCGACCTTTATGACGGAGACGGTGCGATAGACGTTGGACGAGGAGATGGTGTCCTTCGCTGGCGTTCTGACATAGTCATAGCCAAATGACGTGAACTCCTGGTTGTTCGTGGCTGTGGAGTCGATGGTGGTCGAATAGTGCAGCGTCTTTATCTGGCTTAGCGGAAGTCGATCGACCTCTACGCAGTAGGTAATCCCCGTGGAATAGGTGTCGGACGAGGTAATAGCAACCTTTGTTCCACCAGAGACCGTCCCCGTCACGGGGTCATAGGTGCCTCCGAGGACGAGACTGCCCTCGTCGAGCGTCATGCCGGTCGGCACACTGAACATGTACTTCACGGATACCGTGCTGTCGCTGGGTGACTCAACGGTCGGCGTCACCGAATAGTCAACCTTGTTCTCCCCGGCACCGAGATCATAGACCAACTTCGGTGAACCGTCGGAGTTCTGGGACTCGATGACGTAGCTCGTCGTGGTGGACATGCCGGTCACATAGAAGCTGCCGGCTAAGAGATTATCGTGAACTCCAGTCGTCTTATTCCCACTTGAGTCGTAGCCACGCGGAGACCACCAGGCAGACGCTGCGTAACCTGTGTTCCAAACGGTATCGTCCCATCCGTCATAGCGAATCGAGACGTCATACATCGCCGGCTTTTCTGGATCGTTGGCGATGTCCTCGGCATGCTCGCTTGCAGAAGGAATATAGAGCGATGACGAGTACATGCGGCAGTCATACCCATAGAAGCCCACGGCCTTGTCGGAGATGAGACTGGTATCGCTCTTTACCCTGAGCTGGAGATATGAGATGATGCCCGGTCCGTTGTTCGTTAAGTCGTCTTTCACGCCGTAGGCCGTGATGCCACGAATCTCCATCAGTATGCCCACGCAGGTCTTGCCGTCAGCCTTGAGGTCAGCTAGCGAGTCGTAGAAGGTGAGGTTTGTGCTGTTGGTGGATGCCCGGTCGTTGATTCCCGTCTCGTTGAACTCGTCAAGGCTTGCCCAACCGGTTCCGTCCTCCTTGGCAGCATAGCGAATGACCACCGTGGCGTCGTCCGTTCCTCCCTCGGCCGCCTCTGTCACATCGACATGCCATGACTCGGTGTCGGGAACCTCGAGCGTCTTGTCATCGAACTTGAGAAGGAAGTCAACGGCGCCCAAGGCGTTCTGCATCGTTGTCATGCCCGTCCAGTCAACGACTGAGGTGCGAATCGTGAGAAGCTCTCCCGTCGTCTCGGTACCCGACCCTCGTCCAGTGAATTTACTGGTAAAGGGAGAGATGGAATCGTCAAGGTCAAGCGCCTGGTATGTCGTGGAGCTGGACATGGTCCCAGGGTACTCGGTACAGGTCACAGCTATCGTACCCGTGAGGTACTCGTATGGGGTCACGACGTTGTCATCGGTCGTGACGGTCTGATTATCGTTGGTACCAGGCGTCGCAGCTGCAAGGGACTCGCCAGAGACGCCTGTCGCGCTAAGGTCCGTATCCTCTATCGCTATTTCGTACTTCTCGTCATCGGGAATAACCTGCGGTTGCCCCTCGAAGACGCCCACCGTGAGATTGATGAGGGTGGTAGGAGCCGCGCTCGATGCCGTGAGTTCGGGAACCTCGTAGTTGCTCACCGTCACCGTGACCGTGCCGTCACCGTTGTCCACGTAGGTGACGGTCGCCTTACCGGCGGCGTCCTTGATGTAGGAGATGCCCACCGTCGCGTTCTCGGTGGTCTTGTCCACCTTGGTATGCGTACCAGTGAGATCGATCTTGAACGTGATGGGCTTCGTAGAGGAGGGTGCCTCCGCCCCCTTCGACGTCTGGTCGCTCCCAACCTGGATGCTCGCAGTGTAATTTTGAACGATGCCCTGCCCAGTCGTGGCACCGCTCGCACCATTGCTGAAGGTCTGCGTGCCATAGGCGATACCACCCGAGGCCTCGGCAAGCTTCACGTTCATGGAAAGCTTCGCCGAGACGGTAAAGGTCTTCGCCGTAACCAACCTCGCATTGGCCGAGTCGCCATCGAGCCAGACGGAGAACTGCGGGGTGTACGTACTGCCATCCGCCGCAGCCTTCACAAGGACGGAAATGGAGAGCGTGCCGGTGCCGGGAATGGCCGCCGGCAGGTCTCCGTTGGTGACGTGACGTATGCCCTCGAGCACGACGTTGCTGCCGTCCTGATACTGGCTGTAGCTCTTTGCCCATGTAAGCGAGCCCGTGTCAAACTGAACCTCAGCCAAGGTCGCGTTGGGAATGACCGCCTTGAAGTAAACGTCGCCTTCGGTATAGCCAGCGACCGTGACCCCGCTCTTGAGCGCCGTGGTATAGGCGAGCGTATAGGTAACGGTGTCAAAGGTGCGACAAACGCTATTGGTCCCCGAGGAGTCATAGCCACCGGTGTCGCCAAGGGCGGCGTCAGTATAGTCGGTGCCGTCGACGGTCGAGACAATGGAAAGGCCCGAGACTACGGCATTACCAGCCACGAGCGATGTGGGAGCCGTTACGACCGAGCTGGCAAACGCCCTCGCAGGAAATGTGAGCGCCAGGATGCAGGCAATTACGGTTCCGAGGAAAACGGGAATTCCGACAAGAATTCCGCAGTGATTTCGAATACGCATCAGTGGCCCTTTCATGCATCTTTTTTGTTCGAAGGTTCCGCTAGGAAACAGCGCTACGGCATGGACCCGTTTTTCTCTCATACACCTATACCTATTGAAGTCTGAAACCTTTTATGTTTTCGGTAAAAGGGCCAATGCGCTCGACATGTAACTTCTGACCGGCGGGCAAGACGAGGTGTACGTGCTTGTCGACTACAGAGACGACGGCCTGTCGTTACGGAGAAATCGGAGGCACAAAAAAGGGGCCGACCCTCTGGGCCGACCCCTTCCTTACCGATGAACGTGTCTCGTACCGAACTTATGCCCAACCCTTGCCGTCAGAGCCGAACTCGAGCATGAGCTCCTTGGTGCGGTTGGCGATGGCGTCGCGACCGGGCTTGAGGAGCTTGCGAGGATCGTAGCCCTTGCCCTGCTGGTCAGCGCCGGACTCGATGTACTTGCGCGTGGCAGCCGCAAAGACGAGCTGCAGGTCGGTGTTGACGTTGATCTTGCAGATGCCGAGGGAGATGGCCCTCTTGACCTGGTCGACGGGGATGCCGGTGCCACCGTGGAGGACGAGCGGCAGGTTGCCGGTCTTGGCCTTGATGGCGGCAAGCTGGTCGAAGGACAGGCCCTCCCAGTTGGCGGGATAGATGCCGTGAATGTTGCCGATGCCGCAGGCGAGGAAGTCCACGCCCAGCTCGGCGATCTGCGCGCACTGATCGGGGTCGGCCAGCTCGCCCTTGGCGGTCACGCCATCCTCGGTGCCACCGATGCCACCGACCTCGGCCTCGACGGAGATGCCCTTGTTGTGGGCGGCCTTGATGACCTCGGCGGTACGCTTGAGGTTGGTCTCGAAGTCAGGCTCATGGGAGCCGTCGTACATGACGGAGGTGAAGCCGGCGTCGATGCACTTGAAGACGTCCTCGTAGGAGCCGTGATCGAGGTGCATCGCGACGGGGACGGTGATGCCCTTGTCCTCGACGAGGTCCCTCACGATGTCAGCGACGATCTTATAGGAAATCTGCCACTTGGCGGCACCACCAGTGCACTGGATGATGACCGGGGACTGGAGCTCCTCGGCGGCATCGAGAATCGATGCGGCCCACTCAAGGTTGTTGGTGTTGAACGCACCGACGCCATAGTGGCCCTTCTCAGCGGCCTGGAGCATAGCAGTTGCGTTAACGAGCATAGTTGCCTCCAAAATGACTGATGGTTTGTGGGGCATTGCTAGTGCCTATCATAGCGCGAGAACGGTCTCAGATACTCCACGGCTCGGGAGACGCGCGAAATGCGTTCACTTTGGTTTCTTCTACAGCTTGTCGCTTCTTCGTGAGTATTGCCGCTCACGCTCACGGCCTTCCCTATACTCTGATTCCAAGTCAACGAGAGAACCGACGAAAGAATCGCTATCCAGGAGGCGATGGTGTTGGCACAGGACAACGGCGCAACCGACGAGGACTCTTCCAAGAAGGGCATCTTCGAGGACCTCTCCATGGCGCAGATCATCGCGAGCTCGCTCGCGGCGGCCACGGCCTTTGCGCTCTCCACGCAGATCGGCATTGCGGGCTCGATCATCGGTGCCGCCATTGGTGCCGCGGCATCCGCCTTCGCTACGCAGATCTACAAGAACATCCTCAACGCCTCGGCCGACAAGCTCCGCAGCAACATCTCCGACGACGGGCTCGGACCCGAGGGTACGGTACGCATGGCAAGCGACGATGCCGATACGTTTGTCTCGCCAGCAGACCGCACCGTCGAGCAGTCGCGTCCACAGCCTGCGGATGGCAACGCGACCGTACGCACGGTGATGGGGACGGGCACGCCCATCGCGCCGGAAAACGTCCGCCGCGCCGCGCGCCGGCGTCGTACGACCAAGGCCGCCCGCACCGCAACGATCATCACGGTGGCCGTAGCCCTTGTCGCCGTCATCATCTATGCCATCGTGGTAAACCTCGCGACGCAGGGTGCTGGTATCGGCACCAAGCTCGGTACGACCACCACCACGGAGCAGACCAGCGAGGACAAGGACACCACCTCGACCTCGGAGACGCCCAAGAAGACCGACGACACCTCGTCGGACAGCTCGAGCAGCACCCCGACCACCGACACCGGCTCGTCCTCCTCCACCTCGACCGATTCCACCACGGGCTCCACGACCGATTCCACCACGGGCGGAACCACAGGTGGGACCACGGGAGACACGACGGGCGGAACCACGGGAGACACGACCGGAACCACCACAGGTGGGACCACGAGCGGGACGACGGGCGGTACATCAACGACAGGCTCGACGACAGGGACCAGCTCGAGCACCACGACCGGAACAAAGAACACCAGCTCGACGACGACATCAACGACGTAATGGCAGCAAGCACGACCACGAGAGGATCACAGATGGAACGACCGAATGCCTGGAAGGACTATTCCGACAAGGAGCTCGACGACCTGAACTACTTCTGCGAGGGCTACAAGGCCTTCATCTCGGACAACAAGACCGAACGCGAGTGCTGCGAGACGGCCATCGGCATGGCAGAGGAGGCCGGCTACGAGAGCCTCGAGAGCCGGATCGCCTCCGGGGAAAGGCTTGTCGCAGGCGACAAGGTCTACGCCGCCATCCGTGACAAGAGCCTCATGCTCGTCAAGCTTGGCTCCGATCCGCTCGAGAGCGGGGTCAACATCCTCGGGGCTCACATCGACTCTCCGCGACTTGACGTCAAGCAGAACCCCGTCGAGGAGAAAAACGAGATCGTCACGCTCGACACGCGCTACTACGGCGGCATCAAGAAGTATCAGTGGGTCACCCTGCCGCTCGCCATTCACGGCGTGGTGGCGCTCGAGAGCGGCGCCACGGTGCCCGTGTCCATCGGCGAGGATGATGACGATCCCGTCTTCTGCATCTCCGACCTCCTCCCCCACCTCGATCGCGAGCAGATGGACAAGAAGGCCTCTGACTTCATCGACGGCGAGCTTCTCGACGTCATCGTGGGCAACAGGCCCATCGCGGTGAAAGACCCCGAAGGGCGAGACGGCGACAAGGACGACGTCAAGGCAGGTGTTCTCGCCATCGTGCGCGAGGCCCTGGGCATCGACGAGGAGGACCTGCTCTCCGCCGAGCTCGAGATCGTGCCTGCTGGCGCCGCTCGCGACCTCGGCCTCGATCGCTCGATGATTCTCGGGTACGGCCATGACGACCGCTCCTGCGCCTACCCCTCGCTCATCGCCCAGCTCGACTGCGAGGCTCCCACACGCACCGCCGTCACGATCCTCGTCGATAAGGAGGAGATCGGTTCGCGCGGTGCCACGTCGATGAGCAGCCGCTTCTTCGAGAACACCATGGCCGAGGTGCTCGAGCTCGCCGGCGAGGGCGGAGACATCAGGCTGCGCCGCTGCCTGCGCAACTCGAGCATGCTCTCATCAGACGTCTCGGCAGCCTTCGACCCCAACTTTGCCTCGGTCTATGAGCCAAAGAACTCCTGCTACCTGGGCCACGGTCTCGCCTTCAACAAATACACGGGCGGCAGCGGCAAGATGGGCTCGAACGACGCGGACGCCGAGTACGTCGCAACCATCCGCCGCGTGATGGACGAGGGCGGCGTGCACTTCCAGACCGCCGAGCTCGGTAAGGTCGAGGCCGGTGGCGGCGGCACGATTGCCTTCATTCTCGCCACCTACGGCATGAGCGTCATCGACTGCGGCGTTCCCGTGCTCTCGATGCACTCTCCCTGGGAGATCGTGAGCAAGGCCGACGTATATGAGGCCTACCGCGGCTACACCGCATTCCTCAAGCTGGCCTAGCAAGAGAGGTACCGTCAACCGACACAAGAGCGCCAGACCCGGAAGATGACTCCGAGCCTGGCGCCTTTTTCGTGGATGGTTCTGACTCTAGTCCAGATGCCCCGTTGCGTCCTCGAAGTCGATCGGCTCGGGAAGTCGCTCTGCCTGAAGGGCATGGGCAAACCCTATCAGCCACGCGGAGGTGCCGTCGAGCATCGCCTGGCCAAGCTCGGCGCTTGCCTCCCTCGGGTGATCGTCAAAGCCCTCTGCCACCCATCCCGAGCTCGCAAAACGCGAGAGTCGACGCGGAAGGTCAACGTTGACGCCATCGTAGTGAACGGAACACCAGCCCGTTGACGGCATGTCAGGGCCAACATCGGGGAGAAGGCCTTCGTCCGCCACCTGGGAGAGGTCCACCGACTCGGGGTCTATTGCCAGGTTGGCGCTCGTCTCCATGGCGCCGCCGTGACCACCACCCCACGCCGGATTGAGCTGCGGGGCAATGCGCCACCAGTTGACCACCGGAGCGAGGCAGCCCATGTCGTTGAGCTCCATCGCACACGTCGTGAGCGACTTCACGTTGCCACCGTGGCCGTTGAGAAACACGAACCTGCGCGCGCCATAGTCGTAGAACTGATCGGTAATGCTCGTAAGCACGTCACAGAGGCCATCCACGCCAAGCGAGATGGTCCCGGGATAGCCCACGAGGTCGTCGGTCGCACCATAGGGAAGCGTCGGAGCGATGAGAAACGACCCATCCCTCTCCTCGACGCGGGAGAGAATCGCATCGGGTGCCATCGTATCGGTGCCGAGCGGATTGTGCCGCCCGTGGCACTCCGTTGAGCCCACGCCAATAAACACGAGGTCATTTGCATCAAAGTAGTCACGCACCTGCGTCCAGGTGCTTCTCGCCATCCACATGTCATCCTCCTGACCGAAGTAGTCCGTCACTGAAAGGATAGAACAAACCCGTGAGTGGTTCATGCTGGTAACGATTTGCTTCTGAATCGTTTCCTTCCCGTCGAGAATGAAGGAAACGATTCAGAATTCGAGATGTCAGTCTGTATGTCAGTTGCACTGACGGGGCGGGGCGTAGGGAACGCCCCGAGAAGGACAGGAGGAGAAATGGCACTATCAATGAACAGGCGCGCATTCCTCAAGGGAACTGCCGCCACAGGTGCGACGATGGGTCTTGCCGCATGCTCGAGCGGCAGCTCCGGCTCTTCGTCATCAAGCTCGTCGACGGCGGCCGATGACGCCGGCGCCGCAGCAACGCTCAGCTATTACATCGACAACCCCACGAGCATCGATCCCTTTGACATCGAGGAGTTCAACGGCGCGGCCGTGGCGGCTCAGCTCTTTGACCCGCTCACCCGCTACGACTACTCCTCCGAGGAGCTCAAGCCGCTTACGGCCGAGTCCTGGGAGTCCAACGACTCAGCCGACACCTGGACCTTCCACATCAAGAAGGGCCTGAAGTTCCATGACGGCACCGACGTCACCGCGAAGTCGTTCATGTACGCGTGGAACCGCATCTGCAATCCCAAGACGACCGACTCCCCGTCTGTCGTCTCGTATCACCTCGCCCTGGTCAAGGGATATGATGCCGTGGTCGGCGGCACTGCCGACGAGCTGGAGGGCGTCACCTGCCCTGATGACGACACTCTGCAGGTCGCACTTTCCGCCCCCTATGCCGACTTCCCGTTCGTGGTGTCGTGCACTCCGCTGGCGCCCATCCCCGACTGCGCCAAGGACAACTTTAGCGAGTACTCCAAGGCACCCGTGGGCAACGGTCCGTTCATGATGGATGGCACGTGGGAAGACGGCCAGTACATCAACATGACCAAGTACGCGGACTACGGCGGAGACAATCCCGCCAAGGTAGGCACCGTGAACTTCTCCATCCAGAAGGACACCGACACCGCGTTCCTCGAGTTCCAGGCGGGCAACCTCGACATGTGCGACATCCCTGCGGGCCGCATCAAGGAGACCGTCAGCACCTACGGCGAGTCCGACGATGGCTACACGGTCTCCCCGGGCAAGCAGGTCCTGCTCGGACAGGTCATGTACACGGAGTATCTCGCCTACAACGTGAACGACGCGATTCTCTCCAACAAGCTCGTGAGGCAGGCCATGTCGCTCGCCATCAACCGCCAGGCGCTCTGCGACACCCTCTACGAGGGTACCGCCACCCCATCGGGTGACATCGTCCCGCCCGGAATCGCCGGAAACGACGAGACTACCTGGGTCTACACCGCCTATGACGTTGACAAGGCCAAGCAGCTTCTCGACGAGGCGGGCTATCCCGCCGACGCCAACGGCAGCCGCGGCATCACGCTCTCCATCATGGTCAGCTCCTCCAAGAGCACGGACGAGTTCGTGGCAATGCAGGCGAACTGGGCCGCCGTAGGCATCACCGTCAACATCGATCAGCTCGAGTACGCCACGATGCTCTCCCACTACGTCGATGGAACCTTCCAGCTGGGGTCCCGCGGGTGGACGGCCGACTACCCCATCATGTACAACTTCCTGCAGCCGTTGATGTACACCGGCGTGGGCGATAACGTCTCGCACTACTCAAGCTCGGCGTTTGATGCCAAGCTTGACGAGGCATGCCAAACGGTGGATGACAACGACCGCGTCGCGCTCATGCACGAGGCCGACGTAATCGCCGCCGAGGATATGCCGATCATCCCGATCCTGCACAAGGCCCTCAACAAGGTCGGCTCCGACAAGTTCCAGAACCTCATGGTCGACGCAGGCCGCACCCCCGAGCTTCGTTACGCCGAGCTCGCCGGCTAAGAAAGGCACCAAGGAACGACCGGGGTCCCGGCGCGATGTCGGGACCCCTTTTTCAGGCGAAAAACGCTTGGTGAGCGGATGCGTCGCGCGGGGATGCTGCGCGTGCGGAGGGTTTCTGCGCAAGAATCGTCCGTGCGACGCATTCTGCGAGTCTCGTTGTCGCGCACGGAGGATTCTTACGCGAAAACCATCCGCACGCGACGCCTCCCCGTTACGGCAGAAAAAACCTGGAAAAGATACCTGTCACCTTTTCCATGTCACCTTTTCCAGGTTACTGGCGCAGGGGCCAGACGCGGTCGATCGGCTTGGGCAGCGGCGACTTTTCAAACGCGTCGATAAAGTCGCAGGTCCAGTCGGCAGTGGCGGTGAGCATCTTCTCGCCCCACTCCGACGAAGCGTCGGCGGGGTCATCCGGACCAATCCAGCCGTTCGTGGCATAGCGACGCGCACGACGAAGCAGCATCGGCGTGGCTCCTTCGAAGGAGACCTGATCAAAGCCGACGGTCCCGATGGCACGACCGCCGTCGTCGACGAGGTCCTGCGGTCCGAGCGCGTCGAGGTCCACGGAGTCCGGGTCGATCCAGAGGTCGGCGGACGTCTCCTGCGCGCCGCCGTGACCGCCGCCCCACTCCGAGTTCAGCTCGCCGGCAAGCTTCCACCAGTTGAGAAGGGCCACCTGGCAGCCGATGTCGTTGAGCTCGTATCCCACGTCTTGAATGGCACGGGTGTTACCGCCGTGGCCGTTGACAAGCACGAAGTGCCTTGCGCCGTAATGGTAGAGCTGTCCCGTGATGCGTCGCACCACCTCGTAGAGCAGACGGTCGCCAAGGGAGAGCGTGCCTGGATAGTCCGCGAAATGGTCGGCGGAACCAAGGTGCAGCGTGGGACCCACGAGAATCTCGGGCCTTCTCTCGTCCACCAGCTCGAGGATGCGCGTCGGGGCCATCCAGTCGGTCCCCAGCGGATTGTGTCGCCCATGATTCTCCGTCGAGCCGAAGCCAAGAACCACGAGGTCGCACTTGGCAAAGTATGTCTCCACCGTCGGCCAGGACGACTTCTCGAGAAGCATGCAATCCTCCCCTTTCAACGTCTACTCGTGACGCTCGAGAAACTCCTCCACCGTCGTGTTGTAGAGGTCCATCTGCTCCACGTGCACGTTGTGCGTGCCGTTCTTGAAGAGCGCCCACTCGCAACCGGGGATGCGGTCCACGACCTGCTTGGCGATAAAGGGCGTGCACTCGTCGGCCTCGCCCGACGTAAAGAGCGTCGGGATGCAAATGCGATGCAGGTCATCGGTGATGTCCCAACCAGAGAGCTTACCCGTGACCACAAACTCGCTCTTGCCCTGCATGAACTCGTAGAGCTCACGGCCCGGCTCGTCGGCAGGGCGCACGTAGACGGGGTCGAGCTCGTCGTCGAGCTGCGCCTGCACGTGGCGGCGGTAGTACTCGTTGCTTGCGGCCTTCACCTCAGGTCGATCGTAGTCGCCGTCAACGTCGGCCTGGACGAGCGCCTCCCGCATGTCCTCGGACAGGTAGCTGCGAAGGCGTGCCGCCTCCTCGAGCCAGAGGTCGAGAGACGCCGGCCCACTTGCCACGACCATCGAGGCTATGCCCGACGGACGGTGCGTGGCGTACTGCATGGCGAGCATGCCACCCCACGACTGACCGAGAACATGCACCCGGTCAAGCCCGAGCGCGCGGCGCACCTCGACGAGCTCCTCCTCGGCAAACTCGGCGCTCCACTTGTCAGGCAGCGGCGGACACGGCGACTTGCCGCAGCCGAGCGCGTCGTAGTAGATCACGGCGCGACCGTAGCTCTCGGCGATGCCGTCGAGCGAGCTGATGTAGTTGTACGCGGCGCCGGGACCGCCGTGGATGCAGAGCAGCGGCAGGCGACCCTGCGCGCAATCTCCGACAACGCGATAGTAGGTCTGATAGCCGGCAAACGGAACGTAGCCCTCCATGACGTCCATGCACACTTCCTAGAAGCTGGCGAGGACGGCGGCATCCAGACGCTCGACGGTGGCGACCGCAACGGCGGCGGCCTCCTCGACGTCATCCAGCGCGCAGATGGCGGTGCCTGCGTGGATGTAGCGGCAGGGCACACCCGCGATGACCGAAGGAACGTCTAGCATGTGGACGGGACCGCCGTCGGTGCCACCGCCCTCACGCACCGAGGTCTGGCAGCGCAGGCCCGCCTCCCGAGCGCACGCGAGAACAAAGCGCTGGAAGCGCGGGTGCGTGATCATGCAGCAGTCGAAGTAGCGAAACATCGGCCCCTTGTGAAATGCGGTCTGGACGTCGTCGGGAATGGTGAAGGTGTCATCGGCGGGACATCCCTCGAAGCCGAACATCAGCGCCGGCTCGAAGTGGCGGACGGCGGCGGAGACGCCACGCTCCCCGACCTCCTCCATGGAAGAGACGGAGGCGGCGACGTCAAACGGCAGGTCATCCCGGCGCGCCAGCTCGCGAAGGGCGAGAAGCTCTGCGGTGACGCCGGCGCGGCAGTCAAACGCCTTGCCGATGGCGACACCCGTCTCGGGGTCGTAGGTGAAGTTCGTGGCGGGTACCACGGGCTCGCCCATGCCCATGTGGAAGGTCTCGACGGCCTCCTCCTTGGAGGTGGCACCGATGTCGAGGATCATCTGGACGTCGCCCGAGGCCTTCTCGGCGGCGGACATGAAATGAGGGGGCTTGACGCCGATGACGCCACGGACCCACTGGCCAAGCGTGTTGCGCACGTAGACGTCCTGGCCAGGCAGGACGTTGGCGGCAAAGCGACCGAGCTGCACGAAGGTCATGCAGCCGTTGGAGCGAATCGACTTGACCATGCAGCCGACCTCGTCGCCGTGGGCGTCAAGCATGATGACCGGCTTGGTGCCCGAGAAGTTTCCGGGCGTGACGAGGGCGTCGCGAAGGGTGTTCTCCTCCACGCGCGCCCACCCGTCACAGAAGTCGCGGACCACGGACACGGTCTCGTCCTCGAAGCCAGACGGGGACTTGGCCTCGGAGAGCCTGCCGAGAAGGTCAGCGACCTCCTGATGATCGAACGTCATGAAACTCCTCCTTAGCGCGGCGAGTCGGCCGCGGCTGGTTACCTGGTGGGATATGCCTTGGTGGTGCGGACGGGCATGGGTTCTGGCAGTGGGGCGCGACGCAGGGCTCCGATGAAGTCGACGAGATAGGCGGCGACGCTCTTCATCATCTGGGTGCCCCACGCGGGATCGGCCTTGGTGGGATCGTCGGGACCCATCCAGCCGTTGGCGGCGTAGCGACACGCATCGCGCGGAAGCCCCACCGTGACGCCCTTGTACGAGATGCTTCCCCACGACACGGTGACAAGCTCGTCGGAGATATCGTTGGCAAGCCCCATGGGTCCGTACTCGCTCTTGTCGACGAGACCGGGAGACACGGCCATGACGGCGGCCGTCTCCTCGGCCCCACCGTGCCCGCCGCCCCACGCGGGGTCGATCTCACCTGCCATGAGCCACCAGTTGGCAAGGGCCGCCAGGCAGCCGCGACGGTTGAGATCCTCGCAGACCTCCGTTATGGGCTTGATGTTCGGCCCGTGGCCGTTGATGATCAGAAAGCGGCGCGCGCCGTAGTCGTAGAGCTGGTCCGTGAGCCTGGCCACGAGATCGCGGAGCATGTCATAGCCGATGGAGAGCGTGCCGGGAAAGCCGAGGAGGTCGTCGGCGTTGCCGAAGGGAATGGTCGGCGAGATGAGGACGGGCGCACCCGCCTTGTCGGTCTCCCACTCGATGAGATCGAGCAGTAGGTTGGGGGCCAGGGTGTCGGTGCCGAGCGGATTGTGGCGACCGTGTTCTTCCGTGCTCCCGATGGCCATTACGACAAGGTCGTTACCCTGGCCGAAGTATCTCTCGACGGCGGGCCACGTGGACAGCTCGATGCGCATGACATCCTCCTCTGGACCTGGGACCAAGATTTCGTTCCCTCTTCTGCTGACTATAGCAGCCTTGAGGTGACAAGGACGTGGCGAGAAGGTCACAGCAGTCGCATGACCTCGCGCTTGGCGGCGAGAAACTCAGGCGTGAGCTCGAACTGCTCGCCGGCGTCCGCCGCTCGGTCAATGGCGACCTCGCCGACCACGCGACTCGGCTCCTCCGCACCAGATGGACTGGCGAGCACGTACACGCGGCTCGCCATCGACACCGCCTCGTCTACGTCGTGCGTGATCACGAGGGCAGAGAGGCCCAGGTCCCGCGCCATGGCGCAGAACCAGTGGCGCACGTCCACGCGCGTGATGGCATCGAGCGCGGAGAAGGGCTCGTCAAGGAGGGTGACGTCGGCGCCCATGAGATAGGTGCGCATGAACGCGGCACGCTGCCGCATGCCGCCCGAGAGCTCGGAGGGCCACTTGTGCTCGGAACCCGCGAGGCCGAAGCGCTCAAAGAGCGGCTCGGCCTCGGCGCGGGCGTCATCGCGCGACATCCCGCCTATCACGAGCGGCAGGCACACGTTGTCGATGATGCGCTTGGACGGCAGGAGCAGATCCTTCTGCAGCATGTAGGATACGTGCCCGGGACGTCCCGCCACATCCTCCCCGTGGAGGATGACGTGTCCCTCCACAGGCTGCGTGAGTCCCGAGAGCGCGTGCAGGATGGTCGTCTTGCCGCAGCCGGACCTGCCGACGAGGCAGACGATCTCGCCGGGCCAGACCACGAGCGAGACGTCTCTCACGATAATGTCCGAGGAGTTCCACGCGAGCGTGAGGTCGCGCGCCTCCAGGGCGGGGACGGCCACCTATGCCTCCAGATAGTCCATGGACCAGCCTGCGTTGACGTCGAGCCGGTTGGTCACGAGGCCCTTGTCGTCCAGCCACTGGAAGTAGGCGGCCCAGCGGTCCTTGTCGATGACGCCCCAGCTCTTGGCGTCGCTGACGTACTGGTCGGCGAGGTACTTCGCGCTCTGCTCCACGAGGGCGGAGTCGAGCTCCGGCACCTCCTGGCAGAGAATCTGCGCCGATCCCTCGGGGTCTGAGACCGAGTCCTCGTAGCCCTTCTTGGCAGCGCGGAGAAATGCCTTCACGACTTCGGGGTTGTTCTTGCAGAAGTCGTTGTTTGCAGCGATGACCGGCGTGTAGAAGTCAAAGACGTCGTCCATGTCGATGAAGCTGAAGTAGTTGACGTCGTAGCTCTGCACGATGGCGTTCTGCACGGCCCACCCCTCATAGACCCACACGTCGTCGAACATGTTGGCCTTGAGGCCGGCAACCTCGTCATCGACCTCGTAGGGAACCATCTGCACCTTGGAGTAGTCGCCGCCGTCAGCCTCCACGACCTGCCTGATCGTGGCCTGCTCCACGGGCATGTCCCACGTGGCGTACACGTGGTTCTCCATGTATCTGGCGGAGGTGATGCCATCCTCCTTGCGGCTCATGATGCCCGAGGTGTTGTGCTGGATGATGGCAGCGACGGCCTGGATGGCGATCGGGTTGTCGGCAGAGAGCGCGTTACCGATGTAGTCCTGGTAGCTTACGCCCAGCTGCGCCTGACCAGTGCCAAGCATGGTCTCGGCGGTGTCCGAGGCGGGCTGCACGATCTCTACCTCGAGGCCCTCGTCGGCAAAGTAGCCCTTGGACTGGGCCACGTAGATGCCCGTGTGGTTGGTGTTGGGCGTGTAGTCGAGGCAGAACGTGATCTTGGTGGTCTCTGACGAACCAGCCGAAGAGGACGCATCTGACGACCCGCTCGCCGAGGAGCCGTTATACGACCCGCAGCCGGCAAGGGCGGTCGCGGCACCGGCGACAAATGCTCCGCGGATAAACTGCCTGCGGTTGATTGAGTTGGACATGGTTACTTCCCTTCCGCCCTCTTCCAGGGCATGAGCACGCGCTGGAGCACGTCGACGAGCTTCATCAGCGCGAGAGACAGAGCAGAGATGATGATGATTACGGCAAACATCTTGTCGTACGAGAAGGACTTGCGCACGCGCGTCATATAGACTCCTAGGCCCGAGAACCCGCCGAGCCACTCGGCGATGACGGCACCCACGATGGCGTAGGTGGCGCTGATGCGCAGCCCCGAGAAGAACTGATCCGCAGCGGCGGGCATCTTGACCTGCCAGAATATCTGCCAGCGTGAGGCACGCATGGTGCGCATGAGGTCGATCATGTCAGGGTCCACCGACTGGAAGCCAGAGACGAGCGAGACCGTTATGGGGAAGAACGTGGAGATGATTACGAGCACGACCTTGGGAGCAAGGCCATAGCCAAACCACAGCACGAGAAGGGGTGCGATGGCCACGGTGGGAATGGTCTGCGAGATGGTCATGAGCGGTTTGAGTGCCAGGTAGAACCCCTCAAAACGATCCATGAGCACCGCTATCACAAAGCCGAGTCCCACGCCGAGCACAAGGCCGACCGCCGCCTCCACGAGCGTGGTGGCAGCGTGGCCGGCGAGAAGCGCAATGTCGGTGACAAGCGCGTAGATGACCTGGGTGGGGCTGGGCAGCAGGAAGTTGGGCACGATGCCAAACTGCACGACCACCTGCCACACCGCGAGGATCCCCAGCGTCGTGAACACGGGGATGACCACGCGCCGACGACGCTGCCTCGCAAGCTCCTTCTCGTATGGACGGGCGGACACGCTATGCCACCGCGCCTTCTGCCTTGGAATCAAACTCGGAATCGGTCTGGTGATACTTGCCGATCTTGTGCTCGGTGGTCATGACGTCGCCGTTGGGACGATACGAGATCTTGACGTAGGAGGCGCTCTCCGCACAACCGGCCTTGGCACCGGCCTCGAGACAGCGCTTGATGAGTGCCATGCAGGAGTCAAGGTCTCCCTCCACGGCCGTCTCGAAGGGACCCACGTAGTAGTCGAGCCCCGAGGCGTCGATGGCGGCGATGACCTCGTCCACGATGCGGCAGACCTCGTCGTCGGAGCCCGCATTCATGGGCAGGTACTGAATGGCTATGGAACAGTTCATTCGCACTCCTTTCCGGCGCAGGAAAAAGGACCCCACGCCATAGCCGTGGGGTCCAAGAAGTGCGATCTCTTGTCCCTACGCTGGCATTACCCAGATCAGGTTTTAGGGTCGCGGCATTAGGTGCCACCTCTCAGCCAGGCCAAATCCCCAGCTCCCCGTTACGGGAGATACTATACCGCATCGACTATGGAGTGCACATGGACAGGCAGAAAGTGACGTGTGGCTCCACCCATGCCAGGGCCGGCTAGCCCTGTCTAAGCTCGGCCTGCAGCAATCGATAGCCTTCGAGCAACCTCTCCTTGTCTGGTACGTCAGGCCAAGACCGGCAATCCCGTTGCCTCGCGACAAGGAGCATCTCGATTACGTCTGGTGCCAGTCGGGTGCGAAGCGGACAGGCCGGGTCGTGCGCTGGCAACTATCGCCCCGAGAAGGAACGCGAGGGTGAGGGCCGCGGTGCTCAGCCCTCCCAGCGCATGTTCGACCCGCTTTCCGACGCCAAGCGAGGTGAGCACGTTGCCAAGGAACAGAAAGACCGCAACGGTCCACAGGGGGTCGCCCATGCCGAGCGAGAACTGGCCAGACAAAAGCTGGATGGTTCGGTTCTGGAACTGCATCAGACCGTTGAAGTACCCAAACAGGAGGCAGAGGGCCAACGTCCCCACGAGGTATTTGACAAATCCGATATCTGCAAGCTTACTTAACTTAATGCCGTGCGCCCCCTGACGATCCCTTTTCCTGAAGGGGATTTGAGCTGAATCAACGGTGATGGCCGATACGCTCAGACAGGCCCCGAAAAGCATGACCGCCTGGAGCAGGAGCAGCACGCGAGGGGCACGCAGGTAGAGAAACACGCCAAGAAAGAACTGGAGGCTCGTCAGAAGGTAGTACCAGCGGTTGAGGGTGTAGAGCTCGTCTCGGTAGCTTTCTTCGCCGACCACCGACTTCAGAAGCGCGTTGTTCGACCCCGAGATCAAGCCCTCTGCAAAGGCGTTCGAGAGGCCGTACAGATAGAAGGCCTCCACAGTCTGCCCGCGGGAGGCGATGAGAAACGAGAGCGAGAACACGCCCAACCCAAGCACATACGTCAGTTTCGCCCCAATCCGGTCCGCCAACGCCGAAAGAGGGAGGTCCAGGACAAGCGCGCCGACGGACACCATGGAAAGCACGCCCAGATAGACCTCCATAGAAACGCCCATCGATTCAGTCCACCAGAATGGAAGGATGGGCATCACGAGTGCCGTGCTGTTCAGCAGGAAGGACAACCTGAACAGGGATAGGTTCTTGCCAGGCCTAGCCATCGCAGAATGCCTTCCCACGGCAACCCCGGCCCATTACATAAAGGCTTTCATTGACTTCACGGAAAGGCGATGGCATCTCGTTTGCCTCTGTTGTTCTTCCATGGTAACAATCTGTATCGGCATCTGGATGAGCCGATAACGACATTCGTAGTACGTCCTACCATCTCACGCTAGGGTCTGGTGAAGGGAAACCATCGTGCAAAGAGCGTGCACCGAGCATGACCGGACGAGGATCCTTGCGTACATCTCCAAGGAACCCGAGGTCAACCTCTATTTCTCCGGGGACATAGAGGCATATGGGGTCTCTGAGCCCGTCACCATGGCCGCCTTCGGAGGCCTGGGTGACCGGTGGGGCGCCATTGCGCTGGCATTGCGCGACAACTATGTCGTCTATAGCCAGGACGGCATGTTCGACCCGGACGAGGTGGCACGATGGATCAGCTCCGCCGGCAGGCGACCGAGGCACATCAACGCGCGCCTTGACATAGCCAGGAGGCTCCATCCCCTCTTTGGCGAATACGTCCTGGAGGAGTGCCGGCTGGCCAGGTGCGTCGCCGTCAAACCGGGTGCGGCAGGCTCTCCGGGCAAAGGATGTACGCTGAGGAAACTGGGTGAGCGAGACTACGACGCGCTGTTCGACGCGCTCGAAACCATTGCGGGATCGACCCATGTCCGCCGTGGCTCAAGGGAGAGGGACGAGGCGATCGAGCGAAAGGTCGCCGCGGCCCAGGTCGGTTGCAGCACGTTCGGGATCTTCTGCGGTGACACCCTGCTCTCCACGGCGTCGGTCTCATCCGCGTCAAAGCTGGGAGCCATGATATCCGGCGTCGCCACGCGACCCGAGATGCGGCGAAGGGGACTTGCGACCGCCGTCGTGAGCGCCACGTGCGAGGAGTGCTTTCGCCAGGGGATGAGATTCGTGACGCTCTATTACACGGACCCCACCGCTGCCAGGATATATGGGCGCATAGGCTTCGAGGACGTGGCGGGGTTCGGGATGATGAGCCCTGGGCCATTTTAAGTAAACCTCCCCGTGAGCTTATCGCGGGAAGTGCGGAGGCAGCCAAGCGTCTGGAGCCATTGCGGCTGAGCGGACGCTGGACAGCTTGGGTCCCATCAACATGGCCGACGCCACGCACGGCAGGAAAGAGACGAAGCGGGTCGGGAGAGCATCGAGGACGGTTCTCCAGACACTATCAAGACATTGTCTGCCGACGAGCTTCGAAGAAATGCCCGGTCTCCCTGTGGGCAAAGAACCAGAAGGCGCGGCAAAACAGAATCACGCATGCGCCGCCAAAGACGTTGCTGTCCCCATTCGCAAGCTCGTTGAAACCTGGCCTAGACATCCAGACACCAAGGGAGATGGCCACCGCCGCTATGATTCGGTCAAGCACGAGTTTTGAGGTCGGCGCGAGACCTATCGTACAACATCGGGATTCAAGCCCTTCTTCTCGACCTTCTCCCTCTTCTCCTGCAGCGCAACGTCAACACCCTCTACCTTCACCGCGAGTCCGCGTGCCTGTTCGTCGAGACTGGGCTTCATCCCCGCACTGAAACCGCCGTTGACCGAGGATGCAGTCAGACAGAGCCCGCACTCGTCATGAATGGCACTGATCGTTGTCGTCTTTTTGTGACTGCCAACGAGCGACCCCGCAACGGCACCAACAGAGCCCGTGAGGATATCGCTACACGAGCGTAGACAGATGCTTTGTCGTCTCAGGGTCGCTCTTATGCGTACGTCAGGCGGACGGGCGCTCCCTCCGCCTCGTGCGGAGGGCGACGAGGACGAGGACGGCGCCCGCCAGGCCGAGCGCGGCGACCGTGGATCCGGACGCGTCGCCGGTAGCGGCGAGGGCGGCGGTGCCACCCGACGGCGCCGCGGCGCGCGTCGCCTCGAAGGTCGCGGTGAACGTGGCGGGGACGTAGGCGCCGGACGTCCTGGCGACGGCGTCCACCTGGTCCTTGGTGAGGGCGGCGTCGGTCGTCGTGGTGCCATCCAGGTTGTTGGTCCAGCCCGTGAA
>Ga0268357_100133_pt1 | contig 129685 bp, 121 predicted proteins | sample BioMet10_FD_192466 | JGI IMG/M metagenome (GOLD analysis project Ga0268357, IMG submission 192466) | Sewage microbial communities from Oakland, California, United States - Biofuel 10 (Illumina Assembly) | ecosystem: Engineered > Wastewater > Sewage > Unclassified | place: USA: California...
TGAATGACTCAAAATACTTAAAGTAATTTGACGTTGAACTTATTGTTCAATATAATTTTGCTGGTTCGTTATTTCTTGTAAAACTTTACGTTTTACATCTTCTCTGTTTAATTTTCAAAGACCAGTTATCATCTAGAGATGACTCATAAATATTATCACACGTAATACCATATGTCAACTTATTTCGCTATTATATGAGCACTACACATCTCTTTGCGACAAGTGTTATTCTATCACATCTAAATACATCTAAATTGAATAAAAGCACAAATTAACTTAATTATTCCTATTTTACTCCAAAATTCTTTTTATTATTAGCTTTTCCTTATAATGATACACTAGGGTGGGTTTTTGAATATTTTGTTCTATATACAGATAAAAAATAACTCATATTTCGATGACAATCACCAAAATATGAGTTATTAATATACTTACTACATAGGCATCAACTTAGTAAACGCCAAAATGAGTATAATAGCTCCTATAAGAATTCTGTAAATAGCAAAAACTCTCATAGGTTTTCTCTTTAAGAAATTAATAAATTTATCTACAACCAAAAGTGCAACTAAAAAGGAAACAACAAATCCTATTACTAATGCTATTACCTGCATTGTATTCATCGATATGCTGGTTTTCACAAGGGATAGTCCTGAAGCAGCAACCATTGTAGGTATAGCAAGGAAAAATGAAAATTCTGCAGCAGCAACGTTATTTAAGCCGCTAATCCATGCCCCCATAATTGTAGATGCAGACCTTGACATTCCAGGCCACAATGCTAAACATTGAAAACAACCTATCTTAAATGCCTGTTTTATGTTAACATCTTCTATATTCTTGGTCTTATTTCCACGTCTATATTTATTTTCAAAGTAAATCATTAAAAATCCACCAAATATCAATGCAGCAGCTACAGTTACAGGATTGAACAGTTTTTCTTCTATTTTAGAATGTAAAAGCAATCCGATTACAGCAGATGGCAGAAATGCTACAAAAATATTCAGCCATAATTTAAAGCCCCATTTTCCAGGAGCTAAGTTTTTAAGTGATGTAAAAATCTTATCCCAGTACAATACAACTATAGCCAGTATTGCACCCAGCTGAATTACAACCTCAAACATATCTATATACGCCTTTGGATAAGTAGGTGCAGTAAAATTAATAAAATTCCCGACAATTATCATATGTCCTGTAGAAGAAACAGGTAAAAACTCAGTAATACCTTCCACTATGCCTATTGCAACAGCCTTAATAATAAGAATAAATTCCATTGTATTTTCACCCCATATATTTTAGTAAAATTTTCAAACTCATTTTTTATTATACTAGTTTTATATATTAATACAACCTATACTTTATGAACATTTTCTTATAATTGACTTAACGTTAGAAAGATAATCCAAAATATAAATTCTAGATTACCTTTTATTTTAAACCATTTTAATCAATTTTAATTCAGGCCCAGCCTCTTTAATTGCTTCAGGAACATTTTTAAATTTCTTAAAATTATCTTTAAATTTATTTGCCAATTCCAATGCTTTCATATCATACATTTTCTTATCAGGCCAAGTATTTCTTGGATCAAGGATTTCACTTGGAACTCCTGTGCAATTTTTAGGAATCCTAACATTCAATATAGGAATTTCAAAGTAATCTGCATTTCTCAATTCGCCATTAAGCACAGCATGAATTATACTTCTTGTATATGAAAGTTTAATTCTGTCACCTTTTCCATAGCCACCGCTTAACCATCCGGTATTAACCATATAAACTTCTGTATTGTTTTTATCAATTTTTTCTCCCAAAAGTTCAGCATAAACTGTTGGATTCATTAGCATAAAAGGTTCGCCAAAGCAAGCTGAAAATGTAGCCTTGGGTTCAATAATACCTCTTTCAGTTCCGGCTACCTTACTTGTAAAACCTGACATGAAATGGTACATAGCTGCTTCCTTGCTCAATTTACTTATAGGAGGCATAACACCAAATGCGTCTGCAGTTAAAAATATAATTGTAGTTGGATTGTTACCCATACCGCTTTTCTGAATGCTTTCTATATAATCAATGGGGTATGCAGCCCTCGTGTTTTCCGTATATCTTGAATCATCATAATCACATTTTCTGTTTTCTTTTAAAACAACATTTTCAAGTACAGTTCCAAATTTTATAGCATTAAATATATCCAATTCCTTTTCTTTCTTCAATCTTATTGTTTTAGCATAACATCCACCCTCAAAATTAAAAATTCCTTCGTCACACCAACCGTGCTCATCATCCCCAATAAGCCTTCTGTCTGGATCTGCAGAAAGTGTGGTCTTTCCTGTCCCTGAAAGCCCAAAGAAAACAGCAGTCTTACCATCAGTTCCTACGTTTGCTGAACAATGCATGGGCATAACACCCTTTGAAGGTAATAAAAAATTCATTACAGTAAATACCGACTTCTTTATTTCCCCTTTATAGGCTGTACCTCCAATTAATATAACCTTTTCATCGAAATTAATAATAATGAAAGCTTCAGAATTAACACCATCTTCTTCTGCATCAGCTTTGACTCCTGGTACAGCAAATATTGTAAACTCCTGTTCAAACCCCTGAAGTTCTTTTTCATTTGGTCTGATAAACATTTGATTTGAAAAAAGTGCTGAACTTGCTTGCTCACATACCACTTTAATTGAAAGTCTATACTCCTTTCTTGTTCCTACAAAACCATCAAAAACATATATTGGCTTATCTTTAAGATAAGCTTTTACTTTATAATATAGCTTATTGTACACATCCTCTTCTACGGGGAAATTGTGTCCTCCCCAATTAATTTTTTGCTCAGTGCTTTTTTGTCTCACTATAAATCGATCTTTAGGAGACCTTCCTGTGTATTTTCCGGTGTTTACAACCAGTGCACCTGTTTCTGATAAAAGTCCTTCTTTTCTGATGATAGAATGTTCAACCAATTCTTCTACAGATAAATTTTCATATATAACATTAGATGTGTTTATATTTAGGTATTCAAAACATTGCTCCATGAAAGCTCCTCCTCTAATATTCCTTAAATAAATAATCATACTTTATTCGCATAAATGCAAGAAAAGAATTATTTTATATATATTCCTCCACGTTTTGAACGAAAAGTTTCAATGTTGTATCAAAAACATTTATATGTATATTATTATAACTTATTTTGAGCAAATGTGATACACGAATTATAAATATTGTGTATGTTTTTAGATTATTTAATAAGAAAATAAAGGACTAAAAGCTAATTAAATTAACTTTTAGTCCTTTTACCGATTTTATAAAATAATTTAATATATATATGAGGTTTTCAAAAGCTTAATCTGACCTATGACTTCGTATTTCCCGAGTGAAGCAGGAATTAGCAAACTGTCTCCCACTTTTATTGTGATACATCCCTTTTCATATTTAAGTATCCCTTCCCCATGAACACATGTAAATGTATGAAATCTTTTTCTTGAACTAAAGTCTATCATTGAGGTATCTATGTTGTAAAGCTTGATATCGAGGCAATCTGAATGAACATAATCTATTATTGAATATCCACTGAATATTTCGATTTTACCAAGTATCCTATCACCAGTTAAAGAAAAATCCGATACCTCCATAACTTTTTCAATTTGAAGTTCTCTTCCTCTTTCATAGTCATAAGCCCTATAAGTGATATCGCTGCTCTGTTGAATTTCTGCAATGATTACCCCCTTGCCAATTCCATGGATTAGCCCGCTTTTTATATAAAAAACATCTCCTATTTTAACCGGTATTCTGTTTAAATAATTTTCCATTTCATCGAGTGAAACTTCCTTTTTACAAATCAACTCTTTAAACTCGTTTTTTGTACAATTCTTTGTGCCTATAACAACATTGGCACCAGTACTTGCTTCCATAACATACCATACTTCATTTTTTCCATGGTCTTTTTCATATAGCTTTGCATATTCATCATTGGGATGAACTTGTATCGAAAGATTTTCCCTTGCATTTATGAGCTTTATTAATAATGGGAATGTGTATTTTTCGAGCTCACTCCCCAAAATATCATTCCCGAATGTTTTAATAATTTCATTTAATTTTTTACCTTTAAACTCACCATTCTCTATCACGCTTAAAGCATTTGTGCGGCAGGATATGTCCCAGCTTTCTCCTATAGAACCTTTTGGCAGGTTATCTCTAAAAAGTTTAAACTCATCCCCTCCCCATATTTTTTCAATATATATATTTTCAAATTTTAAAGGATACATAAACTCACACCAAAAATTGATATCAGTATATGGTTATTAAATTAAAACTATTTTTAGAACCAAATTAACCATCACTTTGCCTTAGTAGAAATATTGCATATACTATAATGGCACATCCAAACAACTGAATTATTGAAATGTTCTCGTTTAAAAAAATAAAAGACACCAATATCGCTGTGGGAATTTCAAGATTGCTTATTATTGAAACCTTTAAAGCTCCAATATATTTTATAGAAGAATAAAGGAATGTTAAAGGCAGTATTTCGCAAAAAACCGCCAATATTATTATATAAATAAAACCACCCCTGAATGATCCATTATTAAAGACAAAAAACGGGAATTTGTAAATACATAATGCAATTAATGAAAAAAGAGTTGAGTAAGCATTTATTGCTAGTGAATCTATAGAGTAGAGTTTTTTCTCAGAGTAAATATTCATAAAAGAATAAAAGACAGCACTTAATAATCCAAAAAATATACCTTTAGTAGAGTATGTAAACTTGCCTCCAATAATATTAAGAGCAAAAAGGCACCCTAAAAAAGCAACAACTATAGCAATTGTCTTTTTTAAGCTCAAGCTTTTATTCTCAAAAATACATGTGAATATAAATACTATTATAGGATATGTGTAAAGCAGCATGGTAACCACAGCTACTGGAAGATACTCAAAAGCCATGTAGTAAAAAATAGTCATAAATGTGTTCCCAACCACCCCCAGTATAGCTAGGTTAAATAAATCTTTTTTATTTATTATTAAAGATTCCCTGTTAACAACAATTGCATAAGTAAACATTAATGTTACTGCCAGCATGTATTGAACTGTAAGAAGACTTATAGAATCAAGCCCTGCACTTTGGGCCATCTTAACGAATAACCCGGCAGTCCCAAATAAAATTGCAGCAGTAATGGAATATATGTAACCTTTTCTCATCTAATCACCTTTCAAAAATAAATCGCTAATTATAAAATTAGCGATTTATTTAAATCAATAGAACAAAACTAATTCCGGAACCTTTAATTTATCATTTACTTTTGATTTTTTTAGGTCATCGCTTAGTTTCTTTACCTTTTTATAGTTTTCATTTATAGTATCTTTAGTATAGGTATCTGTATTTTTGTCAATTCCCTGCACTGCTTTAGTTAAATTGAAAAGCCCTCTCTCCACGTCATTATCCTCAGTAACATAATAGCAGCCAGCATTATTTAAAGTTAATATATCATTTTCATCTGCATTATATGCATATCTTATTTCTTTTAAAGCTTCTTTCTTATTACCATCTAGGAAATAAACTGTTCCCAAAGTCCTATGATACTTAGGATTGGCATCATTAATCTTAATACAACTTTTTAACATAGCTATTCCTTCGGTATCCTTTTTTTGAGTTAGATAAATAACAGCCATATTATATTTTAGTTCAGCATCATTAGGTTTAACAACTTCAGCAATTTTAAAATATTCGAGAGCCTTATCCTTATTGCTTAAGTCCAAATAATAATTTGCAGTATTTAACATTATATTATAATTATATGGCTCTTTCTGAAGAGCAGTTCTAAAATATGGTTCAGAAAGGTTTTCTTTATCCTGCCCCTTTAGAATCTCCGGCATAAGGAAACTGTAATTATCAGTATAATCTTTATTTGCAGCAATTGACTGACGGCAGTATTTTTCAGCATTATCATAGTCCTTTTTATTCAAGTAAAACCAGCCCGCTGTATGTAGAATTCTATAGTCACTGCCTTTCTCCTTAATAATGCTGGTTATTATTTCATCTGCTTTTTGACTTTCACCTGTGTTTTGATACACTACAGCCTGGATAAGTTTTATTTCGAATTTTCCAAGATTTTTTGTATCTAAATTATCCAGAATTTTTTTTGCATCCGATGCAGTGCTTGCATCCAAAGAATAAATTTTTGCAAGCCACATTTTATATGCAGCATCATTCTTATTATCCTTAGAAAGTTTAGAAATAGCTTCTAACAAATCATCTTTATTATAAACTGAAGCCTGAGATAAAACATCATATATCTTATATTCATCTTTATCAATATCAAATGCCTTTCTTAGTTCAGAAAGCCCAGCATTTATCTGCCCTGAAATCATCAGCATTCTGGCATACTCAGCTACATCATAAGCAGATTTTAAATCTTCTTCATAAGTTTTTATTAAGCTAACTGCCTTTTCTTTTTCATTGTTTGCCATATAAACAGCATACATGGTTTTTATAAGCTTTTTATCTCTCTTAAATTTCTTTAATGCTGCTTCCCCATCGGCAATTGCCTGACTGTAATCCTTATTCATGAATTCATCAAAAACAATATAATTTACAGCATCGCTTTTATCACTTTCTATCTCTTTAGCCTTTTCAATATATTTTCTTGAGTTGTTCACATCTCCCTTAATTGAGTATATATCTGCAATTTTTGCAGCTACTAGTGGGTCATTTTTAGCATTAAATACTTTTTTGTATACGTTTATAGCTTTATCGTACTTTGTTAAATAATAGTAACTTTCAGCCTTATTATTCAAATTGTTTATTCTGAAAGAACTTTGACTGTAAAGAAAGGAAAACATCAGAATAATAAGAATAGCCGCTATAGAACAATGGTGGAAATATTTATGCTTGTATACTCTTTGAACTTTTTCATTATTTTTAATTTTCTTAACTATGTCTTTTAATTTAGGGCCCATCTCCTTTAAATTGATTTTAAATCCTCTTAAATTTTCTCCAAGTTTTTTAGTATTATTAAGCAATTCTTTTAATCTAATTCTTAACTTATCCCTTAATTCTACAAGCTTATTAGAAATATTCATCCTAAAACCCTCTCATACATTAATCTCTTTAGTATTCACAACACTCTAATTTTATCAAACATTAATAATAAATGCAATTTATACTATTCTTTCTGAAAAAGTGGCTATAATATTAATGACAGTTTATTGTTAATATTTTATAATTATCTTAATACTATATTCTAATTTTTACATAAGGGGGATTTTTGTTGAAAAAACGTATGGATATGCACACAAAAAAAAATAAATATAGAGTAGTATTTCTACTCACAACTATAATTTTAATATCAATATCCGGTTACTTTTACTACGAAAGTTTAAATTCAAAAATCAAGGCAGAAGCGTTAAAAAAAGCTGCTATTTCTAATAATAAGGCTCAAATTTCAGCAGAAAGTATAAAAAAGGCGGATATTACTGTGACTTCAGTGGGGGACTGCACCATAGGATACGATGACAATTTCGGATATATAAACACTTTTCCATATGTATTTAAGAAAAATAATTCTGATTATTCATACTTTTTTAAAAATACTTCTAACATTTTTAAAAATGATGACATAACCACGGCAAACTTGGAAACCACATTTACAAATGCCACAATAAAAGCAATAAAGACCTACAATTTTAAATCATCTCCAGATTTTGCAAAAGTACTTTCAAGCGGCAGTATTGAAGCTGTAAATATTTCAAATAACCACATTTATGATTATTTGAATCAAGGATTTGAGGATACTAAGGCATCTTTAAACAGCTCAAACATAAAGTATTTTGGAGAAGGCAATAAATATACAACTGAAGTCAAAGGTGTTAAATTCGGCTTCTTAGGATATAATGCTTTTGATAGCAGCAGTGACTTACTTAACCAAATAAAAAGTGATATATCTTCCCTTAAATCTGAAGGCTGCATAGTTATTATAAATTTTCACTGGGGAGTTGAAGGAAGCTATACACCAAATGAAATACAAAAGAAAATTGCACATTTTTCTGTAGATTGCGGTGCAGATGTGATTATTGGTCATCACCCTCATGTAATACAAGGAATTGAACAGTATAAAAATAAGATAATCTGCTATAGTCTTGGAAATTTTTGTTTTGGGGGCAATACGAATCCAATTGACAAGGACACTTTTATTGTACAAACTATATTTAAGACAGAAAATAATAGACTTGTATCTTACGGATTAAGGGTTATACCCTGCAGCATATCTCAAGTTAGTTATGTAAATGACTATTGCCCAACCCCTATGACAGGTACAAAAAAAGAAGATTTACTGATAAAACTTAATAAACTTTCTCCTAATGCAGGCTTTAAAGTCTCCGATCAATTTAACTTTATTAATCAAATAGGTAATTAACAATCAAAAAAACCTTGTAATATATTAATTTAGAGTTATTATAAATATGTAAATATTCTCATTGAAGGATGGTGTGAAAAATTAATATAAATACACTTTTAAGCATAATAATATCTAAAACTATATTGAAGCTTTCAAAAAACCTGTTCAAGGGAGGAAGTAATTTTCCTGGAAGAGTAGCTTTGAAGCTTGACAGCAATGTACTTAAAACTATTTCTGCAGACTATAAAGTAATTGTCATCACAGGTACAAATGGCAAAACTACTACTACAAGTATGGTTTATAATATGATAAAAGACAGTGGAAAAAAAGTTATTTCAAATAACACAGGAGCAAATATGCTGCCTGGAATTACTGCCTGCTTTATAGAAAATTTCTCTTTTTCTAAAGACAGCCAAGAAAAATATGCAGTAATAGAAGCAGATGAGGCAAACCTCAAATTAGTTACTAAATACATAACCCCAGAGATCATAACTGTAACAAATTTATTCAGAGATCAACTTGATAGATATGGCGAAGTATACACTACACTTAAAAAGATCCTTGAAGGAATAGAAAAAGTGCCTTCCTCTAAATTGGTTTTAAACGGTGATGAATCTCTTTTAGGAGATCTAGGTTTAGCTAACAAATGCATTTATTATGGTTTTGAAACCTCTTTAGACAGCAACATTAAAATAGACGTGAATGCGGATGCAAAATTCTGCAAAAAGTGCAAGAGCCCATATAAATATAATTTTTTAACCTATAACCATCTGGGTAATTTCTACTGTGATACTTGCGGCTACAAAAGACCTGAATTAAAGTATTTCACAAATGAAATTATTGAACTCACTCCAGAAGGCTCATTAGTTGAAATTAATAATAATCAGTATTTTATAAATATCCCTGGCACTTATAACATCTATAATGCTCTTTGTGCTTTTACAATTGCAAAAGAAATAGGAATTGATAACTCTGTGATATTCAATTCCCTGAAAAGCCAAAAAAGCAGTTTTGGAAGACAGGAAGTCATAGATATAGAAGGAAAACAGGTTAAAATAATACTGGTAAAGAACCCTGCCGGCTATGATCAGGCTATAAGTACTGTGAGCCTTGATAACAGAAAAATTAATCTTGCAGTTTTGTTAAACGACAATTATGCTGACGGAAGAGATGTATCCTGGATTTGGGATGTGAAATTTGAAAAACTTTCAACACTCAATATAGATAAGATATTAATATCTGGACTAAGACTCTATGACATGGCTATAAGACTTAAAACAGCAGGTCTCCCAGAGGAAAAATTCATTGTTACTGAAAGTTATGAAGAACTCCTAAAGGGTTTAATAGGATCTCAAGGAAAAATAGTATACATTCTTGCTACCTATACTGCAATGATAAGTTTTAGAAAATTCTTAAAGACAAAAGGCTATATAAAGGAGTTGTGGTAATTAATATGAACGATAACAAATATTTGGAACTTAATATATGCCACCTCTATCCAGATTTATTAAATGTATATGGGGATATTGGCAATATACTTATATTAAAATGCAGAGCAGAAAAAAGAGGTGTTAAAGTCAACATTTTTAACATATCCATGGGTGATACATTTGACTCTGAAGAATATGACATAGTATTTTTCGGCGGTGGGCAGGATTATGAGCAGTCCATAGTATCCAAGGATTTAAACGAAACTAAAAAATTTGCATTAAATGAATATATCCAAAACGGCAGAGTATTTCTATCAATATGTGGAGGATACCAGCTTTTAGGGAAATATTATACCACACCTGAAGGTGAAAAACTGCCTGGTCTTGAAATACTTGATATCTACACTGAAGCTGGAAATACAAGATTTATTGGCAACACTGCTATTTATAATGAAGAATTTAAAGAAACCTATGTAGGTTTTGAAAATCATTCTGGAAGGACTTATATAGGTACCCTTAAGCCCTTTGGAAAAGTTATAGCAGGCTATGGCAATAACGGCGAAGATGGCTATGAGGGCTGCATTTACAAGAATTCATACTGTACTTACTTTCATGGCTCTCTTCTTTCAAAAAACCCTGAACTTGCAGATAGGCTAATAAAAACAGCCCTGGAAAGAAAATACGGAGATACAATAGAATTAGAACCTCTGGACGATAGCTTGGAACTTAAAGCTAAAAAATATATTTTAGAAAATAGAAAGTAGATTAAAAAGGATAGGCTGCCCTATCCTTTTTAATCTATTCTTTATACACTTTCTATGACTATTTCCTCATTTTTTGCATCAATTCCTACAGTAGAACCGTCAAATATCTCCCCTCGAATTATCTTCTTTGCAATTGAAGTTTCTAAACTTCCCTCAATGTATCTCTTTAAAGGCCTTGCACCATAAATTGGATCGTAACCCTCAACTGCCATAAGTTCTTTAGCAGCCTCTGTAACCTTTATGGATATATTTCTTTCATTCAATCTTTTTCTAATATCCTCTAAGAAAATGTCTATTATCTTCTTTATTTCATTACTTGAAAGAGGTTTAAACAAAATTATATCATCTATTCTATTTAAAAACTCAGGCTTAAATCTACCCTTAAGTTCACTCATTACCCTATCACGAACAAGACTATCAATACCATTTGCATCTGTATTTTCCAGAAGATAGTTGCTGCCTATATTTGAAGTCATAATAATTATACAATTTTTGAAATCTACTGTTTTCCCTTTATTGTCTGTGAGTCTTCCATCATCAAATATCTGAAGGAAAATGTTAAACACATCTTCATGGGCTTTTTCTATTTCATCAAACAATATTACACTGTAGGGCTTTCGTCGTACTGCTTCTGTTAACTGGCCGCCTTCTTCATAGCCCACATACCCAGGAGGTGAGCCTATCAATCTGGATACTGAATATTTCTCCATATATTCAGACATATCAATTCTTATTATATTGTCTTCACTGTCAAAAAGTGTATTTGCCAAGGTTTTTGCAAGCTCAGTCTTACCTACCCCTGTAGGCCCTAAGAAAATAAATGAACCAATAGGTCTTCGTGGATCCTTCATTCCGGCCCTTGCCCTTAAAACAGCATTGGAAACTGCTGTAACAGCTTCATTTTGACCTATAACTCGTTTTGCAAGATCTTCTTCAAGTCTTAAAAGTTTATGTCTTTCACCTTCCACAAGCCTTGATACAGGTATTCCGGTCCATTTTGAAACTATTGCTGATATTTCCTGCTCTGTAACCTCTTCCTTAAGCATTGCTCCTTCATTGTTATCATTGAATTCAAATTCTTTTTCCTTAATTTGAGCTTCAAGCTTTGGAATAACACCGTATTTTAATTCTGCAACCTTATTTAAATCATACTCTCTTTCAGCTTTTTCAATCTGACCTCTAACTTCATCAAGCTTTGCCTTTAAATTTCTTGTTTCCGTTATTTTTGATTTTTCTTTATCATACTTTGCAGTCATCTCTTTGTCTTTATCCTTAAGATTTGAAAGCTCTTTTTCTAAATTTTTCAGTCTTTCTATAGAAGCTTTATCTTTTTCCTTAGAAAGTGCCTCTTTTTCAATCTTAAGCTGGAATATTTTTCTTTTTACACTATCCATTTCTGTTGGCATACTGTCGATTTCCGACCTTATAAGGGCACATGCTTCATCAATTAAATCAATTGCCTTATCTGGAAGATATCTGTCTGTAATATATCTACTGGAAAGCTTAGCAGCAGCTACAATTGCTGAGTCATGAATTCTAATTCCATGGAATATTTCAAATTTTTCCTTTAGACCTCGAAGTATGGATATGGAATCTTCCTGAGAAGGCTCCTCTACAATAACAGGCTGAAATCTTCTCTCCAGAGCTTTATCCTTTTCAATATATTTTCTATATTCATCAAAAGTAGTAGCCCCTATGCAATGGAGTTCTCCTCTTGCCAGCATCGGCTTTATTAAATTGCCAGCATCCATAGAGCCTTCAGTCTTACCTGCTCCAACTATCGTGTGAATTTCATCAATAAATAGAATAATTCTTCCTTCACTGTTTTCCACTTCTTTAAGCACTGCTTTAAGTCTCTCCTCAAATTCACCTCTGAATTTTGCCCCTGCTATAAGAGCCCCCATATCAAGAGAAAATATTATTCTATTTTTTAATCCTTCAGGCACGTCTCCCCTGACTATCCTTTCAGCAAGTCCTTCCACAATAGCTGTTTTTCCAACCCCCGGTTCACCAATTAATACAGGATTATTTTTGGTCCTCCTTGAAAGTATTCTGATTACTCTCCTTATCTCTTCATCTCTTCCTATTACAGGATCCAGTTTATGTTTTTGCGCATCTTCTACTAAGTTTCTTCCGTATTTAACTAATGCTTCATAAGTTCCTTCAGGATCTTGAGTATCCACCCTCTGATTACCTCTAACCTTTGAAAGTGAATTTAAAAATTCTTCTTTTGATATATTGAATTTTTTCAATATATTTGTAACTTCAGACCCACCCACATCCATAAGTGCAAGCATAACATGCTCTACGCTTGTATATGAATCCTTAAACTTCTTAGCAGCATCCTCAGCTTTAACAAAAATCTCTTCAAGCCTTCTAGTGCCATATATTGAAGATTTTTGTGCTCCTTCGCCTAAAACCTTGGGCATCTTATCTAAAGTTCTTGTTACTTCATCTTTTAACTCTCTAACATTAACACCCATTTTGCTGAAAATGTTCGGTATCAATCCATCGTCTTCAGATATTAGTGCATAAAAAAGATGAATAGCATCTATCTGCTGATGATTATGTCTTACCGCAGTAAGCTGAGCCTCATTTATTGATTGTTGTACCTTAATTGTAAGTTTTTCAAAATCCATATTAAATTCCTCCCACTCAAATTAATTTTTACATCCTTTTTTCAAGCTGAATGGCAAAATTGAAATATTTTAATGATTCGGGTACGTTATTCATTCTATGATACATATCCCCAATCTGAAGATATCTTTTATATATTGCATTAGTGTTTCCAAACTTTAATAGAGCATCCAAAGCCAAATTCATATACATTTCCGCTTTTAAATACTCTCCCTCTCCCTCTAAAATAATCGATTTGAGATAATATGCTTTTTCTATATATTTTAAATTATCTATTTTTATAGCTAAATTTAATACTTCATCACATTTAACCTTTGCAGGTTCTAATAGTCCGTGATCAACAAGATCAAAAATACATTTAAGCATAAAATCTACTCTCTTAGACAAGTTTTCTTTTGGGTAAGTGAAAAGGGCTTTTTCAATATAGGAAACTGCTCTGCCTTCCATAGATATATCCAGCATAACTGATGCAAAATCATACATTGCATATGCCTTATAATCATGATAATCACCATATAACTCATAAGCCCTTCTCTCATAATCTGAGAACTTATCTTCATCTCTCCTAAGAGAGAGCATAGCCAGTAAATGGTAGGCTTCAGCCTTTTTTATATCTAGTTCCAGGAAATTAATTAATTCTCTAAGTCTTATTGCTATTTCATAGGCTCTTTCATAATTTTCTGTCATAAAATAGCAAGATGCTTCATTGTAGGTAGCCCTTGCGAGAGTATTATAGTCCAAGCAGCTTTTAGAAACCGTTCTAACATTCTTATAATAACTTGCAGCTTGAACATATTCCTCAGTAGCATAAAAATATTGCGCTAAATCCATATAATAAATCATTTCATTTTCAGATGTATTGCATTTGTTCCACAATTCATAATATTTAGATATTATTAATTGTATTTTTTCAAGCTCAACAGTTGAAATGTAATGATTAAAAAGTGAGTGTAACAAATCAAAAGCGACTTCACTATAACCATATTCTTCAGCATACTTAAGATTATATTCCAAGGATTCTTCATATTGCTTTAAATCTTTAACACTTTTAACCTTCTCTAAATTATTTAAAATTTGATCCTTCACACCTTGTTTTAAATAATTAGGAGGGATGTCTAGTTCCTTTGCAACAAAATCCAGTATCCAGTTTTCCGGTGTAATTTTACCATTTTCTATACAGCTCATTTTAGACACCGAAATTTTTTCCCTGCAAAGTTCCTTCAAAGTATAACCCTTATATATTCTAGCTCTTTTTATTTTTTCCCCTGTAGAAAGTATCTCCATAATCTTCACCTATCCACTTTAAGTCTCTTTTATTATCCCTAGTTTTTTAAAGGTATCCACCCCAAGATTTAAATATCCCGCAGCTTCCTTTTCTTTTCCATGGTCAATATAAAACTTACCTATCATTATAGAAATTTCAGCTAGTTCCTTGTCATAGCCCATGTTCTTAACAAAATTAAGTGCCATAATTAGTGTGTTTTCCGCAGCTTTGTCATCATTCTTTAGCATGTCGACTCTGAATTTAAGCAGATAATAATCAATAAGCGCCCTGTCATTACCATCATTTATTTTGTCCATTATCTCATCTAATATATCATTAACTTTATCAATATCTTTAAGTTTAATATAATTTTTACATATATTTATCAATGTATCCACAACTTTATAATCATTGTTATTTAACCTGATTTCCTTGGACTTGTTATAATGTATAAAAGACTCGTCAATATTATCAAATTCATAAAATAATTCACCTAAATTATTTTCTATAATAGCCAAATATCCATAATCATAAATTTCTTCAAAAACTTTTAGCGTCCTTTTAGAATACTTTATAGCCTTGTCCATATCTCCCTTTTTCTTATACTCTTCTGCCAATAATAAGAGGGTCTTTCCATATTCTTTTTTATTATCTAACTGTAGAAATTTTTCTTTAGCTAAAAAAGAATATTTTATGGCATTTTCTACACTGTCCATTTTTAGGTAAACGTAAGCAATGTAATAATATATTTCTCCTATCATAAAGTCGTTGCCTATATCGTGTGCCAAATATACTTTTTCTGCCTGTTGAAAATAGCTGCAAGCTGAGTGATAAGCCTTTAACTCCTGAGTTATTTTTCCTAAATTCACAAAAGTGCTCACAGTTTCTTCATAATTATTATTTTTTATAAATATTACATTAGCAGATAAAAGAAATTGTTGAGCGATAATTTTTTCATTTCTCAACATATATATTGTTCCTCTTAAAAACAGATTTTTCGCCTTTCTGTATTCAAGATTATATTTTTCCGCATAGTATAAAGATTTTTCTATATACTGTTCGGCCTGCATAAGATCTTCATCCAGAATATATGCTTCTGCAATATTTTCAAAATAAGTACATATTTTCTCCGCTTGTGATTCCTCTGTCTCCATAAGATATTCTATTGAAGTACTCAAAGCTCCCGCTAAGTATTCAAGCAAATCCATGCTTGGGTTTGATTTTCCCGATTCTACAAGACTTATCTGGCCAGGTGTAATTCTATCTCCTGCAAGCTCTTTCAGCGTCATGTCCAGTTCTTTTCTTCTTCTTTTTATTTTCTCTCCTAAAGACAGTATTTCCATAGATCACTCATCCTTTTCAATGAATAGAAATTCAACCTTAATATAACAATTTGTAAATTCTCTACTATATTATAACATAATTTTCACAATTATTTAAATGATTTTTATTATTTGATTAAAATTAAAAGTGCTATCAAATATGATAACACTTTTAACTGAAAACAGATAGAATTTTAAATTCCACCTACTTTGATTTCTCTTTATCTTACCCAGCCTCTAACATCATCAAAAGCATCTTCAGCTGCATTTCTAACAACCTTGGCAGTTTTTTTAATTCTTCTTTTTGTACCTCTATCCATGTCCGGCATAAGCAACATGCCTGCAGCTGCGCCAAGAAGCATACCAGAAACAAATTTCCCACGCATATTAATCACTCCTTATAATAAATTATAACTTTATTATACCTCTGAAGTAATTAATATATTCACTAAATTTTTTAATTTAACCACAGTTTTTAGTTTTTTCCATAATTCCTCATCCTGTACCTTTAAACAATTATCTTTTAGATAATTATCCACTGCGGTACTTAATTGGATATCCACAGCCTTTTTTGCAAAGCTGTCAGCTATTTCATTATAGATGTCTCCACTGTGGCCATCTATTTTAACAAAAATAACCTCCATACCTTTTTCTTTAGTAAATTCATTCATTATATCATAATATTTTTTAGAAGAATCATCTTTCCTTTCCCAAGTTCCCACAGCATGATGATATATCCCAGCATAATCGTGAAATATAACAACCCTTTTTTCTCCCAGTCCATATGAATAAGAAACTGCTCTTACTGCAGCCTCAAGCTCTCCAGCTATCTGTCTCAGTTGTTTTTTTGAATTATCAAAAGAAGAATTGTTTTCAATATAGACAATTATATCATCCTTTACTGCAACAAAAGCATAGGCATACTTTTCACTTAAAGTACTGAAGCTTCCATCCACATAAATGTGAAGGCAATCCTTTGGATATTCATCTGTATTTTTTTTTATATTTTTCTTGTTATCTAAAAGATAATCAACCGCTTCCTCTCTGCTTTTAAAACTCTTATATTTAGCACCTTTAACTCCACTTACATATTTAACGCATGCATCCCAGGAATCCAAAATTAGATCCCCGACCTCATTATTGCCTTCAAAGTCAAAGCCTTCTTTGACAGCATAATATTTTTTTGCCATAGCTTTACTCCCTAATTTTATTCTGTTCTGCTGCTTTAGCTTTCAATATAATCTCTTCAGTTATTTTTACTTCTATCTCTTTTGATCTTTCGTTACCACTTCTAATTATACGTTTAACTGCATCAATAAGCTTAGGAACATTTTGACTCCCTACCATTTTTGAAATATAGCTTACAGCTTCCCTTACAATTAGTATAATATTGTCTTCTCCCTGCCAATTTTCCAAAATTATTTCTTCAGGTACTTCATTGATTATTGCATTCAATCCGAAAAACGCTATAGCCACATCATCAATATGACCGATGAATGGTATGAAATCCGGAATTACATCTATGGGACTCACTACATACATGAGCATTCCCCCAACCATCATCTTAGCTTTAAAGTTCACCCTGTTGTCCTTAAACAGCCTCCATAAAAGTGCAATTATATCTGGCACCATAAGTGCATATTCAACTATCTTCTGATACTTGTCCGGGACTTTGTCTACCATTTTAGTTCTGGTTTTAGCATATTTATCCCGCATTTTTTTCCTTATATCAAGCTTTAGCTTTTTATCAATTTTTACAGTTTCTTTATTTTTGGCATATATCAACTCCTCAAATAAAGCTTCCACATTTCCGTCTGCTATTTTCAAGTTTTCCAACCTAAAATAGACATATGGAACAAGCTTTGATATCATAACAAGATCCACTGTAACATTGTCTTTTTCTACCTTTACTCCATATTCGGAAAAATCTTTTAGGAAAGACTTTAAAGCCATATTCTTTACCACATTTAATACATTAAGCTTTAAAACATTGGCATTAAAAACCTTTATATTTATTACATTATTAATTACATTGCCAAATCCTATTTTTACATCAAAAGGGAAAATAACTCCTTTACTATAGGTTCCTGAAACTGAAACTAAATCTCCTATTTCTATTTTATCTATTTTCAATCCTTCAACTTCAACAAAATCATCAATTATACTCAAAATGTCTTTTCCGGATAAAACAGCTTTAACTGCAGTAATTTTCATATCCTTATCCTCCTTTAACTTCATAAGTAAAGTATACAATAAAAATTAATTTCTGCAAATAATATTTATATCCATAAATTACATTAGCAAAATTTATGCTTTTCGTTAGACTAAAAAAACAAAATATTATATTATTTATAATAAATATAACAAAGATAATCGGAGGTTTTTATGAAAAAATTTAATAATAAATATATGTTAATACCAATTTTTACTGCCTTAATTTCTCTTATCATTCTAGTATTCTTGAATTTTTTTGCGACTCCGCTTCAAAATGTATCCTATCAAAATTTTTTAACAAATTTAAAGGATAAAAAAATATCAAAAGTATACTTGACGAACACTCCAAAAATTAAAGTAGAATTAAGTGACGGTAATATATTTGAAACAGACAATCCTAGAACCTCTGATTTCAAAGAATCTCTGCTTCAAGCTGGAGTTATTGTTTCAGAACAGCCTCTTTCAGACATTAAAACTGTAATTCCAATATCAATACTTGTTTTGTCTATAGTTGTGCTTATTATAATAAAAATAAAATCCTCAAATGTTGTTTCAAAACGCTTCTTATCTGTAGATTCAATTGAAACAAATATATCAGAGAAAATAAATCACAATTTTGATAATGTTGCAGGCAATGATGAGGCAAAAGAAAGTGTAAAAGATATTGTGGATTTTTTGAAAAATCCTGAAAAATATACGGATTATGGAGCAAGAATGCCAAAAGGTATAATATTTTACGGTGAACCTGGTACAGGAAAAACTTTACTTGCAAAGGCAGTGGCTGGAGAAGCTGGAGTTCCTTTTTTTGCGATGTCAGGTTCAGACTTTGTTCAGGTTTATGTGGGGGTAGGTGCCAGCCGAATAAGGCAACTGTTTAAAAAAGCTAAAAGCTGTGGAAAAGCTGTGATATTTATTGATGAAATAGATGCCATTGGCAAAAAAAGAGACGGCTCGAAAGCAGGTGGCTCTGAAGAAAGAGATCAGACCCTAAATGCACTGCTTACTGAAATGTCAGGTTTTAATGAAAAAGAAGGTATAATAATAATGGCTGCTACAAACAGATTGGACATGCTAGATTCAGCTCTGCTGCGTCCCGGCAGATTCGACAGGCACATTGAAATTATGCTTCCAGACATAATGGAGCGTGAAAAAATAATAAGCCTTCATCTGAAAAACAAACCTGTCGGCAATATAAATATACATGATTTGGCACAAAAAACCTCTTACTTCTCAGGAGCCAAAATAGAAAGCATGTTAAATGAAGCTGCCATAATAGCTTGTAAAGAAAATAGCACCTTAATTGAAGAACATCATGTTGATAAAGCTTTTTCTATTATACTTGCAGGCTATGAAAAGAAAAATCGAGCTCATATCAAGGAAAAAGACAAAATGATTACAGCATACCATGAAGCTGGACATGCTTTAGCCACTCTTTCAATTTTACCAATGGAAAAAGTGTCAAAAGTAACAATTATTCCCAGCACGAAAGGTGCCGGAGGTTACACTCTGAGTATTTCTGAAGACAGTCTATATCAAAACAAGGAATATCTAAACAAAAAAATAATGATTCTGCTTGCTGGAAGAGCAGCAGAAGAAATAGTTTTCGGCATAGACCAAATAACCACAGGTGCTCATAACGACTTAAAACATACCACAAATATAGCATTAAATATGATATCAGAATACGGCATGGGCAAAACCCTAGGTTTATTAAACTTAAAAGAACTAAACAATCTAAATCTAAATCAAAATGAGATAATAGGTGAATGTAAAAAACTAGTTGATTCCCTATATATAGATGTAAAGCATATCCTTTATAGCGAAATAAAAGCGCTTAACCTGATTGCTGATACACTTATAAAAAAGGAGACCATTTTAAATGAAGAATTAAACAATATATATCAGAATTCAAAATAACTTTTACTGTTTTTTTAATAAAATTAAAGAGGAGATAATTCCACCAATGAGTCCTCCTAAATGTCCAAAATTGTCCACATTAGGCATTGAAAATCCTACAAATAAATTTATACCTATTACTGTTATAATGTTCAGCATAAATTCTTTACCTATTCTGTTTTTCATTTTAATACCAAAAACAAGCGAAGCACCCAGAATTCCAAAAATTGCTCCGGAAGCACCTATGGATACGCTTGGAGAAAAAACAAAACTCAATATGGAAGAAAGAATACCGGAAATAAAATATATAACAATATATTTCTTTCTTCCATAAATATTCTCAATTAAGGGACCAATAGCATACAGCGCATACATGTTAAGTACAAGATGAATAATTCCTCCGTGCAAAAACATACATGTTACAAGCCTAAAGTATTCGCCGTTTAAAATTAGATTATTAACCTTTGCTCCTAATAAAACCAATACATTTATATTACTTGTGACAATGTCTTTTGAAAGATATGCAGTTAAAATATAGGCAGCAATGTTAATTGCTATTAATGAGTAAGTTGCTGCGGATTTTGGCCTCTTTGTCACTTGAGATTTTGGGTTCTCTAAAAGTTTAAAACAATGATAGACTTCATTAATTACGTTATCTTCTACACCATGATAATAAACCACCACATTATTATCAATATCCATAATTATTCCTGTAAAATTACTGTTTCTAAAATCCTCTATTTTATCACTATAATTTTTAGAAACTAGGCATATTACAAAGACATTTATATAAAAACAGTTAGTCTGTGCCTTGATTTTTTCTGAAATTAATCCTTTATCAATATCTAAAACATTATCAATATTTGAAAAGACAAAAACTTGTGCGAAACTTCCATCCATTTTAATAGAACACCAATTTGAAGAAAGACCCGAAACGCCCTCTAATTCTGCAATTTTATAATCATATAATTCATATAATTTTTTTATAAATAATTTAATAAACTTTTCCATATATTACACCTCACAACAGGATAAAAAAAGCACAGAAATATAAATATAATTTATACACACTGTGCAAAATATTTTCATGCAATAGATTCAATAACAATACTGGAGAAATTGAGAAGATCTATTTCCTTAAAACTACCAAAGTTTGAATTGTCTTCATTAGAAAATACTCTTATAACCGGTCTATCAGGGAATCCCTTGTTCTGCCTTATAACATAGCCTTCTTCACCATTTGAAAGTTTCACACGACATCCCAGGGGAAATATTGCAAATGTATTTTTAAAATTAATTATCATTTTTTCATCAAAACTGGTACCACTTCCAGATAAAATTAATTCATAAGCATCATTAGGTTTAAACTTTGCCCTATAAGCCCTATCATTACTTATAGCATCATAAACATCACAAATGCAAACAATTTTTGCAAATTTTGAAATTTGATTACCAGTTAGACCAAAAGGATATCCTTTTCCATCTATTCTTTCATGATGCTGCTCCACAACATTCACAGCAATATCTGAAATAGAATAATTCTTTCTTAACATTTCCCCTCCATAAACGGGATGCATTTTCATTTCTGAGTATTCCTCATTAGTTAGTTTTCCTTTTTTATTTATAATATTATTATCTATCTTGGTTTTCCCAATATCATGGAGTATTGCTCCTACAGCTAAATCCTTCATCTCCCATTTATCTAAATTGGAAGATACTCCTAAAAAGGTAGCCATAATGCAAGTATCTAAACTATGTACATATGTATAATTGTCATGAGTTTTTATATCATATAAACTACTATTAACATCTCCTGCTTCTATAATATAATTAACCATATTTCCTATTGAGTTTAATGATTCCTTAAGTTTTTTCCCATTACAATCATGAACGCATTTAATTACAGTGGACATACTTTTTAAAGTTACTTGTTTCAATTCAAAAAATCTTTCATCTTCTACTTCCACATCAGAAAGCCTGTCATCCTGGATATAAACATATAAAACTCCAAGTTCGCTAAGCTTTTTTATATAAGAAGCACTTAACTTCATACCCGCTCTAAGAAGAACTGTACCATTATTCGAAAGTATACTTTTACCTAAGCATTCATTTTCTTTTACGTTATTTATAAACTCAAGTCTCATAATTCGTCCCCCACAGAGCTTAAATCATATTAAAATTTAATTAATTGACACTATAAAATAATACCATATTTTAATAATAATTTAAATATATATTATGCATATTCTTCTTTTTTCCCCTTAATTTCAACAAATACTTTTTCTAAATTCCTTTTTATCAGTTCACAAATCATACATAACTTTTCTTTTATAACAATATAATTCTCATCAAATTCGAATTTAATAAGCCATGTGGGATTATATTCATCATCTATATCAATAACTTCAAACCCACTCTCCTGAAATTCAGATATATCAAATAAATCAAAAATAGCAGAATATTCCCACTCTTCTACGTCATTTTTAGTATCAAAAAAAAGATTAATGTAATCACCATCATAATAAAGTTTGGTTATATATTCTGCGCCATCTGCAATCTCATAGCTTCCTAGTTCTCTAATAATATCATTCGTTTCTTTGTCTCGTTCTATAAGGACAAGAGAAGAAAAATCCATAAAAATCACCTCAATATAATATCTCATATTTTAAGGAAACATACAAGAATATGGGTAAAAATATTTGTTTACATATTTACATATTTTGGATATTATATATTTATATTACATTAGATTTAAGGAGGATGCTATGAAAAAAAATAAATATAACAGTACTCGTTCAAAAAAGCTTGCTTACAGAAAAAAGTGTACTAGAAGAAGGTTTGCATTAGCTGCTCTAATTATTCTTATTATAGTTTTATTTGGAATAACTAAATTTAAATACAGTCAAAATAAAAGCAAAGATATGAATTATACAATAAAAAAATTTTTCACCACTGGTCTTATAAATAAATACAAAATGAATGATGTAAATAATATGAAATTAACATTTTCTGACGGAAAAACAGCAGTTGTAAGGGTAGAAGGACTCCAAGAAAAAACACCGCACATGAAAGTTTCTTATAATGTATTTCTTGAAAAAGACAAAACAGGGACTTGGAAGGTTACTAAAGTGTTTAGTGATAGTGTTTAGATTTATCCCCTATCACACCCTCACTAAACACTAAACACTATTCAATAATTCTATTAATGAATAGCTTTCTTCTTGTATCTCTTTCCTGATACTTCAACACTTCCAATAGTAATCAATGCACCTTCATCAAATCCGTTTACTATTGATTTCAATTTTGCTATTTCAAGTCTCGTTACAACAACGTATATTACATTTGTTTGAAGACCTTTATATCCCCCCTTTCCATCTAAAAGAGTTACTCCTCTTCCTAGTCTTGCGATTAGTGCTTCCGCAATATCTTCATAGTACTCTGAAATAATAAATACGCCTTTTGATTCGTCTATACCTTCTACGGTAATATCAATTACCTTAAATGCAATGAAATAAGCAATTAGTGAATACATTGCTCTATCCCATCCAAAAACAAAACCAGCAGCACTAAGTATAAACAAATTAAAAATCATAACAATCTCACCGATAGAGAAACTTGTTCTTTTATCTAAAATTATGGCAATAGCCTCAGTGCCATCTAATGACCCTCCATTTCTTATGATTAATCCCACTCCCATCCCATTAATTATCCCCCCAAAAACAGAGGCAAGTAAAACATCCTTGGTTAAACTTGGTATAGGTTTTAATAAAGTAACTCCAACTGATAAGCATACAACAGAAAATATTGTTGAAATTGCAAAGGTTTTACCAATTTGCTTATATCCAATAATGAAAAAAGGTAGATTTAAAATTATTATAAACATACCGATAGGCAGTTTTGTAAAATAGCTTGACATAATTGATATACCAACTACACCACCATCTACAATATTATTAGGAATTAAGAAAATTTCCAATCCAATTGAAGCTAGTGCAGCTCCAAAAATCATAAAAACCACTCTATTTATGAACAGATAAGCCTTATAATATTTATTTTTCATGTTACCCCCTCCCATATAAACAATTTCTATATTTTCTTTAGTTATAGAAGAACTTCACTAAACACTATTCTTGTGGTATTATCACTTTGAGGTGTTATTATGAATAAAACAGTTATGATTGTAGAAGATGATGAAAGAATTCGCTATCTTTTAAAAATATATTTAAATAACGATGGCTATAATGTAATTGAAGCAGTGGATGGCAATGAGGCATTAAAAAAATTTAATAAAAATATAGATTTAATTATTTTAGATATTATGATGCCAAACATCAACGGATATGACGTTTGCAAAGTAATCAGGGAAAATTCTAATGTGTTAATTGTTATGCTTACTGCTAAGAGCGAAGAAGATGACAAACTACTCGGCTATGAACTTGGAGCAGATGATTATGTAACTAAACCTTTCAGCCCTAAAGTCCTTACTGCTAAAATAAATGTACTTATGAAGAGACTTGAAGCTTCCACCCCCTCAATCAAAACTGAAGGAATAATGAAATTTGCTGATATTGAAATAAACCAGCTATCTCACGACGTATATGTAAAATCCGAAAAAGTATATTTTTCTCCCAGAGAATTTGATTTGCTTTTATACCTTACTATTAATAAAGGTTTGGTACTATCTAGGGATACAATAGTAGATAATGTCTGGGGCTGTGACTTTGATGGAGATACTCGAACTGTTGACTCCCATATTAAAAGAATAAGACAAAAATTAAAAGAAAGTACTGCACTTATAACTACCATAAAAAGAAGCGGTTATAAATTTGAGGTTGTAGAATGAAGAAAAACAGTATTGCCTTTAAAATATTTATTTTTACCGCTGGTTTTTTTATAATTTATGCTAGCATGTCGCTGGTGCTTCAATCACTTTTTGTGCAGAAATTTTACTTGTATGAAAAAACAAAAGCATTTGACAAAAATTTTAATGAGTTTGCAAAAAACTATTCTAACTTATCAATAAACTCCCAGGATACATCAAAGTCTACATATGAATTTGAAATAAATAATAATGCGAGTGTTGCAATCGTAAACCTCCCTGATAAATTCAGCATTACTTTTCGAGGTAAAAATGAAAGCTTCAAAGCCGGTCTTGCATCTTCAAACGATGCAAAAAAACTTGGAATAATTGGTCCTGCAATTAATGAATGGCTCAGCAACACAGAGTATTATAACTCAGTTGTAAAAAATGGCACTACCATAACATATAATTCCGGTTTAAAATATAAGGAACTCAACAGTATAATTGGCGTTTCCCCAATTATAAAAGACGGTAAAATAGAAAATGTAATGTTAGCTGCTACTTCACTTCAACCCATTGACGAAGCCGTAGCAGTTATAAAAAAGTTCTATATATATTTTTATTTGTTTGCAATAGTTTTAATTCTTATTTTTTCAAAACTTTTTTCAAATACAATTTCAAAACCGCTAATACTTCTAAATAATGCTGCTAAAAAAATGGCTAACTTAGATTTTTCAGTTAAATGCGATAATAATAGGAATGATGAAATTGGCAATTTATCTAGAACGCTGAATTTTCTGTCATCAAATCTTGACTCCACATTAACTGAACTAAAAAGCGCCAATGAAAAACTTACCAAAGATATAAAAAGAGAAAAATCTCTTGAAAAAATGAGAAAAGAATTTGTGGCAGACGTATCCCATGAATTAAAAACCCCAATAAGTATTATCAGCGGTTATGCAGAAGCTCTAAAGGATAACATACTTAAAGGTGAAGAACGAGATTCCCTTTTAGATGTAATAGTGGATGAAAGCGAAAAAATGTCATTATTGGTTTCAGATATGCTTAACCTATCTCAATTAGAAAGTGGATATTATAAACTTAATATTGACCATTTTTCCCTGACTGGTTTAGTTAAATCAATACTACTTAGACATTCTATAGATATTGACAAAAATAAATTAAACATAAAAACAGATTTTTATAAAGAAAATGTAAATGTAACTGGTGACAGGCTCAGAATTGATCAGGTTGTTACAAACCTGTTAAATAATGCAGTAAAACACGCATCAAAAAATAGTACTATCATAATAAGTATAGCACAAACAATTAATTCCCAGCAAGTTTTGTTTTCTATTGAGAATTATGGTGAGCATATAGATCAAATTGAAATCCAAAACATATGGAACAAATTCTACAAAATTGATAAATCCAGAAACAGAACAGATGGTGGAACTGGTCTTGGACTGTCCATAGTAAGCAATATACTAGATCTTCACAATAGCGAATATGGGGTAACAAATACAGAAAATGGAGTAAAGTTTTATTTTCAATTGAAAAAGCTTAGTTCGTAATTTTTGAGCTAAGCTTTTTCAAATTATTGCTTTTTATCTCTTTTATGGAAAGTTCCATCCCAGTTTGAAATTTTTTGTTTCATGTTTTCAATTTTTCTATTTGCATCATCTTCAGTTATTTCTCCTGATTTTACATCTCTATTCATTTTTTCAGTAAAATTTTTTATCATCCAGTCCCTTTTTTCCTGTAGAGACATTTTATCAAAATTTTCAGGTAAATTCATCTTGTGTTTATGCATTCCATTCCAATATTTTATTGGAGTACTTCCATCCCACTTCTGAACTTCAGCCTTCATTTTCTCCATTTCTTTATTTGCATCTTGCTTAGAAATTTCACCATTTTTCACTGCATTATTTAAATGTTCAGTGTATTTTTTAATTACTATACTTCTTTTTTCCTGAATCGACATACTATTAAATTTATCAGGGTTTTCTTTTTTCTGAGCTATAGAAGATTTGCTTCTTAATAAACTTAAATCCCCATAACCGCCCTTGATATTCGATGCAAAAACTGTTGTAGATGTTAAAACTATTGTTAAAGCTGATACTACTATTAACTTTATTTTCTTCATCATAAACTACCTCCTTTTAATATGAAAATAGTTTATGCAAAAATAATAAATTTAATCTACTTTTTTATTTTATTTGACTTACATTCTTCGCAAATACCCTCAATTTTAAGCTCATGCTCTATGGATGAAAATCCCGTTTTATTCCTAATCAACTCTTCAACTTGCTGCATAGGGCACTCAATTTCGATCTCTTTATGACACAATTTGCATTGAAGTAAATGTTTATGTTCATCTTTTTTTAAAATATAGCTATATTTACTGTTTCCTAAGTCGAATTTTTCTATAATTCCCTTGCATTCGAATAAATCCAAAGTTCTATAAACTGTGGAAAAGTCTATTTTTATTTTTTTCTCTTTGCAAATTCGGAAAATATTTTCGGCATCTACAGATGAACTACTGTTTTCTAAAATATTAAAGATTTCAATCCTTGCTTTAGTAATTTTAATTCCAAAACCACGTAAAAATTTATCAGCACCCATGAATTCACCTCCCAATATAGTGATTAGTAATTGGATACTTACAAATCAATTCTCTAACTAAGCATCATTTTAATTCCAAATAATAAAAGTATTAAACCGCCTATATAATCTGCGTATTTGCTAACAACTTCTATTTTTCTAAGATGTCTTGACATGATAAAAGCAATAGAAGTTGCAATTAAAGTCACAAATCCAATAAATAATGTATTTATCAAAATTGATGTGATGCTACTAATATCATTAAATGCTGTAAACCCTATTACCATTGCATCTATACTTACAGAAATACCTATAATAATAATCATTATAGGTTTTAAGATATAGCACTTTTCCTTTTTCTCTCTTCCTTCCTTTAACATAAGAACTCCAACAACAGATATTACAGCGCCGCCAATAATCTGAGGTACTGAGGTAACATATGTTGTAAAAAGAAACCCTCCATAGGCTCCTAATAATGAAAATAAAAATTGAAAGAATCCGGATGAGGCTACTACCATCATTTTTATATTAGTGGTTATTCCCTTATTTAGTCCAATGCTCAAAGCTACCCCAAATGCATCCAGGGATAAAGCTAATGAAATTACAAATAGTGAGTAAAAACCCATTGTTATTCTCCTTAATAAATACTATTTAAATTTAATTATAATAATTACTCTATATAAGTTGATTCTTTCTTTTTTTCGTTTTATAATGAATATAAAGCATTACATTATATATTTGCTCAGAATTATGAGGTGATTACTTATGGATAAAAATATTACACCAAGCGAAAGACATAAAAAAAATATTAACAATATTATTGTTATTTCTTCTTTCATTATAATATCTTTAGTATCTATTATAACATACTTGCTTAATAAAATTTAAGTGTCAAAACCGCTATTCTAAGCGGTTTTTTTCTTTGTAATTAGCAACAATAGTGAGAGTCTTCTCTTTTACTGAAGCTTTTTACTTCAAATTCAGAGACAATATCTTGATTTGAAAGCTCCTTAACATATTTTATAAATATTTCTTCGAAATTATGCATACCATGCTTTCGAAAAGCCCTTCATTAGTATTAATAGTTGCCTCTATCCACCGAATAATGTGTATTCCATTTTTAGAACTAGCTAATTTCTTATTGGATCTATAAGTTCAAAAGTGTAATAATTCATTTTTAATAACTATAAAAAAAGCGAGGTTTCCCTCACTAAAATTATGCTATATTTTTTAGCCTTACTAACTTGCTTCAATCGCTAGAACTAACAATTGAACCATCTTTGTGTATATAATTTATTTTTCCATTCAATACTACCTTTGCTATACCATCTATGAAACTAGAAACCTCATCAAATACAGGTTCGATAACAAAATTACCTTCACAATCTATATATCCCCATTTCCCATTTATCTGAACTGAAAAAAGGCCTTCATTACAGCTGTCAACATTTTCGAATTTTATTGGGATTATTACGACTCCATTATTATCTATAAATCCATATTTTTCTCCAATAGCGACCGAAGCTACTCCATTATAAAAATTTTCTGCCCAATCATAGTGTGCAGGAATAACAAATCTACCATCCCTGGTTATAAATCCGTATTTTTCTTCTTTCTCCACAGCTGCCAAACCCTCGTGAAAGTTAGAGGCTGTATAAAATTGAGGTTTAACAACAACATTGCCCTGTTTATCAATATATCCAAAATTGTTTTTAATTTTTACCGCTGCAAGCCCTTCTGAAAAACTATAGGCATAATCATATTTAGGCTCTATAATAAAGTGTCCATTTATATCAATATATCCAAGCTTACCACCAGATTGAACAAGAGCTAATCCCTCGCTAAAATCACATGCACTTAAAAACTGAGGAGTGATTATTTCTTTACCCGCTTTATCAATATACCCCCACTTATAGTCTCTCTGTATCGCTGCATATCCTTCTGAAAAACTCAATGCGTCGTCAAAAACTGTGTCTATCACAAGCTCTCCTTCAAGATTAACATATCCCATTTTCCCATCTTTTTCCACAACGATTAGTCCCTCACTTTTTTCGAAGACATCATCATATGTAAACTCAGAAATCAATTCGCCGCTTCTTTTAATAAATGCGAACTTTTCACCTATGCTTACCACTGCAATATCATTGTAAAAATCCTCTGCATAATCAAATTTAGGTGAAATGATAATTTTCCCCTGGTTATTCATATACCCAAATTTTTTATCTACCTCTATAGCATATAATGAATCTATCATAATTTTATTCTACCTCTCTTAAAATTATTAAATAACTCAGTAAAATTTTAAACTATCTAATATATACAGTTTATTATACCCTTATCTACAGGCATAATACGAGTAACCTTAACTATCTCCCTTAATATTCCCAAAGTCTTTTGGCATAGTTCCCTAACTCTAGTGTAGTTTGGGTATATATTGTTAGTTCGTAAGTTTGAATTTAACTGTTACGGGATTATGATCAGAAAATTTAAAGTTAGTATCTATACATTTTACTTCCTCAACTTTAATATTATCCGAAACCAGGAATCCATCAATTACAGCAAGAAAATTATCATCTTTAACATATTGTTTTGCTACGGTTCTAACAGATGGAGTTTTCGAATCATATACCCAACTGTAGCCTTCAGGTCTGAAATCTGAAGGAAGTTTTTGAAGCCACTCAGGCCATGATTCTTTATGCTTAAATTTTTCTGGGTCAGTACCTGGTATAACATGATTATAATCCCCGCCAATTATTACATAGTTACCATTATCTCTTTCTACTTTCATATATTTGCTCAAATAATCAAGCTGTTGCTTTCTTATTACCCCCCCCTTATCAAAAGCTGACAGATGAGAATTTACCAATATAAGTTTCTTACCATTCTCCACTGGTATTATAGTTTCATCAAAGCACCTATCTAAATCCGCAAGATAATTTGGCCACTTTTCCGTTCCAGGATACTGATATCTTGTAGAATCATCAAGATCATACTTTGACATTACCATAAGTCCCGAATTTACATACCCCATTGGTTTTTTAAGTGGTACCGGAACCCAGCTTGACTTATAATTTGTAGCAAAAGTTATCCCATAAAAACTAAATGAATTTTTTATATCTTCATACTCATTAACATTAAAACTCCTTAGAGATTTTTTATCCACCTCTTGCAAAAGCAAAAAATCCGGATTGTATTTACTTATTGTAGATTTAACCCCTGCTAGGTTTTCTAAAGTTTTTTCTTTACTTTTTGAACGTGATTCCGTACCTCCATCCATGAAAAAATCTTCCGAATCATCCAATCCACAGTATCCTATGTTGTATGTCATTAGGCTGTATTCTGCATCTGACTTTATGTTACTCACTTGATTATTATTTATATCTAAAGTTAATTTTTCTTTTGGCCTGTAATCTGTAGCGGTCATAAAAAGTAGATAAACTACAATAACTATCACTGCAGCAAGGATAAAAATAAATAATATTTTCCCTATCCTTTTCATAATAAAATCCTCCACTAATTTACAATATACATATATTATAAAGGAAGCATCACTTTAATTAAACTATATTTTTTGATATAATTTACATTATATTATTTTAATGGAAGGTGCAAAATGAAAGAAGAAAAATATTATATAATTAAAAAATTGTTGGATAGCTATAAATATGTTATGCCTGACAATTCTGCTGAAACTCACAAGTTTATTGATATGGAAGGAGATAACTTAAATTTAGGTGATTATATCTGTGGAAAAGCTTGGCTTTCATCTTATATTTATACAGATTCTCCTGACAGCTATACTCCTTTTAGACCTATTTTTAAAAACAGCAATGAAAATCAAGGCATTTCAGGCATAAGCTGGCTCTTAAACTTCATGCCTGTTTCCAAAATTAATTTGATGCTTCAAAATGAAAAATTGGCTTTTTTATATCCTTATAAATCTACAGGATTTAATATCAAGCTAAATTTTAATGGTGTTGATATCACAACTTACAATGAATACATGAGTTTAATGTATTCAAAAGAAAATTATCCCATAGATAACTTCCATTTGGAGGACGACAATTTCAAACCAGTTCCAGTGCTCATTTCAAAGGACATAGAAACAGAAAGTATTGTAGATTTTTGCGGAAGCCTTTCATATTTCGATGTTAATTCAGATGAAATAACACTTCTGCTTAACAATACAGCTAAATCAAATTATAAAAAATTTATTAAAAAAAACAGTAATCCGCTTTGTATATCAATATGCGGAGAAAAAACTCATATCAAAAATGAAAAGTTCAAGGATTTTAAAAACAGCAAATATAATGTAAAATATGGTGCAGTGACTAAGGAATATAAGATAGAATCCGAAGTAAATCTCCCCAGCTTTATACCTGATATCCCTCATGCGATTTGCGGAAAAATAAATTCAATTGATCCAAGCTTCAAATCACCGGCCTTTAGTAGTACTCCAAACTATGGAATAAACAAGACCAAAGCCATATCCAGCAGCTGCGGGCCTGTACTTTTTAACTATCTTCAAGGGAATATAATATCTCTAAGTGTTTTTTATAATTTGAATGATAAAGCACAGCAATTGAAAATGGAAGAAAATTTATCTAACTTTTTTATTTTACTGAAAGAACAATTAGAGGAATATATAAAAACAAACTTTAAATGCAGCATATCGTTTGTGAAAATGTAAAATAATAAAAACACTTGTGAAAATTGTAATCACAAGTGTTTTATATTTGGGATATTTTTATACAGTCATAGCTGAAAGTGTAACTAGCTTATTTACATTTTCCATTCCTTTTATCATTCTTCTGTCAATTACAGTAAAGTCTTGAGCTAATTCCTCAGGCAGCATTTCCACAAAGAGTATATTTGCACCCGCTTCTAGTGCATCTATGTTTCCCTTTAAATCAGAAAGTCCATTTTTTAAATCCTCTCCCGGCTGCTGTGCTGTAATATTAACCTTTGGCATAATCAACCTTAAAATAGAAATTTCCTTAAGGGTTGTTCTTACACTGCCTCTTTCTCCCTCCAATGCAAGAGGAGTATTAGGTACAGGCATATATGGTATTATTGGTGCCCAGCTGATTTCAAGTTCATCCATAAGAACGATATCTTGTGCTACATCTTCAAGACTTTGATTAGGAAGTCCCACGATATTTCCTGAAGCAAGCTCCATTTTGAGCTCTTTTATATTATATATTGCGCTCATTCTTTTTTCATAAGTTGAGGATGGCTTTATTCTCGAAAACAATTCTTTATTTGAGGTTTCAAATTTTAAAACATACTCATCTAAACCTGATTCTTTAAGTTCTTTGTATTTATCAAAGGATAACTCCCCTGCAGCTAAGGATACATTTAAGCCTATTTTCTTGCCGAAACTAACTGCATTTACTATATCCTTAAAATCATATTTAGGGTCTTCGCCGGATATAAGAAATACTTTTTTAATCCCTGTTTTTTTTACTGATTCCTCAACCTTTTTAATGTCCTCAATTCCCATCCTATACCTTTTAACCAGAGAATTCCCTGCTCTCATGCCACAATATGTGCACTGATTTTTGCAGATATTATCATATCCTAAAAGAGCTGTGACAGAAACCTTATTGCCATTATTTTTTATAAACATCTCTTTTGCCTTAACTTTAAATGTATTGTTAAATTCATCAAAAGGCAATTTAAGTATTTCAAATATTTCATTTTTAGACATAATATTCATAATATTACCACCCTTAATTAGAAAAAATAATTTTTCTTTTAATCAAAGCCTTTATGATAATAACTGCCACAACTGAGCCTATTAGAGAGTTTAGAAGCTGAGGAGTGCTAAATAACACACCAATTTTTTTTGCTATGGCAGGTGCAAGTGCAAGGTGGAATACATAAATTAATTTTGTAGACGCAAATGTGAAAAATGCGAATCTTACTAGAGATGCTAATAGTGCTCCAATGTATACTCCATACTTCCATCTATTCATAACCAAAGCAAATGCAGCAACAAATACAATGTCAGCCACGATTATGAAAGGAGAAAAAGGAACCAATGGCGCTGCCAAAGAAGCAGTTAGTATTGCAAAAATAGGTATGAGGAAGCTTAATATTAATCCATAAGTAAGTCCACAAACATATGTACATAAAAGAAGTATTGTATTTATCAGCGGTCCTATTAATATAGGATTAATCTGAGTAAAATTTCTCTGAATCAATTGCAAAATAATTGCAAATGCCAATAAGATAGATGCTTGAGCCATTTTTTTTACGTTTATATTTGTTTTCATAACAAAACCCCCTAGAGATATTTTTTATTTCAAGTAATTTACTTAAATTCAAAATATCTTAAGGAGGCTTAAATAGCGTAAACATATAATAACCTCCTCAACCTCAGATTTGAAACCACAACATAACTCCTTTAGCTTAGTCGCAACCTTGCTATCAGAACAAAATGCTCAGATTCTTCGGTTTTAGAATTTTTTATTGGTACCTGGTACCAACACTATCTTATTATAGCACATTTTAATGGTACCTGGCACCAATACATTCTTTTTATGCCATATTTCAGATTTTCTTGGTAACACGATATTCATTTGGTGTGCAATTTTCAAACTTCTTAAATATGCTTCCAAAATAGCTTAATTGACCGTATCCAACTTTCTTACTTATTACTGATATTTTCATATCAGTTTCTAGCAAATACTTTTTTGCTTTTTCTATTCTAAGATTATTTATATAATCCTTTAACGACATACCGTTTTTTTCATTAAAAATAGTACTTAAATAATTTGGACTTATAAAAAACATGCCGGACAGAAAATTCAATGTAAGATCCTGATTAAAATTATTTTCTATATAAATGTTTACCTTTTGGATAAGATCGTACTTTCCGTTTAACAATATGCTTTTTAATATGCATATGCCTTCTTCAGAAAACTCAAGCAGAATTTTTTGCAAGTTATTATAGTCACTACAGTTTTTTAGTCTTTCCCTGTACTTGAACCTAATACTCAAAAATGTATCATCATCTTCTGTTTCAGAATATATCTTTCTGGAAAGGGCAATTAAAAGTTCGCTGAATATATCCTTAACTTCATGAATTGACTTTGATTTTTTAGAATAAATGCCTACTATTTCAGATACAGCATCTCTGCATGCATCCATATCCATTTTCTTGATATACCCTGATAACTTTTGCTCTAAGTCTATTGGGTATTCCATATCTTCATTTGATAGAAAATTTCCCAAATTAATGTTATTATTTTTAAGACTAGTGGTTAACTTTGATTTTAACAGTTTAAAATTCGCCTGCTTCAATGCATCTTCCAGGTCCAGCTTTTCTTTTGTATTTTTAAGTATTTCAGAGTTTTTTTCACTTATCTCCCTTTCCACAATATTATTTTCTATAATATTAGAAATAAGTTTGGACACAACCCCTAAGGATTCCTGCAGCGCATAAAGCCTGCTTTTAGGCAAAAGTGGGATATCATTATATTCTTCCAAAAGCTGTTTTTTTTCAATGTTTTTATCTATATACTTATCTATAATTTCTGAAAACAACATTTTTTCATAATCCTGAGTCTTATTTATTATAAAATGACCGCACTTTAGATATCCCACAATTTCATCTGCCACAAGAATAGGAAGATTTATTGTCATTATATTACAGCAGCAAACAAAAACTTTATCTAATTTATTTATTGCACTTTCATATATTTTACTATCTTCACCTTCACAGCAAACGCCTTTTTCTTTGCAGAAGCTGCAGAATTTATTCAAATTTATCACTTTGGTAATATTGTTAAAGCTACTATCCATTATTACTACAGATAGCATTAACATATCAGATATTTCCTTCTGAATTCCTTCAAGCACCTCAATTTCCACTAAATCCAATATATTTCTGTTATTTATTATAGACAAATTCTGATGTACTTCCATGAGTTTTGACGGAGTATAGGTTATGAGAAAAACTAAATCCTCAGAACCTGAATTTATTACTTCATGCTCAGAATATGGCGGACAGTGAATAAGCATGCCTTCACTTATTTTTTCTTCTTTGCCATTCAGCATATGAACCCCCTGCCCGCTTATTACATACAAAAGTTGTTCCTCTCCAAAGTGAATATGCTGTCTCTGCTTTTTGCCCGGGAAAAACTTTACAAGTCCCGCACTTAACCTTTGAGTTGAAAAATTAGCTGGCTCATGCAGCCAAACCACTTCACCCCAGTCAAATTCTTGAACATCACATTTTCCCTTTTTCAGACATATTTTTTTAAACATTTAATAATCAGCTCCTATAAATGAAACATTTATAGGTCTATTTTAACACAGCTCCTGTGTTTGCAGAAGTGACTAATCTTGCATATCTTCCTAAATATCCTTTTGTAATCTTTGCCTCAGGTTTTACATACCTTTCTTTTCTTTTTTCTATTTCATCAATGCTTACCTTAAGCTCTAATTTTTTATTTGTAATATCCACAGAAATTAAATCTCCCTCTTCCACAAGGCCTATAAGTCCACCATCCATAGCTTCCGGTGAAATATGTCCTATAGCCGATCCTCTTGTGGCACCTGAAAATCTTCCATCTGTAAGCAGGGCTACATCCTTATCTAATCCCATTCCTGCTATTGCAGCGGTTGGTGAAAGCATTTCTCTCATGCCTGGACCACCTTTAGGCCCTTCATATCTTATAACCACAACATCGCCTTTTACAATTTTGCCTTCAAAAATTGCTTCTACAGCTTCCTCTTCAGAGTCAAACACTCTGGCCGGCCCTTCATGCTGAAGCATCTCTTTAGCTACAGCAGACTCCTTAACTACTGCTCCATCCACTGCTAAATTTCCTCTGAGTATGGCTAGCCCGCCTTTTACACTGTAGGGATCATCAATGGGTCTTACTACGCTATTATCCAGAACAGCTTTATTGCCTATATTTTCACCTACTGTTTTTCCTGTTACAGTAATAACATCTTTAAGTATCAATCCTTTTTTAGATAATTCATTCATAACCCCGGGAATTCCACCTGCTAAATGAAGGTCTTCCATGTGATGTTTCCCACTTGGACTCAATTTTATAAGGCATGGAGTCTTAGCGCTTATTTCATCAAAAAGGTCAAGATTAAGTTCCAATCCTGCCTCATGAGCTATAGCCGGAAGATGAAGCACTGTATTTGTGGAACCTGCCATAGCCATATCCACTGCAATTGCATTCTTAAATGCATCAATTGTTAAAATATCCAATGGCTTTATGTCCCTGTTAAGCATTTCCATTACTTTCATGCCAGCATACTTTCCAAGTTGTTTTCTTTCACCTGAATGAGCTGCTGCAGTTCCATTAAAAGGCAGCCCCATTCCTAAAACCTCGGTTAAGCAATTCATACTGTTAGCTGTGAATAGGCCTGAGCATGAGCCGCAACCAGGACAGGAAACCCTTGCAACTGCTTCCAATTCTTCTGCTGTAGCTTTTCCATCTTTGTATGCACCAACCTTTTCAATACATGTACTGAAGTCTGCATCTTCTCCTTTATATTTTCCTGCTCTCATAGGTCCGCCGCTAACAACCACCGCAGGAATGTTAAGTCTGGCTGCTGCCATAAGCATGCCAGGTACTATTTTGTCGCAGTTGGGAATCAAAACCAATCCATCAAATCCATGAGCAATAGCCATAGCTTCAATGGAATCTGCTATAAGTTCTCTGCTTGCAAGAGCATACTTCATTCCCACATGTCCCATGGCTATGCCGTCACATATGCCTATTGAAGGAAATTCCACAGGGGTTCCCCCGGACATTGCAACTCCTAATTTTGCAGCCTGGGCAATCTCATCCAAATGGAGATGACCCGCTATAATCTCATTTTGTGCATTTACTATTCCTATAAGAGGCCTATCTATCTCCTCTTTTGTGTATCCCATACCATACATAAGCGCCCTTGTAGGAGCACCTTTTGCACCGGCTTTAACAATATCGCTTTTCATAAATATTTACCCCCATGCTTTAAAATTTCTATTATTTTTTATTGTATATTAGATTTGTATTAATAACTTACAGTAAAGATATTCTGTTATTATACTATATTATTATTAAAATATTACACTATAATATTAATTTATTCGGTACCAGGTACCCAGCGTTAAATAACTGCATACATTTTTTATGACTTATATCAAAGTCTGTGGTCTTAACTCCAAGTGTAGGTATTGTTAAAGTCTTCGTCATATTTTTATTTACTAAATATTCCTCGTCATAGGTTTCTATTATGCACTCAGATAGGTCAATCAAATAAGAAAACAGATTAGAATTTTTATTATCCGAACATTTTTTGCTATAATCATCAAATTTTAAACCAAAGGTTGTATGACTTACTCCTCCGGATACGTCAAATACCCATATAGGATAATTGCTTATTACCCCTCCATCTACTATAAAACTACTGCAATCACCATGTTTTAAAATAACCGGTGCAAAATAAAAAGGAATACTTATACTCATTCTTACTGCCTTTGAAATCTCTAACTCCATAGGATCCATTCCATAATATTTAATATCATCCGGCAAAATCAAAAGTCTTTTCATTGTTACATCTGAAGCAATAATCTTTAATTTTGATTTACCATTATAGCTTACATCTTTAAATCTAACAACATTTTTCTTCTTTAATTTTTCATGCACAAATGATTCAATAGCTTTTCCAGAATACATCCCTTTGTTAATAAGCAAATTAAATATTTTGCCACTTTTAGAAAAAAGTTTATGCTTGTTTCCATCAAGTAAGGATGAATAATTTAATTTCATTATTATGTCTTTTAATTCACTGCCACTATAACCCGCAGCTAACATTGCTGCCACCATTGCACCAGCAGAACTTCCTGCGAACCTTTCAAATTTATACCCCATTTCCTCCAAACGACATACTGCCCCTACAAATCCTATAGCCTTTACCCCTCCTCCTTGAAAAACAATGTCTGCCTTCAATTTTACCTACCACCTAAAAATCATTTCTTTTTATAATACTCAATAAATAAAAAAATAGTACCCATTTCTGAGTACTAGATACCACTCTATACAGTTATTGAATAGTCCTTGATTTTTCTGTAAAGTGTACATCTCCCAACTCCTAATGCCTTTGAAGCCATGGTTATGTTGTTTTCAAATTTTTTAAGCACCCTTATTATATGCTGCTTTTCAACAAAATCCATTCTGTAGCAGTCATCGTTGATGATTACGAAATCCTCTTTACCCGAACTGTTATTGTTAATAATATTGCTAGGAATTGTTTCTGTATTTATCATAAGTTCAAGAACATTTTCAAGCTCTCTCACATTTCCCGGCCAATCATAATTTGTAAGATATTTTATATACTCTTCAGGTATCTCAACCTCAGGTTTCCCAAGTCGCGTAGAAATAGTCTTCATTAAGAATTTAATAAGCGGAACTATATCTTCTCTTCTCTCCCTGAGAGGGGTAAGATATAGAGGCACTACATTAAGCCTGTAGAATAAATCCTTTCTGAAATTTCCTTTTTCCACTTCCGCTTTCAAATCCCTGTTTGTTGCGGCTATTATTCTGGAATTAACATTTATGGTTCTTGTGCCACCTATTCTGGAAATGGTACCTTCTTCAATTACTCTAAGCAATTTTGTCTGCATATCAATAGGCATTTCTCCAATTTCATCTAGGAAAATTGTTCCCTCATCTGCCATTTCAAATTTGCCTGCGTATCCTCCTTTTTTAGCACCAGTAAATGCGCCTTCCTCATATCCAAACAATTCCGACTCGATTAATTCTCGAGGGATAGCTCCGCAGTTAACTGCGATAAAAGGTTCATCCATTCTGCTGCTGTAATTATGAATAGACTGAGCAAAAAGTTCCTTTCCTGTCCCACTCTCTCCCATTATCAAAACAGTGGATTTGCTGTCGGCAATTTTCTTAGCATAATCTATAATTTTCAAAAAGCTTTCACTGGCACTTATTATCTTATTAAAAGTATAATAAGCCTGCCCATACATTATTTTCCCTGCCAGCTTTCTTACTTTTTTGAGCTCTTCCAACACAAAAACTATTTCAATTATATCTTCGTTTGAGTTATACATTGGGTAAGCACTGAGACTATACTGAATTTTACTCTTGTTTGTATTAATATAAACCTCTTCAGATTGTGTATTTTTACCGCTGTATAATGAACCTTTTATTGTATGCCAGGAATCAACAAGTGATATCATACCTAAGTTTCTCATCTCATACTCGCTGAATCCATATATTTCAAGTGCTTTTTTATTTATGGATTTTATGTTTCCATCTATGTCGCAGGAAATTATTCCTATAGGAATTGAATTCAATACAGTTTCCATATGCTTTTTTGTAAGTGTTAATGTCCGATTGCATTTTTTAGCATTCATCATCTGCTCTATTGCATTTGAAGCTGCTGCCACCATTCCCAAAGTATGAAGATGAGCACCCTCTTTATATCCGGTAAGATTTATAGCACCTATTATTTTACCTTTGCCGTCTTTGATACTTGCTGCGGAACATGTCCACTTATGATAAGCTTTAATAAAATGCTCTTCCCCCACTATCTGAATAGGTTCAACCTGATTAATTGCTATGCTCATGGCATTTGTTCCAATGTTTTCTTCATCCATGTAGGCTCCAGGTACCATTTTCATTGCAAAGGCTACAGAAAGAATGTCATCATCACCTATGGCATTTAATATACATCCTTCTTCATCTACAAGGAGAGCAAAAAAATTGGATCCTCTTACGAAATTGCAAAGCTGTTCCATAAATGGTGCAGCATTTAATATAAGATCTCTATTTTTAACATACTTTTTTTGCAGCTCATCTCTTCCTATTATCTTCTTGCTGATTACCAGTTCGCTATCTACTCCAAGCTCAACACATCTTCTATGAGCTGTTTTAAAATCATATTTCTTACTTTCCGTATACAAATGATCTCACTTCCTCATATTATTAATACTAATAAATACAGCAAAAATCATGCCATTCATTTTAAATCCTAATCGTCCTTATATTTGTGTTTAAAAGAAATACAGTGTGTCAATATGGAGCATTTGTTTGTGTTTGATATTGATACACTGTTCAATTGTATTACAGTAATTATGCTATTAATATGTTTTTTGATACACTATAATTGTTATTATACTTTTTTATTATATTTATGCATCCATACTTTTGATTCATGTTATAACTTTTCTGTAGATTCACCCTTAATATTTTTGATAATATAACTTTGTTAACGCCTGAATGTGCCACTATTAAAATATCTCCATTTGTATTTTCAACAATACTCTGGAATGCATTGTATGCTCTACTTTCTACTTCGCTGAAACTCTCACCTCCGGGAATCCTGTAATTATAAATATCCATATTTCTTTTAATAAATTCCAATGGATAACTTTCTTTTACTTCTTTATAACTCTTGCCTTCCCATTCTCCTAAGGAAATCTCTCCGAGTTCCTTAACAACCGCATAGGGCTTATCACAGCCATTTGAAATAATCTCTGCAGTATCAATTGATCTCCTCAAACCACTGCAATATATGCCTTCAAGAGGAATCTCTGAAAAAAAATTAGAAAGACGCTTCGCCTGAAAAATCCCCCTGGAACTTAGTTTTAACTCCGTAGAGCCTATAAATATCTTCTCTTTTGGCTTAATAACAGCAGCATGCCTGATTAAATATATCTTCCTAACCACTTTTTTCCCTCCACTCAAATATTATATAAATATAGCAAAATACATGCCACATTCTCGAAGCATGCATTCTTATTGTGTTCTAATTCGAAGTATAAAAATGCAACATAATATTATGCTATATTTTTATACATTGTTCAATTTTGTTACACTTGTATATTGATGTTTCTATTTGATACATTGTAACTGTCACCATGAATATTTATTATGTTTATACATGCATATTTTTGTTCCATGCCGAAACATTTCTGTAAATCAACTCTTAGTATTTTTGAAAGTATTACTTTGTTTACACCAGAGTGTGAAACTATTAATATATCGCCATTTGTATTATTGATAATACTTTCAAATGCACTATATGCTCGATTCTGTACTTCATGGAAACTCTCTCCACCTGGAGTTTTATAATTATAAATATCCAATCCCCTTTTAGCGAACTCCAAGGGATATTTTTCCTTTATTTCACTAAAACTCTTTCCTTCCCATTCGCCCAGGGATATTTCATCAAACTCCTTAACGATTCCATAGGATTTATAGCATTTATCAGCAATGATCTCTGCTGTATCCATCGCCCTCTTCAAGCTGCTGCAATACACACTCTTTAGAGGAATCTCTGAAAAAAAATCAGAAAGACGCTTTGCCTGAGAAATCCCTACAGAGCTCAGCATAAGCTCTGTAGAACCAAAAAAACTCTTTTCATTTGGCTTTATAACAGCAGCATGCCTAATCAAATATATCTTCCTAATCACCTTTTTCCTCCATTAAAACAATATCATAAATGGGCTTTCCTGTAATTTTTTCGACCTTATTCATTATTTTTAAGGCATTATGAAATCTAATATTTACTTTTTTTATTATTTCAATGTCTGGATTCTTAAATGCCTCTTCAAACCTGCAGCAAATGCCAACTACTTTATTATTTTTTACCATTTTATCTGCAAGATATAAAATCTCTTTTTCTGATACTATGTCATCAGATATATCAACAATATCCATATGCTCAAGCACAATATCTGAAATTTTGTTGTATCCTAATTTTTTTAAAAAATCATGTGATATTTTTGCATGATTTTTATTATCTCTTTTTATGTCGTGTAAAACTGCTGCTGCATAAAGCAACTCTAGATCCAGATCTTCACCACAGTCTGTAAGAGCTTGTCCAATCCTAAAGGCAGCATCCGCCACCGCATTCATATGCATTATTGTATCTTCTGGGACTCTGCATCTCTTTATTATTTCATTACGCTCTCTGTCATTAGGTATATAAGCTTTTTTATAATATTCAAGCAATTTAAAATACTGATCCTTTGTATCCATTTCATATAAAGTTCCCTCATCTAAAGTATTAAAATTATATGTTGACCACTCTTTAGAATTAATAATATTTTGTAGACCGCCTGCCGGTTCATCATTCAATATGCTTTTAATACACTTTCTTGACAAAACCGGCGGATGACCTTTTATATTATTAAAGAAGGGGCTTATTATGTCATAATTGTTTTCTATAAAAAATGTGGCAAGTTCTCTTATGGTATTGGCTTTAATAAGGGGTATATCCACTGGCATTATCATAAATCCTTTAGAATTAGGATCAATTTCCATAACTCCTTTTTGGACAGAAGAATACATCCCTCTTACATAATATTCATTTACCACACATTTAATTTTCTTATCATTAATACATCTTAAAATCTCTTCGTTTTTAAATCCCAAAACCACTACGATATCTCTTATCCCTGCCTTAATGCTTTCGTTTATTAAATGAAGAATTGCATGTTTTCCGCCAATGTCCAGCAGTGCCTTAAGTTCACCCATTCTAGAAGAAAAACCAGCTGCAAGTATTATAGTTGAAACATTAATATTTCTACTCATAAATATCTTTTCTCACCTTCACTAATTCTGCTGCGATACTTACGGTAATTTCCTCCGGAGTATCCGCCTTTATATCAATACCTATAGGTGAGTGAACTTTTTTTAACTCTTCCTCCTTGAACCCTCTTTTTATCAATTCCTTGTATGTAGCATCTCTCTTTTTTTTACTTCCAATCATACCAATGTATTTGGCATTTGATCTAAGAACCTCACCAAGTACCTCCATATCATCTACATGTCCTCTGGTAACTATAATGATATAGCTGTTTTCTCTGATATTTATATACCTTTCAACATTTCTAAATGATTCAAGAACTATTATATTGTCAACCTCAGGAAATCTTTCCCTATTTGCAAATTCCTCTCTGTCATCTAAAATCACTGTATTAAAATTAAGCATTTTAGTGATTTGAGATAATTTTTGTCCTATATGGCCTGCTCCAAAAATAAATACACTTTCTACATTAAACATTGGACAAATCACAATAAGTTCATCATCCTCTTCAATTGTTAAAAATTTAAGTTTGGAAAATCTTGAAGCAGAGAACTTTTCCCTAAAAATACAATCTAGTTTATAATAATCTTCTTCAAATAAAATATCTCGCCTAATTGTAGAGTATTTAATAAATTTTGTTACAATAATAAAATTCCGGCTAAGATCTAGGTATTCCCTTACCATATTAAAATGCATTAATACATTTTCATCTGATGCATCAATATATTCAATTAGCACTTCTAAATCAAAACCACATATCATGTCTGAATTTAATTGATTACCATTTTTATGATTAAAATCTTTAATCACAAAAGCCCTGCTTTCAAAAACTTCTCTGGAAAGTTTTATTGTCATAGCTTCAAAAAGTCCTCCACCTATGGTTCCAATAATTGAAAAATCATCTTTTATAATCATTTTTACACCAGAATCCCTTGGTGAGGTACCATTTTTATTTAAAATGGTTACTAAAACTATGTTCGCACCACAATTAATTATTTTACATATCTCGTGGTAAATGCTTAACATAGCCTATCCTCCTCAAAAATTTCAATCTTTCTCTTCACCATACCTGTGGAACATTCCATATAATCTACAAAATCAATAGGCAATATTTTTAACAACCCCTGATTTAATGACTTTTTCACATTATAATTTTCCATTATATTAAACATGACCTGGTTTACGTCGCTAAATTCAGGCGTTATCTTAAGTAATATTTTAAGACAGAAAACACCATCTTCTTTAAATACATTTACACTATAGTTTACAATTCCTCTAACTTTAAAAATTTCCTCATCCAAATCCGGGAGTCCAATAGAAATTCCAGGAGATATTACAATAAAATCAGCTATTCTCCCTCTAATCTTGTCTAATCTTCTTAAATCAGATCCACACCCGCATTTTCTGTTTATAAATCTAGAAACATCACCAGTTCTATACCTTATCAATGGCATGCCTTTTCTGTTTAAAGTTGTAAATACAACCTCTCCCCACTGCCCATCAGGAAGCGGCCACCCAGATTTAGGGTCTATCACTTCAAAGTACAAATCTGTATCTCTCGTATGATACCCATCAAAAGCAGAACATTCCACTCCTCCTCCAAAACCCATTTCAGTCATACCATAATGAGAATATACAGTACAGTTGAAATTATTCTCAATATTTAATACAACAGAATCTGGTATATAATCTGCACTAAGCAACACCTTATCAATACTTTGAATTCCCACTTTGTTTGTTTCATAGGAGAGGTCTAATACTTGTACAGGAATTCCTACAACACAATTTATATTATATTTTTTTATATCCTCTAAACATTTATCTAAATCGATAAGTACACCATGAAGTTCACTGAAAACACCCATTCTTCTTAATGACTCCCTCAATAGATATCCTACACTTCCATACTTTTCTCCAGGAAGCATTATAAGCACTCTGTCTCCTTTACCCACCAATGTCATCATGCCATGCATAAAAAAATCCACTGTTAGTTCTAGGTCTTCTTCAGTAAAATATATTCTTTTAGGTTTTCCTGTAGTTCCTGATGTTTCAATTGTAATAATTCTGCTTATTTCATTTTGAGGTACGCAAACAAACCCTGCAGGATTGCTCTTTATATCCTTAGCTGAAGTGGTAGGAATTTTTAATAAATCATCTAAACTGCCTATCCTCTTTGAATCAATCCCACTTAAATGATTTTTATAAAAAGGACTATTTTCTTTAACATAGTCAAGCGTATCTCTAATGCTTTTAATTCTATATTCATCCAGTGTATTATTTTTTATTTTGTTATGAATCCATGGATGCAAAGGAGTAATAACCATACTAACGCCTCCTGTATAGATAATTAGAGTTTATGTCTGTAATATTGTACATACAAAAGGGAATTAATGCCCCCTCTTCACTCATTACATGAATACAGCACTGCTTAACCCTTTCTAAATCAAGGTTCCATGCATCCTGAAAAGCCATAGCGGATACACTAAAAGATTTACTGTTTATTCTACTTATAATCTTATCAAAACTGAGAGATATTCTATCCTTATCCAGCTCATTAAGCTTTACCTCTCTAGATCCCCAGAACTTTTTTACAAATTGCCTTGATTTATTTGCTCCAACTTCAGCTTTTTGTGTTTCCCCACAGCAGCTGCTCTTTTTAGACATAGGCAAAAGTTTTCCGTCTTCATATATAAAATTCCCATGGAAAGAGCAAAGTGAGTGTTCACAGCAAGGCGGGCCAAAATTTTCAGTTTTAATCTTGCCATTAGTTTCCTTTTCAATAGACTGCATAATCTCCGGTAAAGTTATTCTCTTACTATTCATCAAAGCCTCAGGGAATCTTCCAAAGAAACTCACGGGCTGAAAATGTACACCTCTTACAACATCTATATTATCAAGTGCAAAATCTATTATTCTACCTATATCCCTTAAATTTGACTCACAAATTACAGGAACTAGAATTACACCTATGTTGTATTTCTTACAGTTTTCCAAAGCTTTTTTCTTTATATCAAAAAGCTCTCTTCCTCTTATTTCTCTATAAATTTCATCTTCCATACCGTCAAATTGAAGAAAAATCGAATTTAATCCCGCATTTTTAAGTTGAGAAACATAAGCTTCATCCTGTGCAATTCGTACACCATTTGTATTTAGTTGAATAAATTCAAATCCATATTCTCTTCCAAGTTTAATAATCTCTGGCAAATCATCTCTTACAGTAGGCTCTCCGCCGGAAAGTTGTACATTAAAAGGGCCTCCCTGTTTGAGCACACTTTCATAATAGAATCTTATTTTATCAATGTCAGGATCTACGCTACAGCCTCCAGAATCTGCAAAACAAATATTGCATTTTAAATTACATCTCTTGGTAACCTCTATAAGAACGGTACATGTATGTTGTTTATGCTCTCCACACAAACCACAATCGAAAGGACAGCCTTTATTAGTATTTACAATAAAATTTTTGGGAGTTGAGGGTATTTTATCAATTTTCCAATTTTCTATATCAGGACTGCCCCTCCAGATTATTGTGCTGAATTTACCGTGCGTATCGCACTGCTTTTCTAAATATATATTAATATCTTTTTTAACAACCTTAGCATTTATCTTTTGCATACAGTGTGGACAAATGCTTTCCGTTTCATATAATACTTTAGAGCTATTCTCCATTGTCTCTTTCTCCAAATTCATATTCATATTCTTCTAAAATTTCCTGCATTTTGTTATATGCTTTCAAAATTATATCTCCACATTTAACTGGATAAACCTCATCGCCTTCATCGGTAAATATATCTACCTCTACAAGATCACTGCAGAATGTGCTTTTATATTCCGAATTAAACCAAGCTGTAAATTCATCTGCCATGCTTTTAAGTTTAGAGTTTTTCTCATCCATTACCCTTCCTCTTCCTGAATAAAGTCCAAACGTCATAATTACTCCTGATAGTACTCCACAGGTTCCTTTGCATTGCATCCCCCCGCACATTCCATTGGCAGCTCTTATTAAATCAAAATTTTCTCTTCCCTCTTTTTCCATCACAAGAAGAAGAAGAATTTGAGTACAACAGTATCCTTGAGATGCAAATTTATAAATATCAAAAGCTTGCATATCCATTTACATATACCCCCATTAATCCTTTTTACAAACAATTAAAAAGTATCCTACTTTACATCTTGACAAAATTTCTTTGAATTCTTCCGTATTACCACTACAGCCTGATATTTTATTCCAGAAGATTCCCATGGAACCAAATTTAAATATCAATTTTACTGTAAGCTGCCGTAAACATTCTGTTTGATCCTCAGATACTAAAACGCTGAATCCTTTTGATTTTAACTTTAAAACTAAATTTTCTAGATTAAGCATTCCCCTGAGACAGCTTTTAAATTTAATATGGTTAAGCTCATTAAGATATTCAGGCCTTCTTGCATACACATCTGTAATCACAAAATATCCATCTTTTTTTAAAGTCCTCATGCACTCTTCTAAAACCATATCCAAATCATCCATAAGTGAAAGAGTACACTCTGCAAAAACTCCATCTAGAGATTTGTCCTCCAAAGGAAGGTTTTCCCCTACTCCCTTTAATACTTTTATATCAGGATATTTTTTATTTGATTCTGAAATGAGAATATCTGATGGATCTAAACCTATAGCATTCAAACCATAATTTTCCATAAGGTAATTTACAGTATCACCCATGCCTGATCCTATATCCAAAACTACATCATCTTTTTTTAAACTTGTAAATTTGACTGCCCTTTCAGTTAAACTGAATCCTCCAGGTCTTAATGTCTCCCCTAGGGATTCTCTAAGTATTTTACTTTCATATATATTTGAACATGTACAATTTTGCATTTGTCACCTCAACTTACTTATCTTCAAGTGATTTTTCCACATCAAGCATTTTTCCCATGGCAAGGTCTTCTGTGACAAGAACCATCTTACAGACAGGACATTTTAAAAGTTCCACTTCAAAATTACCCTCAAGATAAGTCAAATTAACCTTACTTACCTCAAGTTCTGAACCACATTCTGCACATTTCCACTTTGAATTTTTATCTATAAACTCTGATCCCATACTTACTCCTCCGCAATTTCCATTCTATGACTGTAAGCATTAAATATTGTATAACCTTCTTTTGTCTTGATATATTCAACCCAATAAGTTACATGCTGATGAACTTTGCAGCTTAAAAAGTGACCATTTTCAGGATTAATAAATTTTCTTCCTGTCTCTTCAGCATGCTTTAATACTGTCTTGATATCTTTTAAAAGGATTAATCTATCTTCTAACTTATATATAACTTCGTCACTCAGTTTCAGTTCAACATTGAAATCATCTTCACCAAATTCCATATTTTCACCCCAAAATAAATTTAACATTTTATTTTTCAGTAATTTTCTGTTTTGCTGTCTTTCGGATATGGTAGGTCCTTTTTTTAGTGCAATTTTATCCAAATCCTTTCCATATATATAGTCGAATATATGGAAAACTCTCTTTCCTTCTGATTTGAAAAGATCCCTGCACATAAAGCAATATGCAGCATAATCAAGATCTGATTCACCTATTCTCTCTTTTATTATATCCTTTGCCATGGATTTATCAGCATATAATGTAAGTCCCCCATAGCCACAGCATTTTGTTCTGTTTTTTGAGAATTCTAATTCTTCTATTTCAAATCCAAGTTTTTTTATTACATCTCTTGCGCTTTCCTGAAGCACATCATGATGTCTTGAAGTGCAGGCATCCTGTACAGCTATTTTTTTGCCCTTGAAATTATTTGCACTTGGCGGCAAAGGGTACTTTTCATATATCTCCCAAATAGATATTACTTCAAACTGGCTTAAATGTTTTTTAAATATGTCATAACAGGTAGAACAACCTAAAATTATTTTAGGATTATCCATACCCTCTAAATCTTTTTTTATTTTTTCTATATTTATATTGAACAGTTCTTGCCTTCCAGCCCAAGAAGCAGGTGCACCGCAGCACCCAAACATAATTCCCACTCCACCTGTGAGGTTTTGAGTAAGATACGTATAAGCTTCCTTTACATATTCAGGTTCTGACGCAGCCATCTGACATCCCGGAAAGAAAACAAAACTGCTTTTTTCAAATCCAGGTTCATTCCTAACCATTTTAAATTCTTCACTGTTGTTATACTCCATATCCTTCAAAGCAAAATCATGAGCAGAAGGAGGCATTTTACCTCGGGATACCATACTCTCTCTTGTTTCTCTCACTATATCCTTTAAATTCATGGATGATGGACAGAATTCCCCGCACAATCCGCACATAGTACAAGAGTTTATCATAATATTTGCAGTATGATTGCCTAGTACCAGTCTTTCATTGTGGTGTATCTGTCTAAGGTATTTTTTTATATTCATTTTATATTTTCTTAAATGGACACAAACTCTTGCACACTCATTGCATTCACAATTTATGCATCTTTCTGCTTCTTTTACTGCTTCATTTTTATCGTAGATATATTCATCAGTTTCATTTAAAACTACATTTTCAGGGGTTAGCTTCTCAGTATTCACCACAAGCTTTGTATCATAAGAACCTTCAGTCTCCCTCATGGCAGTTAGTGATATTCCTTTTGTAAATCTGTCTACTGTAATTGCGCCGCTCTTTCCAGAAGCTGCAGACTTAATTATAGAATTATTATCTCTATATGCTATATTCCCCTTATGAAATATATTTTCACTCATGGCGTTACAATTTTGACCATGTGCTACAAATACAGCTTTATAGGAATCCTTTAATTTATTAAGCATAGCATCGTCTACAAAAACACCTTTTGATACTTCAGTTATGCTTTTTTCGATATAATCCAATTCGTCCTTTAATACTTCTTCAGGCAAAATTTTATTGTCAATTGTAAGTAATCGTCCCCCAATTTTTTGTTCCTTTTCAAAGAGATGCACATCAAATCCCCTTTTCAAAAGTTCAAGTGCTGCAATTAATCCACTTATACCTGCACCTATAACCGCTACCTTACCTTCACTTTTCTTAAAGGAATCATCTTTTCTTCTAGTTGAAGCTAATTTTACCACAGTTTTTTCCAGCATGGAAACATTTATTCCACCGCCAAAATCCTTTCGAATACAGACATCTTCACAAGGATGATCACAAATTCTGCATAAAACATTCGGTATAGGTATCCTTTTTTCAAGCTGCTTATATGCTTTTTCAAAATTTTCCTTTTTTATTTCCCCTAGAAAAGTTTTTACATCCAAATGAAAAGGACATTTAGTTACACAGACCGGAGAATGCTCTGCAATACAAAGGGCTTCCATTTTCATTACTTTTTCATTAACCATTTTTTACAACCCCTCGAACATAATTTTTTTTAGACAACATCCCCATACTTAAAAAGTATGAGGACTGCTGCCTAATTCATATTTATAGGAAGGTCTAATTAGGGTACAATTTTAATTTCCTATTTCATCTTTGCTAGTATTTTTTCTGGAAGTGCAGGAAGCTTAGTAATTCTTGCTCCACAAGCATCATATATTGCATTAATTATAGCTGCATGAGGTGCTGATAAAGGCATTTCTCCTGCACCTGAAGCTCCATATGGTCCAAGCGGTCTTGGAGTTTCCTGGTATATTATTTCTATAGCATCTGGAACGTCTCTTATCTGAGGTATTCCGCAGCCTGTTAATGTTATATGTTTGTTAAGATCTTCAAAGTCTTCTGTTAATGCAAGACCAATACCTTGGGCCAAGCCACCAAGCATTTGTCCGTCAGTAACAAGCTTATTAACTATTGTTCCAATATCTGATGCAAGTGTCAATTTAATTACTTTAGCTTTTCCTGTTTTTACATCAACTTCAACTTCTGCAAGAAGAACTCCATACATGTAAGTTGGGAATGGATTTCCTTGACCTGTTGCAGTGCTGCATGCTTCACATGGTGCAGTCCAAACTCCATCTATTTTAGTAGGTTTTCCTTCTGCTACCATTTCCTCATAAGTTCTGAAAGTTCCATCTTCTTTTTTAAGAGCTGCCAATAAGTTTTCACAAGCCACCCTTGTTGCATTACCTGTTAAAACGTTTGAACGGCTTCCACCAGCTGGTCCGCTGTTTGGAGTGAATTCCATATCGTTCAAGAGCAAAGTAATGTCTTCAGGTCTAATTCCTAATGGCTGCAGAGCTTCATAAGCAATAGCAAGTGTTCCCATATCAGCTCCCTGTCCATGATCTTCCCAAGAGTTAGCAACTGTTATACCTTTAGCTGTAATTTCTACCCAAGCTGCTGAGGAGTCTGCTCCGTCAAGTCCTGTACCATAGCAAAGTAATGATATACCTGCACCGTACTTTTTGTCAACGGAAGCTGCATTTTTAGCTTTAGCCTCTTCTTTAGCTTTCTTGTAGTAAGGACGAATCTTATCTAGTAATCCCGGATAAGCTATTACATCAGGAGTGCAACCGTTTGGAGTTACATCTCCTTCTCTATAAACATTATTATATCTAAATTCTAATGGATCCATTCCTATTTTTTCTGCAAGCTCTTCTACCAATACTTCTGAGGAGAATAGTGCCTGTGGTGAACCATATCCACGGAATGCAGAACCCCAAGCATGATTTGTTGCAACTGTTCTTCCTTCACCTCTAATGTTAGGTATTTGATAACCTGCTCCTATAAACTGTGATCCTCTCATTGTAAGAAGGTCACCGAATTCGGAATATGGGCCGTGGTCTACTGACCAATCTGATTCCATAGCTATAATCTTTCCATCTTTATCAGCACCCATCTTAACATTTAAGAAGAATGGTGATCTCTTTCCAGTATAAGTAATCTGCTGATACATATTGAATTCTAAGTATACAGGTCTCTTTGTAACCACCGCAGCCACACCTAAAAGACCTTCCATTGTTGGGCTGAATTTATATCCAAAAGTTCCGCCTGTTGGGTTTTGATATATTAGGAAATCTTCTACAGGAACGCCTACTCCAGGAGCAACCATCAATGCATGAATATGAATTCCTATACTCTTTGAGTGACATATTAATTTTCCATCTTCATTGAAGTAAGCAAATCCTACGTCTGGTTCCAATGGAAGATGAGGCTGTCTGCCAACATAGAAATCATCTTCAACTACGTATGGAAGTGTTTTCATTAATTCTGCAGTATCTTCACCTTTTACTACTTTAGTTTCAAAGTAGATGTTTGGAGTTCCAGGATGAATTTCAATAGCATCCTCCGCCATAGCTGCAGGAGCGCTCATGTACGCTGGCAATACTTCAAGTTCTACTTTAACTTTTTCCACAGCAGCCTCAGCCTGTTCAGGTGTATCTGCAAGAACCATAGCTAAAGCATCACCAAACTGGAATACTTTCTTGTCATTTAATATTGGTCTTTCCATTCCATCACCTTTGTTGTCTGGGAAAGCCAATCCGTTTACTCTGTTTGTTCCCGGAACATCTTTATATGTTAAAACACTGTGTACTCCAGGCATTTTTTCTGCTTCTGATGTATCTATTGATATAATATTTGCATGAGAAACTTTAGCCTGAACTAATTTAATATGCAGTGTATTTCCTGGAAGCTGAAGTCCCATATCTGCTCCAAATTCCCAAGTTCCTGTAACTTTTGCTGCTGCACTTGGTCTTACATAGTCTGTGCCAAGTAAGCTTGCTCCTTCAGGAAGTTTATACCAAAGTTCTTCTTTAGTTGTTTCTCCTCTCATAAGCTTTGCTGCAGTCATTACTGCATCAACTAAAGGTTTATATCCTGTACATCTACATACGTTTCTGTGTTTTTGGAACCATTCTCTCACTTCATCTCTGGTTGGATTTAAGTTTGTATCTAAAAGTGCTTTTGATGACACTATGAAACCTGGAGTACAGAAACCGCACTGTGCTGCTCCATGCACCATCCATGCTATCTGGATAGGATGAAGGTCTTTAACTGTTCCTATTCCTTCGATTGTAAGTATCTCTGCCTCATCTTTAACTCTTTTCATTCTTGTAATACAGGCTTTAACAACTTTCCCATCAAGAATTACTGAGCAAGCTCCGCATTCTCCCTTATTACATCCTACTTTTGTTCCTGTTAAAAGTAATTGCTTTCTAAGAACCTCTGCTAGGGTTGCTTCAGGATCAACCACTACCAATTTTCTGGTACCATTGATAACTAAGTATTTCTTTAACATTTACATACCCCTTTCAATTTGTATTATTGTATTTAAATTTTTAATACAATCAGCATTTTCCAAAACCGCAGTTTGGATATCTACATTCCTCACAGTTCATGCATAATCCCCCATGGCCTAACCTTACAATGTCTTTTTTCGATACTTTTTCCCCTGCTACAATTCTAGGTAGAACAAGGTCAAAAATAGTTCTTTTACTATACATTACACAGCCTGGGAGTCCTAGCACCGGAACATCTCCCATATATGAAAGTAAAAACATTGCCCCAGGAAGTGTAGGTGCACCATAAGATAAAATTTCAGCACCGGCCATTCTGATTCCAAGTGGAGTTACGTCATCTGGATCTACTGACATTCCTCCTGTTACAGTTACTACATCCACACCCTCTTCTATAAGTTCTTTAATAGAGTCTGCTATCATATTAGGGTCATCATTAGAAAAAATATGTTTCACAACAGTACAGTCCAATTCTTCAAATTTGCTCTTTACAACTGGTCCAAATTGGTCCTTAATCCTGCCAAAATATACTTCACTACCTGTAGTTACAATACCTGCCTTAAGTTTTCTAAACGGTTTCACCTGAATTACAGGAAACTTTTTCTTGCAAATTTCTTCAACCTTTTTAACTTTCCAATCTTTTACTATGAGAGGAATTACTCTGGTTCCTGCAATAGGCTGATCCTTTTCCACTATTATATTTTGATGAAGACAGGCAAACATTATTTCATCCATGCTGTTCATCTCTAAAAGTGCTTCCTCATCTATTTTAAGTATTCCACGATATTCAGCACTTAAACTTGCCTTACCTTCTTTAGGGCCTGTAACCATTATGCCTGAGCCTACAGCCGCCTTTGCCATTCTTATTGCCGCCTCATCTTCATGAATATCATCAGGGTTAACTTCCATAACATAGATATGCTCCTTTCCCATATTAAGGAGCCTTGGTATGTCTTCAAACTTAATAACATGTCCTTTTTTGAATGCAGCACATTTGCTTTTTCCAGGAATTATTTCGGTCATATCATGACCCAAAACCATCCCAACTGCATCTCGAACATAAACTGCTTTCATTATATCTCCCCTCTCAATTCCATGTATTTGACAAATTAAATATTTAAACTTGCAAATTTATAATTTTATATAACATATATAACAATATATAGCATAAACCGTGCCAAGCTATGCAAGCCATTAATTTCAACAATGTATATTTGCTTTTGTATCAAAATCATACTCAAAGAGCAATACTTAACTGTTCCAAATTAGTACTTTGTATTAATTTAATACGCATTTTTCGACTAAAAACCCTTTTATATTATCTCTAGCATATTAATTCCCTATACTCATCTAAGTTAAAATACCTATAAAGACCGAAAAAAATATTAAACTTTGTATAAACAGGAAATGCAGCAGCAACAATATTATAGAAGTACAGATAATCTTTAACATAAATAAAACACCTTTAAAGGCACTTGGTGTCATTTTTTGTTGCATAAAAGTACAAAATATACTAAAATTAAACTAAGCTGATATAAGAGAGGTGTATAGAATGGGCATACTGAATAGAATCATTGCGAGTGTTGGAATAGGCTCAGTTTCTGTAGATACTATTATAGAAAATCCAAGAATATGTGCTGGAGATGAAGTTAGGGGATATATAAATATTAAAGGTGGCAAGACACCACAAGAAATTGAGAATATTTATCTTTATGTAATGACGAAAGTTGAAAAGGAATCAAATAATCTTAAATTTGTTGGAAAAGAAAAAATACAAGAAATTGTCATTCCTGTTTCTAGAATTGTATCCTTTGGGGACAATATACAATTTCCTTTTAACTTTATTCTTCATAAACAGGCTCCAATTTCAACAATTAAGACCCCTGTGTGGATTCATACCGGTTTAGACATAAAGAGTGCATTAGACCCAAAAGACAATGACTCCCTGCAGGTGTGTGCAGGTCCATACTTTCAGATTATTCTAAATGCACTTGAAAGGCTTGATTTAGTAATATACAAAGTCATTAATGTTGAAGATTATTACTATTCTAACATGCCATTTCTTCAGGAAATCGAATTTAGACCAACAGGCGCCTTAAAATACGAGATTGATAATCTTAAGCTAATGTACTTGCTTTACGAAAATAAGCTTGAACTAATACTGGATGTGAACAATACATCAGATAAAGTAGATATGGAAGATAAAAAAATACGACTTTCTTTTAGTTTCGAGAATTTAAGGAACAAGGAAATATACGATATTGCTCAAATTATTAAAAATGCCATACTAAATTTCAAAAACTAAGTTAATATAGGAAAGGATAAACTTATCCTTTCCTATATTAACTTTCCAGTTATAATGCACTATCTGCGACAGCTTCATCCGCATGATAAGAACTCCTTACATAAGGTCCTGAAGTCACAAAAGAAAAACCCATTTCTAAAGCAATATCATTGTATTCTTTGAATGTATCAGGATGTATGTATTCAACAACAGGGTAATGTGCTTTAGAAGGGGATAGATACTGACCTATTGTAAGAAATTCGCACCCAATTTCCCTTAAATCCTTAAATACTTCAATAACTTCTTCCTTAGTTTCGCCAAGTCCCAACATAATACCTGTTTTAGAATGAATTGATGAGTTTAATATTTTAATATTTTTAATAACATCTAATGATCTATTATAAATTGCCTGAGGACGAACTGCAAAATACAGTCTTGGCACAGTTTCTATATTGTGGCTTATAACTGTAGGCAATGCATAGGAAACAATTTTTAATGAATCAATATCGCCTTTAAGGTCAGGAATAAGAACTTCAACAGCAGTATTAGGATTCAATTTTTTTATCCACTTTATAGTCTTTGCAAAATGCTCAGCACCCCCATCGGGCAGATCATCCCTTGTAACAGAGGTAATGACTACATATTTGAGACCAAGCTGTGCCACAGCTTTTGCAATGTTTTCCGGTTCATTAATATTAACATCCTCAGGCTTGCCAAAGGTTACATTACAAAACCTGCAATTTCTTGTACAGTTTACCCCTAGAATCATAAAGGTAGCAGTTTTCCTGTTAAAACACTCCAAATAATTGGGACAGTTAGCTTCATTACATACTGTATTCAAAGACATACTTCTTAAAACTTTTTCAACATACTCCCTGTTTGGGGTATCTCTATAAGTTATTTTTAACCAATCGGGCTTTTTATCAAGCATAAAAACACTCTCCTGTCAAAATATTTAACCAAAAATACATTTTAACAATTCATTTTTAGAAATACCTCTAAAAAACAAATTTAAATCCGCATTATCCAGTTTTTTGTCCATATCATCATAATTATATTGAGTTCCGATAATTAACTCTTCAAGCGGTTCAATTGGAACAAGCCCTAAAAAGTCTCCATTAATTTTGCACTTTTCCACAATTCCTTGATTTATGTCAAGGCTTACAGAAACCTTTCCCATCTTGAACCTAATTTCATTTTGGTAATTAAACTTTGGTGCACTTCCAAAATTCCATTCCCAGGTATTAAATTTTTCAAATCTGATTTTTTTAATTTCTTCAATATCTTCAAATGTTAGCTGATATGTAGTCACATCTTCAACTTCAAATAAAACTTCCTTCAACTTTTGCCAAAATTCATGTGTAGAATACTTAATAGGAATGTGTTCAATTATATTTGTAACCCTGCTCCTTATAGAAGTTATTCCTTTAGATTTAATTTTTGCTTCGTCCACTACAAGCAAATCTTGGAGCACATCTAAATCTGAATCATACAAAAGTGAGCCATGACTGCAAAGCACATTGCCCAAAACGGTTTGGGCGTTACCTGAAATTTTTTTACCATCTATTAGAATATCGTTTCTTCCAATAAGCTCTGCATTAATATCCATCTTATTTAAGGCAGCCACTATAGGTTTGCATACTGTTGAAAAATCAATTTGCGAAAAATCATCTATAGGAATAATATATGTATAGAGTAAATTCCCTAAATCCGTATAAATAGTTCCTCCACCTGTATTCCTTCTTACAATATTTGCTCCAATTTTTTTAACTGCACTGTTGTTTATCTCTGATTGGGCTATCTGGTATCTACCAAGCATTACACAATTGTCTGCCTGCCATATAAGCATTACCTTATTATTTTTAAATTTCCTCATGCAGTATGCCTCACAGGCAAAATTATACGCTGCGTCTGTTGAATTAGTTTCAATATATATCATAATTATTTCTCCATATATTTAAAGTGATTATAAACTATATCTGCCATTATCTTATGTCCTTCTTTTGAAGGGTGCAAACCATCAATAAAGTAACTGCTGTATTCTTCGCTAATTTTATCTTCAAATTCCTTATAAAAATCTATATACATTACATTAAATACATTACAAAAGTTTATTATCCAATTTCTATATTCCAGCATTTTGTAATTTAAGTGGTTAATGTCTGTTATGCTTGCCCAATCTTTTCTAAAGTTTTGAATATCCATTTTGATGCCTATCCCAACTATGGGTATGATTTTGTTAAAATAAGCCTGATGAACCATAGCCATAATATTAGATTTAACTGCACCTAAGCTGTTTTCCACTATAAAATCGTTTGCACCACCCATAATAATTACAAATGCAGGTTTTTCATCAATTACATCCCTATAAAATCTTGAGAGCATACCTCCAGATGTATCACCATTTATTCCTTTATTAACAAAATGCATTTCATATTTTTCGTTGATAAGCTCTACCCAATTTTCTTTACGTGAGACACCATATCCATATGTAAGGCTGTCTCCTATACAAATTACTTTCATTATATTTCTTACCTTTTCATATTTATTAAAAGCGCAATCAACAGATTAAATATGGCAAAATTACTTAACCCATTGATTGCATAATTTAAAGAGCGTATTTAGGAATGCTTTAATAAATTACTAAGCATTCAATTAGAAAAGTTCCTTATATATACTATATACAGTTTCTTTCGTAAGTTCTGTATAGTTGTTCGCCATTAGACGTCCTTGATTAGTCATAACATTTATGGTAAAGTCTTTTAGCTCCTGTTCATTTGTTCCATACTCCTGCAATGATTTTTTTGTAATTATATTGTTAAGAAGTTTTTCAAGTTCTTCATAAACATTTGTTTCATCGCATGCTAATAATTCTGAAAGAAATTTATTAAGCTTTTCTATATTCCCATTTGGTTTTAATTTATAATAGGTTTTAAATACTTGTGTAAAGAATGCATAATTGGCTTCTCCATGAGGCACGTGATACTTTGCTCCTAGAGGATAGCTCATAGCATGGACAGCTCCAACGCCTGAGTTACTGAACGCAATTCCTGCATAATTACTTGCTATAAGAAAATCTTCAAGCAAATTAATTCTATAATCTTTTCCGTTCTTAACAATCTCCCTATATCCATTAATTATCATTTCCATTGCCTTATATGCAAAAATTTCTGTATAAGGCGTTGATTTAGGAGATACACTGGATTCCACTGCATGAATAAGTGCATCTATAGAGCTGGTTGCGAAAAATTTAAATGGAAGTTCTCTTAGTAATTCTGGTATCATTACTGCAGAATCCGCATAAAGTTCATCAACTGCAAGACCCATTTTAGTATTTCTCGATTTTAGCTCAAGAATTGATATATTTGTTACCTCACTGCCTGTTCCACAGGTTGTTGGAACTAAAATTAATTGCTTATCTTTAATAATATCTAATTTTTTATCAAAAAGATCTAATATTGGAGACACATTCTTTAGAGCAAAAAGCTTGGATATATCTATAACGGTTCCCCCTCCGATAGCAATAACTCTATTATATTTTATATCCTTAATGTCTTTAATGATGGCTTCCACCATTTCGTCAGAAGGTTCTCCGCTTCCATATTTTTCTTGGAATACTAAATTAGTATTTAATCCTAAATCCGAAAAATTAGGATTAAATATATATTCATTAGTAATAATAAGATCATTTTTACCTATATTGAAAGTCTCACAAAATTCTCTACATGTATTGAACTTATGAAGTTCAGGCTTAATCAAAAGTTGTCTCATTAATTTCACTCCCTATATATTAATTTCATTACATTGAATGGATTGCTTTGTGCACTGCTGCCATAAACGCTTCAGGTATAATTTCCGATACAGTAGGATGAGGATGAACAGAGCTTATTAACTCCTCCGCAGTTGATTCAAGTTTCATGGCAACAGATATTTCACTAATCATGTCAGTTGCATGTACACCAAAAATATGTACACCCAATATTTCATTAAATTCGCCATCTAGAATAACCTTTATAATACCTTCTGTTTCGCCTTCAACAAGTGCTTTTCCATTGGCTGCTAATGGAAATTTCCCCACCTTTACATTTTTGCATTTTTCTTTTGCCTTCTCTTCTGTCAAACCAATGGACGCTATCTCAGGTTCAAGGTAAATACATGAAGGAATATAATCGTAATTCATTGTTTCTTCTATTTTTCCACATATATTTTCTACTGCTATAATTCCTTCGTGTGAAGCTGTATGTGCAAGCATAGACTTGCCATTAACATCTCCAATTGCATAAATATTTTTAATGTTTGTAGCCATATGTTCATCTGTTTCAATTGCTTTTCTATCAAATTTAAGACCAATCCCTTTTGCATTAAGTCCTTCTGTATTAGGGATTCTTCCAACTGCCATTAAAACTACATCCGTTTCAATAGCTTCCTCTTTACTACTAAGTTCGTAATATACTTTGTTGTCTAATACTTTCTTAACTTTTGCACCTGTATAGAATACAACTCCTGATTTTTCAAGCTTCTTTTTTGCAAGCACAGATACTTCTTCATCCACCATAGGGAGTATTCTATCCATTAGTTCAAGAACATACACTTTGCTTCCAAGCATTGAGAATATATATGCGAACTCAATTCCGATTACGCCCCCGCCGATAATTGCAATGCTTTTGGGCACTTGATTTATGTCTAGAGCTTCCTTGCTTGTAATTACATTTGTATTGCCTTCCAGTGGAATAAAGGTTGGCATAAATGTATTTGATCCTGTTGCAACAATAAAGTAATCAGAGGTAATTGTTTTATCATTAACTTTAATTGTATTTTTATCTACAAATGATGCAGTGCCTTCTACAGCTGTTACTTTGTTCCCACGGAGAAGACCCTTTACCCCATTAACAAGTTGGCTAATTACAGCCTGTTTCCTTTTTTGAAGCTTAGCCATAGATACCTTTACATTTGCCTTGTCAATGCCATCTATAGCATACTTTTCAGCATTTTTAATTTGATCATAAACATTTACAGTTTTAATAAGAGTTTTTGTAGGAATACAGCCTTCGTTTAAGCAGACTCCTCCAAAATGCTTATTCTCAACAATACATACTTTTTTACCCTCTTGTGCTGCTTTTATAGCAGCAACGTATCCGCCGGGTCCGCCGCCAATTACTGTAATATCAAAATCCATATTGATTATTCCTCCTATATTAATATTTTTATAGGATTTTCAAGTAATTCTTTAATGCATCCTACAAACTGTGCCGCAAGGAGACCATCAATAATTCTATGATCAGCTGATAATTGAATGTTCATAATTGGCCTTATAACAAGCTTATCTTCACCATCTTCTTCAATTACAACAGCTTTTTTCTTTACTGAGCTTACTGATAAGATAGCCGCTTCTGGTGGATTTATAATAGCTGTAAAGTTATCAATACCAAACATACCAAGGTTAGAAATTGAGAATGTGCCGCCTGTGTACTCATTAACACTAAGTTTGCCAATTCTTGCTCTGGCAATTAAATCTTTAGTTTCCTTAGCAACCATAGTTAATGACTTTTCCTGAGCATTTTTAACAACTGGGACAATTAGTCCGTTATCTCCTGCAACAGCCATTCCTACATTAGTACTCTTGTAGGTAATAATTTTTCCATCAACTAACGAAGAATTAATTTCTGGATATTTTTGTAAAGCTTTGCTGGCAGCAAGTATGAGTAAATCAGAAACAGAAATTTTTTCCTCTGAAGTTTCATTTAATTCTTTTCTAAAAGCAGTAAGTTTTGTTGTATCGATGTAATCTGTAAAATACAAATGTGGTGAAGTAAATTTGCTTTGTGACAATCTATCTCCGATAACTTTTCTAACACCCTTATATGGAGTTTCCTTTAGAATCTTCTTATCATCAGTTCCTTCAGTTGGACTGGCAATAGCCTTCTCAACATCAGTCTTCATAACCTTACCGTTTGTTCCTGTACCTTGAACATTGGCAATGTCAATATTATTTTTATCAGCAAGCTTTCTTGCAAGTGGAGAAGCTTTAATATCTTTAGCTGTTATCCCGCCTTCAAAGCCCGTTCCTTTAATTTCTATAATACTTGCTGGATCTATGCACTGGTCTTTAACATATTTTCTAGCTTTAGGTGTTAATTTAAGTTTTCCTAAATTCTCACTAACCTCTTCCTTTGCAGCTGCTTCAACACAATCTTCTGCTTCAGCTACAGGAGCTTCAACAGCTTCTCCAGAAGCTGCTGCAAGGATTGCCTCAACATCATCTCCTTCATTGCCGATAACAGCAATTGGTGTAAATACCGGAGCAAACTCTCCCTCTTCAATGGTAGTCTTAAGCAGGATACCGTCTAAAGTAGCTTCAACCGGCATGGTTGTTTTATCTGTATTTATTTCAAAAAGAATCTCTCCCTTTGTTACACTTTCACCAACTTTTTTGTTCCATTTAACAAGCTGACCTTCATCCATGTTAAAACCAAGCTTAGGCATAATAATTACTTCTGCCATGAATATTCCTCCTCTGAATAAATCTTGTATTTTCTAGTTTTAGATTATTTCCCTGATTTTTGCTTCGATTGTTTTTTCATCCGGGATTAACGGAAACTCTAGCGCTGGGCTGAATGGAAGCGGAACATCTGCTGTACCCAATCTTTGCACTGGTGCTTCTAAATCATAGAATACCTCAGGCATAATTCTGGTTGATATTTCTCCACTTATGCCAAAGCTTATGTGTCCTTCATCAATAATAAGTAATTTACCTGTTTTCTTAACTGATTTGACAATTGTCTCAGTATCCATAGGAACTACTGTTCTTAAATCAATCAGTTCAACATTAATGCCTTCCTTCTGAAATTTTTTAACAGCCTTTTCAGCCTTAACCACCATAATTGAAGTTGCAACTATAGTAAGTGCATCTCCTTCAGTAACTATTCTAGCTTTGCCAAATGGAATTGTATAATCTTCATCCTCAGGTGTTTCAAATTTTGTGGTATAAAGCATTTTATGTTCAAAGAAAACAACTGGGTTATTATCTCTGATTGCTGTTTTAAGAAGCCCCTTTGCCTCTGCTCCTGTGGAAGGTACAACAACCTTTAATCCTGGGCAATGAGCCATCCATGCATGAAAGCTTTGTGAATGCTGTGCTGCTGATGAACGTCCTCCACCAAGAGGCATTCTGATAACAAGCGGTACTTTAACTTGTCCCCCTGACATATAAGTTATTTTTGCAGCCTGGTTACAAATCTGATCCATTGCAACCATAAGGAAGTCCCCAAACATAAGCTCAATAACCGGCCTCATGCCTGTAATTGCTGCACCAACACCCATTCCAACAAAGCCTGCTTCAGAAATTGGTGTATCCTTAACTCTTAAATCTCCATACTTGTCTCTAAGTCCAGCTGTACATTTAAAATTACCTCCAAGAATTCCAACGTCCTCACCCATGATAAATACATTTTTATCTCTTGCCATTTCCTCATCTAATGCCTCAAGAACAGCATCTCTATACATAATTTCTCTCATAATTTATTAACCTCCTAAAATAAAGTAATTAGTCAACAAAAACATCATTGTATGCTTCTGCAGCTTCTGGATAAGGGCTTTCCTCTGCAAATTTTACTGCATCTTTTATTTCCGCTTCAACACCTTCTTTGATTTCAGAAATTTCTTCTTCTGAAAGAAGATTCAATGCCTCCAATTTTACAATAGGCTCCTGTGCTTTCCATTCTGAAACTTCTTCTTCAGGTCTGTAGGTGCCTGGATCTCCAACATGGTGTCCCTGCCATCTATATGTAAGACATTCAATTAAAGTAGGACCCTCGCCTCTTCTTGCTTTGTCTACTGCTTTCTTAACCACTTCATAAACTGTGAAAACATCGTTGCCATCAACTGTTACTCCCTCAATTCCATAACCAACAGCTCTTTTTGAAAGCTGATGTTCTTTTGTTACTCTTCTCACATCAACTGAAATACCATATAAATTATTTTCAATTATATATACAATTGGTAAGTCCCACGCTGCAGCCATGTTAATGCTTTCATGGAATGTGCCTTCATTTGAAGCTGAATCGCCAAAGAAGCAAATTGTAACCTCATCGCTGCCTCTAAGTTTTGAAGCATAAGCTGCTCCAGTAGCTATTGGAATTTCTCCTCCAACAATACCATTAGCACCAAGTATACCCTTGTCAAGGGCCATAATATGCATTGAACCACCTTTACCCTTTGAGTATCCTGTTTCCTTGCCTAAAATTTCTGCCATCATTTTGCTTAAATCAGCACCTCTGCCTACAAGATGACCATGTCCTCTGTGAGTACTGCCTATGTAGTCCTTTTCTTTAAGTGCTGCACATGCTCCTGTTGAAACTGCCTCTTCACCTAAATATAGATGTGCAAGCCCTGGCATTAAGCCTCTTTTATAGAACTCAAAAACTTCCTCTTCAAATCTCCTCATTCTATACATAGTAGTATAAAACTCTTTTGCTAAAACCTTTTTTTCGTTGCCTTTCATAAAGATCCTCCTAACCAATATTTAATTTGCCTTTATTTAAATTTGCTTTAATGTTTACACATTTATATAATTAGCAAGTCCCGTGCCAAAAGTTTATATATAATTTTTATAGGTTTTACATTTGTTAAAAAATATACTATAATGATATAAAATTCAACGGTACTTTTTAAAAGAAGGGATGTGATATTATTTTTAATGAAAAAAAGCGTTTATTAATAAAAAAAACCCGGGAAGACTTTTTAAATTTAGGCATAGACCATACTCTTAATGTAAGAAAAGAAATTCTAGAATCCTGGAAGCGTTCAAAGCAATTTGGAGTAAATCCAAATAATATTGAAAAAAAAGTACTATCTAAAAAGGCTTTGGAAAAAAGAATATCGGAACGTGAACTCCTTTATAATACTTCACTCCCAATAATGGAATCGCTCTATAGCTTTGTTAAAGGTTCGAATTTCATGATTATTTTAGCAGATGAAGATGGATATTTGCTTAAAACTATAGGAGACCAAGATATTCTTTCTTTGGCAACAGATAACACTTTAATTGAAGGAAGTAATAGAAGTGAAAAAACTCTTGGTACCAATGGTATTGGTACCTGTCTTTTCACAAAGAAGCCTATTCAAATTTGGGCTGAGGAACACTATTTTTGTCCTCATTCTTGTTGGACTTGTTCCGGAGCACCAATTTTAAACGAATATGGCAAGCTTTTAGGGTCACTGTGCCTAACTGGCACATGGGACAAAGTGCACATTCACACTTTAGGAATGGTTGTCTCTGGAGCTGAGGCTATTTCAAAACAAATGAAATTACAACATGCTTATGATGAGTTATACAAAATTAAGAATCAGCTTGATATAATGGTTGAATCTTTAAAAGTCGGTGCAATTCTTATTAATAATAATGTTATTACCAAGGTTAATTCATTGGCTTCTCAAATTATGAAAACCAGCGAAGATGATCTTATAAATTCTAAAATATCTGATTTTATTAAAGAAATCGATTTCTCAAAAATATCTAAAAATATTTATAATAAGGAGGTAGCATTAGGAATTAATAATCCTATTAAAGTATCTCTTACTGCGATTATCATCGATAAGTCAAATGTAAACAGTTTATCAGGTATTCTTATAACCTTCGAAGAGATTAAACATGTTCATAAAATGCTTAATAAAATGGCTGGCTCAAATGCACATTTTCATTTTGACGATATAATAGGTAATTCTGCTCCTATGATTAGTGTTAAACAGCTTGGAAAAATAGCTGCTCAAAATAATTCAAACGTGCTGTTAATTGGAGAAAGTGGTACGGGTAAGGAGCTTTTCGCCCAATCTATTCATAATGACAGCGTTTACTCTAATGGTCCTTTTATAGATATCAACTGTGGTGCACTACCTAGAAGCTTAATTGAAAGTGAGCTATTTGGATATGAAAGTGGTACCTTTACCGGTGCAAAACGAGAAGGATGTGCTGGTAAATTTGAACTTGCCAATGGTGGCACAATATTTTTAGATGAAATAGGCGATATGCCCTATGATGTACAAGCAACCCTGCTTAGGGTTATTCAAAATCGTGAAGTTTTTAGAATTGGAGGTAAAACTCCAATAAAAATAAATGTAAGAATAATAGCTGCCACAAATCGTGATTTAGAAAAATCCATACTGAACAATACTTTCAGAAGTGATTTATTTTACAGATTAAATGTATTTAATATTAGAATCCCTTCGCTAAGCGAACGTGATAATGATATCTGCCTTTTAGCGGATTATTTTCTTACAAAGTATAAGCTAAGCTGCAATAAAATAATTAAAAGAATAGATAAAAATGTATACAGTTCTCTTTTAAATTACTGTTGGCCTGGTAATGTAAGGGAGCTTGAAAACACTATAGAAAGAGCTGTACTAGTATGTCAAACAGATACAATTACCGTAGACGACCTGCCTGTAAACATTATTTCTAGTACAAATGTTACTAAAAAAGCAGATATAAATAAATCTTCAAATATAACATTTGATGAAGCAGAAAGAACATTAATACTTAATGCAATACAAGCTAATAATGGAAATGTTAAAAGAGCAGCTGACAGCATTGGTATAAGCAGGCGCACTTTATATCGAAAGCTGGAGAAATACAAAATTGATTATGATTTAATGCGCTAACTTTTGATAAAAATAAAATGAGTGGAATAAAATCCACTCATTTTTTAAGTACAGGCCTTTATTTCTTATTCTCACATTTAAAAACCTCCATGTTGACATATTATATCACGATGAAGGTTTTTACATATTTTTAAACTGTTTAGGTGAGGGTATACATTATTATACTACTAAACTTAGTAGCATTATACCAATGAAACCTATAACTGATATTATGGTAAGTGTTCCGCAGTAAACTTTAACATTTTCAACTAGGCTCAAATTGAAGAATTCTTTTGTCATCCAGAAAGCAGCATCATTTGGAGGCCCTCCGAATGTTGAACCTGTTGTTACCGCTAATACAAAGAGTTCCGGTGGAATTCCAGATCCTGCTATAAGCGGCAGTACAATTGCGGATGAAGTAAATACAGTAACTGTTGCAGAACCAACTGCCATACGTATGACAACTGTAACTAAATATGCTAAAACAAGAGGAGCAATATGCAAGTTACTCATCAAGCCGCCTATGTATGTTGACATTCCGCTATCGAGAATAACCTGTTTAAAAGCGCCACCACCACCGATGATTAATAAGAGCGCTCCAAGAGAGCATAATCCTGCTTCTAAAAGTTTCATCATTTCCTGCATTGTCTTTTTCTTTCCTCGAAGTCCAAAGAAGTAAAGTGCTATGAAAACTGAGATAAGCAAAGCAATGTCCGCATTTCCGATAAAGCCAGTTACGTTAAGGATTGGTGATCCTTTAGGAAGCACAAATCCAGCTATTAAGTTTATTACAATTAGAATTACTGGGCATATCGCAGTAAAGACACTTATTCCAAATGAAGGGAGATCCTCTTCTGCGAAAATCTTGTGTGTTACAAGATGCTCAGGTACCGCAGGATTTGTCTTTTTAAATGTCTTTGCATATAATACTGCAATAATTAAAGCAGGAATTGCTATAATAAGACCATATGCCAGTGTGAGACCAATATTTGCTGAGAAAATACCTGCTACAGCTGTTGGGCCCGGATGTGGTGGCAGGAAACAATGAGTTACTGTAATTGCCGCCAACATCGGCATAGCTACTGACAATAGAGGAAGCTCTGCAGCCATAACAACTGTAAACACAATCGGTATCAAAATAATGAATGCTACTTCCCAGAACAGAGTGATTCCAAGAACAAAGCTAGCTAATGCTATTGCCCATGCCACATTCTTCTTTCCAAATTTATTTACTAATGTCATGGAAATTCGCTGTGCAGCACCACCTTCAGATAGGAATTTTCCAAGAATTCCTCCGAGTGCTATTATGATACCAAGATGGCCCAGCGTGCTTCCAACACCTGATTCAATGGAAGTTACTATTTTCAACATCGGCATATTCATGAAAACTCCTACGAACATGCTTGCAAGAAAGAGTGTTATAAATGCATTTAATTTACATACTATTATTAATACGAAAATAAGAACTATACCTAAAACTAATACTAATAATGGACTCATATATTTGCTCCTTTCATTTTTCCAAATTTTATTTTATATTACGATAAAAATTTGCCTTTTATCACATTGCTTTTTTTGAATTCAACGATTATTTTCTTATGATTTTTCAGTGGACAACTGCGTGATATCAATCTCTATACATCGATATTCACTCATAAGCGTCATCAATTTTCAATCTAAGTCACTATCTATGTATGCACATGTTATGGCATGTGTCAAGCATTGTCTTCACATTTCACAAACACCAACTGCCTATATAATAAAGGCTTAATTAGTCTTAATTTGTGGCTTAGATACATCTTTCGTTATCTCATGTGCTGCCCACCGTTAATGTCTAATACTACACCTGTAAGGTAATCTGACATATCGCTGACAAGGAATAAAATTGCATTTGCAACATCCTTAGTCTCTCCTATTCTTCTAAGAGGTATTGTATTGATATCCGCAGGATCCAGTGATTTAGTCATGTCAGTATTTATAACTCCAGGAGATACAGCGTTTACATTAACGTTATAGGGTCCTAAGTATTTTGCTAAGCTCATAGTTAAGCATATATTTGCCGCTTTTGATGCAGCATAGCTTGCTTCTGTCCTAATACCTCCAACTTCTGCTGCAATGGAAGTGGAATTAACAATCTTTCCGCTTTTTTGAGCCTTCATGAAAGGAATAACTGCTTTAATACAATTGATTGTTCCGTAAGTATTTACTCCAAGAACCTTGTCCCAGTTTTCCCTTGGAATATCCTCAAAAGGCATTGCATTTCTGCAAATTCCTGCATTGTTATACAGAATATCTACTGTTCCAAACTGATCTGCTACCTTCTTAAAGAAATGGTTTACAGATACTTCATCGGCAACATTAAGTTTTCCTTCATATAAACTTACGCAGCCATTAAGTTCTCTCTTTACAAGCTTATCGGATTCTTCAAAGCCAAGGTCGCCGATTACAACTAACGCACCTTCTGATGCTAAAAGTTCTGCTGTTGCTAAGCCGATCCCCTGAGCACCCCCGGTAACAACAGCTACCTTGTTTAACAATTTAATACCAGTCATGTTTATTCTCCTTTCTTTAATTTTTTTCATTCTCATATGCTTATTTTTGATATTGTTAAATCAAAAATCGCATCATATTTCATGTGTTGTCTTATTTAATATTTGCAATATGTTCGTAAAAACAAATATTAAATCCAAATGACAGCAAATTTTAACATCCATCATTTTTTAGAGTTCAACCACCTCCAAAACTGTTTTAAAAGCAATTGCTAAACTTCATTAATGAACAAGAAGTATTATAACTTTCTTATAATATACTTATAGCAATTTCTATGCCATATTTAAAAATTAGAAAATCTCTTTATACTTAGTACTATAGCAACCTTTGTCAACCGCTGGCTGTCACATGGGACATCCAGTGGCTCCTTTTGTCACAGTCTAGCCTATTTTTCAAAGCACATTTCATATGGTTGAAATACCAAGTAAAATGTTTTATAAAATAGAAATAAAAAAAGAGATCTGTTTTACAAACCCCTATTCTTGTCCTCCTTTATTTTTAACTGTTTAAATTATTTGCGATCTCCATTATCTTCTTTACATTTTCATCTAAGTTATTCATTGAAGCTGTAATTTCTTCTGTAGATGCTGCCTGGTTTTGTGAAAGTGCAGCAAGGTCGCCGACTTTTTCTGTTATTATATTCACTATTGAAGATATTGCTAAAAGTTTTTTAGATATTTCCTGAACGTTTCCACTAGTACCTTGTGATAATTTACGAACTTCATTAGCGACTACTGCAAATCCACGTCCAGCATCTCCAGCTCTTGCTGATTCTATAGCTGCATTTAAAGCTAACAATCTAGTTTGGTCCGCTATTCCTTTAATTAATGTTATTACATCACCTATAGCATTTAATTCATTTTGAGCTTGAGTTGAATTTGCAGAAAGTTGTTCCATAGATGTAGCTATGTTGCTGGCACTTAATGCAATTCCCTCAGATGCTTCCTTAGTTTGATCTGATGTTTCACTAAGCTGTTCTGCCATTTCTCTCAGCATTTCCTGTTTCACTATAGGTGAACACAATGTTATGCCTCCAATAATTGTATTACCGTTTTTTATTGGAATCCCAATTCCAATATAAGGTATTGAAAAAGTGGATTTCTCTCTATCAACTTTAAAGAAAACACGCTTTTTAGATTTTAAGGCTTCATAAATAATAGTTTTTTGCTTAATTAAATCCTCTATCTTAAGTTCAAATTTCACTTCTTTTGATTCATAATATGCTATTACTTTTTCCATATCATATATTGTCACAGTGCTATTTCCATCGAAAAGGTCGTATATGATTTTCCCACTAGCTATAGCATTATCGTATAACTTATTATTATCCTCTGAATTAAATATATCATTCATTATATAATCTCCTCTACAGTAATTTTAGATGTTATAGAATCCGAATTGTCATCTACTCCTGACTAATATAGAAAAAGACAGCATCTGCTATATGCTGCCTCTTAAATAAATACTATATCAAAGGTCATTTTTTTGTCTTCTCTTCAAGTTATAGTTAAAACTTAGAATTAAACCTTGTTTCAAATTCAGTTTTAAGGCCTTCTCTGAAATCAGGGTGTGCTATATTAATTAAAGCTCTTGCTCTATCCTTTAATGTTTTGCCTTTTAAGCTAGCGATACCATATTCAGTAACGATGTAATCCACGTCATTTCTTGAAGTAGTAACTGCTGCTCCAACATCTAACAATGAAACGATCCTTGAAGTTTTTCCTCTAGCTGCAGTGGATGGTATAGCTATAATAGATTTTCCATCGCTGCACATACTTGCTCCTCTTACAAAATCAACCTGTCCACCTACGCCGCTTATCTGCTTAAATCCTATGCTCTCTGAGCATACTTGTCCCATTAAGTCTACCTGAACACAAGAATTGATTGAAACCATTTTATTGTTTTTCATGATAACTGTAGGATCGTTTACATAGCTTACAGGATACAATTCTACACTTGGATTGTCATTTACAAAATCGTATAATCTCTTAGTACCCATTAAAAAAGCAACTACTGTTTTTCCTGGGTGAAGAGTTTTATTTTTATTTGTAATAACTCCAGCCTCTACCAAATCAACTACCCCGTCAGATATCATTTCTGAGTGGATACCCAAATCTTTTTTATCCTTTAAGAATAAAAGTACTGCATCTGGGATGGCTCCTATACCTAATTGAAGAGTTGATCCATCCTCTACTAATTCCGCGCAATTTTTACCTATTGCTTTTTCAATTTCTCCTATTTTAGGAGGCTGCAATTCAATTAAAGGATGTGTTGCCTCCACTATATAATCCATATCAGAAACATGAATAAATGAATCTCCCATTGTTCTTGGCATAGCCTTATTTACTTCAGCTATTACAATTTTTGCTGAATCTGCTGCTGGTTTAGTATAGTCATTGGATACTCCAAAGCTGCAGTAGCCGTGCTCATCCGGTTCACTAACCTGTATCATTGCCACATCCACAGGCATATATCCTTTTTCAAATAAACTTGGCACCTGATAGAAAAAACAAGTTGTAAAATCTCCTCTTCCTGAATTTATTGCATCCCTTGTGCTGGCACCTGCAAAAATAGAATTAACTTTAAAGTACTTTTCCATACCTTCTTTTGCATATTCGCCTTTTCCCATTGCAACCATATGAACAATTTCTACATCTCTATAGTTATCCTTATTTGCAACCATAGCATCTATAAGATCAAGAGGCTCTCCAACAGCATGTCCAACAACTACTCTATCTCCTGATTTTATGTTAGTAACTGCTTGAGCAGCGGTCACTACCTTGCTTTCGTATATATCCTTCCAATTCACAAAATCACCCTCTCTTATATATTAGAATTTCTTATGATATCCATGGCAATGTCAAAATCTGATTGGCATTTTACTAGAATCGTCTGATTTCTTACTTTATATTGCTTATAACTTGCACAACAACTGCTGCATCCACACATTACTATCAATAAATCATATTCCTTATCCATATCCGCCGCTTCAAATTTATGATTAAATAAATTAGTTAAAAGTCCAACAAATTCTTTTCTGTCATATATCGGATTACAGCCTCCGCAATATTTAATTCCTATGTACATTTTTAGCCTACAATCTCTTGCTTAATATTTTTCTTGCCATAGCTAACATATCTTCATTTACATAGTTAACTAGTTCTACACTTTTAATTTCAGGTATTTCTTCCTTTAAGGCTATCTCTACTGTATCCTCTATTGTATACTTTGCAGAAATACATCCATTACATTGACCAAGTAATTTTACTTCCACGATTCCATCTTTGTATCCTACAAATTCAATATCACCATTATGCTCTGAAAGATGGGGTCTTACTTTATTTTTAAATATTTCATTTATTCTATCTTCAATTTGCATTTTCAACACCTCATCTTGTTTATGGCGGATTCCTGCTGGTACCTGGTACCAGCGGGAACCCGCATTATACCTCAATTCTATATTCTATTCTTCAATTCCAGCAATTGCTTTTGCTAATTTCTTCTTGTAGCCTAAGTTACCCTGTCTTGAAATCATGATTCTTTGAGCCTGAGGTGAACCTGCTCCATGCATGGATTCCGTTCTGTATCCTACTGCAGCTGTTCCAAGTGTCATGTTTTCAATTAATCTTAATACTTTCATTCTATCCATTACTGGAACTGAATTTACGCCAACAAGGTACTTTTTAACTAGATCGCCAACTTCAGGGTGCTCAAAATCCTTCTGTGAAGGCATAGTAACCATTAGACCGCCGGCGATATCTTCTGCAAGTCTTGTTATTTCATATGGGAATCTTGTTACGTTCTGCTTACAAACGTTAGCTAATAATTGGTTTATTTCATAGTTTCCTGCTTTTGTTGGTGCTCCTTCAGCTGAACAAGCTATACCGCAAGCATATAAAGTTTCGTTTAAGTGCATCATCTCTATTAGTTTGTCCTTAACATGAGAAGCTTTGTTAGCACCATTATAGTCAGCAGCTAATGCAGCAGCTCCTATTAATACGTCGCCAACTCCAACTTTACATCCGCCATAGCTCTGTCTGTGATATCCAGCAAATCTTTCAACAAGCATTCCTGCGAATTCAACTTCACTGTTTAAGAAAATTCTATCATTTGGAACGAAAACATCGTTAAATATTGTTAATGCTTCTACTCCTCCAAAATTCTTATTTCCTACATCTAAATCGGCATGTTTTTCTATTTTTCTAGTATCACAGGATTGTCTACCAACAATCATAACAATTCCTTCAGTATCAGTTGGAACCGAGAATGCCACTGCATAATCTTTATCTTCAGGTCTCATTGCTATAGTAGGCATGACTAGAACTTCATGGGAATTACATATTCCTGTCTGATGAGCCTTCGCCCCTCTTACAACGATTCCATCAGGTCTTCTTTCAACAACTCTTAAATATAAATCAGGATCTGACTGCTTTGTTGGAGATAACCCTCTGTCTCCCTTAGGGTCAGTCATCGCTCCGTCAACAGTTAAATCGTTTTCTTGAACATACTTTAAAAAGTTCTTAAAGTTTTCATGATATTTAGTATTGAAGTGGCTATCTATTTCAAAAGTTGTGCTGTAAACTGCATTGAAAGCATCCATTCCAACACATCTTTGAAAACATGAAGCTGTTTTTTGCCCGCATAATCTCTGCATTTTAACTTTTTTAATTAAATCATCTGAACTCTGATGTAAATGAGTAAATCTATTAATTTTTTCTCCTGTTAAGCTTGAAGTAGTTGTCATTAAATCTTCATATTCTGGCATTTGAGCTAAATCATAAGTCATTTTAACTGAATTAAGCGATGGTCTTAAAATTGCATTATTTACAGGTCCATCTACCTTTTCACCTAACATGTAAATATTTAGATTTAATTTGTTAATACTTTCTAGATATTGTTCTCCTGTCATTAAAGCCATTAATATCATTCCTTTCATTTTGAAACTTAATATTATTTTTATATATATTAATAGCAAAAGCCATGCCAATCAATAAAAGCATATAAAAAAGCAACTAACCACCAGTCTGAGCCAAGTTTAAATTAACTTCAGATGTTGCTTAGTTGCATTTATACAACATAATTCCAGCAGTTTTATGTTAATTTCTTAACCGCCAAACCATTACAACGCTATCAGTGCTTGTTGCAGAATTGCATCAAGTTTTATTTTTGCAACAAGTTATGTTCTTCGTATCTTTTTCTCTTTCTTACGAAAGTTGAAGCATCTATTCCCAGCTCCTTTGCTGCTGATCTTACATTACCATGCTTTTCAAAAGCATTTTCTATCATGGAAGCCTCAAGCTTTTCCACTGCATCCTTAAGTGATAGATATTTATTTTCTACAATAAACTTCTCATCGTCACATTCCCCAACACCTACAATAGGCAAGTCACTTCTGGATATTTTATCATCTGCACACATAATACAAACTCTTTCAATAATATTCTTCAATTCCCTTACATTACCCGGCCATTCATATTGTTTAAGGCAGTTCATTGCGCCTTGAGTGATAGTCTTATTAAGGTCGTATTTCTTATTAAAAACATCTAGGAAATGATTGATAAAAGGCTCAATATCCAATTTTCTTTCCCTTAGAGGTAATATAGTCAAAGGAATTACATGCAGCCTATAATAAAGATCCTCCCTAAATAACTTCTTTTCTACCATTTCCTTTAGATTTCTATTGGTTGCGGCAATAACCCTTACATTAACTTTTATATTGACAGTACCACCAACTCTTTTGAATTCGTTCTCTTGAAGTACCCTAAGAAGCTTAACCTGCATGTCCAAAGGGAGTTCGCCAATTTCATCCAAAAAAAGCGTACCCTTATCTGCCAGTTCAAACATACCAATCTTGCCCTCTTTATTAGCTCCTGTAAAGGCTCCCTTTTCATATCCAAAGAACTCGGATTCAATTAAATTTTCTGGAATAGCCCCACAGTTTATATTTAAAAAAGTATTATTTATTCTATTGCTGTTTTTATGAATAAATTTTGCCACCTCTTCTTTGCCAACTCCAGTTTCTCCTAAAAGTAGTACTGTAGTATCCACCTTGGCAACCTTTTTTGCAATATCCAAAACAGCAAGCATCTTTTCATCTTCTGCAATTATATCAGAATTACCGAGCAGATGTTTCCTCATTACTTCAATTTCTGAATAATATTTTTGAGCTAACTCGAGATTCTTTTCAAGTTGTTCCTTTAGTTCATATAATTCGGTAACATCCCTAACATTTGTAACCACCATAGTTATATTTCCATCCGTATCAAAGATAGGATTACTTGAAACAAGAACTTGCTTACCGTTTTTGAATTCTTGTTCAATAGTAACACTTTTTTTATTTTTTAAAACCAAAATGGTTGCAGACTTAGAAACAATGCGCTCTTTCTGAAGATACTCCATATTTTTTCCAAGCATCTCTTCTCTTTTCATACCTGTAACTTTCTCATAGGATTTGTTTACGAGTATTGTATTTGCCTCACCATCCGTTATGTATATTCCATCATAGGAACTTTCAATAATATCATATAATTGTCTTAACCTATAGTGCATATCGCTATCGTCAGCATCTATATTATTATAGTCTAACAAATATTTGATTTTCATAATGCACCTCTCTTCTTATACTAAACAATTGTTTAACTGCCAATCAAACTACTTTTTCTAGCCTTTTTCTATACCTGTCCAAGAGATTAAAATATTGTTAAATATTTTAACAAGTAATATCTATAATAAATAATAGTTTCTTAATTATTTACTGATATTTGTATATTATACTACAATTGCAAGTGTTTTTCTATTACCTTTAACAAAAACAAAATAGCTGCCTTTGACTATAATTATGTCAAAAGCAGCTATTTTTATTAATATTTTAGTTAAGTGCTTTTATTTTCGCTATCATTTCAGGTAATATCTTGCTATAATCTCCAACTAAAGCTAAATCCGCTGCCTTCATTATTGGTGCACTTTCGTCTTTGTTTATGGCAATTATATAATTACTATCCTGCATTCCTGCTAAATGTTGAATTGCACCTGAAATTCCGCAAGCAATATATACTTCGGGTCTAACTGTTTTACCTGTTTGTCCAACCTGGTATGATTTATCAATCCAACCCTTTTCAATTGCTGCACGGGATCCTGCAATAGTTCCACCAAGCAATTCTGCAAGTTCACCTAAGACTTTGAAGCCTTCGCTGCTTCCTAAACCTCTTCCTCCGGAAACTATTATTTTAGCTTCTCCGATATCCATGCAATCTTTACATGCTTTAACAACTTCTTCAATTGTTGTTCTTACATCTTCATTCTTAATATCAAAAGGAATCTTTTCTATTTTCCCTAATCTTTTTTCATCTTTTTTTAACTTTTCAAAAACTCCAGGTCTTACTGTGGACATCTGTGGTCTGTGGTCTCCACAAACAATAGTTGCCATTAAGTTTCCACCAAAAGCTGGTCTTGTCATTAATAAGTTATTTGTTTCATCATCGATATTAAGTGATGTACAATCTGCTGTAAGTCCTGTTGAAAGCCTTGCAGACACTCTTGGTCCCAAATCTCTTCCTAAGTAAGTTGCTCCAACCAATATTATTTCTGGCTTACGTGCATTTGCTAAATCACAAATTACCTTGGTATAACCATCCGTTGTAAATCTCTCAAGCAGTGGATTATCTGCATAAATTACTTTATCTGCGCCATAGCTTACTAGCTCTTTTGCAAGTTCATCCACTTTACTTCCTATTAAAACCGCAGTTAACTCTACCCCTAATGTATCAGCAAGGTCTCTTCCTTTACCAAGTAATTCCAAAGTTACCTTCTGCAGTAATCCTTCTCTTTGTTCAGCAAAAACCCAAACACCTTTAAAATCCGACAAATTGCTCATTGTTATTCCTCCTGAATTTTTATTGTTTCTAAATGTAGTGATTTTCCTTAAGCTTCAATACTGCATATTCTGCTGATTCCTTAAATGGTTTTATTACAAGCTCGCCCTGTGACTTGTTCTCTTTTGGCCAGGATTTTTTTACTTTTGTTGGTGATCCAGCCAAGCCTAGAAGTGACTTATCCACCCCTATATCTGCTGCAGTCCAGAGCGTTACTTCCTTATCATAACATTCAAATATATTCTTCATATCCATGTATCTTGGCTTATTTAATTCTTTTATTGCAGTTAAAAGTACAGGTGTTTTTACTTTAATTATTTCATATCCATCTTCAAGAGCTCTTCTAACCCTGAGAGTTCCATCAGCTTCTACAGATTCTATTTTCTCTACATAAGTGATCTGAGGTAATCCGATATGTTCAGCTATTTCCGGTCCAACCTGAGCTGTATCTCCGTCTATAGCTTGTCTTCCTGCGAAAATTATGTCATAATCAAGCTTTTTAATTGCTCCTGCTAATGCATGTGATGTAGCTAATGTATCCGCTCCTGCAAAAGCTCTGTCTGATATAAGTATTGCTCTGGAAGCACCCATAGCTAGTGCTTCTCTAAGTGCTTTTTCCGCTTGAGGAGGTCCCATACTTATAACTGTAACCTCAGCACCCATGGCTAGTGCTTCCTCTAATGCATTCTTGTCATCCGGGTTTATTATTGAAGGTACTCCTTCTCTTATTAATGTTCCGGTTTTTGGATCTATTTTAACTTCTGTTGTATCCGGTACCTGTTTTAAACAAACAACTATTTTCATATTAATTCCTCCTATTTTATTACGTTAGCTGCGATTACCATTTTTTGAACCTCTGAAGTTCCTTCATATATCTCAGTTATCTTAGCATCTCTCATCATTCTCTCAAGTGGATATTCCTTAGTATATCCATATCCTCCTAGTATCTGAAGAGACTTTGTAGTAACCTCCATAGCAGTTTCAGCTGTGAATAATTTTGCTTCTGCAGCATCTAATGAATAAGCCTGTCCTGTCTGTTTCTTCCATGCTGCCTTATAAAGCAAAAGCTTAGCTGAATCAACCTTTACCTTCATTTCAGCTATATACCACTGTAACCCCTGGAATGCAGAAAGAGGTTTTCCAAACTGTTTTCTTTCCTTCATGTAACTTATTGCGTTTTCAAGTGCTCCTTCGGCAATTCCAAGCGCCTGAGCGCCAATACCGATTCTGCCTCCATCCAATGTTTTCATTGCTATAGAGAAGCCTTTTCCTTCTTTACCAAGCATATTTTCAGCAGGTACTTTTACATCTTCAAATATAAGTTCTGTAGTTGACGAACCTCTTATCCCCATCTTATTTTCAAGTTTGCCTATTGAGAAACCAGGCATACCCTTTTCAATAATAAATGCAGTAATTCCTTTTGTTCCCTTGCTTCTATCTGTCATTGAAAAAATCACAAAAGTATCTGCAACTCCACCATTTGTTATAAAAATCTTAGAACCGTTTAATATATAATTGTCTCCATCCTTTACAGCTATGCTTTGCTGTGAGGAGGCATCTGTACCTGCGTTTGGCTCAGTTAAACCAAATGCGCCTATTTTTCTTCCGCTTAAAAGATCCGGCAAATATTTTTCTTTCTGTGCTTGTGTTCCAAACTCAAATATTGGTGAGCAGCATAGTGAAGTATGTGCAGATAGTATAACGGATGTAGTTGCACATGCCTTTGCAAGCTCTTCCACAGCTATTATATAGCTTATGTAATCTGTGCCTGATCCTCCAAACTCCTTTGGAAAAGGCATTCCCATCATTCCGTATTTTGCCATTTGTTTAACTGTCTCCATTGGGAATCTTTCTGTTTCATCAATTTCTGCAGCTATTGGCTCAACTTCATTTTTCACAAATTCTTCAAGCATTTGTTTTACTAATTCCTGTTCTTTTGTCAATCCAAAGTCCATAAAAAATCCTCCTAGAATATTTATTGTTTTTTAATTATTGATTAACACATTTCAATTATTATTGAAGTCCCCATGCCGCCACCAATACACAGTGTTGCTAGACCTCTTTTTAAATCACGTTTCTTCATTTCATAAATAAGCGATGTAAGTATTCTTGCTCCCGAACATCCAATTGGATGTCCAAGTGCTATTGCACCACCATTTACATTAACCTTGTCCATATCAAAGTTTAAATCCTTTGCTATTGCTAAACTTTGAGCAGCAAAAGCTTCATTTGCTTCAACCAATTCTATGTCTCCAATTGTAAGACCAGCTTTTTCTAAGGCTAATTTAGTTGAATAGAATGGGCCGTATCCCATAATTGAAGGGTCAAGCCCTTTTGAACCGTAAGAAACTATTTTAGCAAGGGGCTTTATTCCAAGTTCTTTAGCCTTTTCAGTGCTCATAATAACTAAAGCTGCAGCACCATCATTTATTCCTGAAGAGTTACCTGCAGTAACTGTTCCATCTTTTTTGAAGGCAGGCTTTAACTTTGCTAATGACTCAGTAGTTGTTCCGAATCTTGGAAATTCATCTGTGTCGAAAACTACATCCCCTTTTTTTGTTTTTATAACAACAGGTACAATTTCATCCTTGAATCTACCAGTTTTTACTGCATTTTCAGCATTTTTCTGAGATTTTGCAGAAAACTCATCTTGCATTTCTCTTGTTATTCCCCACTTCTCAGCTACATTTTCAGCAGTTATTCCCATGTGGTAATCATTAAAGGTGTCCCACAAGCCTGCATTAACCATTTCATCTACTACCTTGGCATCTCCCATTCTAAGCCCCCATCTTGCACCATGCATAACATAAGGAGTCATTGACATGTTTTCCATGCCTCCAGCTACAACTATGTCTGCATCTCCTGCTTTTATAATCTGAGCAGCCAGACCCACAGCTCTCATGCCTGAACCACAAACCTTATTAATTGTAAAACCAGGTACTTCCTTTGGAATTCCAGATTTTATAAGGGCTTGTCTTGCAGGGTTTTGTCCCTGACCTACCTGAAGTACATTACCAAATACCACTTCATCCACCAATTCAGGATTTACATTTGCCCTCTTTAAAGCTTCTTTAATTACAATACCTCCTAATTCAACTGCTTTAACATCCTTAAGTGTTCCTCCAAATTTTCCTATTGCTGTTCTTACAGCACTTACTATTACAACTTCTCTCATTTTATTGTCCTCCTTAATAATTGTAGAATCCCTTACCTGATTTTCTTCCTAAATATCCCGCTCTAACCATTTTCTTTAATAGTGGATGAGGTCTATATTTTGAATCTGAAAATTCAGTATATAATATATTCATAATGGAGAGCACTACATCATTTCCTATTAAATCAGAAAGTGCTAAGGGTCCTATAGGATGGTTTGCTCCAAGCTTCATTGCAAGGTCAATTTCCTTTTCTGTAGCTACTCCATCTGCCAAAATCCCTATAGCCTCATTTATCATGGGAATCAAAATCCTGTTTACCACAAAGCCCGGTGCCTCATTTACTTCTACAGGTTCTTTTCCTAAGCTTATTGATAAATTCATAATTTTTGTTTTTGTTTCTTCTGAAGTTGCTATTCCCTTTATTACCTCAACCAATTTCATGACAGGCACCGGATTGAAAAAATGCATTCCTATTACTTTATCCGGCCTGTTAGTAGCACTAGCCACATCTGTTATTGAAAGAGAGGAAGTATTAGTAGCAAGTATGCACTCAGGCTTACAAATACCATCTAATTCTTTGAATATCTCTTTTTTAATAGACATATTTTCCACAGCAGCTTCTACTACTAAATCTGCATGTTTTGCAAGATTCAGCTCTGTAGTAATATCTATATTTTTAAGTATTTCAATCTTTCTTTCTTCATTAATTTTTCCTTTTTCCAAGGCTTTGCTAAGGTTTTTAACTATATTTTTCAAGCCCCTTTGAAGAAACTCATCCTTTATATCTCTCATTACTACTTCATAACCTGCTTCTGCAAAAACTTGCACAATGCCAGACCCCATTGTTCCTGCTCCAATAACAAATACTTTCACTTTAAAAACCTCCGATTTAATATTTATTTCACTTTGAAATCCGCTTTACGTTTTTCGACAAAGGCATTCATTCCTTCTTTTTGATCTTCTGTTGCAAAACACAAGCTGAATAAATTTTTTTCGATGTCTATCGCTGTTTCCATATCTGTTTCATAGCCTTTATTTATAGCCTCCTTGGAATATCTTATTGCAATTTGTGACTTGCTTAATATTTCATTTGCCATTTGATAAACTGTATCCATTAATCCTTCTTTTGAAACCACTTTATTAACAAGGCCTATATTTTCGGCTTCAAAAGCATCTATAATTCTGCATGAAAAAATCAATTCCTTTGCCCTTCCAAGCCCCACCAATCTTGAAAGTCTTTGAGTTCCTGAAAACCCAGGAATAATCCCTAAGCCGGTTTCAGGCTGACCAAGTTTAGCATTTTCTGATGCAATTCTTATGTCACAGCACATTGCTAATTCACAACCTCCACCTAAAGCAAATCCATTAATAGCGGCAATAACTGGTATCTCCATTGTCTCTATTCTTCTAAATACATCTGCACCAAGTTCGGAGAACTTCGCTGCTTTTATGGTATTCATATCCTTCATCTCTAGAATATCTGCTCCTGCTACGAAAGATTTTCCCTCTCCGGTTAAAACCAGCAAACGAATGTTTTCATTATTGTTGATAAAATCCAAAGCTTTGCTAAGTTCCTCTATAACCTCTGTGTTCAATGCATTTAGGGCTTTTGGTCTGCACATTGTTACCGTACAGATGTAATTTTTAGTTTCAATTTTTAAATTCCTAAATTCCATTTCTGCTTCTCCCTTTGTCTAATTTTGTTGGTACCAGGTACCAATTAGTCTATAGTCAGCGTACACCATCTCACCAGTTCATTTAGCAAGAATGTCCCATCCCAGGGAAAATCGTATATATTCATGCTTCCAAGCTTTATAATTCTGTCTACTCCCCTTTTGGATGCCATATCTGCAAATTTAACTGTTTTAACTTTGTCTAAACTTCCAATCCCTATAGTTTGAACTCTTCTGGTTATTAAATTCTCTATTTTGAAGATATCCTGGATGCTTTTTATATACACACACCTTCCACAGATTGGTTCCTTTAAATCAAGCTCACTGTCTATTAGAATGGTGTAAGATAAATCCCTGCTGGACATTATTTCCTTATCAAGGCTTAATCCATATCTTCCTCTTTCATTTATTATCTTTGAAGCCTTCACCTCTCCAACAATATTAGGATATCTTTTATTTAATTTTTGAAAAGCTTTGGCTAAAGCTGCTGCTAATTCCTTAGCTTTTTCAAAAGATGCCTCTACAAACAAAATATGAGGAGATGAACAGGCATTTTGGTCAAATTGAACTACATCCTGAGCAAATGCATTTATGTAATTTCCACATTCGCCACTATTTACAATACCCTTGTCCAGTACCGCAAAAGAATATTTAGGTCCAAAAACCACATCCTTACATGTAGTTTTCTTTAATAGCGAATTTATAGAACAAACTGATTCCTCTCCACCCCAAATAACTCTAGCATCTGCAATGGATGACATCTCTTCGTTTAATCTCATATTATCGCTTTCAAAGCATACTAATGAAATGTTTTTTATTATATCCATGGAATCATAGAATTTATCATTAAATTCTACTTTTATATCCTTAAATAGTGAAATTATGTTCATAACCTCATTAATATTATCTTTTGGAATCCTGATTAGATTTGAATTTTTGCCCAAAGTGGACTGGAGCATTGAATACAGTGCCAAGGTCTTTATGTTCCCTGCTATCCAGTGACATACAATTCCCCTTCCCTGAGCTTTTACAAATTTACCTTGTCCACTATCTATAAAATCATCAAGATATTTTTTATCTCCAAGACTGTTTTTTATAAGCTTTTCAATATTATTTTTCTTTAAAAAGAAGGATAGATAGGCCGAACCCTCAGTCTTTAAAATGTTTTTATCTTTTGATATAGCCCTGCTCCAGCCATCTAAAAGCAATATTACTGCCTGGATAGGCATGGAATAAAGTAAGTCTTGATTTTTCTTTAATGCAGTTTCAATTATGTCAAAATTTTCATATTTTTTTCCATCATTGTAAAACTTTCCATCAATCAGGTAGCAAGTTATCATAATCCTTTTTCCCTCTCTGCAAAGGTATCTCCGCAGCCTCTCGTTTCAGACTTCAATACTCTTGACTTAAACTTAAAATATTTACCCAATCTTCCACATTTGCAATCATCCACCCCTATAAGTTCTCCAATATCCTCGGTTAGTATTGCTTGTGATGGATAGCTGCTGCCCAAAATGCTCATAACTTCAATTATGCCGGTTTTATTAAACCCAACCTCTTCAAGTGTATTCACATCCCTTATTATTACCTCTGCAAAATCCGGAACATGTTTATACCCACAGGGACAATCTATAAAAACTACTCCTACCTGTTCCACCATTCCATAAAAGTCTATTATGTTATCAGGGGCGGTACCAAAAACTTCTGCAGTAATTTCTGAAAACTCTTTTTTATCAACCTTTTGTGATGTTAGTTTCTTCCATCCACCGCTGTGAAGCAGCTTCATATTTGGTAAATTTAACTTAATTCCTCTATCCTTAAGCGTTTTTACAAATTTGCTCCATATAATATAAGTGAACCCATAAACCAGTATTTCGGTATCCTTATACATTTCTTGAAATTCCATTACTCTATTAATATCAATTTTCAAATCTGATCCTTCTTTTTCCATTGCATAGCATATATCTTTTCCAAAAGTGCAAAGTCCTCTAACCGCTGCGCCTCTTGCAGAAAGCATATCCGTTTTGGAATTCACATCACTGCTGTCAATTATGAGCATAGGCTTCCTTTTTACTCCAAGATAGCTCTTTAATGTAGATATCAAAGCCTGGGACTGCCTGATGGAAGTCAATTTATCAAGGTAAATCCTGCTTGGTTTTCCGGTAGTAGTAGCACTTGAGTTTAATACTCTTGTGACCTTGTGTTCCTCACAGGTAATTAGACTAAATTCTTTAAACATATTAACTGGAATAAACGGAACATCAGTCAGGCTATTTAACTTATTTATTTCAAGATTATTTGTTCTGTATAGCTTTCTTATATTTTCGTTTTTTTCATTAGCCTTTAACTGGTACTTCATTATATTAATCAGATTTTTTTCTTTTTCAATTTGAGATATCTCAAACTGATCCTCTAAAATAATAGATTCCACTAATTTTTCATTTTCCATGACAAATCACCAGTTTTCTTTATTTTTATTTTCTATAACTTCCTAAATTAATTGACATGGTCTGTCTTTATGCCTACTCTGAATCTTTCAACTTTTTTATAAGAACTTTGCCTGAAGAATTCTTAGGAAGCTCATTCAAAAATTCAACAAATATTGGAACTTTATGCTTTGCTAATCTTTCTGCACAAAAACCTATTATATATGCATCATTAATTTCGCTATTTTTTGTTTTTAAAACCACAAAGGCTTTCACAGCTTCACCAAGAATCTCGTGAGGAACCCCCACCACTGCACATTCCACAACTTCAGGAATTTTAATGATTACATCTTCAATGTCCTTAGGACTCACTCTGTTTCCACCACATTTAATTATATTTTTTTCTCTGGACACTACAAAAATGTATCCATCTTCATCCACCGTGGCCAAATCTCCAGTAAACAAAACTCCACTTCTTATTACCTCTTTTGTTCCATCCTCATCATTAATATATCCCTTCATTATATTTCCACCACTTGCGACTATTTCACCCACTTCTCCAGGTTTTACCTGGTCGCCCACTTTATTGAGCACCATAAGCTTGGTACCTGGAATTCCTTTCCCGATAGACCCCATTTTGCTTCTTACTAAAGCAGGGGGAAGGTAAGACAGTCTCGCCGTAGCCTCGGTTTGACCATACATGATATAAATATCAGTATTCGGTAGCACATCCATCAACTCATAAATATAAGTATCCTGAAGCTTCCCGCCTGCCTGAGTAATATATTTTAAAGAAGGGACATGGCAATTTTTTATATCCGTCATTCTAAGCAAAATCTGGAATGTGCTTGGAACTCCGGCAAACCCTGTACAGTTATAAGTTTTAATATCCTCCAAAACTGTATTAGGAAACATGAATCTATTATTTATAACTAAGCTTCCGCAGCACCTTAAATGTGTATTCAATAGTGATGTACCATAGCAATAATAGAAGGGAAGCACTACTTCTACTCTATCTTCCTTATTTAAATTTAAGTATTTTATTATTGATTCCGTATTACACATAAGATTATAGTGTGTTAACATCACTCCTTTGGGTGTAGCTGTTGAGCCTGAAGTAAACATTATTACTGCTATATCTTCCTTTGAGCTGATATTAATTTCTTTTTTAGTTATATAGGCTTTTGATTCGCTGTCTACTAAGTCCGTTTCTTGGTCCTTTTCTATATCTTTTTCACAATAGATGTGAAAATCCGCGGTGATAAGGTTTTTTATTTTTTTCAACTGTTTCTCTTCTATAAAAATTGTATCTATTCTTAAACTTTCTATAATATACCTGATTTCTTTCTCCGGTGCAGAAGGATTTATTGGCACACAAATGCTTCCACTTTTTATTATTCCATAGAAAGCTTTTATAAAAAATGGAGAATTCTCTGAAATAACCAATACACTTTGTTTATTTATATAGTCTCTATATTTTATCTCCCAAAGTAGATTTTCCACAAAATTTATGCCCTGGTAGAGTTTTCTGTAAGTAGTTTCAGTTTTCTTATGAATTACTGCTGTTTTATCTAAATCCTTGGAATACTCAAAAATGTAATCTGTAAAGATCATATGGTTACGCCGTATTTTTTTAATATATCTTTTATAGTACCTATGCTGTACATTCTGGATACATCTACCACATCAAGATTGATATCAAAAGCTTCTTCAAATCCTGAAACTAACTCTACCTGTGCCAAGGAATCCCAATCCTCTATTTCATCTGGTCCCATGTCATCTGAGAGATTATCAAAATTTTTTATTCCTAGTGCCTGAGCTAAAACCTTATTAAACTTTTCTAGATTAGACATATTACTTACCTCCATAAATGCGTTTATTGGTACAATTATTAATAGCAATAATTGTGCCATACAATAAAAGTGCCTATTCTATTGATTCCTTACAATAAAATAAGCACTTTTTATGAACTTTTGTTGCATTATCGCAACTGAAATTCTAGATATAATATTATAATATGTTAAAATAGTAACGCTATATTACATTTTCTCTGTTGCTGAATTGCATCATGTTTCATAATTGCAACACAGTTGGTGCCTTTTGATTGGTACCAGGTACCACAGCTATTATTTCTTGGGCTTTTCAGAGGGTACCTGGTACCCATGCATTTTTATTCTGCGGGTTTCAGCAAGTACCTGGTACCAACTCTGTTTACAAACTCTGCATACCCAGCAAATTTATTTCCTTGGAAAAAGGATAGCACCTTGTCAGTAACTATTAATTCATTCTTTTTTATTCCTGCATAAATACTATAACTACTCCATATGTAGTCCTCTGGGATTGCAACTATTTTGGCCTTTACAGGGTTTAGATGAATGTAGCTGCTAGTAGTTAGAAATTGAACATTATCCTCGATTATGTTTGCGCCATACCTTCCCTGCATCAAATGACCTGTATATTCATACTTTTTATTAAAATATTTAGCATATTTCAAATTAAGTCTCATCATTATATCTGAAACATTAATGTCCTCAGTTTCAATAAGCAGGTGAACATGATTTGTCATAAGACAGTAACAATGCAGTTTACCATTATATATATCCAGAGCCTCTTTCATAAATGTCATATAACTTAACCGATCCTGAATATCGCAAAACATATCACCCCTTCGATTTCCCCTGGAAGTAATATGATATGTTGCTCCGGGGAACCATACTCTATTTTTTCTCACCATAATTGTCAACCTCCCATATTTTAGTATTTAAAATATTGACAATAAAGGTGAAATATATACCTGGTAACAGATGTGGTACCTGGTACCCATAAAATTCTTCATAATAAAAATCCTATACTATCATAATACGACCAGATGCTTTAGATGGTTGTCCTTAATTTTCTCTTATATAGAAATTGTCTTGAGGAAAAATTAGTTAACCAGCATACAAAATCCGCTTTATGAACATAAACATCTGCACAATATACTATCTTTCATTAATAATTAATCATTTCCAAATTTATTATATAGTAGTGCATTATTATATTTCTTTTGTTGCTAAACTGAACATTATTTTAATAAATTTAGTTTTTCCCAAATATCAGGATATTTTTTCTTCAAATTAACTATCCTGAATGTATTTTTATCCACAAAAGCCTGAACTGTCTTGCCTCTTGCTAGAAGCTTACCATCTCTTTCTCTAATCACATCATATTGAAGCACAACTTTCACAGGACTTATTTCCTCTAATGTAGTTTCTACCGTGATTTCATCAGCATATTTTGCACCTTCAATATATTTGCACTGTGTTTCAGCTAATGGCATCATAACACCTTGACTTTCCATATCTATATATCTAATACCAGCGCCAGATATAAAATCTTCTCTTGCAGTTTCAAAATACACATAATAATTTGAATGATGGACTATTCCCATTTGATCTGTTTCCGCGTATCTTACCTTTATTTTTGACATACTTTTGTACATTTTATACACCCCCTTGGTACCAGGTACCCTATTTTAAAAATCCCTTCAAAATTGTGTCCTCTGCCTCTTTTTCAGTAAGTCCTAAAGACATAAGTTTCAATAACTGTTCATTTGCAATCTTACCTATAGCTGCTTCATGAATCAATTGAGCATCCGAATTAAACGCTGATATCCTTGGAATTGACTGAACATTAGCATTATGCATTATTATAGAATCACACTGGATATGGCCTGCGCACTTAGCATATCCGGACATATTCAAATGAAATGTCTGGCTTGAATTATTTTGAGCAACAGAACGGGATATTATTTGTGCTGAGCAATCTTCCTCAAGCAGCTCCACGTTGATTATGGAATCTGCAAACTGCTCTCCATGAGTAAGAAGTCTTTCAACAACAACTAATTTTGCACCCTTGTGCAGTTTAACTTCAGTGTCCCTCTTTGTACTATCTACTCCTTTAATTTGTACTAGCTCTAGTTCTGCATAACCGCCTTCTTCAATTTCAATGATAGTTTTAGGGTTTAATATCCTTTTCCCTAAACCGTCACCTTCGCCAAAATGTTTTTCTACATATTTTATTTTAGAACCTTTTCTTACAAAAAATTCATGTATACCATCGTGTTGAGAGTTTCCGTTCCCTGGGTTATGTATTCCACAGCCCGCTACTATTAAAACGTCTGCTCCCTCTCCTATTTCAAAGGTATTATAAACTACATCATCTAAGCCCTCTTTAGTAATAAGCACCGGAATATGAACACTTTCTCCTTTAGTGTGCGGCTTTACAATTATATCAATACCCGGCTTATCTGCCTTTGTGACTATATCTATATTTGCAGTGGTATTTCTAGCAGCTTTTTCACCGTTTTTCCTTATATTATAAGCTCCAATAGGCAATTCATGAAGTCCTGCCATTTCTTCCAGCATATCTTTATCTAATGCATTCAACATCTTTGCTCACTCCTTTCTCACAAGATAAGCCACAGCCAAGGTTATCATGTTTACTAATTTCTGTTAGTATTTTTTCTTTTGAAGTAATTTCCTTTATTTCTCCATCAGCCAAGACTATTACTTCATCTGCCAGGTTTATTATTCTTTCCTGATGAGAGATAATAATTATGGTAGTATCTTTTTTCATATGCATAGCCTGGAAAGTTTCTGCCAATTTTCTGAAACTCCAAAGATCAATCCCAGCCTCAGGTTCATCAAAAAGTACAACCTTTAAATCTCTAGAAATAACAGTTGCTATTTCTATTCTCTTCAATTCTCCTCCAGAAAGACTGGAATCCACTTCTCTTTCCAAATAATCATTTGCACAGAGTCCTACATTTAAAAGCAATTCGCATGGATCTATTTTTCTATTTCCACTTGCAATATCTAGAAGCTCTCTTACTTTAATGCCCTTAAATCTAGGAGGCTGCTGAAATGCAAATCCAATTTTTTTCTTTGCCCTATCGGTTATATCAAGATTGGTTATGTCCTCTCCATCTAATATTATTTTACCTGAGCTTACTTTATAAATGCCCATTATTGACTTAGCTAAAGAAGATTTTCCACTTCCATTAGGTCCCGTTATTACATATATTTTTTTATTTTCCAGTTGTAGATTTATATTTTTAAGAATCTCAACTTCATTACCTTCATTCCCAAACTTAAGATATAAATCCTTGATTTCCAGCATAATATTACCCCCTTGTTTTTTGTTAATATATTTTGATGTTTATATAATTCGTCTATAATTAAAAATCCAGCAGATAAACTACTGGACTTCATCAGTTTATAATATTTTAGCACTTATATACTCATATATCAACATAATGTCATTTTTTGTTGGTACCAGGTACCGGAGGCTTAGCTTTTGCTTATTCCTCATCGGTACCAGGTACCAACAGGATTTTTTTATGCTATTTCTCACTGGTACCTGGTACCAGCTAGTCCATTAAAGCATCTCAATAAATGCAGAAATTCTTGTCTTTAACTGTCCTATATCTGTTTGAGAATAATCTGTTTCAATACTTATATAAGGTATTTCAAAATTTTCCTCTATAAAAGTTTTCACAGCATAGGTTTCAACATTATAAGTATGACAAGCCTGAAGAATTACATCCACTACGCCATCAACCTGATATTCCAACATTAATTCTAATAATAAATGGAATCTGTTATTATTAGGTGTCATGCAAGAGCATCCTATATTTAAATACTTTTCCGTCAAAGCATCCACAGGATCTTTATTTTCATCCACTAATCTCTCAATTTCCTTAATTCCTGAACAATTCTCATAACAAACAACGACTCCGCCATTTTCCTCAATTAACCTTATTATTTTTTCAGTTCCCTCACCCATGGGGCACCCGGTTACTAGAATTCTCTTTGCATTATCATGAACTTCATTTTCCTCACTATTATATTTTTCCAATGAATTTTGGGTTATATCCCTAAGTTCATTAATTAAAGCGTCTAGATCCCACTTAAACGAAGCTCCCCCTAACACCTTCATAATTTCAAGTCCAGAAATAGCTGGAGGAGTTAGCTTTCCTAGTTCACAAAATTCCTTTAATGCACCTCTAACTTCATTTCTCTTCACAATAGCAGCTTTCAGCATTTCATCGGTTATTTTAACTTCAAATTCTTCTTCAAGTGTCTTCCTAAGCCTTGAAATCTCATTTCTCCATAAAAGAAATGCGTCTTCACCAATACTTGTCTGTGGAAGCTGCATAACATGGACAGGCCTTATATCATTTAAATATTCATACATTTTTTTCTTTCCATCACATGTGGTTTCACCTACAATCAAATCTGAAAAATATGTATAAGGACATTTATCTGTAAGTGCAAATCCAAAGCTGGATTTGATTAAAGGACATAAATTTCTTGGAAGTATTCTCTCTGCATCCGGTATTGCCTCTTCATTTTTTCCACAAAGGGATACCGGTACTGCTCCGGAAGCATAAATAACCTCCCAAGGAGTAAATGTGCAAAAAATACCTACAACCTTTTTCCCTTGATCCTTTAAATTTTTAACACTGACAAATCCATTTCTTCTAGCTTCACTAAAATCGTTAAACTTCTGTGGTAAATCCATAATAAACTTTACCTCCATTTGGAATTAGTAATATTTTTTATTATTTATACAATTGTAATTTTATAATAAATTAATATGATAAAATGTAGTTATTATATAGTACCATAAACCAATTTGCATGGCTATAATTAAGGGAATTCCAAATGTAAATTTAATATGCTTTGTTTTATGGTGAAATGTATACATCCCTAAAAGCACTCCAATACTGCCAAGGACCGCAGCAATTATGAAAAATCTAGATTCTGGCGTTCTCCATTTCTTTTTCTTTGATTTCTCTTTATCACGATACATTTCAAAAAAACCAATAATATTAATCATTATAATATATATTATAAAATATTTACTCATACTAAGCCTTCTTTCTTATATAATTTAATGTTTGCACCTGGTAGCAAATGCAAATAAAATGTGATTTAATATAAATATAATCATATTTTAGAGAGGTTAACTATATGAATACTAATGATAGAAAACTAATTAATAACATATGCAGATACTGCTTAACTAATTATCAAATTCAGGGAAGCAGTAGATTAATTTCCGGCCTGATTTATCAACTGTGCAAAGAGCTCGACATGGATGTCCCTGCCGTAGAAGGCATATTATATGTTGATATAAACGGCTGTAGACGACCTTTCGCACACTGCTTTAATGTGATTAACTATGAAATAATAGACTGCACAATCTACAGCTATGCTTTAATCAATAAATCTATCTCGAATCTTTTTCCTACTTATATTATAGGAACGCCTCCGGATTATATGGATTATATTATAGGCAAAGAAATTAAACTAGATGCCCAATTCAGATTTAAAAAAGACCATTTAAACAATATTTTATCTGAGCTTTATAACTACGATAACATACAAATCAGAAGATTCAATGAACGTGAAGATGCTAAAAAGCAAAACCTTTTTTATTTAGTTTAAATGATGTCTGATACCGCATCAAAGTAAGTTTTTTACTCGCGTGGTATTTGGTACCACTGCTTGTACTTTCGCTTAACAGATTATACTTATTTATTACAACTTCTTTTTATAATTTCACTTTGTGCATCTCTGCTTATTTTAAGCATAGCTAAAATAAATTCTGTAACTTCTTTCTTCAAACCCATCTCTTCAATGTCTGACGTATATTGGTTAATAATATAATCTTCTCTTGACTTATCTAGAACTTCCATGTCATTTTTAATCTTATATTCAGCAACTCCTCTAACTATATCCATTCTTCTTTTAAAAAGTTTTATCATCTCATCGTCAATATTATTAATTTCCTGTCTTAAATTGTCTAATTCTTTCGAATTCATCACATACACCCCTTTTCATGAGATATCACAAGCTAGTAATGGTACCAGGTACCAATCCCAATGCTCTCATGCCGCTTTTAACTGGTACCTGGTACCATAACTTAATTATATCAAAACCTAATCCAAATGCCATCCTTTTCTATTTCTTAGTATTTAGTTTTTTGTAACTAGGGATTAGCTTACCTACACTAAACACTATTCTCTCAATATTAAAATATTTCGGTAACCCCTTTATTTTTATTCAGAATTGCTTTAATATTGAAACAACTAGCAAAATAGTTTATAATCATATTTCCGAACTTATCTACTGTATAATTTAAACAAAGAACTAAAAACTATAAAGGGAGGGTTGCTATGAAATTTTTAAATTCTATTAAAAATATCTTAACAGGACTCTATTCAAGCCTAAAAAGATTCCCAATAACAATACTTATGTCTGCTTCAGTGGCAGTAGTACTTGTTACTATTAATGAAACCACCCCAAAAACAGATGATTTAAGCAGGATTGCCTTAGCACTGGCACTAGGTATTCCTATTTCACTGTGTATAAAAATCTTCTTTGAAAAAAGAGAAGAAAATAATTTAATTAAATATATATTAGGTTATCTTGTAGGTGCAATATTCCTGATAGTATACTATCTTTTCTTCATAAAAGATATGTCCATGGTTACGGGCACAAGGTATATTGCAGTAAGCTTGGCATTTTACATGACTTTCCTGTTTTTACCACACTTTTTTAAAAAAGAACAGTTTGAAATGTATGTAGTGGCAGTGTTTACAGGATTCTTCATAACTGTGATCTATTCTGCAGTGCTTTATTCCGGGCTTTCTGCCATATTATTTGCAATTGATAGACTGCTTCAGATACAAATTTTAGGTAAAGTATACTATTACATGTTTCTTTTTGTAGCATTTATTTTTGCTGTATCCTACTTCCTGGCAGAAATTCCAATAAGAACTGAAGAACTATCTCCAAAAAAATACCCAAAACTTCTCAGAATACTGCTGTTATATATTGTAATTCCTCTGCTCATTGCATACACAACAATACTATATATATACTTTGGAAAAATAATTGTAACAAGAGTCTGGCCTATAGGCATTGTGTCTCATTTGGTCATTTGGTATGCAGTCATTGTAACTGTAGTATTATTCTTTATTACACCTATTAAAGATGAAAACGGATGGCAGAAAAACTTCTTGAAATTTGCTCCAAAAATAATCATACCTCTTTTGATTATGATGTTTGTGTCTATTAATATACGATTAAATGCCTATGGAATAACCGAAAGAAGATACTACATCTGCATTTTGGGTTTTTGGCTTCTCTGTATGATGATATACTTTTCACTGTTCTCAAGAAAACTCAAAAATATTATTATACCTATTTCCCTTGCTGCTGTGGCGCTTATATCAGTATTCGGCCCAATAAGCAGTTATTCCATTTCAATGATGAGTCAAAATAGCAGATTTCAGCAGTATCTTACTAAAAATGATATGCTAATGGATGGCAAAATTCAACCATCTTCAAAAGTATCTAAGGATGACAGGGCTCAAATAAGCAGCATTATTGATTATTTTAACAGACAGCATAGCCTCAAAGATGTTAGATTTCTTCCTGAGGGTTTCAAAACCAGTGATATGAAGACCGTGCTGGGATTTGAATTTGAAAACACACTATATAATAATTCCAATGGATACTTTTTTTATCAAAGAGATGCAGCAGAAAAAGGCATTGATATTAGCGGCTACGATTACTTGTTCGACATGAGACAGATGAACAATAATTCAAATTCCTCTAGTAATCCTGTTAATATATCCTATAATTATGATACTTCCATTCTTAAGGTACTTTTTAATAACACAGAGGTATACTCAACGAATTTAAATGCATTTGTAAATGCCCTTATTGACAAACGTGGAATCCCATCAGAAATGTCAAAGGAAAATATACTGTCTTCGGGTGATATGACATTCTCAACAGAAAACGAAAAATTAAAAATCAAAATAGTATTTTTAAGTATATCGGGAAATGCATATCAGACCCAGGGTGTAAATTCTAAAGGCTTTGAGTTTTATGTGCTTGTAAAAGTAAAATAAATGTTTAAAAGACAAGTTGGTACCAGGTACCAGCTTGTCTTTTTCTATTGTTTGGCTTCAGACCATATCTTGTCAAATAAAGTAACAGCATCGCCTATGTCTCTCAAATACTCACCTTTTTTAACTTCACTATCTGGTGGGTAAACCGCTTTGTCACTCATAATTGACTTGTCTATATAATTGTATGCCGCTGTATTAGGATTTCCATAAGGGAAATAATGGGATATTTCAGCACTTATTTCCGGATCCATTATAAAGTTGATAAATAGTTCTGCTGCTTTAACATTTTTAGCATCCTTGGGAATTACAAAGTTATCCTGTTGCAAAAACAGCCCCTCTTCAGGAATCACATATTTTATGTTTGGATTTTCACGTTTAGCCAAACTTGCTTCTGCACCCCAGGCAAATATTGCCTTTGATTCACCATTAATCAGACTTGTCTTAGGGCTGTCACTGTCATAGGATTTTACATTGGCCTGAAGCTTTATAAGCTCCTCTTTTGCCTTCTTTAATACTTCAGGGTTTGTTTCATTTAATGAATACCCCATCTTTTTTAAGGTTATTCCTATTATAACTCTTTCATCATCAAGAAGTGTCAATGAATTTTTAAGTTCAGGCTTCCATAAATCCTTGTAACCCTTAATAGTGCCTTCTGGAACTTTTGAGCTGTCATAGGCAATTATTCCAGCCAGCCACATGTAAGGAACGCTGTATTTATTTCCAGGATCAAAAGGCAAATTTAAAAACTGTGATCCAACATTGTTTATATTTGGAAGATTATCTTTGTTTATTTCCTGAATAAGATTTTGCTTCTCCAATATTTCCACCATAAAATCACTGGCTACAGCAATATCATAATTCCCTCCTCCTGCCATTAATTTGGCAAGCATTTCTTCATTGGAAGAAAAAGTACTATAATTAACTTTAATATTGTATGTTTGTTCAAATTTTTCAATTACAGATGTTGGCAGATATTCAGACCAGTTAAACACATTCAAAACCTGCTGTGGCTCACTATTGCTCTTGGCAAATGCAAATACTCCCCCTCCAATAATCCCTGCAACAAGAAAAATAGAGGTTAAAATAGCCATTACTTTTTTCATATTAATATTAGCATTTCTAAGAACAAGTGCCAAAAGAATCACCACTACTGTAAATAAAATTATTATAGTAGAAAGTGCATTGATTTCGGGTGTTACCCCAAATTTCACCATGGAGAATATCTTAAGTGGAAGTGTAACGCTTCCAGGGCCAGCTACGAAGAAACTTATAATAACATCATCTAAAGAAAGAGTAAAAGCTAAAAGTCCACCTGCAATAACTCCAGGCATAATTATTGGGAGCGTAACATTGAAAAATGTTTTAACAGGCGTTGCACCAAGATCCATGGCAGCCTCCTCAATCGAATTGTCAAAGCCGTCCAATCTTGTTTGAACTACTGCTACAACATATGCAATGCTAAAAGTTACATGGGATATTATAAGAGAAACCCTTCCCAGTGGAATTTTTACTATTGCAAAGAAAGCAAGCAGAGATATACCCATAACTATCTCTGGAATTACCAATGGTATGTATAATATAGCATCTAAAATGGTTTTACCTCTAAACTTATATCTATACATTCCAATTGCAGCCAAAGTTCCTATTACTACTGATATAACTGTACTGGTAGCTGCAACAATAAGAGAATTTTTTACAGCTTCAAGTATTCCCGCATTATGAATGAGACTTCCATACCATTTAAATGTAAATCCCGTCCAAACTACATTTAATTTTGAATCATTAAAAGAAAATGCAATTAATATCATTATAGGTATATATAAACACATGAAAATAATGAGAAGATAAAAGGAGCTGATAATTTTCGTGCTTTTGCCCTTCATATTATAGCACCTCCTTATTATCTTTTGTTCCGCCCATTTTTGAATTCAATATAATTACTGTAACCATTACTGCGATAAGTATTACTGATATTGCAGAACCAAATGGCCAGTCTCTTGCTGTAAGAAATTGATTTTTAATTAGGTTGCTCATCAGCACAACCTTACTTCCACCCATTAAGTCTGTTATAAAGAACAAACCTAATGTTGGAACAAATACTAATAGAGATCCGGATATTATTCCTCCCTTGGTAAGAGGAAGCGTTATCTTTAAAAATTTTTTAACTGGACCTGCACCAAGGTCTGAAGCTGCATCTAAGAGTCTCCTATCAAGCTTTTCTATGGATGTATATAGTGGAAGCACCATAAATGGGAACATCATATAAATCATCCCCACCATAACAGCAAAATTATTATACATCATGTGCAAAGGTGCATTTATTAAACCCAAATGTAATAAAACAGTATTTATAATTCCTTCAGTTCTAAGCAGAACTATCATTGCATAGGTTCTAACAAGAGAGTTTGTCCAAAAAGGAAGCATTATTAATAATAAAAATATAGGTTTATACTTTTTCTTTGAATTTGCAATTATAAATGCAAAGGGATAACCAAACAACAGGCAGAATATAGTAGTATATACTGCAACTAAAATCGATTTAGAGAATATGTCCATATAAAGAGAATTAAATAACCTTGAATAATTGGAAAGTGTAAACTTATATACAATATCCCCCACCTCTCCTCTTGTGCAAAAACTTACAAACACAATCAAAAAAATCGGAATAACAAAGAAACCAGTCATCCAAAGCGCAGCCGGGAAAATGGTGGTAAGATATTTAGAAATAGAGTTACTTGAACTTTTGTTTTTCATCTATCTGCCCCCCTATTCCTTTATTACTATTGTATGATTAGGCTTCCAGGTTACAAAATAATCATTATCTTTGTTAAAAGATTCAAATTTCTGACCTGTTTGTCCTATTTGTTCATTTACCACAATATTTTTACCATTTTTAAGAACCATGACGATTTTTATATTAGAGCCTATGTATATCTTTTCTTTAAATTTACATTGGAGCCAAACATCTCCATCCTCAGGGTTGTCTTTAACCTTTATTCTTTCAGGTCTAACAGAAACCACAAATTTATCCCCAAGATCATAATTTAAATTGGGTATTCTTATAATATCCTGCTCCTGTTCAAGCTGGAGCAGAACCTCGTCCTGTTTAACTTTAAATACCTGTCCTTCAAGTATATTTGTTTCTCCCAGAAAATCAGCCACAAATTTTGTTTTTGGCTGTTCATATAATTCTTCTGGGGTTCCAACTTGTTCAATGTAACCATCATTCATTACCACAATCCTGTCTGACATGGTAAGTGCCTCTTCCTGGTCATGAGTTACAAATACAAAAGTAATACCAAGTATTTTTTGAAGATGCTTAAGTTCCAACTGCATCTGTTTGCGGAGTTTTAAATCAAGTGCTCCAAGAGGTTCGTCCAAAAGCAGCACCTTTGGACTGTTAATAACAGCTCGTGCTATAGCAACCCTCTGCATTTGGCCACCACTTAACTGAGAAGGCATCCTGTTTTCATATCCCTCAAGCTGCACCATCTTGAGCATTTCAGATACCTTTTCCCTAATTTCGCTTTTATCAACCTTTTTCATTTTAAGACCAAAAGCGATATTATCGTAGATATTCATATGAGGAAACAATGCATAGTTTTGAAATACCGTATTAACACATCTTTGATAGGGTGCTGTATCCGTAACATCTTCCTCATCAATCACAACTCTTCCACTGCTTGGCGATTCAAAACCTGCTATTATCCTTAGAGTGGTGGTTTTTCCACAGCCACTAGGTCCAAGCAATGTTAAAAACTCCCCTTTTTTGATCTGAAGATTCATGCTTTTTATTACTGTATCTTTTTGATCAAAAATCTTACAAACATTATCCAATTGTACAAAAACATCCTTTGTCACACCTTAACATCTCCCTTAAAATATAATAACTGAAAAGTATATTATCACAATAAATTTTAAAATTCAACAATTTGGCGGAAAAAATGTCGGTACCAGGTACCAACATTTTTTTACATTCTATTATCTTCCAATTTTGATATCTTTTCTAATATTAGCTCCTGATTTTTAATGAGCTCATCAATCTTATAATGTAAGTCTTCTACTATAATTTCTGACTTTAAATTCACTTCATAGTCATTTTTCGCCCTTATTCTGTCCTTCTCTTCCTGCCTGTTTTGACTCATCATAATAACTGGTGCTTGAATTGCGGCAATACATGACAATACCAGATTCAATAAAATAAATGGAAATGGGTCAAAAGTATATTTTTTAGATATAACGTTAAATATTATCCATAATATTAAAATGGCTAAAAATGTTAAAATGAAAATCCAGCTTCCGGCGAATTGAGCCAATGAATCCGCCATTTTATCTCCAAATGTAAGGTTTTTCTTGTGAGTTTTAGACGTATCTTTAGATACTGTTTGTTCGACCAGCATATGCATGATTTCTTCATCTTCCAAATCAATAAGCATATCCTTTTCCAAAATAGTGTTTATAATTTCTGACTTAGTAATATTATTTCTCATAATCACCCTCCAAAAAATTCTATTTCAGTACCTGTGTCTGAAGTTCCATTAGCCGTAAAACACACATAGTAACTTTAATTTTATCACTAAATTAATGCTTTGATGTTGTTTTTTCGTAGTTTTAATGTTATAATTTGATTACCAGTGGTAATTACCATTGGTAATCAAATTATTGTGAGGTGTAAAATATGCTTAAAAATTTCTCTATCAACAAGCTATCACCTGAAGATAAGGTTTCTGTAGTTGACATTTTCAATTATTACATTGAAAACAGTTTTGCGGCATATCCGGAAAACAAAGTGGGCTATGAATTTTATGATATGATATTAAATATTATAAAAGGATATCCAGGAGTTGCCCTAAAGTCAGATTGTGGAGAGGTTATAGGTTTCGGCTTTCTACATCCGCACAATCCAATGCCCGCATTTAGAGAAACAGCAGAGATAAGCTATTTTATTAGAAAGGATTATACAGGAAAAGGTTTGGGGATTCTTATGCTTGATTATTTAATAGCAGAGGCTAAAAAAATTAATTTAAAGTGTATATTAGCTAGCATTTCTTCACTTAATCAAAACAGTATAAAATTTCATTTAAAAAATGGATTCTATGAATGCGGAAAATTCGTAAATGTTGGGAGAAAAAATAATACTGACTTTGATGTGGTTTGGATGCAGAGGTTTATATAGACTATGCAAAACAAGATAAATAGGGAACAAATTATACATACAACGCTCCAGTTAATAAATCAAAAAGAAGAAATAAGATATGTTAACCTTAGAGAGATAGCTCGATTAATGGGTTGTTCCCATACAAATCTTTATAATTATTTTAACTCTCTTGAGGACATTTTATGGGCATCAGTTGAACAGGCTCTTATAAAGTTGAATGAATACGTTAACTGTAATATTCAAGATATGGAAACTTATGAAGAACAATTGGATTACTACTTTTCCAGAATTATTGAATTTTATCTGAAAAATAAAGGCTGGTTTAGGCTTATCTGGTTTGAAAAGCTTAATGGCCAAAGGCCCAAGGAAACTCTGGACGCTGTAATTTACACTGTAAATTCTATGATTGACATTTTTTATCCTCCATACAGAAATAAACTAACTAAAGATGAGATGCACTACATTTTGCATAATGTTCACTGTTACCTTCACGGTGAAATATTTATTTACATTTCTGGAAGAGGACTGATTAAGGATGAAATAAGATTCAAGAAATATGTAAATTGCCAGTGCATAAAACTAATGGGGCTATATACAGCATAAGCCAAAGGGCCGGATGGTTTTGTTTAAATCTTTGATTACCTGTTTTAATATAAGCAAAAATTTGTGGGCTCTAGTACCCACAAATTTTTGTTCTACAATTAATTTACCGTTTTTATTAATGATTTAATATCTACCTTTTTAGTCATCATATTGTTTTTAATTAAGAAATCCTGGGTTTTTTCAAGTTCAGTTATATCCTTATCGGTAACTGTTGGGTTGAAATCATATAAACTGTACATAGCCTTCACATCATCTACAGTTAGTTTTGTCTCCTCTGCAGTAAGCTTATAGGTTTCATCCAGGTTGTTTTTCATAAAGTCAAGACTAGCTTGATGAACCTTCATGTATCTTTTAACAAGATCCTCATGATTTTTCAGAAAATCTCCTCTTACAGCAATAACAATTGTTGCATCTAGAAGTCCCTCTCCTGTAGTTACAACATGTGCACCGTTTTTCTCTGCCTGACTTACAGATGGTCCTGCCACAAGAGCTGCATCAGCACTGCCTGCCAGCATAGCTGCAACTCCTGGTGCTATATCCATGTTTATAAAATTAATGTCTTCAGCCTTAATATTTGCTTTTTCTGCTGCTGCAAGAAGAAGCTGATGAAGTATTGTTCCCTTAGGCCCCACAACTTTTTTCTCCTTTAAATCTGCAGCAGTTTTAATGTTTGGATTCTTTGACATTATAGTAAAGGATTTTGGAGCTCTGCTGTATATGCCTATTATTTTAAGGTCTACTCCATTTGAAGCTGCAAGTATTGCAGACGATCCGCCCAATGCATTTGCAAAATCAAGAGAACCAGCAGCCATAGCCTCAGTCATCTTAGGTCCTGCAGTAATATCCGAATATACTATCTTTGTGTTGTCCTTTCCAAATTCCGTTTCAAATAAATTCTTCTTTTTCTCGATAATAGACGGTACATTTAATGGTGATTTTACATAAGATATGTTTATCTGGTCAACCTTTGTTGTTTTGGCCCCACATCCTGCAAGGATTATTAATGACAAAAATAATGTGGAAACCAATATTGATAACTTTCTCATTCCAATACCCCTTTCAATATTACTAATCATTTATTATCAAGGATAAAATTTCTTCCCTGAGTTCAAAAAAATATTCACTGTTTGTTTGCCTTGGATAAGGCATATCAACTATTAGCTCTTTTATAACCCTGCCCTGATCTAATACAACTATCTTCTGCCCTAGATAAATAGCTTCATCCACGTCATGTGTAACAAATATAATTGTCTTTTTGTTTTGGATAAATATTTCTATTAAATCGTTTTGTAGTTTTCTTCTGTTAAATGCATCAAGTGCTCCAAGCGGTTCATCCATAAGAATTAACTCCGGATTATAACATAGTGTCCTTCCAAAAGCCACTCTTTGGGCCATACCCCCTGAAATCTGAGAAGGATAAGCATCTTTAAACTCAGAAAGCCTCAACATGGATAAATATTTATTAACTGTTTTATCAGTTTCCTCCTTATCTTTATTATTAATAAGTGAAAATCCCATGTTTTGTTTTACTGTCAGCCAAGGCATAAGCCTTGGCTCCTGAAATATTATGCCAATCTTTGGAGAAGAAAATGCAAAATTTCCGCCGCTTTTTTCCTCAAGACCTGAAAGTACTCTTAATAAAGTAGTTTTGCCGCATCCGCTTTTTCCCACTATGGTTACAAAGCTGCCTTGATCAATATGTAAATCCACACCCTTAAGTGCTTCCACTTTTTTTCCCTTTATATCATAGACCTTTGACAAGTTCTTTATCGTAACCGCTGACATAATCACCTTCCTCCCTATCCCAAGCAATAAATTTATTTGTTAATTTCAAGAACAAACTATCCACAGCATATCCGAGAATGCCTATTGCAAGAATGCCTACAATAATAATGTCGGGTCTGGAAAGCTGTTCTGCTTCAATTATCATATATCCAATTCCAGTGGAAGCAGCAATGAGTTCAGCGCCGATCAATGATCTCCAGCTGTACCCTAAGCCAAGCTGCAGCCCCACCAGAATTGAAGGAAGAGCTTGTGGAAAAATAATTTTAGTTAAACTATCTCTGGGTGAAAAATTAAATACAATACCTACCTCTTTCAACTTCTCATCTGAATTTACTATTCCGCTTACAGTATTTAAAAATACAGGGAAAAATGTTGCCAGCACAATAATAGATATTTTTGAAGCTTCCCCAATACCAAGCCACAAAATCAAAAGTGGTATAAGTGATATGGGTGGAATATGTCTAATAAACTCTAAAACAGGTTCTAGATAATCGTAGATTTTTCTGTTTAATGCAACAAGCACTGCTAAAGGAAGAGCCACAATTACAGTGATAAAAAAGCCTCCTAGCACTCTTAACAGACTCACTTCCATATGTTTTATTAGAAGTCCATTACTAAGCAGATAAATAAATGTATCAAATATTCTCTTAGGAGATGGCAGCAAATAAGCATTTACAAGGTTTAAACTTGTACTTATCCACCATACAGTAGTAATTATTGCTGGTATCACTAAACCTTTGTATTTTTTCATGTTATATCTCTTTCTTTGACAAAGATGTCTTTACAGTAATTCCCTTAATATTTCCAATCTTTCCTGTGAGACTGTTTATCTCATCTAAACTTCCACATACAATAATGGAAACCACAGAAATCCCTTCATGCTCAAAGGGTACTCCCATTCTGCCTCTCACAATTCCTTTAAAATCTGCCACCACGGAATTAAATTCAATTTGAGATTCTTCCGGGTTATCAATAATAACGCCCAGAACAGCTACTCTGTTTTTCATAAATACCTCCATTAAACATAAAAATTTACAAATAAAAAAACTTTCCCAAAAGGAAAGTTAGGTTTACAAATAATGCAGATGATAAAAACCACTGCTCTTTATACCTAATTCCTCTTAAGATCAGATTACTCTTTTCAAAAAGGTCTTATTTTTATTAAATGACAAATTGATTAAGATTGCTCTCAAAAAATTTGAAATAAGATTTACATCTACATAAATAAGGATATCAACAATTCATTAATTTGTCAATTATTATTCATCCTGGAGATCTTTATTGCCCTCAATTACCTCTATGAATTTTTCCGCTATAAATGGATCAAACTGAGTCCCCATACAGTTTTTAAGTTCAAATACAGCCTCATCATAAGTCTTTCTGATATTTGTATAAGATCTCTTGGAGGTCATGGCATCAAAGCTGTCCACCACGGTTAAAACCCTGGCAAGATAAGGTATCTCAGCTCCCTGTAGATTATCTGGGTACCCTCCGCCATCAAATCTTTCATGATGATGCATTATAAGCGGAGAAATATCTTTAAGAGACTCCACAGGCTTTATAATTTCAGTACCATTTAAGGGATGCTGCTTTAATATCTCCCACTCATCATTGGTAAGAGGCATCTTCTTTACTAATATTTCCTTGGAAATATTGATTTTTCCAATATCGTGCATATATGCACCATATATCAGCTTCTTTTTATCCTCCTCGCTAAGTCCAAGTTTTTCCGCTAAAAGTTTGCTGTATACCACCACCCTCTCAACGTGGGAATAAGTATATTTATCTTTTGCATTAATTACACTTATCAACGTTTTAATTGATGTAACCAAATCTATATGCTTTTCATCAATATCATTTTTTAGTTCATCCAAAACAGAAGTATAGGTTTCAACTCTGTTTTTATTGAAAAACTTAGCTCTATAAAGAGCATCATCCGCACTGTTAATAAGTTCAAAATCACTCTTAGCCTTATTCGGATAAACAGAAATGCCAATAGATACTGTTAAGTTCCCGTTTGGCTGATTTTCTTCACCTTCAAAATATGTTTGTTCAATAATATGTCTGATACGTTCAGCAACAACAAATGCTTCCTCTTCCTCAGTATCTGGTAGTATTATTGCAAATTCTTCACCACCATACCTTGAAACTATATCGCCGATTCTTACATTATCTTTTAGTATGCCTCCTATTATATTAAGTACTTCATCGCCCTTTTGATGTCCGTATAAATCATTATAGTATTTAAAATAGTCGATATCTAAAAAAATCAATGAGACAGGCTTTTTGTCTTTTTCATATAGTAATATTTTCTGTTTTAATGCATCATGAAAATATCTATGATTAAATACTCCTGTAAGCCCATCAACATTAACCAAGCTTTCAAGTTTTTTAATATGTTCATTTTCAATTTTTACATAAAATCCAAGAGGCCAAGCTGTGAGACAAAATATGCCAGAAAGAATTAAATCATTTTCAAAATATTGATTAACCAGCATATCGGGTAAATACACCATATCCATTGACAAAATGATAGTGGATGAAATACATGCAACAATAAGCCCTTGCTTCATACCTGATTGAATAGTGGAAGTCAAGATTATAAATAAAAACAAAAGTTTAAACTGACTTTCATAACCCCCTGACATAATTACAATGATAGAAAAGATAAAAATAAATACAATATTTTCTATTATTCTTATTATATCTTTACATTTTTCATTTCTGATTTTTTTTATTGTGGAATAACTCCACACAGCATATATTAATGACAAAATTATAGTGTAAACAGCAATCAAATCAATTGAAAAACTATAATTAAAATTAAGTGAACTTTCATTACTCCTTAAATAAAATTTTAAAAAAATAAATCCAGATAAAAGCAACGAAATTAACTTTACTACAGATACTATGTCATTTATTTGATTTTGTTTATTATAACTTATTTCGTTCATATATTATTACCTCGTTTGTTAAATAAATCCATAAAACAAGGCCGGAAATACCCGACCTCATTTTATTCTTCTCTCAAGTATTTTGGTTCCACTGGCTGATACATAAACCAAAAACACGCTGATGAAGCCATGGATGCTGCTACAACTGTAAGTACTACTGCAAATAACTTATTCAATTTTTTCATTTTGCTCTAGCCCCCTTAACAAAATTTAAGAATATGTTTAAGAATATATTTAAGAATTCGTCTACCTTATTCACAATACTATGCCCACTTTTAGTGAGTGTGAAAATCTGCCATGCTGCTCCAAAAACAACACAAGTTGAATACACCAAAACAGCTTTCCATTCAAAACTTATATATAAAATATAATTAACAAGTACAATTAATAAATATATGCACAAAATAATAAGGGATTCTTTTTTCATACGCATTCTTCTTTTAGTATTTTTTATTGGTTTATTTTGAGTATCAACCGGAGCAAGCTTGTTTATCATAATGGCAGCCCACATAAATACTATCATACTTGAAATCATCAATGTTTTTATATAAATTAATGGTATAAATAACTTAATTGCTATAGCAAATAAAACGCACACTAATGTGCCTATAAAGGTACATATACCCAAAGAACTTGCGTGAACTCCTCCAGAATATTTTCTGAGTATGCTAGCACTAAAAGTAATTATCAAAGCTTCTACAGCCACATGAAACAATAAACCAAATATAATTACAAAACTTATTGATACAAACATCTGAATTAAAGAAATAGCCCCATAAGCCATAACCTCTCTTTTTTCATTATCGTATCCCAATTCTGAAGCAAGTTTAGCTGCAATATCATAGCTCAATTTTTCCATTTTTTATACCCCTCAACTCTTTTCTTTTTTTTAATGATGTATAGTAAAATAATAATACTATCCCAAAAATTATTAATGATGGAATTCCGTATATTGCTTTTAATCTGGAATTACTAAATATATAGTTCATGTCAATCTTAAATATTACTTGAATAATTAAAACATTAATTCCTTCACATACATATTCAATTATTATTGTAAGAATTACTGATTTTATGGATGTTATAATTTCAATTCTATTTACATTTACAATTAATATTATAAACACACTTATGTCTAATATGGTGTTAACACCATATTGAATTGGAAGGAATCTAATCATGCATGCTGCAACAGAAAGCAAAATTGCTGAAATAAAGTATCTTTTATAATCTATCTTAACCTTAGAAAATGCATAGGCGGCAAAAATAAACAAAAATGCTTCTGGCACACCTCTAATTAAGAATTCAAACATAGAAATCTTTAACATAATGTCTTCCTCTCTAGTTGTTAGTATATATATTAATTTTTACCTTATTTTATTATAATAATCAATGTTATAATACTAATTAACACTTTGTACATATCCGAACATTTTTAAGATTAAGCAACAACCCTATTAGAACAAATTTTAACAGCATAAAACACAATAATAAAAGCAAATAATCTGATGAACACATCCCCTACACTTAAAATGCTATATCCCGTATCAATTATATCAGTCAAAAATTTATAATTTACTGTTGAATTTCCCAAAACATGTATGTCATTTACTTTAGAAAAAGCATCAGGGGCTGCATAACCCGTAATGTATGATAAGGTTGGAAAAACCGGCATTCTTCCATTGTTCGAAAAAATCGCAATATTATTTAATAAACTGCCTAGCAAGGCTGAGACAGAAGCCCAAATAGCACTTTTATACAAATAAAATTTAATAATCATAGCTAAATAAGCCAAAATATAAAGTGTTTTATATATATTTGAAAATTTCACCATACTATAATTACCTCTAAATACAGATATCTCAAGCACTATATAAATCAATTCGAATATAATCACAATATATATGGGCCAATCCTTAAACAGAGGTTTAATTTTATATCCCCTAAATTTTGCAAACAGCAAAGCTAAAAGTATAGTTTCTATCATAATTCTATTATTCCTCATTTAACCCAAATTATTCATGAGCTTATACATAATTATAATTGTAATAATTATTAAATGCTATAAATATCTTTCATATTTTATCTGCAAAATTCGTGATATAATGAAAAAATTCTGCCAATAAATCGACAGGATTTTTTTGGTACCTGGTACCAAGCTAGGTACCAAGCTAAACCTTGAACCTGCCAACGAGAGACATAAGTTTTTCACCAAGTTCTGCTTGAACCTGTACTGATTTAACAACTCCTTCAACAGCATCGGAAACCTCGGTAATATCTCCAGAAATTGCTTGTCCGCTGGCAGAAGTTTCTTCAATAGTGGCTGCTACGGATTCCAATGCTCTGTTAAACTGTTGCATGGATGCTGCTATTTCACTGCTTCTTGCAGATATAGCATTTGCCATTTCGTCTATCATATCTGCATCCTTTTTATACTGTACTCCCACATTCTTGTAGTCATTGTAATCAGATGTCACTCTGTCATCGATGAAAGCCAGCACCGAAGTTGCACTATTTGAAAGATTTTTAAATGCGTCCTCCACCTTTTCAATAACCTGCTGAATACTCTGCACTGTTTCTGCAGATTCTTCTGCAAGCTTTCTAACCTCATCTGCTACAACTGCAAAGCCCTTGCCCTGATCTCCAGCTCTAGCGGCTTCAATAGCTGCATTTAGCGCTAAGAGGTTCGTCTGACCTGCAATAGAAGATATTGCCTCTGACATCTTTTTTACTTCCTCCACTACCTTTCCTGCTTCAATAGCACTTAAAATCTCTGCCTTTGTAGATGAATACATGGTTTGTTCTGTGTTTAATGCATCGTCTGCCTGCTGCATAATTTTCTTTGCTCTATCATCAATCTCATCTGCCTGCTTTTCTGCCTGAATAGCTTTTTTTGATATTTCATCAATGGCACTCTTTATTTGAACTTCCGAAGCACTCAGTTCTTCTGTAGAAGCGCTTGTCTCCTCCATTCCCGAAGATATTTCTTCAACTGCAGCAGTGACATTCTGCACCTGAGCAGATATCTCTTCACTAGTTGCCGAAAGCTCCTGACTTGAAGCAGAAATGGATCCTATGCTTTCATTTAAAGTTTTTATAAGATTATCTGTGTTTCTCATTGCTTTATTCAAGGCAGCTGCAAGTTCACCAAACTCATCCTTAGATTTAATATCCAGCTTTTGGGTAAGATCCCCCTCTGCTATGCTTTTAGCAAATTTTACACCCTTCTTTAAAGAACTAACTATAATTTGACTTAATAGTATTCCTAAAGAAATTGCTAAAATAATTGAAAAAACTATTAGAGTCAGCATAAATTTATATGAGCTTGAAAAAGTAACATCACCATCAGTACTAGTCTGAGCTGCTACTTTTTCATTTAAACTTATTAAATCATCTAAATCCTTTTGCGATTTTTCTCTTATTGTTTTCACCTCATTCATAAGGGACAAAGCTTGCTGCTGGTTTGATGACTTAATAAGTTCAACAATCTGTGTTCTTACAGCTCTGTAATTTTGAGCATCCGCTTTGAAATTTTTAAGCAGAGTTTTTTCTTCGTCGGTAAGATTAGTTGCTTCATATTGTTTTAACAAACTGTCATCTTCATTTGTGAGCTTATCAATGTTATTGATACTTGTTGATATTGAATTTTGATCTGTATACACGAACAGATTCAATATTTCCACCCTGGATACTGTCTCATTTTCTGAAATTTGGCTCAAGAGCTGAATCGGTATAAGATTATTTTTATACATAGCTGTCATTCTGTCATTGATATTCTTCATATTAACTATTCCATAAAATCCAACTACGGCAACAAGAATAGTTACCAGTAAAAAGCCAGTAATTAGCTTGGTTCTGGTCTTAAGATTTAATAAAGATTTCATCATTTCACCCCACCTGAATATATTTTGGTTATAAATAATTTTTTATAATTCTCTCCAACTTATTTAGTTCGAAAGGTTTTAGTATGTAATCATTCATGCCCGCCTCTATACACAATTCTCTAACCCCGGGCATAGCATAGGAAACAGTACCGATTATTGGAGTTTGACCTGCTGCAGCTGCCTCATTTCTCCTTATTATTCTTGCGGTTTCGTAGCCATCCTGCTTTACCATATGAACATCCATAAGTATCAAACCCGGCATATGTTTCATGAATAGTTCCAATGCACTATCTCCGTTATTTGCGCCCAAAACACTATATCCTGATTTTTTAAGCATTTCAGTCACGATTTTCATGTTTATTTCATTTTCTTCCACCACCAGAATTGTCTTATCTCTGCTGAATGATGCTTTAGTTATGCTCAGTTCATTCACCGAACTATCATTGATTCTTGCAATGTCTATTAAAAATTCCGCAGTAAAATAGAAGGCACTCCCTAAATTTCCATTTTTCTCGATCCAAATTTCACCATTCATCATTTTAATCAATTCTTTTGATGTAGAATGAGCAAAATTATCACTTATCCCAATTCCATTGTCCTTAATTTCAAATTGAAGATTAATCTTATCATTCAATTGAAATATCTTTTCTACCACTAAGGTTATAACACCTTCATTTGTAAATTTTACAATATTATTTAATAGATCCACCAAAACTTGATTTAAAGCCAATTCGTCCCCTACAATATTTAAAGGTATATGAGGATCTATGGAATAATTAAACTTTAAATTCCTATGCGCACAAATAAATGAAAACTCCTTGATCACCCTGTCTAAAACATTTTTTATGTTAAACCGACTGTAATCAAGATCAAACTTTCCATCTTCAATCTTTGATATGTCCAGAGCATTATCCAGTACATCCATAAGATGCTTTGAAGACGCCTGGATCATTTGAAGATATTCCCTTTGCTCCTTGTCCATTTCAGTGAATTTCAGCAAATCCGCAAAGGCAACTATTCCATTTAAATGTGTTTTTATTTCGTGGCTTAAGTTTGCAAGAAATTGACTCTTCATCCTGCTTACTTTTTCCACTTCATTTTTTGTCCTTTCTAATTCAATATAATTGCTTCTTATTTCTTCTTCAGAAGTAGTGAGTTCTTCAATAAGAGAAGCCATTTGTTTTTCCTTATGTTTTCTTTCTGTAATGTCTGTCAATAGCACTACAAATTGGTATTTTTCAGGAGAATATACATCAACGTCAAAATATTTATCCAATTCATGGGTATATTTTTCAAAACGCTTTGGATTTCCATCTAATGCAACTTGACCCATTTTTTTTATCCAGCTTCTTTCCAAATCAGGCAATACTTCTAAAATTGTCTTGCCCTCAATTTCTTTTTTGCTTTTTCCTAAAAAACAAGCATAGCTTTCATTAATCTCCAAAGTCAAATAATCAATAGGATTGCCTCCCTGGTCTAATATTACTTTATTTAGAGCAACTCCTTGACTCATGGCAGAATAAACTTCTTTATATAAATTCTCCAACACTATTGCCTCCATTCCAATTCTTATTAATTTTAAGCATTGCCTCCAAATCATTTTCAGATACAGGTTTACTGAAATAATATCCTTGAATTGTATTACAGCCTGATTTCATTAAGAGCTTCATTTGACTCTTGCTTTCGACTCCCTCAGCAATAACTCTATATTTCATAATGGTGGACAAATTTATAATGCATTCAATAACTGCCCTGTTTTTCTCATCACAAATATTATCAATAAAAGACTTGTCTATCTTAAGAGTGTTTATGGGAAGCATAGTTAGATAATTTAATGAAGAATACCCCGTACCAAAGTCATCTATTGCTATTTTTATTCCTTCTTTTATAATTTCATCGAAAAGGGAAAGCTTGTCCTTATTAAAATTAATAAGCGTTCCTTCTGTTATTTCAATTTCAAGCAAATTTAAGGGAATGCTTTTTTCTTTAAAATACTCAGTAATATTATTCAAAAAATTATTTTTCATAAGCTGAACTGGCGAAACATTTAAGGAAATAGAACCGAATTCATAACCCTTCTCATATAGCTCTTTGATTTTGCTGCTTACCGTTTGGATTACCCACTCTCCTATTTCCACAATATCACCGGATTTTTCTGCAACAGGAATAAACTCCGCAGGAGAAACACAGCCAAGCGTAGCGTTATTCCATCTAAGAAGTGCCTCGAAACCAATTATTTCATTATGAATGGCATCAACCTGTGGTTGATAAAGCAGATATAATTCATGATTTTTAATAGCTTTTTTTAATTCATGCTCAATAGAAAGCTTTCTTAAGTATAAATCAGACATAGAACTTTCAAAATATGTAATTTTATTTTTTCCCTTAAGCTTTGATTTGTGCATTGCCAAATCCACATACATAAAAATATCGTTTATATCTGAAGTATGCCTTGGGAAAAAGGCAATTCCCATATTTAGGGAAATGTGAATTTTTTTATCCCTTATTTCGAAGGGCTTTTTACAGTATTCCATGATTTTAGCACAAGCTTTGTCTACCTCACTCTTGGAATTTACTTTGTGCATAAAAAAAATAAATTCGTCCCCACTCACCCTGTAAATGCTATCCTGATCATTTTTACAAACCATCAATAATTGGGAGAACACCTTTAAAAGCAAATCTCCATACTCAAAGCCAAGAGAATCATTTATAGATTTGAAATTATCAATATCAATAAAAATAACTGCTGCATCATAGCTGCAATTTTCATATTCCTTTGATACTAATTTTAGATTTTCCATAAATTGCGATCTATTGGGAAGACCCGTAAGTGCATCATAATAAATAAAAACTCCGACCTCAGCCTCAATTCTTTTTCTTTCGGTAATATCGCTTATTGTTCCGGATATAAATTCTATTCGCCCCTGTTCATCCCTAACAGCCTTACCCTCTACAAGTATCCATTTTATCCCATGATCTAATGAAATTCTCATCTCACTTCTGTATTTTGCGGTATACCCATTAATAAAAAAATCCAAATCATTAACAGCCCCTGCCCTATCTTCCCGGAGTATAAACATTTCAAAAAATTCATATGGATTTTTAAAATTTTCCTCCACATATTGTGGATTGGTTTCAGGTTTACCAAAAATATAAAGACAATCTTTCTTTAAGTTCCATTCCCAAATTCCGAAACTTCCCCCATCAAGGGCCCTTTTGTACAATTGAATATATTCATTCATAAAAAATCATTCCTTAAAAAAATATTAACGGATTGCGTTAATTGTATGAATATTCAGAATCAAGTTTAGAATTATAATTTAAACTGATAATAAATACCATATTTAAATTATAATTCTATTTTCATGATAATTCCACAATATTTTCACAATATTTACACATAATCTCCAAATTAACATATTATTAATATTTATAAGATTTTTTGTAGATATTTTGGAAAATTTGCTCTGCCAAAAAATTCAAAGGAGGCAAAGCCTCCCTCATTTAGTCCTCATATCCATTTTTATTATTTTCCTGCCATCTCCAGGAATCTCTGCACATCTCTTCAATTCCCTTTTCTGCCTTCCAGTTAAGTTCTTTTAATGCCTTAGCCGGATCTGCATAGCAGGTAGCTATATCTCCAGGTCTTCTTTCTGTAATTACATAGGGTATTGTTTTTCCTGTTGCCTTCTCAAAAGCTTTTACCAGATCTAGAACACTGTAGCCAATACCTGTGCCCAGATTATATATTTTTACTCCATCAGTTTCTAAAATTTTCTGAAGAGCCTTCGAGTGCCCCTTAGCTAAGTCTACAACGTGAATATAGTCCCTTACCCCTGTTCCGTCATGAGTATCATAATCAGCTCCAAATACACTGAGTTTTTCTCTCTTGCCTACTGCAACCTGAGTAATATAAGGCATAAGATTATTAGGGATTCCATTAGGGTCTTCACCTATCCTTCCGCTTTTATGAGCTCCAATAGGGTTAAAATATCTAAGAAGAGCTATACTCCAATTTTTATCAGATACATAAACATCCTGAAGTATTCCCTCTATCATAAGTTTTGTACTGCCGTAAGGATTTGTGGTACTCAAAGGCAGCTCTTCTGTTAATGGTGAAACATTGTTCATACCATAAACCGTTGCAGAAGAACTAAATACTATCCTTTTAACATTATACTTCTCCATAAGCTCGCAAAGTACAAGAGTTCCTGTAATATTATTGTGGTAATACTTGAGTGGTATTTGAACGGATTCTCCTACTGACTTAAGCCCTGCAAAGTGTATTACCGCCTCGATATCGTTACTAGTGAATACTTTTTCTAAAGCATCTCTATCCAGTAAATTGATTTCGTAAAATTTAAAATCTCTATTTGTTAGTTCCTTTATTCTTTTTAATACTTCAGGCTTACTGTTGGAAAAATTGTCTACTATAATAATTTCATAGCCTTCATTTAATAATTCTACGCAGGTATGACTACCAATGTATCCTGCTCCTCCTGTTACAAGAATTGACATTATGTTTCCTCCTTTTTAGCCACAATTACTTACCTTTGTGGATTGAATTTATTATACCACAGGTAAAGTAATCTTTGGCATGTACTGGCAAGTAAATTATTATTTTGTTTACAAATTTTTGTTTAAAATTTCTTTTCTTGGATATGATTTAGAAAGTAAAATTATTTTAGGAGGTATTGGGTTTGAACAAAGTATCACTTATAGGAAATCTTGTGAAAGATGCTGAATATTTTGAAATGAAGGAAGGCGTTAGAGGGGTAATAAAATTTACCTTAGCTGTAAATAGCGGATTCGTCAAAAAAAATGGTGAAAGAGATGTGGATTTTATTCCAATCTCCTACTGGAGCAATCATGCCGATAAAATTCTTCCATTTTTAACAAAGGGAAAACAGGTGGCTATAATCGGTGAAATAAAAACAAGACACTATATCACTGAGGATGGTACTAAAAAATATGTTACAGAAGTCAATGCAAATAACATTCAATTTCTTGGTAAAAGCAAAGATACTGCAGTCTAGTTATAAAAAAAGCGCCAGTTGTTTTAATTAACTACTGGCGCTTTTTTACGCAAATTGTCTGAGTATTCGTCACAATTTGGCTTTATCTATTTTTTCTGCTAAATCATTAAGATATATCCACCGCTCCATCTTGTATTCCAGCTGTTTTTCAACTTCCTCTTTTTCCAAAAGCAGCGGTCTTAAAGCGTCATAATCCGCAGAGCACATATTTATACTGTGATCAAGCTCCTGAATCTTACCTTCAAGTTCAGATATGTCATCATCAATTTTTTCAAATTCTCTCTGCTCTTTATATGAAAACTTTAATGGCTTATCCTTAGACTTATCCTTCCTGGATTCAGTCCCAGCCTCAGTCTTTACAACCACTTTTTTATCTGCTTTATCCTGCAGATTTTCCATGTAATCAAAATAATTTCCGGTATGCTCAGATATCTTGCCCTCTCCATCAAATACAAATATTTTTTCTGCAATTCTATCAAGAAAATATCTGTCATGAGAAACCGCAATAACCGCACCGTTAAATTCCTCAAGGTAATCCTCTAAAACTGTAAGTGTCTCAATATCAAGATCATTGGTAGGTTCATCCAATAAAAGCACATTTGGAGCCTCAATTAGTACACGAAGGAGGTATAACCTCCTCTTTTCGCCTCCAGAAAGCTTAGATATTGGTGCCCACTGAAGGTCAGGCGGAAAAAGAAATCTCTCCAACATCTGAGAGGCATTGATTAATGCCACTTCCTTAATATAATCTATGACTCTTAGGCTTCCATCCATATGGTTTGTTTCCTGAGAAAACAGTCCTATTTTCACTGTATCCCCTACATCCACAACTCCAGAGTCTGGTTTAAGTGATCCATTTATTATATTTATAAGAGTAGACTTTCCGCTTCCGTTTGGTCCGATTATGCCTACACGATCAGACCTAAGTACAATATAATTAAAATCATCTATTATTTTAACATCATTAAAGGATTTGCATATGTGCTGCAGCTCAATTATTTTTTTCCCCAGACGGCTGCCTGCTATTGAAATGTCGAGCTTATCCTCACTTAAATCTACTGCCGCATCCCTTAAGTTTTCAAACCTGTCTATTCGAGCCTTTTGCTTGGTGCTCCTGGCCTTCGCCCCTCTCCTTATCCATGCAAGCTCTTTTTTATAAAGACCCCTTCTCTTATTTTCATTTGAAGCCTCTAACTCTTCCCTCTCCATTTTTCTTTCCAGAAAATAGCTGTAATTTCCTTTGTATGTATAAAGGCTGCCCTTGTCAATTTCAATAATCTCGTTCACCACTCTGTTTAGAAAATACCTGTCGTGGGTAATCATTAAAAGTGCGCCTTTCCTCCTGTTTAAATACTGCTCCAGCCAGTCTATGGATTCATTGTCCAAGTGATTTGTGGGCTCATCTAATATAAGAAGATCTGAAGGATTGGTAAGAGCTTTTGCTAAAGCCACTCTCTTTCTCTGTCCGCCAGATAAATTTTCGAATTTTTCATCAAAATCACTGATTCCAAGTTTTGTCAAGGCAGTTCTGGATTCGTAGTCCTTTGCAAAATCTGAAACCTTGGCACCTGGATTGAAAATTGGATTTTGAGGAAGATATTCAATTCTAACTGTATTTCCTTTTACAATCTTTCCATTATCCGCCTCTTCAAGACCTGCAATAAGCTTTAATAAAGTGGACTTACCCGTGCCGTTTATCCCGATAACACCTATTTTATCCTGATCGTCTATTCCTAGACTTATATTATCAAGTAGTGGTTTTTCACTATAGCTTTTTGAAATATTTTCTGCAGTTAATATATTCATACTCTCTTTCCTTCCCAAATTGTACATTCACCATTTATTATATCATAAAAGCTGTTACAGCTTGTTAGGATTCAATACTTTTACTGGCAGGTTTTCAACTAAGTCTGAAAATTTTTCTATATATTTATAATTATCGCCAAAATGCATAGGAATTAAATATTTAGGTTTTATTTCCTTAATAAAATATTCCGGACCCAAAGGATATCTCTCCTTAAGTCTTGGATCTACGGGAAAAAATGCCAGGTCAATTGAACCTTCATAGTTTATCTTTATTACTTCAAGCTCTTCCTTGAAAATAATTTCCGCATGCTTATTTTCATCAATAGATTCATCGTACCAGCTCCACCAATTTAAATCTCCAGCATGAAATAAAGTTATACCTTCCACCTTTACCAGGAATGAAATTCCAAGGTCTGTAGAGCCGAAAGCTTTAATATAAACATCATCAAGCTTAATCTCTTCATAGGGTGACATGAAATTGATATAACTTTCTTTAAAATCTAGCTTAATATCGCTGCTCAAAACATATTTTATATCTGGAATATGTTTTTTCCACTCAAAAATTTCGGGATTATAATGATCCTGGTGACTGTGGCTTGAAAATACAATTATATTTTTCTTTCCCTTTAATTGGTCTTGAATATTATCCTTTAATGAATCTCTGAAATAGTCGAAAACCAGAAAATGTTTTTTTGTTTCTATGGTAAATCCGCTGTTATATAAATATTTAATTTTAACATTTTGTTTTTCCATATGCATTCTCCTCAATTTAAATATAATGATATAATAGCATTAAAAGCATTATGAAAGAAGGGAAATATTTATGAAGTTTACATTCAACCATAATAATATCAATGTGCTGGATTTGGAAAAAAGCATTAAATTCTATGAAGAAGCCTTAGGCTATAAAGAAATAAGACGAAAATTTGGTCCTGAAGGTAGCTTTATACTGGCTTTTCTAAGTGACGGGAAAACCGACTATGAACTGGAGCTTACCTGGCTTAGGGACAGGAAGGAACCTTACAATTTAGGAGATAATGAAATACATATGGCTGTTAAAACAGATAATTATGATGAAGCCCATGAATTTCATAAAAATATGGGTTGTATATGCTACGAAAATGAAGCCATGGGTTTATACTTTATAAGTGATCCAGATGGGTACTGGATTGAAATAATACCATATTTGCATTAAAAAAATAGGCGGTTCGCTGGAACTGCCCATTTTTTGTCTAAAGAATCTTTTTAATGTCAAAATGTACAGTGCCGCATGGACAAACACAATGATAGCAATTTTTTTCATCATCAAAATCAAGAGCTGCACTTTTAACATCAAATCTGCTTACCATTACCCATGGGTAAATTGCATTAAGTGCGGTAATACAAACCGGTCCTGATTTTGAGTAGTTTAAGCTTGGGCCCTCCAGAACCAAAGTATCAAAAACAGGCATTTGAGGACATTCTGATTGAGTTACTGTAATTTCCACTATAGACGGCACATTACCTAAACATTCATTTTCCATCATAGCTCAACTCCTATAATCTTTTTATACTATTTGTATTATTTATAAGCCCTAATATGAGCTATGTATATGTATCAAATGCACATTATTTTTAGGCAAAAATCTAATATTTTCTATTAAACGATGTTTAAGTGTCTACATCAGGATCTGTTTGAATTAAGTGTTGATGAATTGTTAAGATTTAAAGTATAAATAAAAAAAGTAGCAGCATCTTTTTTATATCAATGCACCGTTTTTACCACTACCTTAAAACTATGGAAGTGAATATTTTTAGATCATCTATATGCTTTTCTATAATCTCCTCAACTATCTTTAAATTTACAGACTGATAGTTGTGAACTGCTATATTTCTAAATCCCACCATAGCACTTAATTTTTTCATCAATTCAATGTCAATCATTCCGCTGATTTGCAGTGCTTCAAAGGCATCTCTACTATTTTGAGGTATTCCTAATTTTTTCTCTGAAACTATATGCATTGCTAAATCAATTGATGCTTCGCAAGCTCTTTGGATATTTAGAATTATTGAATCCTGTTTTGTGTAATTATTTAGATTTTTGGGGTTATTGTCATATTCTTCCTTAATTCTATCTAAGCATCTTTCAATAACTGCAACTTTATTATAAATCACATCATTATTTCCCATAAACGCTACCTCTTTCTTTAATGTTTTTAAGTATAAGTTCTCTCTCTTCATTTAATAACGCATACTCTTTAAAAGCTCGCATTTCAAAATACATTCTTCTTGTATCATCATTGCAATATACTGCTTCTCCATTACCAATAATTTGTGCTTTAAAAACTGTAGAGGCCTTTTTCAAATTTATAAGATCTACATCCCTTTTTAATATATCTGCTAATTCTTGAGCTATCATAAAAATTTCATATTCACTAAATTCCTTATCACTATAAAAAGCTATATCAACATCACTGCCTTTCTTAAAAATTCCATTTGCACTAGATCCAAAAATATATATTATATAAGGCTCTAATTTCCCTATTAAAAACTTTTTTATTTCTTCCAAATATATATTATCTAAATTCAAATAAAACACCACTTTCATATTATACTTTTCTCATATATCTATAACATTTTTATTAATTACATTTTATCACATTTATCATTAATATAAGTAATAATAATTTTTTAATCCTATCTTAAAATAAACAATTAGGCAAAATTTGCCTTGGGTGAATTTACATTTGGTAATTAATGTAGTATGATAGTGATAATATTTACAAAAATGGGTGTGTGCTTTGAAGAAAAAAAATGAAAATCGTATAATTGCATCTACAGCTTCACTTATGGGTGCATCTATATTATTCCCTGCTGTATAGGTGCTGACGGCTACGCAGTTACAAATGCCTGGGTTAGTGATTCTCAAGGATGGTGCTAGAACTGGTACTGACACATTTAAAGCAGATATTCATACTGTACCTTCTGGAACAATGATAGACAGTATTATAGTTTCTGCAACTGGTTATAGTAATATAACTCACGTTAGTGTTAAAGATCATAACGGAAATAATGTTGTCTATAATCTCTCAGATAGTACAACAGGGCGTGATGTAACTGATGGAAGCTTTACAAATGGAAGTGCAGCTCTTTCTGTAAGTACTCTTTTAGCATTAGATGACCACGGTTCAGTTGGTGTATCTATTGATACATTAAGAGCATTACTTGGTAATTCTGCTACTTTCACCTTCACAATAGATGGCATATCAATTTCGAGCTCGTTTTTTATTTACTCCCTATAGTGCCTCAAAATGTTCCATAACATTCAAATAGGATGTATTTACAACATCAACATCTGTTTGAATAAAGTGTTGATACAGTTTTTGGGGTTACATAAAAGCCACTCTTTGGATTACAGCCCATGATTTCAATTTGTTAACATTGACTTTATAAAGATTTAGTGTCTCAAAACCAAATAAACAGAAGCATTAATACTTCTGTTTATTATTATTTTTCAAGAAAGCAGCTTTTTACTTCATTAAATCAAAACTTAACACTAGATTTCAGTAAAACTATTTTACTGCCTTTAACTTTTCAATATCTTTCCAATTACCTGCAGTTATTACCTCAACATTATTCAAATTTTCTTTAATTTCCTCAAGTTGATTCGTTGCTTCATTTCTAAAATCTTTTATCTCAGTTCTAAATTCAGTTAAATCTGCAGTCTGTTCTATTACCGAATCTAACTTATTTTCAATTCTATTAAGGCTTATATTAGTTTGCTTTTGAACATCTACTAATTCATTAAGCAAACATAAAATTTTATCTTCCACTTTTACACCACCATTTTGTTTTGTAGATACATGTTAACATTAATTTTTTATATTTTCAAGTTAACTGATTTTACACGCCTTGTTCATTACCCTCCGATGTCTTTCCTTTTATTGGTAGCACACCAGACATGTCACCAATGACATTTATCAATTCAGTATCTGTAGGGACCACTATTTTAGCATTATTCTTAAGAGAGGTTTCTGTTGCTTGAAGTTTTCTTAGTAACTGGGCATTTCCTATGAAATACTCATTTGCAGCTTCATTTACAAGCTTTATTGCCATGGCCTCACCTTCAGCTGCAAGTATTTTTGCTTGTTTAATTCCCTCTGCCTTTTTAATTTCAGCTCTTTTTATACCATCTGCAGTAGTTTCTGCTGCTGTAGCAAAGTCTATGGCAGCTATCTTCTCGTTTTCTGCCTTAACGACTTTGTTCATCGTATCTTGAACATCCTTTGGCGGGTCTATTTCTTTTAGCTCCGTCCTCATAATTTCAATTCCCCACTTTTTTGTTTCTTCTTCAAGCGTTTTATGCAAATCCGCATTAATTCTTCCTCTTTCACTATTTGCAGATTTAAGCGAAAGTGTCCCAATAATATTTCTAAGGGTTGTTCTAGCAAGATTTACAATTTGATTGTTAAAATTTGCTACATTATAGATTGAATTTTTCACATTTTCTTCATCCGATATGACTCTAAAATAAACTTGAGCATCAACAGAAGCATTAAGATTATCATTTGTTATAATTACTTGAGGCTCAGCATTGACCATCTGCTCAGTAATGTTAATTAAAAACATCCTTTGTACTAAAGGAATTATCCAATGAAATCCAGGATTAGCAAATTTTGTATACTTACCAAAGGTCTCTATAAGTCCACGATGTGTTGGTCTAACAATTCTAATACCTGAAAACAGTATTACTAGTACAACAATAATAACACCCAACAAAATCTTCATTAAAAATCCACCCCTTAACTTAAATTATATTAAAATCAGCTAATTTATTAGCCTCTTTAATATTTATATTACAAAGCTATCCATATAATTCATTTGATTAATATATATGTCTCAACCCGCAAATACAATTTTCTCTATATACTTAATGCAGGCAGATTTATCTCCAAATACACTATAGTCTTTTTCAAACATATCTTCGTATAAAGAACCCACAACACTGCATACAGCTCCTTCAAGGCTGAATATGGTATTTCCCCATTCAGCGTAGCTGCTATAATACCAAAGGTTCCTTTTACACCAGCAGGCGATATGTTTGACATCTTTAACCATCCCCACTTGCTCTGTTCCTTTGGTTGTAATGCATACTTTCACGTTTTCACCCTCTTTTAGAAGGGCTGCCATATCCTGCAGATGTTCTCGAAGCTGCTTATTAGTTATTACAATTGGCATGCCTGCTATTCCGGATATCTCCTTATTTATAAGTGTATCATGTTTTAATGCCTCTTCAAAGTCCTCCGTATAATAAATATGTTTTATTATATGATTTTCTCTTTCTTTGCGCATAATATTTCTTATAAGTCCATGATAGCTTTTACATATTTTTTTACTTTGCTTTGAAGCATTATTGCTTTTTAATATTTCATCTATCAATTTTTCACTCATAAAACCTAAATTAGGAAGCCTTCCCGAAAAATATAAAGGCTCACTGCTTTTTTCAAAGGTTTTTAACAAATTTAAAATGTACATTTTGTCCTTTCCAGTTTTCAGTTTATATCTTTTAGAAGCTTTTCTTTCAATTACGTTTTTTATATATCCTTCAAACTGATAACATGTAAAGGGATCTGTATATACTGCGGAGTAATATGAATACTCCTTATCGTCCAGATGCATACCCACCATAGACATGTGGTTCTTTAAAACGTAATAGGACAAAGAAGGTGTATCCTCGAAAAATTTAGTGTAGTAATAGGTGGTCATATTTCTATGGCAGAATACATTCCAACATTTTTTGTATAATATTTTATAATGAAGAGATACATTATAGATGCAGTGAACCAAGATAATCTTTGTACCACTGTCCAGAATTTTTATCATACGGTCAGCCCATTCTCTTAAAAAATCTTCATCTTTGGTAATCCAAAGAAACTGTTCCTTGTCAATTATATACAACTCCTCTGGCTCCGGTAGCGCTTCCGCAGCATCCAAAAGCATCCTAAAAGCATTTTTCCGACCCTCAAAATCCTTATAAACATAAAAACCAGAATGATAAAGTGCGTTTTTCTCAGTTTCATAATGATGAGCTGCAGTTAAGGAAATATCACTTTCCGACAAAAACATATTAAGACAGTTCTTTAAATAATCCATTTCGTTCTTGCCTTCAGCAGGATATATATTAGAAAAAAATTTTTCCAGTATACACGTTTTATCTTTATTGTTTATATCTATAAAGTAATTTAATATTTTTTCATAGTGAGGAGATTCTTTTTTTAGGATTCGTGTTCCATTTTTCCACTTGCTGATAAGGCTTTGCTCAATAAAAATGTGACGTGAAAGATTTGCCACAGATATATCTAATATTTCCAGTAGATATCCAATTGCCCTGCCGTTTACTACCGCCACTGTTATACTTCCTTTCAGTAATCTTCATAATGTTTGCAATTATTATAACATAAACCTATTATATTTTTGTTTTTGTCATAAAAGTGGCATATTCCCTTTATTAGACAAAACATCCAAATATGTTTACAAATAATTTTAAATAAACTTATAATTATAATAATTATAAAAATTTTAGAATATTGTAGATTATTGTCGTCTTATTTTTATAAAATAATTATACTACTAGAGGGGGATTCATATGTTGCAGTTGAAAAGCATTAAAGCCAAATTATTACTATGGTTTGGAGGAATGCTGTTTTTTATTTGTACAGTGCTTGTGGTATTGTCCTATATTAATTTCGCCGCTAAGTTGTCCTCAAGTGCTTATGCTGCACTTTACCAAATGATTATTGCTGCTTTTATTTTGCTGGTGATTGGAATAATTTCTGCATTTCTTATTGCATCAAGCATATCAAAACCTTTAAAGACTGCAGCTGAATGCCTTAAAGCTGCTGCTACAGGAGACCTTACAAAGGAAGTACCTGCAGAGCTGCTCAAAATGAAGGATGAAACTGGTTTGCTTGCCAATGCAATTAAGACTATGCTGGATTCCATGAAAACTATCATTGAGGATGTGAAAGAGGAATCAACTACTGTAAGCCAAATGCTGATTAATATTCATTCTGACATGGAAAAGCTTAATAGAGGCATTGAAGATATTTCGGCTACCACAGAGCAGCTTTCCGCTGGCACCGAAGAAAGTTCTTCCTCCGCCGAAGAATTAAGTGCCACTTCCGAAGAAATTGAAAAAGCAGCAGAATCCATTGCTTCAAAAGCTCAGGAAGGCTCTGAAAAGATTGAAAGTGTAAGCGATATGGCTGAAATAATGAAACAAAATGCACTAACTTCAAGTAAGGATGCAAGGAAAATTTATGAGAAGGCAAAAAATGAGTTGAAAAATGCGATTGAACAATCCAAAGCAGTAAATCAAATCAACGAACTGTCAGATTCAATCCTTGAAATTACTTCACAAACAAATCTACTTTCATTAAATGCTGCAATTGAGGCAGCAAAGGCTGGTGAGGCTGGTAAGGGCTTTTCCGTTGTCGCTTTGGAAATCAAAAATCTTGCTTACAGTTCAAAAAATACAGTTGTAAGAATACAGGAAGTGACCAAGGATATTCTAATGGCTGTTCAAAACCTTTCCTCAAATTCTAATGTAGTTCTTAGTTTTATTGATGAAAAGGTTTTAAATGATTACGAGTATCTTGTTGAAGCAAGTGAAAAGTATAGCAAAAATTCTTTCAGTATTAAAGATATTATAATTGACTTTAGTGCAACCTCAGAAGAGCTTATGGCCTCTGTTCAGGACATGTCAAAAGCTATAAATGAAATAGCAAATGCCTCCAACGAGGAGGCTGCCGGGGCCACAAGTATTGCCAAAGAAATGTCTATAATGGTACAGGAGTCAAACGATGCTATAAGGCTGGCAGAATCAGCAAAAGAAAAGTCAGATTCATTAATGGCAGCGGTTTCAAGATTTAAAATATAGATCCTAATATGGAGGGAAACAGCTGTGAATGAATATATAAACAAGCTTAAATATTTTGATTTGGCAGCAAAGCAGAAAGAATTGTTAGCATTAAATGAAGAATTAATGATAAAGGAAGAAGAATTGAGAAAAAGTTTAGCTGAGCTACAGAAAAATCAGGAAGCACTTAAAAAGAATGAGGAACGTTACAGACTTGTAGTATCAGGTGCAAGCGACGGCTTGTGGGATTGGGATATAACAATGGATACCGCATTTATATCTGAAAGATGGAAAAACATCATCGGATTTGAAAGTCAGCAGATAAATGGCTATTATAAGGACTGGCTAAGGAGAATTCATCCTGATGACGTTAAAAAACTTGTGCAAAATTTAAATACTCATATTGAAAAAAAGACTTCACATTACTCATGTGAATATAGAATCAAATTAAAAAACGGAAAATTTAATTGGATTTCAAGCAGAGGGATGGCGTTGTGGGATTCCAGCGGCAAGGCTATCAGAATGGCTGGTTCACACACTGATATTACAGAAAAGAAGAAAACGGAAAATAAACTTAAACACCTGGCATATTATGATTCACTCACGGATATTCCACTTCGAATCATGTTTATGAACAGGCTTAAGCTGTCCATGGCAGATGCAGAAAAAAACGACTCAAAGTTGGCAGTAATGTTCCTTGATATCGATAATTTTAAAGCCATTAACGATACCTTCGGTCACCACATTGGAGACAAACTTCTAAAAAAAATTGTAGGAAAGCTGAAGTCATGTATCAGAAGTTCAGACACATTGTCTCGACTTGGCGGTGATGAATTTGCACTTTTAATATCTGATTTGGGCAATGCAGATAAAGTCGCACAAAGAATTATTGAGTTGTTTAATAAGCCTTTGAATATAAGCTGCCATTCACTATATATAACTATAAGCATTGGTATTGCAGTATATCCTGATAATGGCAAAGACGGAAAATCCCTTCTTAAAAAGGCGGATATGGCCATGTATAAAGCAAAAGAAAACGGCAAAAGCAATCTGCAGTACTTCAATAATCATATATTAATAGAAAAAAACTTACAGGGAAGTATTAAAAAGGATTTAAGAACTGCAATGGAAAATGATGAATTTTTTCTTTGCTACCAGCCGCTTATAGATATTAAGACAAAAAAGACAGTATGTGTGGAGGCTTTGATAAGATGGAAGCATCCCAGAAGGGGTATACTCAATCCTATGGAATTCATTCCCGTTGCAGAAGAAACAAGGCTTATTATACCTATAGGGCAATGGGTGCTTAAGAATGCCTGCAGGCAATTAGTACAATGGCATGAAATGGGTTATACTAATTGCTGCTTATCAATAAATGTTTCTGCAATTCAATTACAACAGCCTGATTTTGCTGCAGTTGTAAACAAAATTCTTGTAGATACCGGTCTGTCACCAAAATATCTAGAAATTGAAATTACTGAAAGTGTATTTATAGAGTCGTTTCATACTGTAACAATGAATTTAAATTATTTAAAGCAGCAAGGCATTAAAATTGCAATTGACGATTTTGGCACAGGCTACTGCTGCATGGGATATATTAAAGACTTTGCCATTAACAGCTTAAAAATAGATAAATCCTTTATCTTTAATATTGGAACCAGTGAAAGTAAAGCTAAAGCTATTGTGGATGCTATTATAGCCCTTGGACATAAGCTGAATATAGAAATTACTGCGGAAGGGGTAGAAGGGAAAAAACAATATGATTACCTTAAAAATAAAGGCTGTGATAAAATTCAAGGGTATTATTTCAGCAAACCCCTTTTGCCAAGAGAAGCAGTTGAAGCCATAAAAACATGGGAATAATGCTACTCTCTTTTAGTTTGAAGTCTGCTTATAGCACGCCTGCCATAATAAAATATATAAAAAAGGGCAAGCCCTATCAAACTACCGCCAAAGTCAATAAGAACATCTCCAACTGAGGAGGTCCTGTTTATGGAAAATTTCTGATTATATTCATCAAGTACAGCAAGTAAAAGGCATATAAACATGATGTACACCAACACAGCTTTACCTTTTTTATTATTTACGAACAAGGCAGTACTTACAAGAATTGAAAGCACTAAATATTCAAAAGCATGGGCATTTTTGCGGACAAAAGTATTAAACAATTTGTCACGTTTTGTAACTGGTAACTTACTATAAGTATTTTGTTTGCTCTCAGCTACGGTACTGGATTCTATTTTTGACTTTTCGCTTCTAAAAAAATTTACAACTGCAAAGCTGCTTTTATTAGAAACAGAACCTGAGCTAGAAGAATTATAAAAAATAAACCCCATCCATAATACACATATTATCACTAAAAATTTTTTCACTTTCATCACCAACTCAAATTTAACATTATTCTTTATCTATATTTTATCATATTTAAGTATAAATAGACCACTAACGCCGAAGTATATTCATCTTCTTTCTAAAGAGATGTTAAAATTTCACAATTATCTAAAAAAAATAAAAACAACTTAAAAGAGATTTTTTTATTTTAAGTTGTTTTTATTTAATATTAAATTTTTTATATTCTACAAACTACTATAGTGTTACCACTACACTTATGTCAGTGTTATCTATAGTAACTATTAGAGTGGCAGTTTTACCACAATATGCTCTTAAAGCTCCAATCGATATGCCATCATGTTTAGGGTCTAGATCACCTAAAAGATCACTTATTTTTATACTAGCACTATTATCAGAGAAAGCTATATCAACATCTTGACTAGCACCATTAATGCTTATAGAAGTTATATTGTTATAAACATCAGATGTAAGATTAACCTGATTCATCATTTTTGATGATGCAATATTAGAAATATTTGCTTTGAATTTTTTATCACTAACCTTTGTAATGCTTACACCACTCAAATCACCAACAAAATTAACCTCTAAAGTAGGTGTAGTGATAGCACCGCCGCCTGGTATTCCTGGTTCTGTTGGATCTACTGGAACTCCTGGCATTGAAGGAATAACATTTGTATTAGAACTGTCAGCAACTTGTCCACCAACATTTGCTGTAACCCCTGATACTAATGATGTATTAGTAGGGATTGTCTCTATAATAGTTCCGTTAGCACCTATATTGGCATTTGTAATAGCACCTGTCCCAGTAATACTTGCAGCGGCGTTAATATTTAATGTAGTTACAGATGTCCCTGCAGGTATGTTCACCCTTGCTCCAGGTGCCTGACTGCTAACTAAAACAGTTCCCACTGTTGGAAGCCATAAGCTAAGTTGTGCCGCACCCCTGCCAACAGTTATATTGTCAACTGTACCTTGTCCAGAGACAGTTAAATTGCTATTTGCTGTTATTGTATTTAAAACTGTACCTTGAGCAACTATTATGTTGGATGGTGCTGTAACAGTTATGCTGCTATTAGTGAATGCACCTGCAAATGATACCCTGTTATTTTGTGATGGTGCTGCTGTAGGGGATACTGTTACATTTCCAAAGGGATTAGCATTTATTGCACTGCCAGCTACTTCGAGAGCTGCGCCTGAATGAATAACAGTATTATGTATATTAGCATTTCCATCTACAACTATATGGGCATCATTATTTTGGTCATCTACTGTAAGTGTTCCAATAGTAGTATTGCCAGTAAGATCTGCTGAATGAGAACCTACATTAGATATGTCCATTTTATTTACTTTTACATTAGCTAATTTTAGAGAACCTGCACCAAGGTTAACTGTTAATTTTCCATTAATAGTTAAGTTATTTAAATTTATAGTATCAGTAGCTAAAGCATTAGTACAATCTATAGTTACATTACCATTAATAATGGTAGGTTTTAAGGCATCCACTGATCCAAAGGTTCCTAAATCAGAAATTAAATAAATTCCAGTATGAGTAGTTCCGTCATTTAATTCTTGATTATTTCCAGTGGAAATTGGTGCTTGTCCATTCCAATATCCATTTGAATTTATGTAACACCATCCATGAGAATCTTTGACCCAATCATTGCTTACCCCAATTCCGTCAGCACCTAGGTAACACCAGCCATTGGAATCTTTTTGCCAAGTATTCTTTACTGCATAACCATCCACACCAATAAAATACCAAGCTTTTGTAGTTGAATCTTGTCTCCAAGCACTTGTGCCTGACCAATAGCCATCCGCTCCAATAAAACAGAGTCCATGAGGGTCAGCTTGGAAAGTACTTTTCACCATAGCACCATCCGCACCAAGATAACACCATCCATTAGAATCTGATTTCCATTCATTGACCACCTTAGTGCCATTTTTATAGTAGTACCACTTCCCTTGAGAGCTAGTCCAACCATTTTGCACAGCTGGAGCTGCAAGAACAGTTACAGTTGGGAATAATACAGCTGCCCCCATTAATGCAGATGTTGTTACAATTAAGCCATTTTTATATTTTTTCTTCAAAGTACACACCCCTTTTTATATTTGTCATTGCTATTTTACTACATTAATTACCAAATGTAAATTTATATAATAGTATTAAGTCATTAAAAAACTAGCTTGAATGAAAAAAATCCAACAGCTAAAAATTAAGCTGTTGGATTTTTAATTTTGCACCCCTGGGGTGATAGAATGCTATTTTTATTTAACTTGGTTAACAACTTGTACTACAAAGTAATCAGATCCAATGTACACGGTATATGTTCCTAGAGTAGAATCTGCGGTTACTAAGCTAACTAAATTTGATATATTAGTTGCTTTATTTGCTTCACCACTATTATACATAACATTGTCACCCTTTTTTATTTTTGTCACATCTCCGCTAATACCAGATATACTAATAGTAACTTTTGGATTAGTATTAGCAAACTTAGCAGTTAGTTTTTCGTTCAAATCCGTCTTTAATCCATCATAAGTTAAGGTCTTGTTTTCTATACCATTAACTATATTAGTAACATTTAAGGTACCATCAGCTTTAATAATATAGTTTGAATCTACACCCTTAAGGATCTCTTTAAAATTTAGAACTGATAAACTTATAAGTCTATCATTAATTTTATTTAATCTAGAAGTTAATAAAGCAGTATCTTCTTTGCTGCCTGCAGCAAATATATCCTTTAAAGAATCTAAATTACCATTAAGTAATGTTAATTTTATTTCTGATGAGTTAACATCTGATGAAAAAAATGTGCCATGACCTGGTAAGCTATTAATTTTAGTGTCAACTACACCGCGAACAGCAGCACTTGAAAGAAGATTATGATAGGCTGTACCACCGCCACTGCCACCGCCTTCTGATGGAGTTGTTGGTGTTGTTGGTGGTGTTGTTGGTGGTGTTGTTGGTGGTGTTGTTGGATTACCTGGATCCACTGCAACTTGTGCTTGTCCATTCCAAGCGCCATCAGCACCTATGTAGCACCAACCTTGAGAATCTTTAACCCAGCCACTTGTTACAGCATATCCATTGTCACTAATAAAGGACCATTTTTTTGTAGTTGAATCTTGAACCCAGCCGCTTGTTGTTGTCCAATATCCGTCTGCACCAACAAAGCATAGCCCGTGAGAATCAGCGACTACAGAATTTTTTACCCAAGCTCCGTCTGCACCAACGTAGCACCATCCATGAGAATCTTGAGCCCATGCATTAACTACTTTAACACCATCTTTAAAATAATACCATTGTCCATCAGCGTTCACCCATCCATCTTGAGCTACTGGAGCTGCAAGTACAGTTACAGCGGGGAATAATATAGATGCTCCCATTAGTGAAGCTGTAGCTGCAACTAGGCTTTTTCTATTTTTTTTCAAATCGCACACCCCTTTTGTATTTATTTTTTACGTTATAATATACCATATTTTAACCATATAATATAACCATATAATATATTATAACACTAAAAGAAATTTATGTAAATTATTTTCATAAATAATGTAAAACAATTGTAAGTTTGGATACCCGATATTTTAAGATAATGTTCATATTACAAAAGCCCCGCAATTTAGCGGGGCTCATGAATCTAGATAACACTAAATTCTTGTGATGTTGTGGATATAACTTTTGCATCTTTCTTAGCAACTAATGCGCCGGAAGCACAATGGAATACGCCCTTCTGAATTATAAGATTCATAAGAGTATTAACCTGTTCTGCTGTTACAGAAGGTTGCCCAGTTGCTTCATCTACCTTTATATTGTCTAAAGTTAGTGAAAAGTATTTACCGTCTTCCTCTGTGGTAAATCTCAAAATAAGCTTATGTTCCATAAAAACTCCTCCTTTCTCAATTTCACCTGACTAACTTGGCGTAAGTGACCATCTTAAAATCATAGATTTTAGATGTCTGCTTAAGCGTTGATGATTACATTGTGGTCAACTTTTTGAATTTCATTTATAGGGCCGTTTAAAACCAGCTCTATTCCCTTAACCACATCATATACGTCCTGATCTGTCGCATTAAGTGTTAATTTGCCTAAGGTAGATTTTTTTAAGATGTCTTTGCCATCCTTATCTATGCCATTCTTTAACACTATAGCAAGATCAGTTGAAAGTTTATTTGATGATGCTGCCATATTATCCCTCCTTTCTTGTTTCTTGCTTATATATATGCTCTTTTGAAAATTTGTGCAGAAATTGCTATTACAAATATTTTTTCAGCTGATTGAAGGATTTTTTTCTTATATCTAAAGCTTTCCTGTAATTTATTTCATTATCTGCCGCAGCTTCCTTCATGGACATTCCTTCAAAATAAACAGCCTTAATAATACTTTGCTCTATGTCCTGGAGCTTGTTCAGGGCACTTTGAAGCTTTTGAGTTTCCTCATAGGCAATAACCTCATCTTCAAGAGTGAAATCATACACCTGTAAATTTATAATATTTTCATCCTGAACTTATGACAATAGGTAAGAATTTGATGTTATCTCCAACTTTTCCCCTGTCCCACACCGTACGTGAGACTTTCGAACTCATACGGCGCTCCAACAAAT
>Ga0268357_100137_pt1 | contig 126707 bp, 103 predicted proteins | sample BioMet10_FD_192466 | JGI IMG/M metagenome (GOLD analysis project Ga0268357, IMG submission 192466) | Sewage microbial communities from Oakland, California, United States - Biofuel 10 (Illumina Assembly) | ecosystem: Engineered > Wastewater > Sewage > Unclassified | place: USA: California...
GCAGACGTAGAAGCTGGTCGGCGACCAGCTTCACAAAATGTGAGGTCGTAATAACGATTCTGGTACATGATTTATGAAACGGGTTGTTAACCACCTCGGGGATTTGCATGTGTTTATTTATTCTGCTCATCTAAAGCACACTTGTTGTGAATCGGGTCAGCGCACCGATTCTACGAATTTAATTGTGGCTGAAAAACGTAGTGGGCTTGTATATTTTATGTTCCAGGTAAAACCGGACCACTCCAGTGGCACCAGATCAACCCAGTGGCCCCAGATCACTCCGTTAGCGCCGGACCACTCCGGCGCGTTACTTGTATTTGTTTTCTTTTTCCATCAGAAACACACGCTTGTTGTGAATCGGGTCAACGCCCCGATTCTACAACACAGCCAATACATTTCTTTTTTATTCGCAAACAAGCATATTTTAATTACCGCCAGGACTGCTGTGTTCTTTTTTTGATAATACGGTTTTATTAAATTGGAATTTATATTTTTCATAATTTTACGGGAAACGAATGAAAATCTGTAAATTCCTATTTGTGTTTTTGCTTATATGTTTTTCGGAAGTTTTATTCTCACAAACAGCAGAGGTTAAACTAACCAACAGCGGGTTCGAGGAAAAGAACGGTACAACAGCGGAAGGTTGGAAAGCCGAACCGGTTACCGCTAAAATCACAACAAGCGCGGAATCTCATTCCGGCAAGTATTCTCTGCTTATGAATAACGAAAACTATTTATCTTCAACGGCTTATTCCGGTTATATAAATCTGAAAGTAGGTAATTTGTATAAACTGACCGGTTGGGTGAAAACGGAAAAAGCATATACAAAAGGAGATGCGCAATATCCTACTCCCGTTGCCGCCTGTCTTACAATGGAATCGTTTCCGTTTACCAACAGTTCGCAGGCTGTTGGCGCTACCAACAACTGGCAGAAAATAGAAGTTGTATTTTTTGCCACACAAAGCAAGGATAGGGTTGCCCTGCATTTAGGTTACAACGGGCCGGCTGTTGGAAAAGCCTGGTTCGATGATGTAAAGCTTGAAGAAATAAACGATATAAAAGAATTTGTGCCTTACGAAACCGTTAAGTGGTACGAAAACGCTTTTCGCTTTAATTACAAAGGGTGGATATATTTACATATTGAAGGAAATCCATACAGGCGCGGCTTTCAATACGGTTACCTTGTTGCGGATGAAGTAAAGGAGTTTATAAATAAGCTCGCAATAAACAAAAACACTGCGAATCCGGCTTCTGGCTGGAACGATGAGCGCTTTATGGCAGACGCCCTGTTCTTAAGAAAATTTGACGATGAATATCTCACGGAAATGAAGGGAATTGCCGACGGCGTTAATAAAGCCGGTATTAAAATATTCGGCCGTTCATTAGACCTGATAGATATTGTTGCCGTCAATTCTTCTATTGATATTGATTATGCCGCAGGCGGGCTAAAAAAGACTCCTAACCCGCTAACAGGAGTTAGTTTTCTTTCCGCTGATGAGGACCAGGAAGTAAATACAAGGCTGCATAAGTGTTCTTCGTTTATTGCTACAAAATCGGCTTCCAAAGACGGAAAAATTGTTTTCGGGCAATTGTTCATGTGGGGCGGTTATACAGGGCCGCACTGGAATATTTTTGTGGATGTTATTCCCGAACAGGGGAACAGGCTTGTTTACGAAACTTTTCCTGGAGGTATAAGTTCAGGAGCAGATTTTTACATCAACTCCAAGGGTATTATGATTGGAGAAACAACTGTTGCCCAAACGCCTTTTAACGCTGCCGGTAAACCGCAAGCAAACAGAATACGCAAAGCCGCGCAGTATGCAAACAGCATTGATGACGTTGTTAAGATAATGACTACAGACAATAACGGTTTGTATACAAACGACTGGCTGATTGGCGACTCGAAAAACGATGAAATTGCTCTGATGGTTTTGGGAACAAATAAATATAAAGTCTGGAAAAGCTCCGAAAACGATTTTTATAACGGGCAAAAGGACTGGTACTTCAGCAACAACAATAACAAATCTCTTGATGTAAGAAAAGAGTATATTGTCAACAGCGATAATGCTCCTTACGATTTGACTTACCGGCCTATGGATAGAGACCTGGTATTCTGGAATTATTACAAGAACAACCACGGCAATATAGATGTGGCTTCAGCTTTGCACTTGCTGGGCTCTTCGCCGGTAAACAGGCCACACGCCTGTGATGGAAAAGTTACTACTTCGGAAATGGCGCAGAAAATGGTGTTCCTTGCAAATTACGGCAAAGTTACTTTGCGCGAAAATTTTGTGAATGAAAACGGCCGGATTCCCGATTTACCCGGCGCCATTCCACGTTTATCGCTTGGATATTCTGTCTTTAGTCCCATTTTTATAAATGAGAAATTACAAAAAATTAAATTATTCGATATTCCCCCGTATATAAAGGAGAGTAGTGCTACTAATTCCTTGCAGGATGTAGCTGAAGTTTATAATTTCGATAAAAAACTTTTATGGCACGGAACCGTTTATCCCGCATCTGAAAAGGACAACTGGATAAACAGCAGCAGCGCAGCTTACTGGAACTTATTAAATAGTCAGCCGGAGAAGACGGAACAAGCTTTTACCTATACCCAAAACGAGATGACGGAATTAAACTGCCGCATTTTATATACTCAAATGAGGGAAGGTTCAATTATTCCCGTTAACACTTTTACCGCTTATGACGGATATAAAAATTACCAGTATCCGAGAATCAGAGGTACGTACCTGCTTCATCAGTTGCGGTTAAAACTTGGCAATGTTTTATTTTCTAAAGCAATGAATAATATTCACAATGTTTTTGCCGGCAAAGATATTACAACGGATGATTTTATAACGTCCTTTGAAAAAGTAAGCGGACAAAAGCTTAGAGATTTCATCAATCAATGGATTGAAAGAGACGATATACTTAATCTGAAAACAAAAGAAAAATTTGAGCCTGATAATAACGGCTGGAAAGTTACTCTGAACGTTGAACAGATTAACGTTCCTTACGATTTTTATACCACTGTAAGCATAAAAACCGAAAAAGGAAATGTAGTAAAGCTTATAGAAGTACCCGAAGGGAAGAGCAGCGTTATTATAAATGTTAAGGATAAACCTTTGCAGGTGACTTTTAACACGGGGAACGATGTGCCTGTTGAAAGAGAGAACTTTTACACATTTCTTAATTTCTACGATGATTTTTCGTCATCGCAAATTATTTACGGAACGGGTAAGCAGATTGAAGCCAACCATACGCTTGCATTACGGTTTGCCAAAACAGCAGCCGATAGATTTACAGAGATTCTTCTGCCGGTTGTTAAAGATTGCGAAACAAACGAAGCCGAACTGAAAGAGCACGATTTGATTGTACTTGGCGGAATTGCGGATAATTCCCTGATGAAGAAAATATCCGCCCAAATTGGTTTTGAGGCCGGAGACGGTTTCTTTAAATGGCGTGGAAAAACTTATAATGATAGCGATGATGGAATTTTTATGGCAATACCAAACCCGTTTAATAATAAACACGCGGCTTATTTGTTTTACAGTAACAGCTCTTTACAGCTTTATATGATGACTAAAACGCTGCCGCGGATACCTTCATTCGCAATATTTAAGGCTGACCAGATAGTGGAAAAGGGGTACTGAAAGTAAAAACGCGGGTTTATAAAAAAAGGCTGCTTCATAAACGAAACAGCCTTTTTTATTGTATTATATTCTTCTCCTGAAACCTTCGCCTAAAACTTCGTGTACGTTGCTAATAATTATAAACGCGTCCGAATCTATTTGCTTCACCATTTCGGTTAAGGAGGTCAATTCTTTTAACGGTACAACAGTCATAAGGACTTCGCGATCGATATTTCTGTAAATACCTCTTGCTTTTAAAGCTGTGGCGCCACGGCTAAGTCCGTTTAATATTCCATCAGCAATTTCATCATTCTTATCGGAAATAATATAGGCAACACGCGCATAATCGAACCCGTCCAGCACAATATCCACAATTTTGCTTGAAATAAACAACAGGAAAAAAGCGTACAATGTAAGAGACATTGCAGGTTTATCGGGAGAAAGGTTTTTCGTAAAAATCACTATTCCCGCAAGAGAAATAATAAAGAAGTCGGTCATCATAATAGCCTGCCCCGGTTTTATTCCAAAGCGCTTATGCAGAATGGCGGCAACAATATCTGAACCGGCGGTAGTTCCTTTAAACTTAAAAACAAAACCAAGCCCAATTCCCAAAAGGGTTGCGCCTATTAAAATCAGAAAGAAAAAATCATGAGCTCTCAAGTCCATTATTGTCTGTGTATCCTGTAACCTGATAAATCTGAGCCCCGGAATATCGCCTCTGAACAAGTCTATAAAAAGCGCGTTTGAAGTAAAACCCCAAAAAGTTCTTGTGCCAAAAGTTGTCCCCAGCTCTTTAATTCCCCATAAAAACAAAGGGAGGTTTAAAAGCCACATTGTAACGCCAACCGGTACATAACCATTGGTAAGGTAGGATATTGTCATGGAAAGGCCGCTCACGCCGCCGGGAACCACATGTGCATCAACAAGAAAAACGCCTATGCCAAGCCCCATTATAGCCGCGCCAAAAGTTATAATGAAATAGTCTCTAATTACTTTGCTTCGTTTTGTCTTGAATTGAAAAACCATATAATCTCATTAAAATTATTAAATAACCTTATAATTTATACATATTTTTATCATCTTGCAAAAAGCAAAGGCCGCTAAACCGGAGGTCTGAAAAGGGCTGATACTTTAATTATTTAAACTAAAATCGTTTTTTCCTGAATAACTTTCTGTAATAAGCGGGTTGTGCGGAAAGAAGAGAAGGTGTAAACTGAAAAATGTTTAATTTTGCAAATCGTAATATTTTACTCAATTATTACTGCTATTTTAGGAAAAACTATCCTTCTTTGTTTTCCTTAAGCTGTTTAAGAACTTCGGGCAGATAACTGAAAAAGTAATCAAGATCCTCTTTATTGTTATTCAAACCAAAGCTAAAGCGAATTACTCCGTATTTTTCAACATCAACATTCATCGCTTTTAATACGTGCGATGTTTCTTTACTGCCGGAACTGCACGCGGATTGAGACGAAGTATAAACGCCAATGTTATTAAGACTAAGCTGCAACGCGCCGCCATCAACATCCGGGAAACCAATATTCAGGTTGTTATATATCCTGTTTTCAAGCGTACCGTTTAATATGTAATTTGGTTCAACAGCTTTAAGTCTTTCAAGGAATAAATTTCTGAAGTCCGTTATCCTTTTTTCTTCCGAACTCATTTCATCTTGCATCAGTTGAGCGGCTTTGGCAAAGGCCATAATATAACCTACGTTTTCCGTTCCGGAGCGCAGGCCGTTTTCCTGTCCCCCCCCATGTATTAGCGGTGTGAGCCTGGTTTTATTATCTATATATAAGGCTCCAATGCCTTTGGGAGCATATATCTTATGCCCCGAAAAGGAGAGCAGACTGATTTTTGATTTAACGGGATGCATTTGTATCTTACCATAAGCCTGTACTGCGTCTGTAAAAAACGGTATATTATAAAAAGCGGATATGTCGGCAATTTCGTCTATATTGTTGATAATGCCTACTTCGTTATTGGCGGCCATTACTGATATTAAGATGGTATCTTTTCTTATTGATTTTTTTAACTGCTCCAAAGAAATAAATCCGTTACTGTCAACATCAAGAAAAGTAGTATCATAACCCTGCGCGCCAAGCCACTCCACTGTATTTAATACCGATGAATGCTCTATTTTTGTGGTAATTATATGTCCCTTTTCTTTAAGGTGATTGAATGCAATTCCTTTTACGGCCAGATTATTGGACTCGCTTCCGCAGCTTGTAAACACAATGTTTTCCGGCCAAACATTCAGCGTATCGGCAATTGTTTTGCGCGCTTCAAAAACATAATCGTACGCGGCTTTACCAATGGCTGTACTGCTGCTTGGGTTGCCGTAGCCGTATTTCCCTGAAAAGAAATCATCCAGAACTTTGGCCACTTCCTTTCTTATATAAGTGGTCGCGTTATGGTCAAAATATACTTCCCTTAAATTCTTAACTTCAAGTTTTGCAAGCGGTTTGCAGGGTACTTCATCGGTGGAGTGGACAGGTATTCCAATCCATGTATATACCGAAAGCAATCCGTGCGGGAAAAGAGTTTTTAATTCGCTTTGTGTAACTGAAAGATTCTTGTTGAGAATATGAAGTAACGGGCCTACTTTGTTGGCCATATAATAGTTGTTCGCGTATTCAAGTATTTCGTAATGACGCTCTGTCAGGAGTGTATTATTACTGCGCGCCATTTGCTTTATTATGGATTTAAGATAATTATTCATCATTTTCTTGTTAAACAATTACGCCAGGATAATGATTAAAAGGATATCCGGTTTTAGACTTTTCGGCGCCTTCAACAACTTCCTTAAACCGGTTTAGCGGTATGCCTATGCCCATTCTGTTCGCTTCGTAATTTGCAATTATTCTTGACCCGAGGCAGTAAGACGAAATATTTATTTCCTGCGTGACGTATGGCCTTACAATCAGATCGGAATTTACCGCACGTAAACCGCCCATATTGGCGGCTACTCTTTTACCTGTCAGATACTGGTACGATTGTATTAACTTTGTCAATTCAACCGGTCTGGCGTTAAAAACAACAACGTCAGGCTCAATATCCAGCAAATCGAAAGTGGTTGAATAAAAAAACACCGCTTTCGTTTTTGCCGGCTGAAGAGCCGTCATCTGGCTAACAGCAAATTTCGCAGTTGCAACATCTTTAAACCTTCCGCTATCCTCCTGGCCAAACAGGCAAAAATCTCTTCTGCCTGAATCTTTACAGGCATAAACCAAGCCTTCGGTAAAATCGCTGGGCGAGGGGGGCGTAAAATCCGTTTTGTTGTTTAGCTGGTTTCGCATTATTTCCGTATAAACCCGTGGTTTTTCAAGCGGATTTTTATCATTCATATCCACAAGCCCAAAAGTGATGGCTGCCGCTATACATCCGATGTTGTTTCCGGAAATACATACCGCGTCTCCCAACGAAGCCTGTCTTGTTGCCTGGCAGGAGGTTAATGAAACTTCGTCTATATGGCGCTCGGTAACTTCGGCGGGTATGGAATCCGTTTCGAAATAAAACTTGATAAATGAAACAGGTATTCCGGTATCTTCTATTCCCATAGCGGTCATCAGACGGTCATATAGTTTATTTATTTCTGTATACATTTGGTCCTGTTTTTTTACAAATATAACTCAAAACAACAAAAATACTAAGTGATTATTATTTATTATTACAACAGATTAACATTGTGGAAAATTCAATTCTCAATTCCCAAATATGATTATAGCGTCCTGTTGTATATTCCGTTTTAACTTTTACTATCGGAGATTTTTACTTAATATTTAATAAATGTTAAAAATAAAGAATGTAATTGTAACTAAAAAAGATATTATGAGGCGTTTCCTCTATTATTCTTCATCAATAAAAATAACCGCCTGTCATAAGTGCCTTAAATGTATTGAAGGTAATTGCTAAGTTTACAGCGTAAATATTATTACCCCTTGAAACATCTTTTATGTTAATAAAGCAGATGATTGTTTGAAATAGCGGGAGTATAAAAACAATAATTCGATATTTACGTTTAACTGATAATAAAAGGAATATTAATGTACAAATTAACATCTTTATTGATGCTATTATTATGTATTGGAATGTCCGCTTTTGCGCAAACAGAAAAAAACGCAACAATAAGCGGTTTTGTTTACGATTCAGCTAACGGCGAGGCTTTAATAGGCGCTAATGTTTATTTTAGAACTCTTAATACTGGTGCAAGCACTAATTTAAGCGGTTATTTCGCTATTCCAAAAGTGCCGTTCGGTTCGCAAACGCTGATTATTAGCTATATGGGCTATAAAACAAAAACATTGCCCATGAATATTACAAAAGGCGAAAACAAACAATTAAAAATATACCTGCAAAACGAGTCCGTTGTTACAAAAGAAGTTGTTGTAACAGGCGACTCCATGCGGACAATAGATAAACTGTTTGTAAAACCCATTTCAAAAATAGAACTCAGTTCACAGCAAATTAACAGCATTCCGCGAGTAGTGGAAGCCGATTTACTCCGTTCGTTACAAACACTTCCGGGCGTTCAGCCTTTGTCCGATTTTTCTTCGGCATTGTATATAAGAGGCGGTACGCCGGATGAAAACCTTTACCTGATTGACGGAACAGACGTTTATAATCCGGAACACGCTTTCGGTCTGTTTTCAACATTTAATACAAACGCAATAAAAAAGGTTGAATTATCCAAAGGCGGGTTCAGCGCCGATTACGGCGGAAGGCTGTCTTCGGTTCTTAACGTTACTAATCTTGACGGCAACAGGAATAAATTTCAGGGTGATGTCTCAATAAGTCTTTTATCCGCTTCAACAACCTTACAGGGGCCGCTTGGCTCAATTGGTTCCATATCCGGTTCTTTCAGGCGGACTTACCTCGACCAGACTGTGGCTAAATTTGTTGATGAAATTCCGAGTTATTACTTCTATGACGGGAATTTAAAGGCTTTTCTTGACCTCGGGGAAAAGGATAAGGTTATTGTCAGCTTTTATGGCGGGCAGGATGTGCTCGACTACAAGTTCGATAAGAAAAAACAGGATTCTCCTTCATTTAAATACGATTGGGGTAACTATACCGGCAGCATAAACTGGAAAAAAATATTTTCTCCTGAACTGTTTGCTTCGTTTTGGGTTACCGGCAGCCGGTTTAAGTCAAATTTCAGCTCCGATGAGTTTACTTCCACGGAAGATAACGAAATTTCGGATGTTACATTTAAAGGAAATCTTGAGTATTATTATTCAAAACAGCTTAATTTGAAATTCGGTTTTGAGGAAAAGAATCTTAAAACTCTTTATAAGGCCGATTACACCAATGCCCTTGTACAGCTGGATAACCGCCGGACGCATTATACAAGCTATCTGGCATCCGTCTGGAAACCGACCGAGGATTTTGATATTGAGCTTGGTTTACGGTACGACCTGTTCCATTCCGATAAGAATTATACTAATTACGATCCCCGTTTCAGTATCAAATACAGGCTTGATGAAACAACAAATCTGAAATTTGCTACCGGCGTTTATCATCAGTACCTACACAGAATACCCCGTTATTTTATAACGAGTATATGGTTTACATCCGATAAAACTCTGGGAGGCTCTTCCGCCGACCACTTTATTCTGGGTATTCAAAAGGAAATAGCTTCTGTTTATGAACTTGAAGTTGAAACATATTATAAAAAATACAGCAATATTTATCTGTATAACGATAATTTTCTTTCCGGCATTCAGGCGGATTCTTATACGGCGGATAATAAGCCCGTTTTCAGCAAAACACCAGCCTTATTCAATAGCGGAGACGGTAAAGCCTATGGCGTTGAAGCTATGATGCGAAAAGATTATGGTTCAATAACCGGTTGGCTGGGGTATTCATATTCGCATACGGATTATAAATTTACCGCGCTTAATTACGGCAACGATTTTGTCCCCCGGCATGACAGGGCGCATACCGTTAATATGGTGGCAAATATAGATTTTAATAAACTTCGCGATGAAATGTTTAATACGAATATTTTCAGTAATGCCTCTTCCAAATGGCTTATCGGGCTTAATTTCGTCTATTCAACCGGTCAGCCTATTACAATGCCCGGCTCTGCTTACGTGGTTAATAAAATGCCGGACTGGTATATTAACAAGGATAACATATTGCTGTATCCAACCGATATAAACAGCGTCAGACTGCCGGCTTATGCACGACTTGATTTAAGCATCACCTACGAAAAGAATTATGGCAGCTGGTCTCTTGCTCCATATCTCCAGATTTTTAACCTGGGCAACAGGAAAAACGTTTGGTTTATTGATTATAAGACTGAGATTAAAAACAATATGATTTCGCAGGAAGTAAAAGCAATACACATGCTGCCATTGCTGCCCAGCATTGGCGTTAATATTAAATTTTAAGCGGATAAAATGAATATGAAAAAGAATATATTTTTATTGATTATTACACTCTTTACTTCGCTTGCTTTGTTTTCTTGCGGAGAAGGGAAAGTAGATATAACTGACGCGAAATATGAACCTAAGCTTGTTATCAGCGGGTATATTTTTCCGGGGCAGAATGTGGAGCGTATCACAATAATGCGTAATGTGCCGTTAAACGCCAATGTTAATCTGAGCGAAATTGTTCTGAGCAAAGCCAATGTTAATATTACTGACGTGGCTTCGGGCATTTCGTACAAACTTGATTTCGACCAGGCAACTCAGACGTTTAAATACAACGGAACGGCGCTTGTGATAAAATGCGGCGCTTCGTACAAGCTTGATGTTTCCGCCGTGGTTGACGGAAAAACATTAAACGCTTCGAGCGTTACAACAGTGCCTAAAAGCGGATTCGCTTTAATGCAAAAAGACCTCGGCGAATATGTTTACCATGCAAAAGACGCTAACGGCGTTTTACAAAAAATAAATTTTGACTTTAAACCTTCTTCAGATGCCAAGTTTTACGGCGTTTCCCTGGTGGCGCAAAACGGAAGCTATTCAAATTTCATAAAAGATAATGTGTATTTTGAAATTAAGGATAGTAACGATGTTATTAAAAATCTTGATAGCTACAGCAAACAGTTTTACTGGATACAGGATGTTAATTCCGCCGCGGATAAAATTAATATGAAAGTGGAATGGATTGATGTATGGTTCTACGGAAAATACAGACTGATTGTTTATGCCGGGGATAAAAATTTTATGGATTTTGCCATAAGTAATGAAAATCTTCAGGAGATGGACGGAAATTTCCACGCGCCTATTTTGAATATTACCGGAGATGGAATTGGAATCTTCGGCTCCGCAATTCCCGATACTCTTTGGTTCTCAGTTAAATAATATTCGGCGTAAAGGGGCTGTCTTAAAAATAAGACGGCCTCAGCGCCATAAAGCTCTTCTTAATTGCCGCATTTACAACGCTCCATGTCAGAATTAACAATTAGTTAACATTGGCTTTATATTACAGTAAAACCTGAGCTGTATATTGGGCACGTGATCTAAATAAATCCCTCCTTAAGCAACAATGGTTAGCCTCGGTAGCAGAGAGCCTTTTCTGTTATTGAGGCTTTTTATTAAAATTTCCTGTTTGCAATTACAAGAGGTTTTTATTTTATTGAAATTATTATTTCCCAACAAATTAACTTATGGTTTATAATGAGAACTACAAAAACGCCAAAGACTTTTATTTTAGATACCAATGTAATATTGCACGATTCTACATGTATCAAGCAGTTCAAGGAAAATGATATTGTAATACCTCTTGTTGTAATTGAGGAAATAGACCATTTTAAACGGGGAAGCCAGGTAATAAACCTTAACGCGAGAGATTTCACCCGCACCCTCGATTCCATTACCGGGCACGCGTTGTTTAACGGAGGCGTTTCGCTTGGCAAGGGAAAGGGGAAAGTCCGGATAGCAATTACAAAGGGGCTAAGCAGGGAAATTCAGGAGGTTTTCAAGGAAGACACTGTTGACCATCGCATATTAAGCGTGGCAATAGACCTGAAAAAAAAATCCACCGCAAAAAAAGAGATAATTCTTGTTTCAAAAGACGTTAATTTAAGAATGAAAGCCAAAGCGCTTGGCATTAACGCCGAAGACTATACAACAGACCGAATTACAAGTGTTGAAGAGCTTTTTAGCGGTAAGGATGTTGTTGAGGATTTTGACGACAAAATCATATCCGATTTGTATAAAACGCCTTTTGAACTCCCCGCAAAGGATTTTATTAAAAAACTAGAACATGAAATAGTGCCAAACAAGTATTTCATTCTGCGTAATTTAAACCATTCGGTTTTAACAGTGTATGATCAGCAAAACGAATTGTTTAAAAAAGTAGACAAGGTAAGCGTATATGGCATAAAACCGCGCAACGCCGAGCAAACTTTTGCTGTGGACGCGCTGACAAACACAAACATCCCGCTTGTTTCCGTTACTGGTAAGGCCGGAACCGGCAAGACAATTCTTGCGCTTGCATCGGCTTTGCAAATCAGAAAGAATTACAGACAAATATACATTGCAAGACCTGTTGTTCCGCTTAGCAATAAGGATATTGGCTTTTTACCCGGAGATGTTGAGAGCAAACTTGCCCCTTATATGCAGCCATTATGGGATAACCTTAAAGTTATACAGGACCAGTTCCCCGAAGCCGACAGACAGTACCAGCTTGTAAACCAGATGATTAAAGACCAAAAGCTTGTTATTGAACCGCTTAGTTACATAAGAGGGAGAAGCCTCCAGCGGATTTTCTTTATTGTTGATGAAGCCCAGAACCTGACTCCTCACGAGGTTAAGACGATTATTACGCGCGCCGGCGAAGGAACCAAAGTGGTTTTTACAGGCGATATTTACCAGATAGACCATCCTTACCTCGATTCGCAATCCAACGGTCTTTCGTACCTTATTGAGCATTTCAAGGGGCAAAAGCTGTATGCCCACATAAATCTTGAAAAAGGGGAGCGTTCCGAGCTTGCCGAGCTTGCAAGCAACCTTCTTTAAAAAGGTTAATTAACAATTTAATAACGGGCGTTTTTATATCTTCTCCCGTAAATTTGAATTGTAAATACAGCTTTTTGCAAACACCCTTTACCGCATAAAGCATCAGGCCTTTCGGTTCTCTTCGTTTTGAGTCATGCAAGTGTGGACAGGTTACAATATGGCTTCGTTAATATTTAAGGGAACCATAATTCCCGCGTTTTATTATATTATCTGCGCCTGTTTTATTTGCAAAACCCGCTATATTAAAGCTTGTTCTGCCTATTTTGAATAGTTTTTAATGGATTTACTATATGGACGATAAAAAAGAAAAAAAACTGAAAATCAACTCCACTCTGGCCGATCTTGATTTATATGATGTTTCCATAGATGAAAAAAGACAGGTTGCCGAGGCCCTGGGGATTTTAAGAAAAAACACTATGATTCCGGGAATAGTAATATTTTCCGAAACCAAATATAAGGGGATGATTTCAAGAAGCAGGCTATTTGAATGTATGAGCCGCCATTACAGCTACGAGCTGTACATGTATAAGCCAATTGAGTTTTTACTTGAAGACAACCCATTCTTTTACGCTCTTGAGTTTTCTTCCGAGACTCTTATACCCGATGCCACTATGCGGGCTTTAAATAGAAAAGGAGATCTGCTTTTTGAACCGGTTGTTGTACGGTTTTATGATGGTCACGCCGAAATGCTTGATATGCACAAGCTTTTACTGGCGCAGGTAGAAATACACCTGCTTTATGTGGAATCGCTAAAGGAAGCCAACGAATTTAAAAGCGAAATTCTTAGTATTGCGGCGCATGATCTGAAAAATCCACTTAACTCAATAATGGGTATTAGCAGTCTTATTAAAGAGGATACAAAAGAACTGCCAATGATAAACCAGATGGCCGAAACGGTTTTTAAGTCATCCCAGCACATGCATGAGCTCATAATCCAGTTGCTGGATTCATCTGTGGTTGAAGTGGGTAAAGTTGAACTGAATAAAATACCGCTGGATATTTGTAACTTGACTTCGGGTATAGTATCCAATAATTACCAATTGGCTGCTAAAAAAGAGCAAAAACTATTGTTCGGCGGCGGATTTAATGACGAGGTTCTTGTGTTGGCGGATAAAGTCCGTTTAACCGAAGCAATTGAAAACCTTGTAAGCAACGCAATAAAATACTCGCCCAAAGGAAAGAATATTACTGTAAATCTTAAAACGTCCGCGGATAAAATACAGGTAAGAGTAACTGACGAAGGGCCGGGGATAAAAGAAGAAGAGAAGAATAAGCTTTTCAGAAAATTCCAGCGTCTCTCTGCCAGACCCACAGGAGGCGAATCATCAACCGGGCTTGGGCTCTATATAGTCAGGCAGATAGTTGAGCTGCACGATGGCCGTATATGGGTTGAAAGCGAATATTTAAAAGGTAGTTCGTTTATTATTGAACTTCCGGTAAGTCGCATTTCCGGAAAATCTCATTATGATTTAAACTAAAACCTAAGTAACAGCATTTGCGTTTGTGTTTCCCTTTTATGTACGTAATTTCCATATTATTCCTTCCTGAATGGAGTCTTTGCGGGCGGGCAAAGACCTGTAATTTCTAAAATAAGGGCCATCCCCAGCGGTAAAAACGATTATAATTAAGCATTTTGCCAGATTTGCCATGTAAATTTCATAAATGGAGAAAAACATGGTGAGAAAAACGATTTATTTAACGCTTATAACTGGCTTAATATTAAACCTTATGGCTATGCCTTATAAAGGGACTTTGACTGGAAAAATTACTGATGCCGAAAACAAAACCCCATTACCGGGCGTATCGGTGGTAATAAAAGGAACCGTACTGGGAGCTACCACGGATATTAACGGCGAGTACAAAATAGAAAACCTGAAGGCAGGCAGTTATGTTGTCTCGTATAGTTTTATTGGCTTTAAGACAATCACCCAAACCGATGTAATTATAAGGAGTGATAAAACCACTTATCTTGATGTTCAACTGTATACTTCAACTGTTGAAATGAAGGCGGTGGAAATAAAAGGGGGGTACTTTACAAATACCGAAGCTAAACCGCTAAGCGCGGTAGAGTTCAGTTCGGAGGAAATACGCCGTGCTCCCGGAACAGCGGGAGATGTGAGCCGAATTTTATTTTCTCTCCCTTCGGTGGCAAAACTGAATGATGGCAAAAACAGTCTGATGGTAAGAGGGGGAAGCCCAATTGAAAATGCTTTTTACCTGGATAATATTGAGATACCAAATATAAACCACTTTCCGCTTGCCGGTTCAACCGATGGTTTAATGGGGATACTTAATGTTGATTTTGTTAAAGACATTACGTTTAACTCCGGTGGATTTTCTCCCGTTTACGGAGACAAGCTATCTTCTGTAATGGACATAAGTTACAGGGAGGGAGATAAAAAACAGTTTAACGGGCAAATCAATCTAAGCTACAATGGTTTAAGCGGACAAGTTGAAGGTCCTGTTTCGGAAAAGGGTTCTTTCTTTTTCGCGGCCAATAAAAGCTATCTCGATCTGATCATGAAGTCCTTTGCCAACAATTATCCCGCCCCAAACTATTATGATTTACAAGGTAAAATCAGCTATCAGGTAAATGAACATAACAGGCTATCGCTGTTAAGTGTATATGCTGATGATGTTTACGACTATGGACATGATAAGGCCGTTTCGAGCGAGCTAAACCAATATGGCCGCCAGAACTCAATATCCAACACAACCGGCATTAACTGGCTTGCAATATGGAGCGGAAAAGGGTATTCAACTACTTCATTTTCAAACAGTTACATTAAAAACGATGTTAAACTGCTTGAAACTAAAACACAACAGGACTATCTGAAAAACACCTCTGTTGAAAACGAGCTGCGGCTTAGAAATATAAATTACTTTAACTTTAATAACTATAACAAGTTAGAGCTGGGAATTGAAGTTAAATACGGAATAAATGAATTTCGTTATACGTTCGGTAAAACGCTTAACAGATATAATGATTCAATAAACAACAGCGCTGTTAATAACAATCTTAGAACCTTAAAGGGGAGCACGTTTGCTGTTTATCATGCAAAGCTTACTGATAAGCTGACAGTTAGTCCCGGAGCAAGAATTGATTATTTTGACTATAATAAAAAAACATTGTTTGCTCCCAGAATTTTAGCGACTTACCAGCTTGATGATATTACCTCCCTGAATGCAAGCTATGGTATTTTTTACCAGAATCTTCCTTCTCTTATTCTTGCGCAAAGCGACATGTTTAAAAACTTAAAAACTCCAAAAGCGGAGCATTATGTGCTTGGCTTCAGTCGTTTACTGACGGAGAACACCCGTCTGACAATTGAACTGTACAGAAAAAATTACTCTTATTTTCCAATAGATCCTGAAACGCCAAAGGATTTTCTGTTTGACGAAGTAGTTACAAACGGAATCTTTACCGGGCATAATTCGCTTGTTGATAACGGAAAGGCACACTCAACTGGAATTGAAATAATGGTGCAGAAAAAGCTGGCTGAGGATATTTATGGAATGGCAAGCGCTTCTTATTCCCGTTCCAGATATAGCGATTTGAACGGAACATGGCGGGACAGGATATACGACAACCGTTTTAATTTTGCCGTTGAAGGCGGTTATAAACCTAATGATGAATGGGAGTATAGTCTTAGGTGGGTTTATGCGGGAGGAGCGCCTTATACGCCGTTTGATGTACAGAAATCCTGGCAGGAAGACAAAGCTATTGTAGATCAAAACCGTATTAACGGCTCAAGACTTCCCGATTATCATGCGCTTAACCTGAGAGTGGATAAAAGGTTCTTTTATGAAAAGACAAACCTTGTGCTCTATTTGAGTATATGGAATGTCTATAACCGGAGCAATGTCTCCGCTTATACCTGGAACGAAGTGAAGAACAAATTGGCAAAAGATATTGGCTGGAATACCACTCCCGTTTTTGGCGTTAAATATGAGTTCTAACCGGAACTAATAAAAAAGTCAGGAGCATGGAGCTAAATCCATTTGCTTAAATTATAGCCGGTATGCAATTACATACCGGCTGCTACTTAACCGGTATCTCTACAATGAGTGTTGACAAAATAAAATTGCAGGGTTGCAAATGCAGACTAAAAAACAGCCGGAGCATGTTCCCAAATTACCGGAGAATATTCGGTTTGCGGGTGGTGCTCCGCTAAAGATGTTAATAGACAAAGAAGGGAACTACGAAATAGTTCAGTCAAATGGTATTATAGGAACATATATCCTGAAGCTGTATTTGTACTTTACTTCATTCAAATTTAGAAAGTGATTTCGGGAGCATGATTACATCAGAACTTGTGAAAAAGAAAAACTGGCGGAATTGTGTATATCCTGCAATGTTAACAACACGCTGAAAACGCATGAGAATAAGCATAGTAATATATTGTAAAATAAGGAATTAAAGCGGGTGATATAAATACCGTGTCTTATTCTTAGGCAAAAGTTACCAACATCTCTGTGAGCCATTGTGGTGAAGATTGCTTACTTATCAACACTTGCTTTTAGGGGAGCATAAGTTAATAAAAACGGAGCACATTGATAGTATCATGCTCCATTAAGCTTATGAGGTATCCATTTAGTGACATGCTCAATTCCCAAAAGAGGCTATGCTCCCAACTTCATGCTCCGTAAAAGTGTTGATTAAACTGTGGATAACTATTCTGTTTTGCCGCTTGCTTTGCCGGCAATTTCTTTTCTGAAATCCGAAGGTGTTATTCCTGTAATCTTCTTGAACACATTATTGAACGCGGATTTTGAGTTAAATCCCGCGTCAAGAGCAATGGAAAGTATGCTGTATTTTTCGTCAGCGTCCGCAGCCATCAGACGTTTAACTTCCTCAACTCTGTACGAACTAATAAAATCATAAAATGATACATGGAGCCGCGTATTGATAATTTCGGTGAGGTTATGGGGTGAAATGTTAAGCATTCCAGCCAGTTCGTTTAGGTTTATTTCGGGATTTATATACGGCTTTTCCTTATCCATTATTTCAAGAAGTTTTTCGGTATATTCGCTTGCCTTTTCATCTGTCAGGCCCGATTTCTTATAACCGGCTCGTTTTTTTATTGCTGTTTTTTGTTCGGTAATGTCAGCGGTTTCCTGCTCTTCATTATCCGTTTCCATATAGATTTCGGGTTGTTGCAGGCTTTTATATGCAACCAGATACATGAATAGGGAAACAAACAAATATATGTAATTATAGAAAACAGCTTCTCCGTAACGGAGAACTTCAATCAAGAAAATCTGTACAAATTCAAGCAGCCATTCTATAATTATTCCCAATAGAAGATAAACAAGCCAGTTTAGCTTAAGCCTTTCTATATCCGAAAAGTTGTCTTTCAGCCGGATATGGTATTTTCTAACTTCAAAAAGACTTAATATTGTATAAAGTATGCCGTAAAACGGAATAATAGTTCGGCTTATTATTATCCAGATGCTTTTGGGAGTGTTGGGATTCATAAGGGCAATTTTCTCTTCAGGCGTGCTTAAAAAGAAAAGCCTTATCCCTGCCAGTATCATTAGCAAAACCGGTATAAAGTGCAGCAAGTCCTTTTTTCTGAATTGTTTGTATTTTCTGTTAAAATATACCGTATAGAGATAAATAGCGGGGGAATAAACAAACGGAAGCGGCCCTCCAAGTCCAATTAAAACCGGAAATCTAAGGAATAGTTTATCGGCCAGAATAAACGCATTTAAAATATCGAGCGTATAGGCAAATATTGCAAGGGCAAAAATTCTGTTCGCCAGAAAGTTTTCCTTCTTTGTCAATAAAAAAACCGTAAGCAGTAAGCCCTGTCCGGCTCCCAAAAGAAAAATATATTCCATTAAACTAAAGTAATTTATCCGTTTGTTATAAAAAATAAAACAAAATATTTTTAACACAAATATAACATGCGGCGGTTTTTTTATAATGATATTTGCAAAAAAAAATTGTATTTATAATAAACAATTGCCGCTGCTTATGTTTATTGTTAAATCCGCTTTGTAATAATTCACATTGGAAATAATAATCAGGAGGAAAAATGAAAAAGCTAATAGTAAAGAAACCGGCTCCGGGAGAATACGCGCCTTATTTAGGTAAATATATTGATGTATTTGCCGAAAAGAATGTTATTGATGTTCTGATGGAACAAAAAGAAAAGGCTTCCGCGTTATTGCGTTCCATTCCAAAAGAAAAAGAAGATTACCGTTATGCAGAGGGTAAATGGAGCATAAAGGAAGTATTGGGGCATGTTCTCGATTCCGAACGGATTTCTGTATACCGCATGTTGTTTATTGCCCACGAGGAAAATGTTACTTTACCGAGCTATAACCAGGAAAAATGGGTTTCCGGATGCGAATACGATTCCGTTTCTCTTTTAGAATTGGTTCGTGAGTTTGAGCTTTTACGAGAAGCCAACTATATATTACTTAGCAGAATAAAAGCCGATGAATGGCTTAAGAGGGGAACAAGCAATAATAACGAAATATCCGTAAGAGCTTTGGCCTACCTTATGGCCGGTCACGCGGAACATCATTTTAATGTTATCAGGGAAAAATACCTGAATAATTAAAAATAAACGTAATTATTAAACGGGATTCTTTTTTTATTAAATTGAATCCCTTATTTTTGTTACCTTATATAAGGGATTTGTTTATCATTTATTGGAAGTAAAATTGAAGCAACGCGTTTATTTTGTGCCTTCTGTAATGGGAGCAGCGGTTATTATTTTGTGCTTTTTTATGTTTTCGGCAGCTTATGCCGGCGAAAACAATGCGGAAAAAAACAGGGAAAGAATTAAAAACTCTAAAATTAAGGAACAGATACAGTATACTTATATTCTTTCAAAAAAAGATGACAGCGGCTTTGTCAGTTGTAAAAAAATGTTTGACAGAAACGGAAATCTTTTACGCGAAGCCTGGTTCGGATCCGATAAACTTATGTTTTCCGATTTGAACTGCATGTACGATAATGACGGCAATTGTACCGAAGAAACCAGATATAGCAGAAAAGACAAATTTACAAGATATGTCTATAAATACAACCAGATGAAACTCAAAACCGATATCGAAATCTTTAAAGATAACGGCTACGCTGAAAAACGTTCTTTTTTGTACGATAAAGAGGGCCGCTTAATTGAGAATTTTATTACAAGACCCGATAATGATTATGATAAATTTTCTTATATCTATGACGAAAAGGGGAACCAGATTAAAGTTGTGTGTGTAAGAAAAAGCGAACCTGCCGGTTATTATTCTTTTACTTACGATACCTGTAATAATAAAATAATGGACTTATGTTTTGGCGCCGATGGATCGGCTGTAACAAGAATAATCAGGAAATTTGATTCCACAGGATTAAAAACGGAAGAGATTCAATATAAGGGAACTAATGAATTTGCCTTAAAGCGAATTTTCAGTTACGATACTAATAAGTTTCTTACTTCGGAAATTGATGTGGATACTACAGATAAAATTCTGCTTGAACTGAAATATGTAAATAACCCGGAAGGGCAGCATCTTGAAGAAACAAGCATTAACGAAAAGGGGATTACAAATATTCACCGCGTAATAAGATACGACTCAAAGGGTAATATCACGGAAGAAGTATACTATAATACCGAAGGCAAACCCGATAAAACAATAAAGTACCGGTACGAGTATTACAATTAAAGGGCGGTTATATCCTTATTCCGCCGAGCTCCTGGTGAATAAGATCCGCAATAGGGTCGCCGGTTTCATCAAACGAAGGCGTCTCAACAACTGTTTCCGCGGGGGGAGCGGGTTCTCCTTTTGCGCCTGAAACGCTTATTTCAAGACCATATCTCTTGCCGAACACGTCTTCCGTTTTGTTGATGAGGTATTCCATATTTTCTTCAAGAATTATACGGGAATCGTTATTGGGAATTGAAGCGTATATTTTATGCGATTCGGACTTCTGAAATTTCAAATACTGAATAATTGGCCCTAAAATAAGACCCCTTTCTTCTTTAACCTTTGTAATAAACAACTCCCAGTTGATAGCTTTTTCGCTTTCAACTGCATCTTTACGCGCGCGGGGCGGAGGCGGAGCGGGTAATTCTTCAGAAATCAGTTTTTTTTTTGTCTCGGCCTGGTAGGCTTCCTGATGTACTTGCGTTGATACCGGGGTTTCCGGGATATTATAATTGCCGCTTTGCAGTGTCTTCAGAATTTCGGAAATTGTTGAGGATTTTTCGAGTCCCACAAGCAAACATAAAGCAATTTCGAGTTTTACTTTTTGATTTTGAGATGTTCTTATATCCTGCTGAAATTTAGTCAGGTAATTGAGCGCTCTCAGTAAATCTCCTTCGGAAAATTTGCTTCCGTATTGAATATATCTTTCCTTATAAACTTCCGCTGTTTCAATCAAATCGGTCGATTTTGTAACCACAACCGAAATTATGTTCCTGAAATGTTCAACAAGGCCGTCCATAAAATCTATATAATTCCAGCCGTTATCGTAAATGGTCTTTGAAACATCAAAAACGGACTGGAAATTTTTTGTAAGAATAGCGTCCGAAATAGTAAAATAAATATCCTCATCAATAAGGTTAAGCATTTTGCTTACAGTTGCGCTGTCAATCTTCTGGCCGCAGAAGGCAACCACCTGGTCAAAAAGGCTTTCCGCGTCTCGTAATGCGCCATCGGCTTTTTTTGCTATTATTGTAAGGGTTTTATCGTCAATATCAATTTTAAACTTTTCGTCATTCGCAATTTTCAGAAGCTGTTCTTTAATGGTATCAAGCTGAATTCTTCTGAAATCGAAACGCTGACAGCGGGAAATAATTGTCAAAGGTACTTTATGTACATCGGTAGTGGCAAAAATAAAGATGGTGTGAGCCGGGGGTTCTTCAAGCGTTTTAAGGAAAGCGTTAAACGATTCCTTTGTAAGCATGTGAACTTCATCTATAATGTAAACTTTATATTTGCCTTTTGTGGGCTGATACTTTACGGAGTCGCGCAGAGTTCTTATTTCGTCTATACCCCTGTTTGAAGCTCCGTCTATCTCAATTATATCCATCAATTGCGAGTTCTTTATGGAAAGGCACATCTCGCATTCGTTGCAGGGTTCAAAATCAACCGGGTTAAGGCAGTTGAGCGTTTTTGCAAAAATTCTCGCAGTGGTGGTTTTACCCACGCCACGGGGCCCCGCAAACAGAAACGCGTGAGCTATTCTGTCGTTTTTTATGGAGTTTTTTAATGTTGTTGTAATATGTTCCTGCCCAACAACTTCGCTGAATTTTTGCGGGCGCCACGCCCTTGCCGATACCTGAAATGACATTTATGTTTTTCTCTTTTTATTTTTAGCAGCACAGGTTTTAACCTGCGCCTCAAAATCAATTTAATTATTCCAAACAGGGCACAGACTAAAGTCTGTGCTACGTTAAACTACAAAATTAATAAATTATACCGGTTGATAAAAACTCGCTCAGAACTTCGAGGTATTTTTTATCCGTCCGGTTAAAAGCATTTAGCTGATAACTATCTATATCCAAAACTCCCCATACCGCTCCGTTATATAATATGGGTACAACAATTTCCGATTTAGAGCCGGAGTCACATGCAATATGCCCTTCAAACTCATCCACATTTTCAACTATAACGGTTTCTTTCTTTTCTGCGCACGTTCCGCAAACGCCTTTGCCAAACTGTATTTTTGTGCAGGCAGCCTTTCCCTGAAAGGGCCCAAGGTATAACTGGTCTCCGCTTGCAAGATAAAACCCAACCCAGCTTATTTTATTGAAAGCTTCTTTTAATATTGCCGTAAAATTCGCAAGATTTGTAACAAGGTTATCCTGTTTGGAAAGCAGGCTTTTTACCTGCTTTACCACTTCAACATAAATACCTTCGTCATCAATATTCTTGTTTATAATAATGCTTTCGGACATATTATTTGGTTCTTTTCCTTTTAAGCGGTTTTTTTGACTGAACAGCTTTTTTAGATACTGTTTTTGTTTGCTGTAACGAAGTTTTTGCCTTCGTATTAACCTTTAAGTTTTCGAATACATAAGGAATGGCTTCTTCAATGTTTTCAACAGGCACTAATTCCAGTCCATCCTTTACTTTGTCCTGAATTTCGGAAAGGTCAATTTCATTTTCCTTAGGTATAAGGACTCTTTCTATGCCGTTTCTCTTGGCGGCAATCAGTTTTTCGTTAAGTCCGCCAATAGGCAAAACATTACCGCGCAGAGTAATTTCGCCTGTCATTGCAATGTTGTTGATAATAGGCTTTTCGGTAATTGCGGAAAGCATTGCCATGGTCATGGTAATACCGGCAGACGGTCCGTCTTTAGGTATTGCTCCTTCAGGTAAGTGAATATGAATCTCTTTTCCTTTAAAGTAAAGCGGGTCAATACCGTATTTAGTTGCGTTGGAACGAATATAGCTTAACGCGGCCTGCGCCGATTCCTTCATGACGTTGCCAAGCTGCCCTGTAAGAGTAAGTTTTTCGTTGCCGGCCATAACAGTAACGTCAACGTTAAGAATTTCGCCGCCAACGCTTGTCCATGCGAGTCCCACAACGCTTCCAATTCTGTTTTCCTGCGAAAGAGTTTTTTTCCTGTATTTGGGTATTCCCAGATATTCGGCAACATTATTTGCATTAATTGTAATACCTTTACCGTTTGGTTTAATCTGGATTTTTTTTGTAACAATATCTTTTGCAACTTTCCTGCAGATATTGGCAAGTTCGCGTTCAAGGTTTCTTACGCCGGCTTCGCGGGTATACTCGTTTATAACCCGTTTTATGGCATTGTCCTCAAATTTAATATTTTTATCTTCAAGCCCGTGCATTTTTATTTGTTTGGGCAGTATATGGCGTTTTGCAATTTCAAGTTTATCGAACTCAAGGTAGCCGGGCAGCTCTATTATTTCCATCCTGTCCTGCAAGGGGAGAGGAATGTTGTACCGAACATTTGCCGTTGTAATAAACAGAACCTGAGAAAGATCGTAATCAATTTCAAGATAATGATCGTTAAAGGTATTGTTTTGTTCGGGGTCCAAAACTTCAAGCATTGCCGAAGAAGGATCGCCTCTGAAGTCCATACTCATCTTGTCAATTTCATCAAAAAGAATAACCGGGTTGGTTGTTCCGGCCTTTTTCATGGATTGTATTATTTTACCCGGCATTGAACCTATGTAAGTACGTCTGTGGCCTCTAATTTCGGCTTCATCCCGTATACCTCCCAGGCTTATTCTTACAAACTTTCTACCCAAAGCTTTGGCTATGGATTTACCAAGGGAGGTTTTACCAACTCCCGGAGGTCCCACAAAGCATAGTATCTGGCCTTTCAGATCGTTTACAAGATTCAAAACAGCAATTTGTTCAAGAATTCGTTCTTTCGGCTTTTCAAGCCCAAAATGTTCTTCGTCAAGCGTTTCCTTTACGTGTTCAATATCAAGGTTGTCTTTTGAACGCTTATGCCATGGAACAAGCGTCAGCCAGTCAATATAATTTCTTATTACCGTAGATTCAGGGGACATTTGCGGAATTTTTTTGAACTTATTCAGTTCTTCGTTCGCTTTTTCTTCGGCGTATTTTGGCATTTTGGCCTTTTTAATAAGGTCTTTTATTTTAGCTATTTCGCCTGAATTTTCCTCATCGTCTCCAAGTTCGTTCTGTAGTGTTCTTATCTGTTCCTGTATTATGTATTTGCGCTGTGTTTTTGCAATATTTTCCTGAACCTTATTATCTATTTCTTTTTCAATCTTCAGAATATCAATTTCGGAATTGAGTATTTTTATTATTTCGTAATACTGTTCTTTTGTTTTGAATTTCTGAAGAATTGTCTGTTTTATTTCCACAACCTGATTTATGTTGGCCGCAACATAAAAAAGCTTTCTATCCGGCTCTTCAATATTCTCGAATGCCGAAAGAGCTTCGGGGGGCACATTCCTGTTGATTTTTACATAACTTCTGAATAAATGACTCATTTGTCTTATTAGCGCGTTCATTTCATGGTCATTTTCAGAATCGGGAATTATAACTTCTATTTTGGCTTCAAAAAACTCTTCGTTGTCTGTAAATTCCTTAATTCTGCCTTGAAGCAAACCGTCAACCAGAATTTTCATCAAACCGTTGGGCAGTTTGAGTATCTGGACTATTTTGGCTATTGTGCCTTCCTTGTATATATCTTCTTTTGTAGGGTCTTCCTGCGAGGACTTCTTTTGCGTTGCGAGAAAAATGTATTTGGATTCTTCCAGAGCCTTGTTCGCGGCTTTAACTGATTGTTCGCGGCCCACAAGAACAGGAAAAATCATGTAAGGATAAATAACATAATCTCTTAATGGCAGAATAGGTAATACTTCGGGCAAATTATCTACAATTGATATTTCATCCTTATCTTGAATTATTTTTATATTATCATCAATATTCAAAAAAAACTCCATTACGTTTTAATAAGTTTAAAAATATAACTTAATTTCAAAAAGCTTTCAATCCATTAAAAATTATACACCTAAACAGTTACATAAAGGTTTATTCCCCTGTTTAAAAATATTAATTAATTGTGTCAATCCGGCTGTAAGAAAAAAAATAACCGGATATGAATTTACACAACAGGTTAATTAATATTTACTTAATTTTACATTATAAATATAAATAATTAATTTGAATAATATGATTGATGAAATTACATATATAGCAAAAATTGCCGGAAATATTATCCGCGAAGGTTTTGGAAAAACTCTTCAGATAGAGTATAAAACAAATGAATCGAACCTTGTAACACAGATTGACAAGAACTCCGAAAAGGCGATAATAGAGTTCATTCAAAAAAAATATCCCGGCCATAGTATACTTGCCGAAGAAAACGGCGAAATACTTTCGGATGGCGAATATACCTGGGTTATTGATCCCCTTGACGGTACGACCAATTTTGCCCACAAGCTGCCTATTTTTGCGGTATCCATAGGATTGCAGAAAAAAGGGGTAACTGTTGCGGGAGTTATTTACGATGTAATGCAGGATGTTGTGTACGCGGCCGAAAAAGGCGCGGGCGCTTTTTGTAACGGTCAGAAAATTTCGGTTAACTCCAACGCTAATCTGCAGCATAGTCTGCTTGTAACCGGTTTTCCTTACGATATTGCAGACAACCCGCATGACGCGCTCGGTATTTTTGTTGACCTTGTAAAGGCTTCAAGAGGTATGCGCAGGCTCGGCTCGGCGGCCCTTGACCTTTGTTATGTTGCAAAAGGCGTTTTTGACGGATTCTGGGAAGTGCATTTACATCCGTGGGATATTTGCGCGGGTATGCTGATTGTTGACGAAGCCGGAGGAAAAACTACGGATTTTAACGGAAAGGAAATGGATATATTTAATCCTGCAATTCTTTCTTCAAACGGTTTGATTCACAATTCAATGCTTGAAATTATTAAGAAAAAATATACAGATTAGATTTTTTTTGTGGTCGTAAAACTTCAAGGCTGTCTCAAAATTCAAATGAGACAGCCTCTTTTTATTATTTTTCCAAAGCGTCGTACATTTCTTCAATGAGATTGCCATATCGCTTTTCAACAAATTCGCGCCTGATTTTTAGCGATGGAGTAACTTCTCCGGATTCGAGACTGAAAGGCTTATCGAGCAGTACAAACTTTCTTACCCGTTCGTAATTTGCCAGCTGCCTTTGGAACTGCCCCATGTCTTTTTCAATCAGTTCGTAAATTTCCTTGTTTCTTGTAAGATCTTCGTTAGTTTCGTAGGGTATTTCATTAGCGTCAGCATATTCTCTTATCGCTTCAAAGTCTGGCACAATTAAAGCGCTAAGGAACATGCGTCTATCGCCAATAAGAACAAACTGGTCTATGTATTTGCTCCCCAGAAACAGGTTCTCTATTTGGGAAGGGGCAATATACTTGCCACCCGAAGTTTTGAACAAATGTTTTTTCCTGTCTGTAATAATAAGGAATCCGGTTGCGTCAAACACTCCAAGATCGCCCGTACGCAGCCATCCGTCAACAATTGTAGCTTCGGTTTCCTTTTTATTTTTGTAATAACCAAGCATAACGTTTCTGCCGCGTACAAGAATTTCGCCATCGTTGGCAATTTTTACCTGCACTCCCGGCATTGGTTTGCCCACAGTGCCGAATTTATAATCTTCGGGCCTGTTTACCGCAATAACCGGCGAGGTTTCCGTCATCCCATAACCTTCAATAACCAATACTCCAACCGCTTCAAAAAACTCTCCAAGCTCTCTGCTTAAAGCCGCGCCGCCGCTTACAAAAAAGCGCATCCTGCCGCCTGTTTTTTCGCGTATTGTTTTTAATACAAGCTTATCTGCAAGTTTATGTTTTAACGCGAGCCCAACCGGTACGGAATTGTTTCTGTTCGCTTCGGCATATTTTTTCCCTATATCAACTGCCCAGTAAAACAGCCTCTGTTTCTTTTCCGATTGCGCTTCAACATTTTTAAGAATTTTGGAATAAATTCTTTCAAACAACCGCGGAACAGTCGTCATAACTGTCGGCTTAATATCAATCATATTCTGAGCAACCGCTTCAATACTTTCCGAATAAACTATCTGGCATCCTCCCGAAAGAGCGGTATAGTACCCGGTCATTCTTTCAAAAATATGACACAAAGGTAAAAACGAAAGAAACACATCATGTTTATCAACCGAAAACACTTTATGCGCGCCGCGGATATTTGAAACAATATTTCCGTGAGAAATCATCACGCCTTTGGGTTCGCCCGTAGTGCCCGATGTATAAATAATTGTGCACAAATCGTCTTCTTTGCATAATCTTAAACTTTCTTTAAAAAAGAACGGTTTTTCTCTTTTTTGTATTTCGCCCCGCTGAATAATATCCGAAAAAGTATATAAACCGGATATACCGGTTATCAGGTCTTTTTCGTTCATTACAATTATAAATTTAGCCGTTTTAAAATTATTCCTTACTTTAAGAACTTTATTAAGCTGAAATTTATTTGATACAATTATTCCGCACGATTCGGAATTATTAACAATAAACTCAATTGTATTTGCCGTAAGAGAAGGGTACAGGGGCACATCAACGGCTCCCAAGCCGAGAATAGCCATATCCGAATAAACCCATTCCGGCCGGCTTTCAGCTATAATTGCAATTTTATCGTTCCTTTTTACACCAAGCGTTGTTAACCCCATTGCAAACGACTCGGTAGAATCCTTTAATTGCTGATAAGAAACGTCCGTGAATTTTCCGCCAACCTTATATCTGAAAACAGCATGTGTTGCAATCTTAATATATTCCTCTGTCATGTATTCGTACAGGTTGGGAATTGTTTTAAAGTTACAAATCATGGGCATCTAAACAATACTCCTTTTTATTCGGGTGAGAAGATAGAGTACGGGCTTATTAAAAGCAATTGAAAAATGAAGTGTTGACTGTTTGATTATAGTCTGTACTGATCGACGAAAAAGCCGGTCTGTGACCAATGCAGTCAACTTAAGTGAGATAAAAAGTATTTTTGCAACCCAAGCTAAATGTGTCTTTGCGAGCGGAATCTTCGGAGCGCGGCAATCTCACTTATAACAGTATTATGCAATACTGCCAATGTAATTGTTCACTATAAATGTAACAGCTGGTCAAACAAAAAAGCCGGTCGCGGACCGGCTTTAAATCATCTTAAAAAGATATTTTTAAGAACGCCAGAATATCTTTTTCCGGGTAAAGAAGCTTACAATTACTGCAAGCGTTAAAACCACAATAGCGGCGCCTAAAACTCCAAGCCATGGGGTTGGAAATATCTTTGCAAACAAAGGCCCCAAACCTGTAAATGCCAAAAGCGGAGGCATAAGGTTTGTTATACCGGCGTAGGCTATCATAGGGTTTTGCCCGTTATCAATAAGAAGTTGCAGGTATTTCTTTTTCTTTAATACATCTATAATAATAGTAAACGCGAGCAGCATAAATACGGCAAGCCCGGTGGTTACAAAGTAATAACTCATTGTTGGGTGGTCTTTTTTTATACCGCCTTCGTAAGGTTCAAAGGCAAGGCCAAGCAAAAGAAAATAAGCGCCCCACTGGAAAGCCTTTTTAATAAACAATTCCGTATTCGATTTTGCTTTTTGAATAAGCGCCCATACTATAATCAGAAGTCCCGATGAAAACAACAATGTCTCAAAAACCAATCTGGTTTTTAACCCCACAAGTAGCGCAGGAATGAATAATAAAAGCAGGCAGGCAACAAGTATATACAAACCGTTGCTCCAGGTATTTTTTACCGGATTTGTATCCTGTTTTTGATTTTTAGTCCATTTTAAAATCAAATCACCTATTATTGTACCTGGTAAAACAATGAACAGGTATTGTTGAAAGTAGAGCATACCGAACCATGGAACCGGGGAACTCTTCCAAAGCCATTTGCCCCAGCTTACTTCGGGATACACGAGTCGCGCTGCAAAAAGGAATGCGAGTATTCCAAGCCGCAGCAACAAATTTGAGCGCGTATAATACCATATAATTGCTGATGTAATAGCCACATTGGCAAGAACGAGTATTATAATATCGTTTTTATTGATGTTGAAGCCGGAGCCATCGGCATAAGTAATTGATGCGCAAAGAACGACCATACCCGCGAGTCCGGCAGCCTTAATTGCATAATTTAAAACAGGTTTTATATTAAACGGGAAACGCCCGAGGACAGGAAACAGCAATAAAAAGCCGAGTAACGCTAAAATATAAGCTCTTGTATCCGGCGTAGACTTAATTACTCCCGGCCTTACATGAGCAATAAAAATTGCAAACCCTACAAGAATAAAACCTCTTAATACCATGGAAAATATAATTTTGTAAGCGGGAATACCCTTTTCAATTTTTTTAGAATTTGCAAGAGGTATGGCCGCACCCATGGAGAACAGGAAAAAAGGGAAGACCAGATCCACCCAGGTAATACCTGGCAGATTGGGGTTAAAAATATGCTGTGGAGGCGGAACCTGAGCATGATACATCCAGCTTGGTAAAACTCCAAATGGTATTTGCCCGGAAAGCAGCATGGTAAGTATTGCGAACCCCCTTAAGGCATCAAGCGCAAAGGAGCGTTTTGAAGGCGCTGTGTTTTCTGTCATTCTATATCCGGTTATTAACAATAACTAAGTTTATACAGGAAACTTAAAAAAACAAAAAACTATTAACAAAGAGTATTTTACTACATGATTTGATAGTATCCGGGTTTTACTGATTTCACCCGTTTTTAACAAATAATATATGGCATATTAAAAGAAAATTTTTAATTTACGCTTATTAATATCCTGAGTTGTGTGTATGAAAACAAAATTTGAAATTGCAAAAAACTGGCTTCCAAGGTATACTGGAACCGATCTGGAAGAATTTGGAGAATATTTACTATTAACAAATTTCCATAATTACATTGAGAGATTTGCCGAGCAATTTAATTGCGAAATAAAAGGACGCGGGCGTCCCATGCAAACGGCGACAAATAAAAACGGACTTACAATTATCAACTTCGGCATTGGTTCGGCAAATGCCGCTACAATTATGGATCTACTATATGGAATTAAGCCCAAAGGCGTTCTGTTCCTTGGCAAATGCGGAGGATTGAAACGCTCTACAGAAATTGGCCATTTTATTTTACCTACAGCCGCAATAAGAGGCGAGGGTACAAGTAACGATTATATGCCAATGGAGGTGCCCGCTTTGCCTACTTTTAAATTGCATAAGTTCGTTTCCGATAAAATTGTTGAACGCGGCCTTGATTACAGAACCGGCGTTATTTATACTACCAACAGACGACTGTGGGAATGGGATGAGGAATTTAAAAAGTATTTACGCAAGACCAAGACAATAGGAATTGATATGGAAACCGCCACATTGTTTATTGTGGGACTTGTAAACGAAATTCCGCGCGGGGCTTTGTTGCTTGTATCGGATATGCCCATGGTTCCCGAAGGAGTAAAAACGGAAGCTTCGGATAAAATTGTTACTGAAAAATTTTCGGAACTTCATTTGCAGATTGGCATAGAAGCGATGCAGGAACTTGAAGACAAAGGAGAAAAAATAAAACATTTCAGGTTTTAATACGTAGAACAGACTATCAGTCTGTTCTACGTATGCGTGAACAGACCAATTATCTATGCGTGAACAGACTAATAGTCTGTTCTACTTTTCTGTTGTGCCGTTAAAATTAATTTTAATATTTACAATTTCGGGTCTGTTGCCAGTGCGAATAGGCGGACCCCATGTGCCGGCCCCGCACGAAACATAGTAATTTGTATTACCGCGTTTTTTATATCCCCAGCTTACTTCGTAAACTTTATTTGTTATTAAACCGAATGGCCATAACTGCCCGTGGTGCGTGTGTCCGGAAATCTGCAAATCTATTCCGTTGTTTTCGGCATCTTCAAGATGGAAAGGTTGGTGATCGAGCATAATAACAGGTTTTGTTTTATCAAGCGGCGCGGAAAGCTCGGCAAGGCTTTTTCTGCCGCGTCCGCCGTTTACGCTTCGTTTACTTAAGTCTTCACGGCCTATAACATAAAAACTGTTATCAATTAATACGGCGGTATCGCGCAGCATATTAATTCCGTGTTCTGAAAGGTATTTTGCGGCAGGTTCTACTCCGCCAATATATTCATGATTTCCCGTAATAGCGTACACTCCGTATCTGGCTTTTATTTTGGTCAGTTCCGCTCCAAGATTATTTTTAATAACCGGCGCTACGTCTTCATCAATTACGTCTCCCGCTAAAAGCACAATATCCGGATTCTGGCTGTTGATTAAATTTACCATACGGGATACTCGCGAGTTCGAAATAATCGTTCCCAGGTGAATATCCGAAACAGCTACAATATTCAATGTTTTACCGGAGGCATTGGCTTTATTTACCGAAACCTGCACGTTTTTTATAACCGGATATTTGGCATTAATAAAACCAAATACAACGGTTATAAAAACAATTAGATTTACCGCATAAAAAGCAATGAGTTTGCTTTGTGTATAATTATGCCTTATAACTTCAGGGAATAAGGGAACAAAATGGTTTACAGTTCTAAGTATATCCAGAAAAAAAACAGATAACAATAGGTAAACCATATATCCGAGCCAAAGCGAGCCTATATAAATTACAACAGAACCCAGCGAACTGAAATCGTATGCAATCAGAATTCTGCCAAGCGGATAAGCAAGAACTAACAGCCAGAAAACAATAATGAGGGGAGTTCTATAGAATTTTTCGACAGGTATGGCCTGTAAACCGCGAATAAAAATGTAGGAATTTACTGAAAGGTAAATAACCAAGGCAACTGAAATAAAAATAATAAAGCCGGTTTTATTCACATGCGCTCCCTGTTAGTTTAAAAATTTATATCTTTACCTTTGCAACCATTTCAACTTCAACGGAAGCGTTTCTTGGCAGAACATTAACGCCAACCGCGCTGCGCACATGTTTGCCGTCTTCTCCAAAAATTTTTCCCAAAAGTTCCGAAGCTCCGTTTGCAACTTCAGGCTGATTTATAAAACTATCCGCGCTGTTAATAAATACAGTAAGTTTTATTATTTTCTCTATTCTGTCCAACGAACCTGTAATTGACTTAATAACACTCAGGCAATTAAGAACGGCATATTCAGCCGCTTTCTTTGCTTCTTCTTCGGAGATATCCATCCCAACTTTACCTTTGTATTTTAGTTCGCCGCTAACCATTGGCAATTGTCCAGCCGTATATACAATGTCATCAATTAAAATTGATGGGATATAAGCCGCAAGCGGTTTCGGCGCTTCCGGAATCTGATAGCCCAGTTCCTTTATTTTTTCATCTATCATAATTAACTCCTAAAATATTACTATTTTAAAATATATGTTTTTTTTATTTAAATAAGGGCAAAAATGGTTAGCAAAAATTTTAACGAATTTGTTGATATTGTAAGACGGCTTAGGGTGGAATGCCCGTGGGACAGGGAACAAACAAACGATTCCATTAAAGATGCGACAATTGAGGAAGCTTACGAAGTTGTTCAGGCAATTGATGAAAAAAATTACGATGAATTGCGCAAAGAACTGGGCGACTTGCTGTTGCACGTTGTTTTTCATTCTCTGATTGCTGAAAAGGAAAAACAGTTTACTCTGGATGATGTTATTGAAGGCATAACAAAAAAAATGATACATCGCCATCCTCACGTTTTCGGTAATGTTGAAGTTGAAAATACAAACGAAGTATTAAAAAACTGGGAAGCAATAAAGCTTGAAGAAAAAGGGAGAAAATCCGTACTTGATGGCGTACCAGAAAACCTGCCGTCTCTTCAAAAGGCTTGCAGGCTGCAGGAAAAAGCTTCAAAGGTAGGTTTCGATTGGGAAAAGAAAGAGGATGTCTGGAACAAAGTTCTTGAAGAAATTGAAGAAATGCACGAATCGGAGACGGAAGCTTCCACGGATCACCTGGAGGAAGAAGTGGGCGATGTGTTTTTCGCGCTTGTCAACTATGTCCGGTTTCTTGGAATACATCCTGAAAATGCGCTGCGCAGGACCAACAGGAAATTTATAAACCGTTTCCATTATATTGAACAGAAAATTAATGAAAGCGGGAGAAAAATTACCGAATCGAACCTTCAGGAGATGGATAAATACTGGGAAGAGAGCAAGACTGTATTAAAAAAATGATTTCTATTATAAAATATTCTATAAATGCTTATTTCGGGTATGCGCCGGTATAAGCATTTTTTTACTTTAAAACAGACTATTACAAAAATATTTGCGGATAAAGAATTATTTCTTTCGGAAAGTTTTTCTCATTATATTGCAAAACCATTTGAAGATGAAGTAATCAGCTTTAGTGTGTCGTTTTAAATGGTTTTGAATAAATAGCGTTTTTATTTGTGTCTTAACTGAGTTATTTCATAATGAGGGTAACAACATGATTTTTTTATCATGCTGCAAGTTAAAAGTTAAATGGCTGTTAGTCATACTCCTGATATGTGTCTTAACCCCCTGTCTTGTTTTAAAAGGACAATATTCAAATCCTGCAAAAGTTCTTATCATCAATTCTTATCATTACGGCTTTTCTTTTTCTGATGGGGAAGCGAGCGGAGTAATGGAAACGCTTCAAAAAGAATTTCCTGATATTGAGATTTATACAGAATATCTGGATTGCAAGTATTTTCCGGCAATGCAGCATTTTGAAAAAGTTAAAGACTTATTAAAACTGAAATATGATAAAAAAGAATTTTCGGTAATAATCGCTCTCGACGATCCGGCAATTGTATTCCTGCAAAAGTATAAAGAAGAATTATTCGCCAATACTCCTGTGGTTTTTTGCGGTATTAATAATTTTATGATGCCTAAAATGAAAGGGTATACCGGCGTTTTTGAAAGGATGGATATTGATGATAATATTAAAACAATGCTTCGAATTCACCCTGAGGCTAACGAAATAGTTATTCTGCACGATTATACAATTTCAGGACTTTCAACGCGTTACGAAATTGAAGGGCAGATAAAAAACCTTAAAGAAAATGTTAAAATTACTTATTTGCCGAATATGAGCTTTCAGGATTTATTGCAAAAAGTATCAACGCTTAACAAGTCTTCATTAATCCTGATTACCGCTTACAGTAAAGATAAGGATGGAGCCTTTTTTACGCAGGCTAACAGTACGGATATGATTTCAAAAGCGTCAAAAGTGCCCGTATATTCTGCAAGAGAAGAACGTCTTGGGGTTGGAGCTGTTGGGGGTAAAATGCTTAGCGGTAAATCTCATGGCGAATTTGCCGCCCGAATAGTTTTAGAAATATTAAGGGGTAAACCCGTTGATAATATTCCATTGTTCTATGGAAGCACTTCGGTTTATATGTTCGATTATAACCAGCTGAAAAGATTTAAGATACCGATAGAAATACTTCCTGCAAAGAGCATTATTATAAACCAGCCCGAATCATTGATAGAAAAATACTCTTTCTATTTTTGGTCTGTTATGTTTGCATTTTTACTGCTGTTTTGTATAATTATTCTGATGGCGTTTAATTCAAAACGTAAAAAAAAGGCCGAAAGTTATTTAAGAAAAATTGAGCAGCACTTTCAGATAGCTTTACAGGCAACTCATAGCTCTTCTTTTGAAGAGGATTTGGCGGAAGGAAAGCTATATGTGCTTCCGGTGATTTTCCAAAAACTCGGTTATTCGGAAAATGAAATTCCGGTTACAATAAGCAGTTTTCATGAGCTTGTGCATCCGGATGACCTGCCTTCTGTAAAAAAGGCGGTTGAAAACCATACCAAAATGTATGCAGATAGTTATTATACCGAGTACAGATTGAAATCAAAAACAGGCGAGTGGATTTGGCATAAAAGCGAAGGAAAAATAATAGAGTACGACAAAGACGGTAAACCGCTCAAGCTTATTGGCCTTGCCTCCGATATTTCCGAAAGAAAGAATTATGAGCAGAAACTGATGAAGTACAACGAGGAATTGCGCGATCTTAATGCCGATAAGGATAAGTTTTTTTCAATTATTGCGCACGACCTTAAAAGCCCGTTTCTTGGATTGCTCGGCTTTTCGGATGTACTTTCGCAAAACCTTTCCGAACTTAGTCAGGAAGAAATTAAAAAATATGCCAATTTCATTCATAAGGCTTCAAAAGGAGTATACGAACTTGTTGAACAGCTTTTAACATGGTCCAGGCTGCAAACAGGCCGTATTGATTTTTCTCCGCGACCTGTTAAGTTATTTAATTCCGCAGATTCAATTCTTAAAGCTCTTTCGGGAAGCGCGGAAAGCAAGGGAATAGAAATACTTAACAATATACCCGCTGATGAAATTACCTTTGCGGATGAAAATATGATTCGTACGGTTTTGCATAACCTGATTGTAAATGCAATTAAGTTTTCGAATAAGAATGGAGAAGTGAAAATAAGTCTGCGGCATATAAACGGTTTTACTGAAGTTTCGGTTAAGGATAATGGCATTGGTATTGACCCCGAAGATATTGATAAGTTATTCCGCCTTGATACTCATATCTCTCATAAAGGTACTGCCGGCGAAGAGGGAACCGGACTCGGACTGGTGCTCTGCAAAGAAATGATTGCCCGGCACAATGGCATAATTGGAGTCGAAAGTCAGCCGGGTAAAGGAAGCCGGTTTTACTTTACTTTACCCGAACAACAATAATTATTTGCCAAGAATTTTATCAATCTCTTTTCTGAATAGTTTTATATGTTCCGGGGTAGTACCGCAGCAGCCTCCAATTAACGAAGCTCCGGCTTTTACCAATTGGGGAACAAACGGAGCCATAACTTCAGGCGTTTCCTTATAATAAATATTCCCATCTTTTATAAGCGGCATTCCCGCGTTTGAGTGGACAATTATTGGTTTACCGGCGGATACTTTTTTTAACTCTCCAACAATTTCAACCATGTTCTCAATACCGTTGCCGCAATTTGTTCCAATAATATCAGCTTCCGTAACAGCTTCCGCCATTTGGGCTGTGTTGGTTCCCATCATTGTTCTGTAAGTCCCGGCGGGGGTTTTATCGAAGGTGAAGGTGCATATAATTTCCAGATTTGTATTCTCTTTTACCGCGTTAATAGCTACCATAGCTTCATCTGTGGCTGTAAACGTCTCAATTAGTATCGCGTCCGCGCCTCCTCTTTCAAGCGCCGCCGATTGAGCCGCGTAAGCTTCGTACAGTTCATCTTCGGTTACTTCATTCATCATCATCATTTTACCGGATGGGCCCATTGAACCAAGCACAATTGTATTGTTGCCGGCCGCTTTTCTCGCTATTTCGGCTGAGAGCTTATTCAGTTCTTCGGATTTTTCCGCAATACCAAAGTGTTTTAACCTTAATCTGTTTCCGCCAAAACTATTAGTCTTTATCATATCCGAACCGGCATTTATGTATAAATGCGCTATATCAATTATATCATCGGCTCTCTCTGTATTCCACAATTCAGGGCACTCTCCGGCTTTAAGGCCTTTCCTTTGCATCATTGTTCCCCAGGCGCCATCGCTTAAAAGTATTTTCTTCTTTTTTAATAAGTCAATTACTTTACCCATTTGTTTTCCTCCTGAAACATGTTTCTAAATTACAGATTGAACAAGTATAACCATTCTTTTTTACTGACGGGCCTAAACCAATTATGCCGCTGACACTTTTAATTGGCGTCATTAATGAACTTTCGGATAAAGCGATATTCAAAAATGACTCGGGCAAAAAGGCAAAAAGTTTTTCCTGCTCGGCCACAGACCAACCACAGTAACCGGGGCTGTATCTGTTAGTGATTTTCCACTTAATTGAGCTTATTGTTTTTTCAACTTTATTCTGAGTCTCTTCGGTAATCAACTCGGCTGCTTCAGAACCTATCGCGTCAAGAATGTAAGCTGAAAAAACATCACCCTGTTTTTTAAACTCAGCCATATATCTCTCAATTTCCGCTCCGGCTGTTGCGGCAAATACAGCTATGTTTTCAGCTTTTTTTAACTGAGTGGCTATTATTTTACCACAATCAAATTTTATATCTTCAATTTCAAAATAGTCATTTCCGCAGGAAAAATCTTCAGGATTCATTATTTTAAAGCCCCCGGAAAGCTCTAAAATATTTCCTATTTCTTTTAGCTGTTTTTCAATAGCAGATACAATATAATCGTCCGGCGCTGTCTTGTATCCCATCCCGGTTAAAACACTCCGCGTGGTTAAGTCAATATCCTTAATATCAAAATGGAACAGAAATATGTTGTTGTTTATATTAGACATCATAACCATTTGCAGCGTTTAATTAATTACATTGGTAAATTAATAAATTTCTGGTTTTCCCCGCCTGTCTTAAAAATAAATATTCGGAAATCAACGGAGCGGTAAATTACCGCCCCGTAAAAATTGTAAATCTTACAATCTGGTAACGGTTTGTTATTTTAATAAAACCATCCTTTTTACATCGCTAAAACTACCAGCCTGAAGTCTGTAAAAATAAATTCCGCTTGCAAGTCTTCCATCAAAAATTACACTGTAACTTCCCGCCGGTTTAACTTCGTTAACAAGCGTTGCTATTTCTTTACCTAAAACATCGTATACTTTTAATGATACTTTTTCACGATTTGAGATAGTGTATGCTATTGTAGTTGATGGGTTAAAAGGATTTGGGTAATTCTGCTTAAGCGAGAAACCGCAAGGAACTGTTGTATGAGAATTAACACCGGACAAGACGCCGTTAAAAAATGCCAGAGTTTTGGTTATTACGCCATTAAAACAAGAGTCATCTGCTGTGGATTCCAAAGGGAAGCCAAGGTAAACGATTCTGCCTGTTTTGTCTGATGTTCCAAATTTTCCTTCGTACTGAATTCCAGCTCCTTTACCGTTCGCATACTGCATACATAAGGTACTGCCCCCAAAGGAAGCGATTATATCCGGGTAACCGATAGCGATGGTTTGCGCTATATTAAATGAATATCCCTTAATAATGGAGGAATCTGTAGCAACCACCGAGTTGGAATTGGAATTGTCATCTATATATGAAGCTTTCATATAATTGGCATAAAAAGTTCTATCGGCGGCCGTGCCTCTGCCGGAAAGGTCAAAACCTATCTCGCTTCCTGAAGTGAAAAGGCTGCCGCCCGATTCGAGATAATTCTTTACCATTGTCTGCTCTGCGGAACTGAAGCTTTCCGTTGCCGTGCTTTCATCTTCCAGAAGCCAGTAAACATAGCCGTAGTCTTTTAACAGCAGGGTGGAATCGCGAAGTTTTGATGCTGCCGTCATTTCAAAATTAATGGAATTATTCTCAAGCGCTTTACCGTAATTATACAGGAACGGATTGCCGGGGCCGCGCCATGTGCCATCCAGTCTTTCGTATCCGTCAATAACCAACGCTTTTTTCTGAGAATTAAAATTGCTTACACCCATAACGGCCGACCAGTTGCTTTCAACAGCTGCGTTTGTGGAGGAAAGGATTATGCTTGATACTCTGTAATATTCCGCTTTTGATGTCATTGGGATATTAGTGGAAGTTGTTTTTACAGTAGTTTCATCCTGAACTTGAGTAAAATTTGCGCCGTCTGTAGATTTATATATTCTGTAACCTACAACTCCGGCCGTATCACATTTCCATGTAAGCCTAACCGTTCCGTTTCCATTTGTATTTAAAAGAGTAGCGCTGAGCAAATCCGGGCGTTTCAGCGAATAATCGCTAACCATATTATTATAACTGCAGGGAGCGTAAGCGGTCAAATCGGACGGAGTATACGTCCAGTAAGAAACACCCCAATCCCGGCCGGAAGACTCAACCACTCTTAAACTGCCGTTTGTATTTTTTTCAACAAACATTCTTACATGTCCGTTTTTAAGGACAGCATCGGCGGGTTTAATAACATCCCACGAACTTAACTGAGTTGTAATACTTGGCATGTCCGATGTTGTTGAGTGGTAGGAAAGCTGCCAGCAGCGGCTGACAAATCCGGAACAATCGACTCCAACAGCGTAGTTCGAGACGCCTTTTGTATTTATATCGCCGGCATATCTTCCCGATTTTAAACCCGCGTCAAATTGAGAAAGAGTATTGAATCCACCCCACATATAAGGTATTTTAGCGTTGATGCCGTTAACAACCCATGTAGGCGTTTGCACCAAATCTCCATCCGGGCCTGTTACGGTATTGGGCGCGAGGTTTTGAGATTGGGTTGTGTATCTGTGCAGCACATAAGTATCTCCGGTACGTAAAGCGGTAAGCCTGCTTGTGGAAGCCTGAATATCGCGCTTAACAGCATTTTCTTCTGCCTTAGGTTCATCAACCGGAAGATATTTATTAATATTAAAATTATGATCGTATTCAAACGGATATTTAATTATTGAAGCGGAAGGGGAGCTTAAACCTGTCCATTTATAAATGGCAATTTTTTCCGTATCGGAATACAAATGATATAAACTACCGTCTTTATCAACCTGAAAGTCCCTTACGGTAGAAAGATATTTTACGCACGGAATTTCAAGAATGGAAAGTACCTTGCCTCCGGCCGAAACCGTATAAACCTGCCTGTTAATATTAAAACCGGTAGAGCCGGCGTATTTTTCAACTATCAAATAAAAATTATTGGCATTATCGGTTCCAATCACATCGGCATAAGCAAGGTTGTTATTAAAAACAAGAGCCATAATAAAAGCGGCGTTATCCGCAGAATAAACCGACAGTCTGTTTCTGTTTTCAACCACGGTGTAATAGTTGGAACACAGATTGTTGATTTTTGAAATTTCCGGTTTTAAATCAGCCCGGCATTCGTCAAATCCCTTTTTTGAAAGAAACTGGTTATTAGAAAACTGAAAAACATTTTGCTGATCGTAAGAGCTGATTGTCACCAAATCTTTTTCCACATTAAACATTGCAACTCCGTAAATACCGGAATTTTCCACTCTGATTTTAAAAGGCAGCTGCTCATAAGTTTTTTCAAATATTTTTTGAGTGGCGACTTGCGGATACAGTGAAATAGAGAAGATAAACAGGAAGGATAATGCAAGATTTTTCATAGGGTATATTTTGACTATAATTGATAAATTTTGTAGATTTAAAATAAGTAAGAAAGGTGTAATATGGAAATAAATAATAACTTGCAGAATCAATTGGTTGAAACGATCAACCAGACAAGCGGCGTAGCCAGCCAGATTGCCATGAAAGTTATGAAAGATTCCACAGATCAGGTAGAAGAAATGCTGCGTAAGTTGATAGTAGATAAACCTGTTAAGGTGACTCCCAAAACAGATTATTCCACTTATGAGTTTATAGTCTGATTTTTTCCTGCAGCGGAAAACCTTGCAACTGTTTTGTTGATGGTTTCTCCAATATCTTCAAGCGGTACTATTACTTTTGCTATGCGCAGATCAATAATTGATTGTGGCATGGAAGGTAATGTAGCGGTCTTGGGATCCTGCGCTATTGTAATACCACCGGCGGCCGAAATATAACCCGAGCCAATTGCACCATCGTGTCCCATTCCGGTTAGTATAACTGAAATTGAATTTGATTTAAATAAAAATGCCACGCTTCTGAATAAGGGATCGGCGGAAGGCTTTACAAAATTTTCCGGTGGTCCGTCTATTATTTGGATGCAGAGCTTCTGCGGGTTTATAACCATGTGGCGGTCTCCGGGAGCAAGATATATTTCGCCTGGTTTTACCGGCAAGCCTTCCTTGCCGAGATTAACCTTCATTTTTGTTTCGTGCTGTATGCGGTCTACAAAAGTTTCAAGCATCCAGGCAGGCCCGTGTAAGACTGCAAAAAAAGCGGCATTTTCCGTAGGCCTTAATTTTGAAAAAACATTCAACAGCGCCGGCGGACCCCCGGTGCTTGCGGCTATACATACTCCGCTAAATGGAGGAACTTTCACAAATTCAAAATGATCATCGTTAAGGTATTGTGTCGATTCGCTCTTCTGCCTGTTCAGGCAGTTTTCAAGCCGTGAAAGCACTTCCTTGTTTTCATAAGGTTTCGCAATATATTCATCGGCTCCGACTTCAATGGCTTTGTCTTTTGCTGAGCGAGAAGAAAGGGCTGTTATGACTATTATAACCGGTATAGGTTTTATCGACTTCCTGATTTTTCCTATTAACTCCATCCCGTCAAGGTTAGGCATCATCCAGTCTGTTAAAACCGCGTCCACTCTTTCTTTTTCCAGAACTTCAAGGGCTTCAATTCCGTTATTGGCCGAAAGGACGTCATACCCCTCTTTTTTCAGTATCTTACACAGTAATATTCTGCTTGTTACAATGTCTTCCACAACAAGTACTTTCATTATACCCTAACTATATTATTTGATGTATGAGAACTATTTTTATAACATACTAAAGCTAAAACACTATGGAATTGAGTAACTATACGAATAAGAAAAAGAAGAATTGTTTGAAACAAGTCTGCCTTTAAAAACAAAACTCCATTTTTGACCGCTTTGAACTCCCGAATATCCAATCCATTGGTAAAGGACATCTTTAGAAAAAACTCTGTTAGATTCATTAACAGCATAATAATCGACAAAGTTCTTTGCCGGTAACGAGGCTATTATAGTATCAATCTTAACATCCGTATCCGGTTTAAACGAAAAATAAACTGTATCCGCAATTGCCGAACTGGTAACTCTGAATGTTACGCTCGCCGGTCCGTCAACAGGGTTTGAGTCGTCTTTATTACATCCTGCAAGAACAACAAGAACAAGAGCCGTTATTGCGTAAAGTACTTTCTTCATCTTATGGCATTCTCCTTATCTTATTAAGATATCACTCTAATTACAATCTGAAATATAAAAAGTCTGGTTTTAAAGTAAAAAATATAAATAATAGCGGGATAAAATTAAACATATTATTGACTGCATTTAAAAAAGACGTTTCTATCCGAAAATAATAATATGTATAGCTCTGTTTATTTACCATAATTTTACGGTGAATGCAATTTATTTTCGGTTATATTTGTACAGTATATTTATACTTTTTTGTAAAACTTTTATGCGTACCCCTTTATTTAAACCCGGGTTTGCAGATTTTAATAAAACGGACTATTATGGATAAAAAAGAAATAAGAAAATACTTTCCTTACTTAAAGCTTGGGAAAATTTACATGAATCACGCCGCCGTAAGTCCTCTTTCAAGTATTGTGTTGGATAGGGTAAACGGTTTTTTGCTTGAACGAAGCCAGACAAATATTGAAAACTACCTTACTGTAATTGCGGTTTTAAAAGAATTGAAAGAAAAACTCGGCAAAATGATAAATTGCGAAACTGACAGGTTTGCTTTTGTTGATAATACCTCCAACGGGTTAAACTTACTTGCCCAGGGGCTTGACTGGAAGCAGGGAGACAGGATTATTCTTAATGATATTGAATTTCCTTCAAACGTTTATCCGTTTCTTAACCTTAAGCCGCTTGGCGTTGAAATTGATTTTGTTAAATCTAAAAACGGTATTGTTTCCGCCGAGGATGTTATTGCGGCAATTACTCCAAATACAAGGCTCGTATCCATTAGTCAGGTGCAGTTTTTATCTGGTTACAGGGTGAATCTTGAAAAAATAGGAAATTATTGCAGAGAAAAAGGAATAATCTTTTCTGTGGACGGAATTCAGGGGCTTGGAGCTTTCCCTCTTGATGTTAAAAAACAAAAAATAGATTTCCTTGCAAGCGGTACTCAAAAATGGCTTATGAGTTTGCAGGGGCTGGCGTTTATTTATATCTCCGAAGAACTGCAGGAGCGGATTAATCCCAAATATGTTGGCTGGACATCAGTGGATGATACCTGGAATTTACTTCAATACGATTTGAAGCTGCGAAAATCGGCCGATACTTTTCAAAACGGCACAACAAGCGCAATAGGCGTAACCGCTTTTAACGCGGCACTTGATTTGTTCGCGCTTTATGGCCCCGAAAATGTGGAAAGAGATATAATTGAAAACAGTTTGTATTTTAACGGGAAGCTGAGTTCAATAGGTTTTGAGCCGATACTGAACGGATGCCCCGCTGAATTTTTATCCGGAATTGTGAGCTTTAAATGTAATAACGCCAAAGCTTATTTTGACGAACTGGAAAAACAGAAAATTCAATGCGCTTTGCGCGAAGGTATTATTCGCTTTTCTCCCCACTTTTACAATACTAAGGAAGAGATTGATTGTGTGACAGATGTATTGAAATCTATTAAAAATTAAACCGGATGATTATATGAAAAAAGATGAAATAAAACAGTTTGCCAAAACAAAGATATTATGTACGCTTGGACCGGCAACCTCGGATTCCAACGCAATTATTGATATGTTGCACGCCGGTATGGACGGTGTACGGTTGAATTTTTCGCATGGAGATTACAACTTTTTTGAGTCTCTTTTTGAGCAGATTCATAAAGCCGAAGTTGAAACTTCTTCTTCTATTGCGGTTTTAGTAGATTTACAGGGCCCTAAAATCAGAATAGGCGAGCTTGCCGAACCTTCGTTTGTTATTAACAGCGGTGATAACCTCGAAATTACAATTGAGGATATGTTAGGCACTAAAGATATTGTTTCAACTTCTTATAAACCCCTTGTGCAGGATAGCAAGCTTGGCGAGATTATTCTTATTGATGACGGACTTATTCGTCTGAAAATTGTTGAGAAAAAAGAAAAATCAGTTATCTGCCAGATTATAAACGGGGGAGTGTTGAAACCTCGAAAGGGTATGAATATGCCCGATATGAACCTTTCAACTCCTTCCATAACCGAAAAGGATTACAGAGACCTTGAATTTGCACTGAAACATCAGGTGGATTTTATCGCCTTATCGTTTGTAAGAAAGGCCCAGGATGTTAAGGATATTAAAAAATGGCTTAAGGAAAGGAATTTTAACGTTCCCGTTATAGCCAAAATTGAAAAGAAAGAAGCGGTTGAGTGTTTTGATGAAATTCTTGAAGCCGCGGACGGTATTATGGTTGCGCGCGGTGACCTTGGCGTGGAACTTTTTGCCTGCGAAGTGCCGGTTATTCAAAAAAATATTATAAACAAATGCAACGCTCATGGTAAACTGGTTATTACTGCAACTCAAATGCTTGAGTCTATGATTAACAATCCAATTCCCACCCGTGCCGAAGCTTCCGATGTTGCCAATGCAGTGTGGGACGGAACCGATGTTGTTATGTTGAGCGGTGAAACTTCGGTCGGCAAATATCCTATTGATACAATCAAAACTATGGATAGCATTGTAAAATATGCCGAAAAGAACCAGAAATTTTCAAGCGAAATTGAGTACTATGTGCCTAAAAAACTTGAAGATAATTTGTTCGATTCAGTTTCGCGGGGTATTGTTTTGATGAGCGAACAAATTAAGGCCGCCGCCATTGTAGTTTTTACGCATCAGGGCAGAGCGCCGAAAATACTCTCAAAATATAAGCCGAAGGCAAAAATTATAGCTGTTTCGGATATGGATAAGGTTGTAAACAATTTAAGACTTAAACGGGGAGTTGAGACTATTTTTGCTTCCAATCTGCATAAAAACGATGTTACTATTGAAGAAGGTAAAAAAATAATCCTCGAAAAAAAGCTTGTTAAAAAGGGCGATGTTGTTATTTTTACTACCGGCGCTCCTATTTCCGATAAGAGCAGGTCGAATTGGATTAGATTTGAGGTAATGTAAATGAACGTAATTTTACCTGAAAAAGAAGCCGATTGGTGGCGGAAAACAGGTAATAATAAAATTTTATGCGCTTTATGCCCCCGCTATTGTACAATAGCGCCAGGGCAATCGGGTTATTGTTTTGTAAGAAAAAATGTTGGAGGAAAACTTTGGGCTTCCTCTTTTGGCAGGCCCACGGGGTTTGCGGTTGATCCGATAGAAAAAAAGCCTCTAAACCATTTCTATCCGGGCAGTACAGTTCTGAGCTTTGGCACTTCGGGGTGCAACCTTGGGTGTAAGTTCTGCCAGAACTGGACACAAAGCAGGTCAGGATTTAATGAAACCGAAGATTATTTTGTAACGCCGGAAGAGGTTGTTAAACTTGCCGAAAAAAACAAAACTCCTTCTATTGCCTTTACTTATAACGAACCCACAATATTTGGCGAGTACGTTGTTGAAATATCAAAGCTTGCAAGGCAGCGGGGAATTAAGAATGTAATGGTAACCAACGGGTATATAGATAAAGAAGCCCGTAAAGACGTATATAAATATGTCGATGCAGCTAACGTAGATTTAAAAGCTTTTACAGACCGCTTTTATTTTAAGCTGACAGCCTCTCACCTGAATGATGTTCTTGATACTCTTATTTGGTTAAAAAACGAGACTGATATCTGGATTGAATTGACTACTCTTTTAATCCCCGGCGAAAATGATTCCGCCAATGAAGTTAAGGAAATGTGTAACTGGGTACTAAATAACCTTGGAGATTCCATTCCGCTTCATTTTACTGCATTTCATCCCGATTTTAAAATGACTAACCGCATTTCCACTACACCTACGTCTGTAAAACTTGCAAGACAAATTGCTCTTTCGGAAGGTATTAAATATTGTTATACAGGAAACATACAGGATAAGGCGGGACAAATTACTTATTGCCCTGAATGTAATGCGTCCTTAATTGAAAGAGATTGGCATAGTGTTATTTCGCACAATATAGCTGACGGTAAATGCTGCAAATGCGGATTCGAAATTGCAGGCAGGTTTTAGTTAATTCTGTTTTTTTGACTGCTTTTTACCGGAAAGCGCCATTTTACACGCGGAATACACGTCATCCACTGTAATATCGTCTATAAACTCCGATTTGCGGAGAAAAATTTTATTAGCTCCAACAGGCGCCCAGTTAAACGGGTTTGTCGGGCCGAATATTGATATTTGCGGAGTATTTGTGGCTCCGGCAACGTGCATAATGCCGGTATCGTTGGTAATAAACAGATGTGTTTTTGAAACAAGCGCGGCCACTTCCGCAATTGAGTGATTTAAAAACACTTTTATTTCAAAAGGCAGGTTCTTCTTCATGTAATCCAGTTCTTCTTTATCTGCCGAACTGCCGGTCAGATAAAAACAAACCGCGTATTCTTTCTTTAATTTTTCTATCAGTTCAATATACTTGTTGAGCGACCACCTGTTTGGGGGTTTGCCCGCGCCTACATGAATGCCTATAAGAATTTCTTTTTTTGTGTAGTCAAGTGTTTTTATGAATTTCTCTGCCGTGAGTAAATCTTTTTTCTCAAACGAAATTTCGGAGCGGTAATTATTAGTATTTATTCCAAACGGGCGTACAATATCAAGTATCCTGTCCGCAACATTGGAGTCAGGCTGATGGCGCCAATCGAGCTTAACAAGCCTATCGAAAAAGTAAGCGCTTTTATTTGTCTTTCCTTCAAGAGACTCCGGCCCAATTCGTATTGTCGATTTTGAAAGCCTGGCAAGCAGATTGCTTGTAAACGAAATTGATACTACCACAGGCACAATTACAACATCGTAACCTTTACGCAATACTCCAATCAGGCGTAAAAAGTAGAATATGCTGAAAAGCCTTTTCTTATTGAAGTTTACAAGCGTATCAATATACCGGTTCTTTTTAACCGCCTGATAATTTGCGGGACTTGCAATTACAGTGATTTTACAATCCGGGTATTTTTCCTTAATAGCTCTGAAGAGCGAAACGCCAGCGAGCATATCGCCAAGCTGGTTATGCTGTCTGATAATGAGGAAATTTTTCGGTTTCCCCAAATCCCTGCTTGAATTGGGAGGAAGAGACAGAAATTTCTCAATAAATCTATTTATTAATTCGGCCAAAAATAAGTTTCCTGTAGATGATTATTTATCCGGGTTATCCTGTTTGATTTTAGATTCAATTTCCTCAAATTCGGCTTCAATAATATTATCCGGGTTCACCCTGCGTGGCTTTTGTTGAACGTGGGGCTGCTCGTTGGCTTGGTTAGCCTTATTAATAGCGGAATTAACTTTACTGAAAAAACGGTACAGTTTGTAAGCAATATAAAATAAAATCCCCCAGATAATTATTTTAAACATAATTATAGTATTCTCCTCGATTCGGGCTTAAAGTATTCGGTAGCCCCGCGATCTTTTCTGAAAATCTGTGTAAATAGTTCATTAAAATCTTCTTCACTCTTCACAAAATCTATATCTGCAGAGTTAACAATTAACAAAGGCGTTTCCCTGTAATAAAAAAAGAAGTGGTTGTAAGCTTCGTTAAGTCCTTCAATATATTCACGGCTTAGGTTCCTTTCCATTTTTCTGCCGCGCTTTTTTATATTATACATCAGCCGGTCTATGCTCGATTGCAGGTAAACAACAAGATCCGGTTTACGAAGATTTCTTGCAAGAAGCGGAAACATGCTTTCGTAAAGTTTCAGCTCTTCTCCTTCAAGATTCATGTAAGCGAAAATCTGGTCTTTTTGAAAAAGATAATCGGAAATAAGAAATTCCGTAAAAAGATTTTCCTGATGAAGCTGTTGTTGTTGTTTAAACCTGTTCACAAGAAAAAACATTTGAGTCTGGAAAGCATAACGTTTTCTATCGCCATAAAACTTCTCAAGAAAAGGGTTAACGTCAAATTGTTCTTTAACAATCTGCGCGTTAAGCTTTTCCGTCAGTTTTTCGGCAAGCGTCGTTTTTCCGGCTCCAATTACGCCTTCAATTACAATATAGTGAATATCCGGGTTTTCTTCTAACACGTAAATTCCTCAATATTTAATAAATCTTTTGAGAATTTTGTTAAAATATATCTTTCTTCATTATCAATTACAATATCGCAAATATTTTTATTTAAAACCGGGTGAATAAATCCCGCCGCAATTTCGCAAAGGGGAACTAAAACAAAATCGCGGTAAGTAATCTCCTTATGCGGAACGGTTACTTTTTCATCTGAATATACAAGACTATTAAAAAACAAAATATCCAAATCAATTTCACGCGGGCCGTTTCTCGGGCCGGGAGTTCTTCCCAAATCCTTTTCGGTTTGTTTAAGGAACAATAACAAATCGAAAAGTTCCAAATCGGTTTCTATTTCAATGGCTCCGTTCAGAAAATTCTCCTGTTCCTTTACGCCGCAGGGAGCGGTTTCATAAACCGAAGATATTTTTTTTAGTTTACATTTGTTGTTACACGCAATTTGTTTTAATGCCTGTTTAATGTAGTTGACTTTGTTGCCCTTATTGGAACCAAAACCTATATATACGGTATTTTTAATAACCTATCTCTCCTTTATAACTTCAACTTCAACATAGTCCACAACGCCGCCTAAAGGCGGGTTGTTTTTACGGATTCTGAAAGCCACTTTATTTATAGCCGGGTATTTTTCAAGCAAAGCATCCGCAATTGAATCGGCGAGCGTTTCGAGCAGGCGGCGCTTTTTTTCCATAACTAACTGATTAACAAATTTGTAAACCTGATGGTAATTAATGGTGTCTTTTAAGTTATCTGTTTTTGCAGCTTCCGAAAAATTAGTATAAATATCAACATCCGCTTCAAATTTTCCGCCAACGCTTTGTTCTTCGTTCAACACTCCATGGTAAGCGTAAAAAGACATTTTTTTAATTCTTATTATATGTTCCGTCAATTTTATTCCTGTACTTGATTATATTGTTCTACCGGCAAACCGCTTCTTTATAATTAAATAAAAGCTGCTGCCTAAATTAGCAAATAAAATACCGCAAAGCACTAATATACTTCCCGCTATCTGCATGTTCGAAAGTTTCTCGCCAAGAAAAAACACGCCCGCGCCCAGCGCTACAATGGGGGTAATAAACGCGGTTAACGAAAGTATTACCACGCTTATTTTTTTTAACATCCAGAAATACGCTGTATATGAAATTACGCTTGCAAATATCGCAAGGAATATAATTGAAGAAACAGCCGCGGTACTAAAACTGAGATTGCTGGTATCCTCTAAAATAAGTCCCCCAACAAGCAGTATAATACCCGAAACAAGCATGGGGATAAAATTCATTGAAAGGGGGTTGAGGTTATTTCCGTATTTCTTCATTGTAACGGCAATACCGGCTTGTAAAACTCCGCTGATAAAAACCGCCAGCATTGCGAGTATATTCAGGTTAAAGTTTGCGGTAATATCATTCGAAAAAATAACTACTATACCAGTAAAACTTATCACCATAGATATAATCTGTCCCGTTCTGATCTTTTCTTCGGACAAAAAGAGACCTGCAAATATGGCTGTGAAAAAGGGGTAAGTGCTAAATAATACCGAAGCAAGTCCGGATGGGATAAATTGCTGTCCCCAATATGTTAGTCCCGATGGCAGTACGAATGAAAAAATTATTAATATTGAATATAAAATAAGTGAAGTTTTATCTGTTTGCAGTTTTATATTTTTGAATTTCATTATTATCCATATCACCAACGCCGCAACAATAAACCTCAAACCTGAAGAAACAAAAGGTTTCAGGGTATCAAGCCCTACACGCGTAGCCATCCACGAAGTACCCCAGATGAGGCATACAAAAGCATACGCGGCAATAATCTGTAATTTTACCTTATTCATTGCCTTCCTTTAGGGCAATTACGCCAAGAGCTCTGCCGGAAATCAGTCCGTCTCTTCGGTATGAATGGAGTAACCCGGCTGTTTGATAAGAGCATAAAACCGATTTCTGAATATTTCCTTTGGGTATTCCTTCATTTAGCAGCATATCATAGTTTGCTCCGGCTACATCAAGCAGGTACTTGCTATTATGTGGAGCCAGGTATCTTGAATCGAATTTTTCAATAAACTCAGTTCCAACTTCATACACTTCTTTTGAAATTGAAGGGGCTATATATGCAATAATATCTTCTGCGCATGAATTGAAATCTTTTTTTAGCTTTTGAACTGTCTTTTCAAGAATTTTCTGTTCCGTGCCTCGCCAGCCTGAATGTATGCCGGCAATAACCATATTCTTCTTATCGTATAAAAATACAGGCGTACAGTCCGCTGAAGAGATTGCAAGGCCTATACCGGGCTTATCGGTTATTAAGGCATCGCTGATGCCTATCTGTCCCGGTTTATCAACGTAGGTTATAATATCAGTATGGCTTTGTTTTTGAAAAACTATTTGAGATGTTTTAAGCCCAAGCGCGTTAAAAAACATCTCCCGGTTACAATCAACTATCTGCTCGTCATCGTTAACGGATTTGGACATATTAAAATAATACGGAGCTTCTCTTTCGGCGCCTGTTTTTGTGCTGAATCCGAAAACAATTTTCGGGTAAGCTGTAAGTATTTGCGATTTTATTATAACCATAGTTAGCCGGTTTTTGTGATATTTTTTATTGAATAAAACACTTAAAATACTAAAATTTAAAGCGTAAACGTAATAAAAAGCGAGTTGCCAAAAAAGGGAATTAGGAATCTTGTTGATTATTCGTTCAGCATGATTTATCTTATTAAGTTATAATATTTTATAAGGTGTAAATGAATTTCTGTAAACGTTGCTATGTTGTTCCGGTTTTTGTTTTATGTATGTTCTTATTTGGCGGCTGGGGTTCTGTTGGGCACAAAATAATAAACAAAGCAGTTGTGCCTTCTTTCCCATATCAAATGAGCTTCCTGTCATATTGGTCCGATTCCATTACCAGCCACGCTTCCGATGCCGATAACAGAAAAAATGCCGACCCGAAAGAGAGTCCAAAACATTTTATTGATATAGATGAATATCCTGAATTTATTAAATCCGGCAGAATATCTCAAAACTATGACTCGGTTGTTGCCGGGCATTCATTATCTTTTGTAATAGATAACGGAACTCTTCCGTGGACAATTGTAACAACCTGCGATTCCCTAAAAGCGGAGTTAAAAAGAAGGGACTGGCAAAAAGCTATGCTTACCGCCGCCGATCTTGGGCATTATGTTGGAGATGCTCACATGCCGCTGCATATAACGCGCAATTATAACGGGCAGTATTCAAACCAGTCCGGCGTGCACTCGCGTTACGAAACCACTCTTATTGGAAAATACCAGAGTCAGCTTGTTTATACAAACGATACGGCATCGTATATAGAAAGTATTTCCGATTTTGCCTTTAACACAGCTTATTCCAATTACAACTATGTGGATTCGGTTTTGTATGCCGATAGCCTTGCAAAAGCATTAACAGGCAGTACAAGCAGCTCCGCATATTATACACAGTTCTGGAATGTGGCCGGCGCTTTTACTTTAGCGCTTTTTAAACATGCTTCAAAATCAATTGCTGATTTGATTTACACATGCTGGATAGATTCAGGAAGCCCGACATCAGTAAATGCTGTTAAACTGACAGGTATCACAAAACCGGAATCATTCAATCTCTTCCAGAACTACCCAAATCCATTTAATCCTTCCACAACAATAAAGTATAGTACTGCATCAGACGGAAAAGTCGATTTGGTAATTTATAACCAGCTTGGTCAGCAGGTGGCGCAACTTGTAAACCAGTTCCAGAAAGCCGGAACATATAGCGTGAACTTTACGGCTACCGGATTAGCTTCAGGCGCATACTTCTGCCAGTTAAAAACCGGAAACGTAACACAGACAAACAAAATCCTTCTGCTAAAGTAGTTTAAACTTATGAGTATTCATTATATATTTCCTCTTTTTTGTTGCTGAAATTCCAATTATTATATAATGAGAGGTTATTGCAATTTTCAGGGGGGTGTAAGAATTAATTTGTTAAAAATATAAAATCTGATTATATTATTTTATAAATATGAGAGGGGATATGTATATGAATTTGTTAGTATTTAACTTGCCAACGGAAATATTTATATCCCGCAATTTATCAAGCAAATAGTTCATTAGTTACAATAAAAGGAGAGGACTTTAATGAACAGTTATGGAAAAGTTACAACGCTGTTATTTATCTTTTCATTGTCCCTTTTTGCGCAAGCCAATAGGGGAAACGCTTCCGAAATAAAAGAAACAATATTAAAAGGCAATCAAATAACATCTGTGGTTTTTAATTATGGTTCTTTCGGTAAACCAAATTACTTATCTCAGGTTGGAGACCTTGTATGGAATGGCCTCGGGTATTTGTTTGAGTTCGGGCCGCTGCTTGCTGCCGAAGTAACCGGCGCTGATGGAAAAACTTACCATGTTATGGACGATTCGTATGTGCTTAATGGACAGGGAGGGTATTCTCCCGATGGAACGGTAAAATGGGGCTGGTTACCGCGAACCGGATACTGCAACCCAAATCAAAAGGAGATTGCCACTGCTCAAAATCCCGCATCCTGGCCGTCAACATGGGCTAAATGGCCCGGAGAGAATGGAGATGGGGTTATCATATCCGAAGATGAAGCTTATTATGTTATGGATGACTTTACAAACAGCGAATTTCCTTATTATCCTTTTCCTAACGATACCACCAAAAGAGGTCTTGGAGTAAGCGCTGAAGTCAGAATTTATCAGTTCGGAGGCGATTATAAAAACTCATTGATAGTAAAGTACAGAATTACAAATGAAAGCCAAAAAACGCTTTCAAAAGTTTATTTCGGGTTTATGGGCGATCCCCACATTGGAGGGTATTCGGACTATTCTGATGACATGATAAATTATATGGGAGAAAATACGCCATCAGTAATTCAGACAAGAGAAATTCCGTTTAGGAATTCCGTATGGGTCTGGGATTACGATAATAAAGGAATAGGAGGAAAAGAACCGGGTATACTTTCGTTCAAATTGCTTGATACTCCCGATAACCTTGGAATGACATTTTGTCATCCCGATGGCTATACGAATAGTTTGCCTAACGTTCCTAAAAACAGGGATTTGATGTGGAAATGGTTCACATCCGGAATTGATACGACAAGCTCTCTCCTGAATAAGCCGGCTGATAATATAGTAAATTTCGGAACCGGTCCTTTTACTTTAAAACCGGGTGAAAGCAAGGATATTAAATTATCTATTACCGTTTCGGCAAACTCTATTACAAGATTGCGCGATATGACAGCGTTGCATTACAAGAGCAACTGGATGACAATTAATAACAATGCGGGAACCGAAGGAGGAAATCAGAATTTCAAGATTTCGCTGACATCGTTAAATGACGGAACGGTAAAAGGGGTTGTCCCTTTTACATGGAAATATTCGGGCAACTACTCTACGGCTAAAGTATATTGTGAATATTCTTCCGATTGCGGTATAACCTGGATACCGCTTAAAACGGAAATGCCTGTAAACGGCAGCTTTACTGTTAATACCGAAGACCTTAATGACGGCGTTAATTATCTTGTAAGGGCCATTGCCTATAATCCTAATAATATTGCGCAGTATTATTATTTTACTAGCAAAAACAGGTTTACGGTAAACAATTCGGTTAACGCAAAGCCGGAAGTGAAGTTTATAAATAGTTTCAACAAACTGACGTTAAAAAACACACCGTTCGAAGTTAAATGGGTAAACGAAGACGCAGACGATTCATTACTGACCGCTTCTCTTTCATATTCTGCAAATCCGGATGGACCTTTTACCACGGTGTTTAATAATAAAAATGTTTCCTACGGCAGCAATAGTTTTGTATGGGATTTTTCTTCATTGCCAAACTATGATACCTATTACCTTAAGCTAACTGTTTCAGATGGAAAAACTGATTCAACAGTTATTACAAAGCCTTTTTCAATTCAACAGCAATATGGCGAGTACAATAACAATGTCTTCACTCATATTTACGGCAACGCCACCCCAAATTTGCAGTTGCTTGTTGTGAACAAGAATGATATAACCGGTGATAATTACGAGCTATCGTTTGCTGACAGTGCTGATGTAAAATATGCAACAATCAAAGATGTTTCGAAGGGAAAAATTGTTCTGTCCGGAGTTAAGCTTCAGGCTGGCATGTCTACTCCGTATTTTGACGGATTAAAAATCAATATATCCGATCTCAAGACATCTTTAAATCTTGGCGCATGTAAATTTAACAGACCCGAACTGAACTCAGTAACCAGTATTACTAATTCTACGTTGGGCGGAACCATTATTAATGCTGCCGAAGACTGGGCGATAGTTTTTAATAATCTTGATACATTGGCTGACGGTAAATATAAAGAACCCGGAGATACGGTATTAAATACTTTTAAGCTGAATACTATCTGTCCATTTAAAATTATTAATACTACTTACGGAGCAAAAGCGAATTATATTATATACGAGCCTAATGCAAACGGTAAAAATAACGGCAGGTGGGATGCCAATGAAATTATTGTTCTAAAGCCGCAAAATTCATCATCAAATACTATAACAAGTTATTCGGTTTCCTTTGGTTTTACTAATATGTTAAAACCCTTGAAAGGCGATACATTACGGGTTATTACCTATAAGGAAATTACCGGCAGTGATGTTTTCAGGTTTGTTGCGGATAACAGCTACGTGCTTGGCGTAAAAGATAAATATACGGTTGAACCGGGTAAATACATGCTGCTGCAAAATTATCCCAATCCGTTTAATCCTTCAACAATAATAAGTTACAATCTTGCTGCAAGCGGCAAAGTAAGTCTGAAAATTTATGATATTCTTGGAAAAGAAATAGCCGTGCTTGTCAACGGAGCTGAATCCGCCGGGCTGCATAAAGTATCGTTTGACGCCTCCCGTTACGGCTTATCGAGCGGAATGTATTTTTACAGCCTTGACGCGGGAAGTTATCATAAAACCGGCAAAATGCTTTTAATAAAATAAATTTTAGGCCCGGATATTTTTCCGGGCTTTCTTTACATACAAATAAGACCTGTATCACAAACAGAAAGCGTAAAAATTAATTCTCTTGAAATTTACTTATATTCTAAATAAATTAATTTCAGGAAACATCTCCGGTTAAAAACACTTGTTTTCTTTTCTGCTCTCATCAACCCTTTCCGAGAGCGATCCTGTTTTAATAAATTATAGTAATTAAAAAATACGCGTTAATTTATAGTATAAATTTGGAATTTACATAAAAAACAACAAACGGTTTTTCTCATTGTTCGGATTAATTTAATTATAAAATGTTCGATAACTAAATAACGGATTCCAATATTCTAAAAGTAATAAAACGATAAAATAAGCTGATTTTTGTTAAGAGAACAAAACCGCTTATTAATGTGGCTTTTTCTGATGTATGAAACGAAATTTATTAAGCAATAGTTTTATGTAAAACAATTTGATAATATACATTCTATTAAGGTGGGAGTATGTCCGAAAAAACGATACGGGTTTTAATTATTGAAGATAACTATGGAGACGTGCTTCTGATTAAGGAAATGCTTGCAGAAATCAGAGAAAAAAAGTTTGAGCTTGAATGGAAAGATGAAATGAAGTCCGGCTTGGAGTATTTAAAAAGCAATTCCGTTGATATTGTTTTGCTTGATCTTTCCTTACCGGATAGCTCGGGAATAGAAACTTTTAGTAAATTTCATATAGCTTATCCGGAAGTTCCGGTAATATTACTAACGGGGCTTGCGGATGAGGAGCTGGCAACAACAATGGTGCAGGCCGGCGCGCAGGATTATCTGGTAAAAGGGGCAATTGACAGTACTCTTATTTCAAGAGCTATTTTGTATGCAATTGAGCGTTCAGCATTTCTTAAATTTTCCACTCTTGAACTTAAACGCCGTAAAATAATGGAAGAAACACTTACAAGAGTAAACCGCGCGTTACAAATGCTGAGCGAGTGTAATCAGGTTGTTGTAAGATCGCATACTGAAGATGAATTGTACAACAATGTTTGCGAAATTCTAATAAAAGCCGGGGGGTTTTACTGCGCATGGATTTTATTATCCGATGAAATTGAAGAGAATTTTAATGTCCGCTATTATTCAGGAAACTCTGATATTTTAAAATATATAAATGAAAAAAATTCCGAGTTCAAACGCTTTTACAAAAACATAGAAAGGAAACGTTACATAAACAACCGAATGCCCGAAACAGATGGGAATACGGATAATTCCGAGATATTCGATGAACTATCTTCGGGAGCCGGTGTTGTAATACCAATTATATATAATGTAGACGTGCTGGGTTATGTCAGCATATTGTCTGAAACACAGGATGTGTTTGATGACGGAGAGATTGTTTTATTAAACGAGTTTACAAACGATTTTGCCTACGGAATAAACTCAATTAGATTAAGTAACGAAAAAGAAAAAACACTTAAAGCGCTTGAAAAAAGCGAACAGCGTTACAGATTTATTGTCGATAAAACCAACAACGTTATTTATCAGTTACGATACGATACAATGAAATATTCTTATATGGATCCCGAAATTGAACAGTTGACCGGTTATACTGTTGATGAAATCAATCAAATGGGTTTTCAGACTATTATTGCCGATGTCAGTAATCTGAAACTTAACGGTAAACAGATTGAATATTGCGAGAAGCCATATAATGAGCCGGGAGAAAAGGAAGGGGATTATTTAATACGTACAAAAGAAGGTTCTTTTAAGTGGCTGTCTGATCGTTCATACCCATGGTACGATAAAAGCGGAAATCTCCTTGGCGCTATTGGAATAATGAGCAATATTACAGAGCGTAAACAATCCGAACAGGAGCTTATTAGAGCAAAAGAACAAGCTGAAGAAATGAACAGACTGAAAACAAATTTCCTTTCGAATATGAGTCATGAGCTGCGAACGCCAATGGTGGGGATACTTGGTTATTCCGAAATTATGATGACTCAATCCGAAGAGCTTGAAGCGAGAAAAATGGCCGGCGCAATACATGTAAGCGGTACGCGGCTGATGGATACTCTTAATTTAATACTCGATCTTTCCCGTCTTGAAGCTGGTAAACTTGAGTTAAAACTTGCCGAAGTGGAATTAATTTCGCTTGTTAAAGAATGCGCTATGGCTTACGATGGAGTAGCTTTAAAAAAGAATCTTTCAATTAATATTTATACCCAGCTTGCTTCTCTGCGGTTTAATTCCGATTTAAGATTGTTGCGTAACTCAGTTAATAATGTAATCAACAATGCCGTCAAATTTTGTGATACCGGAGGGGTGAGCATATATATAGATGTTTCATTGGAAAACGAACAGAAATTTGTTATTGTTAAAATCATAGATACGGGGATTGGAATTTCAAAAGAAGATCAAAAAATAATGTGGGATGAATTCCGTCAGGTAAGCGAGGGCATGAACAGACGATATGAAGGTACGGGACTTGGATTGACAATTACAAAGAAGTTTGTTGAGAAGCTTGGCGGAGTTATTGACGTCCAGAGCGAACTAAATAAAGGCTCGGTGTTTACATTGAAATTTAAAGTGGAAGATTATTTCGTTGAGTTTATGGAAACGAAAAATACGGCGTTACCAAGCGACCAGGGGAGCTTACAGCTGCTTCGGAAAGTGCTGGTTGTTGATGATGATGAAACCAGCCGGAATCTGATTGGCAGGTTTTTAAATGGAAAATATGTTGTTGTAACTGCTTCAAACGGTAAAGATGCTGTTTACATGGCCAATAACGACCAGTTTGACGCTATATTAATGGATATAAATCTCGGCAAGGGAATAAACGGTCTTGAGGCTACAAAGCTTATCAGGAAACTGGCGGGCTATAAGGAAATTCCAATTATAGCCGTAACCGCCTATGCTATGAAAGGGGATAAGGAAGAATTTCTTTCTTGCGGCTGTTCCGGGTACATTTCAAAGCCATTCAGTAAGGAACAGTTCTTATCGCTTATCGGCGAAGTAATGTAACCGCTTAATTCATTTCTATAAAAATTTTAGTCTGATTATCAAAACGGGGAACTTTTTTAAATACCATAAAGTTATTAAAGCAGCTTAGTCATAGCGTATTTTTACCTCGTTAATACTTTTCTTTGTTGATAAAGAGAAGTACCCACAAGTAGCTGCCGGGGGCACACACACCCGGCAGTTCTTTTAAAATTAAAGCTCGGTGAAGTTGGCATTAAATGCCAGATGAAGCTTTTTATCTTCGTATTTATCGTTTTCGGTATCCAGCAATTCTTCATCGGTATATCCCGAAAAAACATCTTCAATTATCACTTTTTTATCTTCCACAACATATTTAATTCGCCATGTTCTGTAAGCAAGAACAAATTCTTTTTCGTTATCGGATACTTTCTTTATCCTTTTACGCGAGTCGTCATCCGGTTTAAACTCAAGCTGCAGGCGCGAAAAGCTTTCAAGATTTATATTCGCGCTGGTTTTAAGCCAGTCCATTTTAATTCTCGCGGTTTCTTCATACTCCACATTAAAAATTTCTTCAAGGCCATATTTAACCCAGCCGGTTTTGGATTCCGGGAAAGAATCGGAGTAGGGGAGGTAAGGCTTTATGTCAATTACCGGCGAGCCGTCAAGAATATCCGAGTTTGTTATATGGATTTTCAAGCCTTCAACGCGCCAGAGTTTTACACAGCTTAACCCAACTGGATTAGGCCTGTAGGGCGCGCGCGTGGCAAAAACTCCTACTTTTTTACGCGTATGCCGGGGTGGCTGAGTCAAGGGCCTCCAGCCGCTGTTCAAATGGAACTGGTAAATAACCCAGATTCTCTCAAAGCCTTCTATATCTTTCAGCGCCTGTTCAAAATTAAAATGTGGCAGCAGCTCTATATAGCATTCGGAGCTGTTTTCAAGCACTCCCTGCCTTGGAGTTTCGTATCTGTATTTATGTTCGGAATGTACAATTCCTATCGGGTTTATTATTAGCTGATCCAATGTTTACTGTAATATTTAATAAATAATACAGTAAATTAAACATTAGCAATAAGAATTGCACCATACTAAAAACGTGCAGCGCGCCGAAATGTTTCGGCTCTGCCGGAGTAATGGAAAGAAAAACATGTCTGGCCCAAAAGCTGAAACGGGAATGATAATGTAGAAGCGGGTCGCTGACCCGCTTCACAACAAGTGTATTTTAGATGTGAGAAAAAACGTACAGCGCGCCGAAATGGTCCGGCGCTGCCGGAGTATACCTCTGCTTAATTGCAAATTATTGGCTATTTCAATAAAAGAAATTTGCGGGTTTGCATAAAACTGCCGGCGCGCAGTTCATAAAAATATGTCCCGGATGATAAATTTCCGGCGTTATAAAGAACATTGTAAACGCCTGCCGGTTTTTCTTCATTAACCAAACGACTTACAACCTGTCCGAGCATATTATATATTGTAAGACTTACGCGCGCTGTTTGGGGAACAGAATACTGTATTGTAGTTGCCGGATTAAAAGGATTCGGATAGTTTTGCTCAAGTGAATATTCACCCGGCAGGCCTGAATTTATTTCCACTACTTTTGAGAATTCGTAACTGCCGTCATAATCCACTTGTTTAAGCCGGTAGCAAATATTTTGGCCCGATATGCCGTTATCGGTAAACGAATATTGCCGGGGTATGGTAGTGGTTCCGTTGCCCTGAACATATCCTATTTTATTAAAACTTCCTTCTTCGGTTTTTCTCTCAATTTCAAAACCGCGGTTGTTTGTTTCCGTTGCGGTTGACCAACTTAGGGTTACCTTGCCGCCTGAGGCTGTTCCTGTAAATGTAGTTAATTCCACCGGGACGGTTTCGTTTGTGTAAACATAACACGCTGTTATATTATAAAATACATAATCTCCTATCATTTTTGAACCACCTGCCTGAAGGATTCTGTCCTTTCCCAAGGCAACATACATAGGATATACAACCGAATCGGGTATGAGCTTTCTATATAAAGGCTGGTAATTTGTCAAGTCATACTCCTGATAGGTTGACCATATTTCTCCTCCGCAAAAAATTACGTTCCCATTTGCTTTGATTACCGGAGTATATTCTGAAATTGACATTAACAAATCGGGCTTTCTCGTCCACGAACTTTGTCCGGGTTTAATAATTTCGACAAAACTTGTACCACCACCGGCGGCAATTACTGTGCTGTCTTCTTTAACTATTAAAGTAAAAGTATTATGGTCGCTTATCATTGAAGGAAATGACGACCATTTTTCCGTTTTGGGGTCGAATATCTGACACACTCTTCCGGGAATAGTGTCATTAGTAATTCCCCCCGCAACCAAAACTCTTCCATCCTTTAACAAAACAGCAGAGTGGTCTACTCTTCCAGCAGACATCGAATCCGTTATCTTCCATTTATTTGTTGCCGGATCATATATTTCGCACTGTTTTATATTTACATACCTGCCATTTACAATGCTATTGGTTTGTCCGCCTGTTATCAAAACCCTGCCATCTTGCAGTTTAGTCGCGGTAATATCCCTTTTCCGTGAAAAAGACATGCTATCTGCAAGCGTCCACTTTTCTGTCTTAGGATCGAATATCTCACAACTCCTTGTCCAGTCAGTACTATTTAATCCTCCTATAAGCAATATTCTTCCGTCATTAAGCGTTATCATTTTATTTCCTCCGCCTCGAGGCACTATCATAGGGCTTGTAAACCTCCATTCACCCCTTACACTGTCAAGTATTTCAGCAGAACTGGAAGAATATACTCCCAACGCGGACCTTCCGGAACCACCAACCATTAAAACTTTTCCATCGCTTATTCTTATTGGGCATGCATTGTTTCTTGGGCAATTTAGGAGGCTTATTCTTTTCCAATCCCATTGTTCCTGCGCAAAAGCTGAAGAGGCAAGGCAAAGTAATACCATCAATACCGTTATGGTTCGTTTTTTAAGCATTTCTCCCTCCTCCTTTATTTATTAATTTAAAACAGATGCGGTGTAATTTTTCTTTTGAAAATATCAGAATAGCCTGTTATAAATACATTTTCCTCTGCATTAGTACCCCACAACCCCATAAGCAGACAAATAATTATCTTATAATAACTATTAATTTGAACATTATCAATTAATAATCAAAAATAAACAAAGCCGGATTTCAAAGGCTATGATAAAACGGGCGATTGGAAAAACGCGCAAAAAGAATTAATGCGTCTTTTTATCCTGAAAATCTTTATAAAATCTTTATACATACAGGCAAATTCGGCATTTCCTATTTACAACGGTTAAGATAGATTTGTACAATCAATTAATAGGATGAAAATGGAAACTACATTCGACATGGCGCTTGCGTTAATAGTAACGGCAGCCATTTTAATTTATCTGGTATATACTTTAATAAGACCCGAGAAGTTTTAAAATAAGGATGTTTTTATGTTTAAAGTATTTGATATTGTACAATTTGCGGTATTTCTAATACTGCTGACGGTATTAAGTCCCCTGGCGGGCTATTGGTTACACGTTATTTTCAATAAAAAAAATGAAAAGGCGCCTTCGTTTTTAGCAAAGACAGAAGGATTTATTGCCAAAATTATAAAAGTGGATTTCAGTTCGGAAATGAACTGGAAAACATATTGTTTTAACCTGCTTGGTTTTAATATGGCGGGTTTGGTTTTTCTGCTTGCATTACAAATGCTGCAAGGTTATCTGCCGTTAAATCCCCAGCGCCTGCCCGGAGTAGGGTTCGCGCTTGCATTTAACACAGCCGTAAGCTTTGTAACAAACACAAACTGGCAATCGTACGCGGGCGAAACAACGCTCAGTTATTTTGTACAAATGGTAGGCTTGACGGTACAGAATTTTGTAAGCGCGGGAACGGGCATAGCTGTTTTGTTCGCGTTAACGCGCGGTATTATTACAAGGCAGGGAGAAACTCTCGGCAACTTCTGGAGCGATCTCTCAAAATCGGTATTATTTGTGCTGCTGCCTCTTTCAATAATATTTTCGGTGATATTAATTTCGCAGGGAGGCGTGCAGAATTTCTCCTCTTATAAAGAAATTACTACTATGGAGGGAGCAAAGCAGGTTATTCCTCTTGGCCCGGCTTCTTCGCAAATAGCCATTAAACAAATTGGTACAAACGGTGGCGGATACTTTAACGCCAACAGCGCTTTTCCGTTTGAGAACCCTACGCCACTGACGAATTTTATATTTATGCTTTTTCTTATCCTCATACCTTCCGCGCTTATTTTTACTTATGGAAGAATGATAAACTCGCAAAAGCAGGCGTGGCTCATTTACGGCGTAATGCTCTTTCTGCTGTGCACGGGCTTTATTGTGTCTTATGTTTCGGAAAGTTCTGCAAACGGAGTTCTGCATCTCAGCGGAGTAATGGAAGGGAAGGAAACGCGTTTTGGCATAATGAATTCGGCACTATACTCAACACTAACAACCGCTGCTTCAAACGGTTCGGTAAACGCAATGCACAGCTCTCTTTCTCCTCTTGCGGGAATGGTTGCCGTATTTAATATTATGCTTGGCGAAGTGATTTTTGGCGGTGTTGGTTCCGGGTTATACGGAATGATTATTTTTATTCTTCTTACAGTTTTTATTTCCGGTTTGATGATTGGAAGAACGCCGGAATATATGGGTAAAAAAATAGAATCGTTTGAAATAAAATGCTCCATGATAGCTGTTCTGATTCCCAACTTTATTATTCTTGTTTTTACGGCAATTGCTCTGCTTACAAAAGCGGGTTTATCCGGAATTATGAGCAAGGGCCCTCACGGATTTACGGAAGCGCTTTATGCTTTTTCTTCCGCGGCTGGCAATAACGGTAGCGCCTTTGCGGGACTTAATGCCAACTCCGATTTTTATAATATAATGCTTGCCATAGGCATGCTGCTTGGCAGGTTCGGAGTTATCATTCCTGTTCTTGCAATAGCAGGCAATATGGTCAGGAAAAAAACTACTCCTGTTTCTTCGGGAACAATGGCAACGGATAATTTGATATTCGGGGTTTTGCTTGTAAGTGTAATTCTTATTGTTGGCGGACTTACTTTCTTTCCGGCTCTTTCTTTGGGGCCTATAATTGAACATCTGCTTATGAATGCAGGAATTAGTTTTTAACATAAAGACGATGGATGGTAAAGAAATGGAAACTAAAAAAAATAATAGAAATTTATTCGATAAGGATATAATCAGGCAGGCTGTTAAAGAGTCGTTTGTGAAAATGAAACCGGCTTTGTTGATGAAAAATCCTGTTATATTTATGGTGGCTGTCGGCGCTTTGTTATCTTCCGTATTGTTTATAAATAATTTATTGCACGGGCATTTTTCCGGATTTAACTTGCAAATAATAATATGGCTTTGGTTTACAACATTATTTGCAAATTTTGCCGAAGCTGTAGCCGAAGGGCGTGGTAAGGCGCAAAGTAACAGTCTGAAAAATGCAAGAACAACAACAACCGGGCGTAAACTTGTTGGCGAGAAGGAAGTAATAACTTCCGCGCTGGACTTGCGGGAAAACGATATTGTTGTTTGCGAAGCCGGAGATGTTATTCCCGCGGACGGAGAAGTTGTTGAAGGTATTGCAAGCGTGGATGAATCCGCAATCACCGGCGAATCCGCTCCTGTTATACGAGAAAGCGGCGGAGACAGAAGCGCTGTAACAGGTGGTACAAAAGTTATAAGCGATAAAGTTAAAATCAGGATTACTTCTAATCCCGGTAATACTTTTTTAGATAGAATGATTTCCCTTGTAGAAAATGCTCAACGTAAAAAAACTCCAAACGAAATTGCATTGTCTATTCTTCTTTCGGGGCTTTCAATTATCTTCCTACTTGTTGTGGTAACATTGCGGGTATTTATTGGTTATCATCATTCGTTTAGTTCGGTTCCAATAAGCGATTACGCTTCGGTCACCATACTTGTTGCCCTGCTTGTATGCCTTATTCCAACCACTATTGGCGGCCTGTTAAGCGCAATAGGCATCAGCGGGATGGATAGATTGTTAAGCCATAACGTTATTGCTACAAGCGGCCGCGCAGTGGAGGCAGCGGGAGACATAGATGTGTTATTGCTCGATAAAACCGGAACAATTACGCTTGGCAACAGGATGGCGTCTGAGTTTTATACGGCAAAAGGAATTGATAAAAAGCAGCTTGCCGATGCCGCGCAGCTTTCTTCTCTTTCGGATGAAACACCGGAAGGCAGGTCTATTGTTATTCTTGCAAAGGAAAAATACGGTTTACGCGGGCGGGATATTAATAGCCTTGATGCTCATTTTATGCCATTTTCCGCACAGACAAAAATGAGCGGAGTTGATATACACCCCGAAAAAGGAGGAGAAAAAAGAATAATCCGAAAAGGTTCCGCCGAAGCCATGAAAAACTATGTTATTGCAAACGGAGGCAAGTATAATGACGACGTTCAGGATATAGTTACAAATGTTTCCAAATACGGCTCAACCCCGTTGGTTGTTGTTGAAAACTACGAGGTCCTTGGCGTTATTGAACTTAAAGATGTTGTGAAGGGGGGAATTAAAGACAGGTTCGCCCAGTTAAGAAAGATGGGTATAAGAACCGTTATGATTACAGGAGATAATCCTTTGACCGCCACTGCCATTGCAGCGGAGGCTGGGGTTGATGAATTTATAGCCGAAGCAAAGCCTGAAGATAAGCTCAAAAAAATACGTGATGAACAGGCCAAGGGGTATATGATTGGAATGATTGGAGACGGTACAAACGATGCTCCGGCTCTTGCTCAGGCAGATGTGGGAATTGCTATGAATTCCGGGACGCAGGCCGCAAGAGAAGCCGGTAATATGGTAGATCTGGACAGCAACCCGACTAAACTTATTGAGGTAGTGGAGGTTGGAAAGCAGCTTTTAATGACAAGAGGCGCTTTGACTACTTTCAGTATTGCCAACGATGTTGCAAAATATTTTGCAATAATCCCCGCAATTGCGGCAAGCTTGTTTTCGGTTGGGGTAAACAATGGTCCGCTTTCAGTCCTGAATATTATGAAGCTTGCAAGTCCGCAAAGCGCTGTTCTTAGCGCCGTCATATTTAACGCAATAATAATTATTATGCTTGTTCCGCTTGCAATTAAAGGAGTAAAATACCGCCCCGAAAAAGCAGAAACGGTTTTGCGCCGAAACCTGCTTGTGTATGGCCTTGGGGGATTGATAGTTCCTTTTATAGGAATTAAAATTATAGATATTTTAATTGTAATGCTTAAACTTGTTTAATGTTAAAGAAATTGGATAATGATAATGAAAAAGATATTGATTTCATCTGTAAAAGTGCTAATTTTAATGACAATTATAACCGGCGTGGTATATCCGTTGTTTATTACGTTTGCCGGTCAGGCGTTGTTCCCGGATAAGGCACAGGGTAGTTTTATAACCGAAAACGGGAAAACTGTAGGTTCTTTGTTAATAGGGCAGAAGTTTGAAGGAGAAAAGTATTTCCGTTCCCGCCCTTCGGCTGTGGGCTACAATCCGTATCCTTCTGGCGCTAGTAATATGGGGCCGACAAGCAAGGAGCTTGTAAAGTTTGCTGCCGATAAAAAGAATATGTTTATCAAAGATAATTATATCAAGGATACCGTAAATTTACCTTATGAAATGCTCTTCAGTTCCGGCAGCGGTGTTGATCCTCATATTTCTCCTTTGGCTGCAAAGCTTCAGGTTGAAAGAATTGCAAAGGTTAGAAAACTAAACAATTCAGAAAAGGAAAATGTATATAAGTTAATAGATGACCTTACTGAAGGAAGACAGCTCGGCTTTTTAGGCGAGGCAAGAGTAAATGTTTTATTATTAAATATGAAATTAGATAGAATAAAATGACAGAAGAAAGCGAAAACAGGCTCGATCCCGATAAGCTTCTTGAGGCGATAAAGAAAAAAGAAGAACAAAACAAAAAGGGTAAGCTTAAAATATTCTTTGGCATGTGCGCGGGAGTTGGCAAAACATATTCCATGCTGCAATCTGCCCATAAAGCAAAAAAAGACGGGCTAAATATTGTAATAGGAATTATTGAAACTCATAAACGCCGCGAAACCGAAGAGCTGCTTGATGGTCTTGATATTATTCCTTTAAAACAGGTCGAGTACAGGGGAACATTATTTGGTGAAATGGATATTGACACCATACTCGAAAGGAAGCCCGATATTGTTTGTGTTGATGAGCTGGCGCATACGAATATCCCCGGCAGCAGGCATTTAAAAAGATATCAGGATGTGCAGGAGCTACTTAATAACGGGATAAGCGTGTTTGCCACGCTTAATGTACAGCATCTTGAAAGCCGTTCCGATACCGTTACACAAATAACAGGCGCAAAAATCAGAGAGACCGTACCGGACTCCATTTTTGAGAATGCCGAGGATATTGAAATTGTAGATATTACTATTGATGAGTTGTTGCAACGGCTTGCCGAAGGGAAAGTATACCTGCCTGAAAAATCGCAGCAGGCAATGCAGAATTTTTTCCGAAAAGGAAACCTTACAGCTTTAAGGGAAATGGCTTTAAGGCTTACAGCCGAGCGAGTGGATTACCAGCTTAGGGATTACAGAATTGACAAGGATATTTCCGCTACCTGGAAATCGGGGCAGCGGTTGATGGTGGCTATTAGTCCAAGTCCGCATTCATACGAACTGATACGCTGGACAAAAAGACTTGCCTACACAATGGAAGCCTCATGGATAGCCGTTTATGTTATTACCGATCCTGTTATTTATGAAAAGAACAAGGAAATATTATTAAGGAATTTTGATCTTGCGGCGGAACTTGGCGGCGAAATTATTACAACAAACGATACCCAGATTGAAAAAGCTCTTATTCGCGTTGCCAAAGAAAATAATGTAACACAAATAATACTCGGCAAATCTAAAAAGAAAGGGATATTTAACGAAAGCAAACTTCTTAACCGGCTTTTACAGGAGTCTGGTGATGTTGACGTATATATTGTTGGGGGAGAGCAGAAAGAAAACAAAGAAGAGAATAGAAAATTTTTCAGCTTCCGGCAATCAGGATTCACCCAGTATTTATTAGCGTTCGCAATTATTGCAGCAGCCACGTTGTTATCTTATTTGTTACAAGCGGAGATAGGGTATCAAATTGTCTCGCTTATTTTATTGTTTATCATTCTTTTAATGCCGCTTTTAAACTTTGGACGCGGCCCGATAATATTTGCCGCTTTGATAAGCGCCATTTGCTGGGATTTCTTTTTTATACCTCCCCGGTTTACTTTTCACATAGCCCGTCTTGAAGACATATTGACCTTTGTAATGTTCTTTTTTGTTGCCATAGTAAACGGCGTACTTACATCAAAAGTAAGGATGCACGAAAAACTTGTCAGGCACAGGGAAGAAAGAACCAATGCCCTATACCAGCTTACCAGGCAGCTTGCCGGCGCAAACGGAATTAACAGCGTTGCTGAAATTGCTGTGCAAAACATTAAACACTTTTTTAATGTTGAAGTGGCAATTATTTTTAGTAACGAGGAGAATAAGGTATATTCAACACCTCATAAGGCAAGCACTATTAGTTTGAATGAAAATGAATGGAACATTGCCCATTGGTGTTTTACAAACTCCCAAAAGGCTGGTAAATTTACAAACACTTTACCGCTTTCAAATTTTCAGTTTGTTCCTCTTAAAGGGCTGCGTTCCACAATTGGGGTTATTGGTATAAAGTTTTTAACAGAAGAGCCTTTTAGTTTTGAACAAAATTCGTTGTTCGAAGCCTTTATAGCGCAGATTACAACTACTGCCGAACGAGAACAGTTAAACAAAATTGCAAAAAAATCGCTCATCATTTCGGAATCCGAAAAGCTTTATAAAACTCTATATAGCTCTCTTTCGCATGAGCTGAAAACTCCTATTACAACAATAATAGGCGCTGTAAGCACGCTATCTGTCGATGCGCTCAATGAAAATCCGGAGCTTAGGAAAAACTTAAACAAGGAAATCGGCATTGCTGCTGGCAGACTTAACCGCCTTGTTGAAAATCTGCTCGATATGACGAGGCTTGAATCGGGACAGTTAAAACTAAAACTGGAATGGAACGATATTACAGACCTTATAGAAGATGTGGTAAACAGACTAAAAAACGAATCTGAAAACCGCATAATAAACAAGCATATAGAGCCTTCGCCATTTTTATTCCGTTTCGATTTCGCTTTACTGGAACAGGCGCTTACTAACATAATACACAACTGCGTTGTTTATACGCCACCGGGCAGCATTATTGATATTAATATTCTGAAAGAAGGAAAATTCTGCCGGATGGAAATATCGGATAACGGACCGGGTTTTCCAGAAGAATCGGCAACAAGACTATTTGAAAAATTTTACCGCGTTCCCGGCACAAGAACAGGCGGTACCGGGCTTGGGCTTTCTATATCAAAAGGGTTTATTGAGGCGCATGGAGGGAATGTTACCGCCGGCAATAACAAAAATAAGGGGGCGTTATTTGTTATAAAAATTCCTATTATTGAATAGCTGTTTACTGATAATTTATTATAAGGGAAATTGACGGTTAGTAAAGTAACATTATGGAAATAAAACCAACAATATTAATTATTGATGACGAAAGCCAGATAAGAAAAATTCTTAGAATTACGCTTGAGGCAAAATCGTACAAGGTAATTGAAGCCGAGAATGGTCAGGAGGGGATTGTTATGGCGGCTTCATATAAACCCCAAACAATAATACTTGACCTTGGGCTGCCGGATAATGACGGAATTACTGTTCTAAAGGAAATCAGAACGTGGAGCGCGGCTCCAATAATTATATTATCGGTTCGAAATTCTGAAGAGGATATTATAACGGCTCTGGAAGAAGGGGCGGACGATTACCTTACAAAGCCTTTTAACACGGGAGAGCTTCTGGCCAGAATTAAAGCCAACCTTAGGAGAACTGAGAAGGTTGAAGAGAGCAGTGTTTTTATAAATGGGGCGCTAAAAGTGGATCTGGTTAAACACCTTGTACTAAAAAACGAAACTGAAGTGAAACTGACTCTAACCGAATACCAGTTGCTTACTTTATTTATTAAAAATATGGGTAAAGTCTTAACACATAATTTTATATTAAAGGAAATCTGGGGCTCGGCTTATTCGGAGCAAACGCAGTACCTTAGGGTTTTTATAGGGCAGCTAAGAAAAAAAATAGAAACAGATCCAGCCGCGCCTGAGTTTATTAAAACGGAATCGGGCGTAGGGTACAGGATGGTGTACCAGAAATAAATCAGGCTTCGCCGCTGAAACTTATTAGTTTGTCTCTGTATTTGCTGAATATCCTCGATTTTGAAATAAAACCAAGATACTTGTTGTTTTCATCAACAACCGGCAGGTTCCACTCGCCGGACTCATCGAATTTTTTCATTACGCTGTTCATACTATCCGTTTCTTTAATAAAGCATTTATTGGCGTTCATCAGTTCAATAACATGCATATCGGTGAAATTTTCAAGATCGAAAAGAATTTCTCTGATATTTTCGAGCTTTATTGTACCAAGCAAACGTCCTTTGGCGTCAATGACAGGGAATAAATTCCTTTTGGAGTTCGAAATAAGTTCCATCAGCGAGCTTATTTTGGCGTTTGAGTAAACAGTGGAAAAATCAGTTTCAATAGCTTCACTCAGGTTAAGCTGCATTAATATGTTCTTATCTTTGTTTGCCGTAAAAACGTTTCCTTCCGAAGCAAGTTTACGTGTAACCATAGAGAAAGGCTCAAAATGCCTCACCAAAACATAAGAGAGTGAAGAAACAAGCATAAGCGGTATAATCAGCTCATAACCTCCGGTTATTTCGGCAATAAGGAATATTCCGGTTAACGGCGCGTAAAAAACTCCGCTTAAAATTCCCGCCATGCCAACAATTGTAAAATTGCTTTCGGGTATTACAAACAATCCGGTTAAATTAAGTATGCGGGCAAAGAAAAAGCCAACAAAAGCGCCCACAAACAGCGAAGGCGCAAAATTTCCGCCATTACCGCCGCTGTTTAACGTAATTGAAGTGGCAAATACTTTTATTAAGCCAATTATTCCAACAAACGAAACAATAAACCATTGGTTGTTTTTAAAGTAGCTAAACCCGGTATTATTAAGAATGTTTTCAACTCTTCCGTGGGCAAGGTCTTTAATGCTTAAATAACCTTCACCAAAAAGAGGTGGAAAAAAATAAAGCATTAAACCTAAAACAGCGCCGCCTGCCAATGCTTTAAGAAAAATTCTGTTGCCAAAAAAACGTATCGATTTTGCAACTAACCCGGACATTTTTGCGAAATAGAACGAAACAAATCCGGTTAAAACGCCCAGTAAAAGATAAAATGGTACATTATTATAATCGAATGGCTGTTTAAGACTAAAATAAAAAAGCGTTTGCTCGTTTAGCAGTATTTTGTTACACAGGATACCGGCAACAGAGGCAATTAAAAGCAGTACAAAGTTGGAAATTGAAATATCGGCAAGCAGCACTTCAATGGCAAACATTACTCCCGCAATTGGGGCGTCAAAAACTGCCGCAATTCCTGCCGCCGAACCGCAGGCAAGCAACAGCGATCTTTCTTTATAGGATAATTTATTAATCTGTCCGTAATTTGAACCTATCGCGGCGCCGGTTACAACAATTGGGGCCTCAAGCCCAACTGACCCTCCAAAAGAGACAGTTATTGCGCTTGTAATAATGTGAGAAAACATGGCGCTTCTTTCAATTATACTGCTCTTTTTAGCAATTGAAAATAGTACGGAAGAAATTCCTTTCTTGAATCCCCTTCTTCGAAAAGGTTCAATTGCAGCTACTGTTAATAGTATGCCAATTGGCGGTAATATCATTAAAAGAAGGTTGTTTGACGCTGCGTCAAGGTAATCATTCAAAAACAGGCGGAGATAATTTACAAGCATTTTCAGTAACACAGCGGCAATACCTGCTGTTAAACCTACAAGAGCTGCGGAGACAAATAAAAACTGGCTGGTATTTAACTGCTTTTTAATTGAAATTAAAATATATTTGTATAATTTCATTCATCTTTAAAATTAATTGGATATTTCATACAAATATAAAGCTTTTATTTATATTTATTAATGGGAAATATAATGACTATATTTGTACCTGATTTATGATGAAGTACTTTTTAAAATATTTCCTCTCGCGGCACGATGTTCCTAACAGTTCTTATAAAGAACAACTTGACAGGGAATCTCTGAAGAGCGAAGTTTACCGCGTTTACGTTTTAATTGCGGTGATAATCTTTTTTATTATTTACCTGCTTTTTGTTTCTCTGTTCTATTCAAAGGAATATAACCCCGTAAATGAAAGCACAAATGTTTTGTTCTTTTCAATAGTAATCCTTTTTATTCTACTCTTTAGGGAAGTGATGGTAAAACGGGTATTTGAGAGAATTATACACTCCGGTAAAAGTATGCCGTCTTACGTAAAGTATGTAAACTCGTTTATTGAAGTTTCCTTTCCGACTTTGGCAACGGTAGCTTTTGCTCAGGTTATTTCGCCCATATATACGCTTGTTTCGCCAATTGCCTTTACATATTTTATTTTTATTATTCTTTCAACTGTTGAGCTTGATGAAGTGTTGTGCCTGTTCGTCAGCTTTGTTGCCGCGGTTGAGTATGTTGCCGTTTCATTGTATTATGTCTCTAAAATAAATATCTCCCCCGAAACCATACTCCTGCATCAATCAATGCTTTATTACGGCAAAGGTGTTATGCTCCTGTTAAGCGGTTTTATTTCCGCCTTTGTTGCCAACCAGTTACGGAAAAGAATTATCGGTTCTTTACAGATACTGGAAGAAAGAAACAGAATAGAAAAACTTTTTGGGCAGCAGGTTTCCAAAGCGGTTGTCAGCGAACTTCTTGTTACAAAAAAGGAAATAATTGGCTTAAAAAGAAGCGTGTGCATTATGTTTCTTGATATAAGGGATTACTCTAAATTTGCCATAGGAAAGGAACCGGAAGAAATTATTAAATATCAGAACGATATGTTCTCGTTTATGATTGACATTATTATAAAGCATAACGGAATTGTTAACCAGATAATGGGCGATGGATTTATGGCTTCGTTCGGCGCTCCAATTTCGTACGAAAACGACTGCCTTGACGCTGTCAACGCCGCAAAAGAAATATTGGCAATGCTAAAAATAAAAAACGAAAAACAAAGTATTCCGTTTACACGGGTGGGAATTGGTATACATACCGGCGAAGCTGTTACGGGGAATGTTGGGACATCAAGCAGAAAACAATATTCCATTACGGGGAATGTGGTTATTATCGCTTCGCGAATAGAACAGTTGAATAAGGAATACGGTTCGTCCTTGTTAATTTCGGAAGAAGTTCTTAAAAAAGTTAAAGGCGGCGTTTCCAACTACGAACGTCTTGGTGAAGCGAGCGTAAAAGGGAGTCCGGCTCCTATAAACATAATTAAAATTGCCTGAAATTTTATAAATTATCTATGTTTTGTAAAATATAACTGCGCCTGTCCTTAATGAATTGTTTTAGCTTCGCTATTTCGTTTTCAAGGTTCAGGCCGTTTTCTTTTAACCAGGGATCGAGTTCATACACATCTTTAATCTGAGCGTATATTCCATCAATAACCGGGTATGCGTTTTCTTCATTAAAAACATTCTCGGCTATATTTTTCATTTCGCTTTTATACAGAGCTTTACATGAATCGTTTTTGAACAGAGCTCTTATTATATCATTATCTCCAACCAGTTTCAGATTGGCGTTATAATCGAATGTTTTATCAAAATCCCATGGTATAATTTTATAAGGAGAGCTGGCAGTACTTTTATAAAAATAAAAATTATTGGTCAATCCGTCTGTATTGTTTATAATTGTGTTAAAAGCGTGAAAACGCAGATACTCTTTTATATCAATAAACTTTGCCAGATCCGTAAAAAAGTTTTCCGGCTTAGTTGTATCAAGTGCGTTAATGAAATCGGCCAGATTGTTAAAGTTTTTATCATCCGGAATTTTCTTTTCGAAGTTATCCGAAAGCGTGTTGGTTTGCGTAAAAGTAAACCTTGCGCCAAAGGCCACTTTTACAAGTTCGTATACTGGTAAAGCACGGGCGGCAAAGTAATTCTCATCAATTTTTTCGTTAAGCTGGTAAAGCCCGTTTTCGGATTCATTGATTTTAAAAAACAAAGGGGTGGAATAAAAAGTATTAAAACCAAGCAGGTTTAGTAAATGAATTGTCAACGGAGTTCTTGTAAATGTCGCGTCATACGTCTGGCCGCTTATATTAAAGTAACTCAGGTTGTCAATTCTATCGTTATTACTCAACGTTACAAAGTAATTCCATTTTGCAAAAAGCCTAGACCCCGCGCCCTGCGCTTTTATAGTACTGAGATAATACTTATCGGCGTAAATTATTTTAGCCGGAACAGATACATCATTCATTTTATTGGAAAGCAGAAATGTATAACTGTCATCCGAAACATAGGCCTGCATTACAGGAAGCGAGTTTATATTATCAAGCGGGTTTACAGCTTCATTTAAATGGCACGACTGAAAAAGTATGCCGCAAAACAGTATAAAAAATATTTTTTTCATTTAAAAGCATACCTGTAACTCTGTAACTATCTGCGAACCCACAGTAGTGTAGGAACTGTTATACAGGTTTTTAGTAAGCAGCAAATCGCCGTTAATTCTGAAACGGACTTTTTTCTGAAAATAAAAATTAATACCGGGGAGCGCTTCTATGGTATTGTATTTTGTGGCTTTTGAATCCGGCGCGAAAACGCCTAAAACCAGCAGAGGCTCAATCGATTTAATAACATCTCCGCCGGTATTAAAATTAAACGAAGATGATATGTTCATTCCGGTTGAATATACGTGGTCATTTTGTAACATTGCTTGTCGCCTAAGACTTTCGTTGGGGTCGCGCACATAAAACAGGGCAATTCCGTATTTTAGCCCTTCATGTTCAAAATCAAGGTTCGTACAAAAACCGCTTGCGTTAAGAGGGGTTTCGTTTCCTTTATGAAGATACATATAATTTAATGCCAGGGCGTAATCATCAAAGTGGTAAACTCCGCGCGTAACTATGCCGGAGTTCAGTGAATTATCCTTAAAGAATGAAACAGCATAAGAAAATGGGAATTCGCTCCTTTTTTTATTGTAATTATAGTAGGCCATAACGCTTACTCCGCGTCCTCCGTAACCGAGATCGGATATGGTTTGTTGAATATGGCTTCTGTCAACGGAAGCAAGATCTTCGCGTTCGAGCAATTCTTCGCTCCCGAACGGTTTTTTTATATTGCCTACTTTGAATCTCATTAGTTTCATATATTCGAATTTAGCTGAAAACTCATGCAGCTTAACCTGGTTGTCGTCCGAATTTCCACGCATATCAATTTGAGCTTCAATATGCTTGTTAATGGTAATATCGGCCTGGAATTTACCTTCGTAATAAGAGACCTGATTGTATTTTCTTAACTGGTTTCTGTCATATACTCTGAAACCCGCCGCTCCAAACCCAGTAAAATCTATTTGTTCCTGAGCAAAAAGTAATGAAGAGGCGGTAAAAAGTGCAAATAATGCCAAAAAATTAAGGAATGGGGCTTTTTTTAAAATAAAGTTCGGATACCTGTTCATTCGGATTCTCAAAATAAATAATTGAAATTCATGCTTAATTTTCGTAGAATAATCTGATAATTTAAATATAAGTTTTATTAAATAGAAATTAATAAATAATGGCAAAAAGCGAAATTGTTTTAAAGGCCGAAGAGTTTACCGCGGCGAACATGTCTGCGAATTCAGATAAGGGTATTTTCTACCATAATTTTGAACACACAAAAGAAGTTGTCTCCGCCGCTAAGCTGATAGCGTCAAAAGAGGGGGTTGACGATTCTGATATTGAAATAATTGAGCTTGCGGCTTTGTTTCATGATATTGCTTATAAAGATGCGCCTTTTGACCATGAAGAAAAGAGCGCCGAAATTGCCGTACAGTTTCTTAAAAACAACTCCTACAATGTAGAAAAAACAGAACAGGTAAAAGAATGCATACTTGCTACAAAAATTCCCCAGAATCCTAAAAATATATGTGAACGGATTGTTTGTGACGCGGACCTTTTCCATTTGGGGAAAAACAGCTACTCGGAAAGAGTGGAACTGCTCAGGCTTGAACTTGAACAGCGCGATAATAAAACCATAAGCGACGCCGAATGGCTGGAAAACAATATAAATTTTCTTAACAATCATAAATTTCATACAGCTTACGCGCGGGAAAATTTAACTAAAAAGAAAAATAATAATCTTATAGATTTACAGAAAAAACTAAGAAAGAAAAAGAAGCGGGAAGCGGAAGACGAATTAAAATATAAAGTGCAAAACGTTAAGCTTGAAAGCGAAACCGCCAAAAACGAAAAACCGGGGCGCGGCATTGAAACCATGTTCAGGATAATTTTTTCGAACCACATGCGTTTAAGTTCAATGGCCGATAATAAATCGCACATTATGATAAGCGTTAACACAATTTTAATTAGTATTGTTGTCAGTTTTCTTGTACGCAATTTGGGCTCGCATCCTTACCTTGTTGCGCCTACATTAATGCTGCTTACCACAAGCCTTTTATCCATGGTTTTTGCAATTCTTGCCACAAAGCCGCATATTACCCAAGGCATGTTTACATCAAAGGATATTGAAGAAAAAAGAGCGAATCTGTTATTCTTCGGCAATTTTTTTAACATGGAGTATGATATTTTTGCAAAGGGGCTAAACTCCATGATGAATGATAAAGGGTATCTTTATGGCAGTATGATAAGCGATTTTTATTACCTGGGTAAAAACTTAAGTAAAAAATACAAGCTTATAAGCATCTGTTATAATATCTTTATGTTTGGGATGATAGCTTCCATTATTGCATTTGCGGTCGCAATAATTATCACTCCCGGAGGAGAAATTCCTCTTACTAAGAAATAAATTCGGATAGTTTTTCTTTGTAAATACGGTAATCGCCCGTTCCGAAACAGACAAATATCACTTTTTGTATTGAGGTTTTGTTATTGGTCAAAGCCTCGCTGACCGATTTAATAGCGATCTCTGATGCCAGTTCTATTGGATAACCATACACTCCCGTACTAATTGAAGGAAAAGCAATGGTCTCAAGATTATTTTCGTCGGCAAGCATAATCGAGTTAAAATAACAGGCTTTTAATAATTCCGGTTCGTTGTTATTTCCACCATGCCAAACCGGTCCAACCGTATGAATTACATGTTTTGCGGGTAAGTTGTAACCTTTTGTTATTTTTGCCTGCCCGGTTGCGCAGCCATGCAGTGTTCGGCACTCGGCAAGCAGTTCAGGGCCGGCAGCTCTGTGAATGGCTCCGTCAACGCCGCCTCCGCCAAGTAAAGAATTGTTGGCGGCATTTACAATAGCGTCTACCGCCAATCCGGTTATATCCCCCTGGTAAATTTCAAATTCTGACATTATAATCCTTTTATACTGCAAATGTTTTTTTATTTGTTCTTTTTACTCATCAGGCGTTCAAAGCCGGAGTAGGGAACAAGAGCGTTAAGTTCAAAAGTGATGTAACCTTCTTTAACAAGTGGAAGCGTCTCAAGAATTTTTCCGGCTTCCTCTTTATTTGCGCATTCAAGTATCAACACCGCTATATGATCATCCATATCGAAATACAACTCTCTTACGGAGCCCTTTCTGTATAATTCCCATACGCAGGAGGCTTCCTTTTTGAGGAGTTCTTCCTTTATATCAGCTTTAATCTGTTTTATATCTTTTTCTACAGCCAGTATTTTCAAAGCAACTCCCTTTATTTGATATGACCATAAATATTTATTTTTAATCTAAAATAATAATATGATTTTGTCAAACGGGTAATTTATACACGGTTTTTGAAAAGCTCATTTACAGAGATGGAGTTATTGGGTGAAAATCAGATAATCCCTTTCCTCATCGCTTCGGCAACGGCTTCGGCTTGCGAGTGAACGTGCAGCTTTTTGTAAATATTTTTTATATGGAAACGAACCGTATCGCTGGTTATGTTAAGGTCTAACGCAATTGCGTAGTATGTTTTTCCTGTGGCAAGTTCCTTCAATATCTCCTGTTCGCGTTGTGTAAGCAGAATGGGGTCGGTTGAAGATTTTTTGTTCGGCTGGAAAAAACCTATTACTTTCCGGGCAATGGTGGAACTCATTGGAGCGCCCCCTTCTTTTGCTTCGCTGATTGCTTCCAGAAGTTTTTCGGGATGGGTCTTTTTTACAAGATAACCGCAGGCTCCCGCGCATAGCGCGTCAAAGATTAGGTCGTTCTCTTCGTAAATAGTCAACATCAGAATATTAACCTCAGGTAAAATCTGTTTTACCCGTTTTACTCCTTCTATTCCGTTCATGCCTGGCAGTTTTATATCCATCAATATTACATCGGCTTTTAATGTCGCTATTACATCAAGCATGGATTCGCAGTTTACAAATGTGCCGGAACATTTAAAACCCTTTGAGTTTTCAATCAAAGTAGCAAGCGACTGGTTTATAATTTTATTATCTTCAACTATAACTACGTTTATCATAATATTAAATCTTTCCTCGGAATTGAACTTCTGTTCCGTTAGAAACGCTGCTTTTTATTTCAAGCTTTCCGCCTACGGTTTCAGCCCTTGTTTTCATGTTTACAAATCCGTTACCCTGTGAATTCTTTAAAAAATCAAATCCTTTTCCGTCATCCTTTAATGTGATTTGCAGAATTTTCTTCTCTTCCTTTACGTCAATCCATATATTTTTACAGGAGCTGTGCTTTACGCTGTTGTTCATCGCTTCTTTGAATATAAGATACAGATTTTTTCTGTATTCCATTGGCAATTTTACTTTATCAAGAAAATCGAGATTTGAAAAATGTAATAAAATATTTGAATATGAAAGGTTTTCTTCAAAATTATCTTTTATTTTTATGAATAATTCCGAAAGAGAGTCTCTTTTGGGGTTAATAAGCCATACAATATCGCTCATCCTGTCAATTAACTGCCTTGCAATGCCCCCGATCTTTTTAACCATATCCTTTTCTGCCTGAGTGTTGGTTTCGGCAAGGGTATAGGCAATATCGCTCAACATTGATATTTCCGTCAGGTGAGTCCCCAAATCATCGTGCAAATCGGAAGCTATGTTAAATCTTATCCTTTCCACGGCAAGCAAAGACTTCATGCGGTAACTGATGATAAACGCAATAACTGATAAAATTAAGACAGCGCTTAACAGAATAAACCACCATGTTTTCCAAAACGGGGGGGCTACATAAATGCGTATCTGTATGCCGGTATTATTCCATACTCCGTCATTGTTGGCTCCTTTGACTTTAAATGTATAATAACCGGGGTCAAGGTTTGTATAGGTTACATATCGTCTGCTGCCGGAGTTTATCCAGTTTTTATCGAATCCCTCCATCATATAAGCATATTCGTTATATTGAGGAAGGGTGTAGCTTAAAGCTGCAAATTCAAAAGAAAAAACGTTTTCTTTATAACTCAACTCTATCTGCGAGGTTTCGGTTATGGATTTTGTTAAAACCGAACCATTATCTATGCCCACGCTTTTATTCAGAATCTGCAAATCAGTCATTACTATTGGCGGTACATAGTTGTTCTTTGTTATGTTTTCGGGGTAAAAAGCGTTAAAACCGCTTATGCCGCCAAAATACATTTTGCCGCCTGAACTCTTAAAACAGGCCCCTGTGCTGAACTGGTTACTTTGCAGTCCATCATCCTTGGTAAAGTTTCTGATTTTTTTTGTCGCCGGATTCAAACGGGCAAGCCCCTTGTTTGTACTGAGCCAAAGGTATCCGTTGTTATCTTCAAGTATTCCGTAAATTACATCGTTGTACAAAACATCGTTCTCTGTAAAGCGAGTAAATTTCTGAGCGGTTTTATCGAACTTATTTAATCCGCCGTTGGTTCCTATCCAGATATTTCCTTTTTTGTCTTCATGTATGGCCATGATAAGATTATTGCTTATGCTGTTCGGATTCCCAAATTCGTTAAAATACCTTGTGAATTTATTCGTCTTTTTATTGAACCTGTTTAATCCGTTTGATGTGCCTATCCAAAGCTCTCCGCGCGAGTCTTCAAATACCGAAAATACGTAATTATGGCTAAGGCTTGCGTTATTATTGGGGTCGTTTTTATATCTGGTGAATTTAATTTTTACAGGGTCGAATTTTGTTAAGCCCCCAAGCGTACCTAACCATAATATGCCTTCTCTATCCTGGCAGATGGATATTATTTTATCGTCCGTAAGACTGTTGGGGTTCTGTGGATCGTATGTGTATTTTGTGAATTTGTTGCTTCTTCTATCGTACTTATTCAGCCCGCCGCCGTTTGTGCCTATCCATATTGTTCCGTTTTTATCTTCGAATATTGACCTGATGTAATTATTGCTTATGGTGGATTTATTTGCGGGGTTATTTACAAAATGAGTATAGTTTTGAGTGGACGGATTATATAAATCGAGCCCGTGAATGGTCCCAATCCATAACATCCCTTTTCTGTCTTCCAGCAGTGAAGTTACAACATTTTCGCACAAGCTGTTTTTGTTAAACGGATTATTGCGGAAGAGACTGAATTTTTCCAATTGCGGATCGTACCTGTTCAACCCAATATCGGTTCCTATCCATAAAGCGCCGGCTTTGTCTTCGTAAACTGACCAAACGTAGTTATTACTAAGACTGTGAGTATTTTGCGGGTTGGTTAAATAATGAGAAAAAGTGTAATTCTGCTTTCTGTTTTGAGTATTGTTACCCGGTTCAAGTTTGTTTAAGCCTCCGCCTAAAGTGCCTACCCATAAGTTTTGTTTTTTATCAACAAGTAAAGAATATACATTATTATGACTGATACTGTTTTTATTGCCTGTTTCATTCATCAAATGGATAAACCTGTTTGTAAGCATGTTGAACTTGTTCAATCCGTTGCGCGTACCTATCCAAAGATTGTTGGCATTATCCTGACAGATAGAAAAAATAGTGTTTTGCGCAACCTTCTTTTGCCCCGGAGGCGCAAAACCGAAGCGGTAAAAACGTTCCTCTCTTTTTACAAATTTGTTTAAAAGACTGTCTGTGCCTATCCAGATATTTCCTTTTTTGTCGTTGTGAACAGACCAAACAAAATTATTGCTAAGCGAAAATTTATTACGCGGATTATTTACGTAATTTTTAAAACTGTTGTTATGGGTATCAAATCTGCAGAGGCCGTAGTTGGTTCCTATCCACAAAATACCGTTGTCATCTTCATTAATGCTTGTAATATGGTTATTCGGCAGACTGTTGCGGTTTGCCGGGTTGTGTACAAAATGCGTGAAATTTTCTTTATCCCGGTTATATTTGTTTAATCCTCCGTCAGTTCCAATCCATAAATTACCGGCATGGTCTTCATAAATTACAAAAACGCGGTTTCCGCACAGGCTGTTGGGTTTTGAAGGATCGGGCTTGTATACTGTCATTTTATAGCCGTCATACCTGTTTAGGCCGTCATTGGTGCCAAACCACATAAAGCCGCGTTTATCCTGCAATATGCTGAATACAGTGCTTTGAGATAATCCCTGCTCAATTGAGATGAGGCTGAAGTTAATATCGCCGGACTGAGCAGTTAAAAAATTACAGCTTAAAAGAACTACCAAGAAAGAGTAAAATATACTGGTGTTTTTTTTCATGTAAATTGTTATAATTTATAGTATCAAATAAAAAAATAATACACAACTGGTATACGCAATCTTTTGATTCGGAAAATAATTTAAATCAGTTTGCTGAATTAATAGGTATAAATACCTAATAGTTTTATTTTTATGCTAAAATACGGTGAAATTAGTAAGGATAAAAGCCCAAAAAACGATAATGCGGGCTGAAAATGCGTTTTTGCATTTTTAGTATAAATACTGATTCCATTTCTGTTTCTTATACTTATATTTGCACAAAGGGAAATTGGAGAGAAGGAATGGATAGACAAAAAATTAAGAAAGCGCTTTCAGAAGAATTGAAGTATTATTATATCTTCAGTGAGGAATATCAGGATAAGTATTTCCTGTACAAAGAAATTAAAATTGCTTTGCCGGAATTGACGGAAGACTCTATTTATAAAGCAATAGATTATGCCAATGGTAAAGTAAGGCCGCCCAGAAAAACTAAAAAATTTATTGAAGCTTTTACTGAAAAGCTTGTAATGTAGTGAGGTAATGTTTTTTCTCTTTTTTCTGCTTCAAATAAGCGCATCGGATGAATTCAGGGAGTATATCAGCATCTTTAAAGATGCCGACAATCCTGTGTATAATTCATTCCTTTTTATTTTGCTTGTATTTGTGATCTTTTTTGTGGCTGTTCGTTATATTTTTATTCCCCTGCAAAGAAAACATAAAGCCGAAGAGGAAAAGCTCAAGATTCAAAACCTGCAATTGATGGTTTTGTTTGCCGATATGGACCCCGATCCTGTTTTGAGAATAAATGAAACCGGTAAGCTTATTTTTATTAATCCTGCCGCAAAGCGTGACGGATTTGATATTTATCAATCCAAAGACATACGAAATATTTTCCCTGAAATTAATCTGGATATTAACGAGCTGATAAAAAAAGACGACTCCATGGTATTCTACTCGGTCTTTAAAAACAGAAATTATTCTATTAATTTTATGGGTATCAGTAATTTGGGAATTGCCCAATTATACCTTACCGATATTACCCAGTTTAAACTTAACCAGCTTGCTCTTGAAAAAGCAAGGCAGGAATCAAAAGATTTTTCAGTACGTCTTCAGAAATCCATTGAAGATGAACGTAAAAAAATATCAAGGGAATTGCATGATGTTGTTGGGCACGATTTGATTGTATTGCAGCTTGTGTTGCAGAAAAAATTTTACCAATTGACAGGGAATGAAAACTCGGCCGATTTTATTGAATGCGTTGAGGTTCTTGATAAGGCCGTAAAAGACCTTAAAAGCGTAGCCTACTCAATGCGCACAGGGATGTATGATGAAAATTCGCTAAAACTTGTTTTGTATTCGCTGATTGAAACATTGAAAAAACAAAAGGATGTGGCCGCTGAACTTGAGTGCGATACTTTTACCGAAAGACTTAATGAAAATATTGAAACCGCTATTTACAGAATTGCGCAGGAAGCTGTTAATAACTCAATTAAGTACTCTCATTCCACCGAAGTTAGAATTATGTTGAAAAACAAAGGGGATTTTGTCCGGCTTGTGGTTACCGATAATGGCATTGGCTTTAACCTTCAAAAATTGCAAAATGAACATGGTAAAGGCATGGGAGTTAAAAACATGCGCGAAAGAGCAGAATCTCATAATGGTTTTTTTAATATTACTTCGGTTGAAAACCAGGGCACTATGATAGTGGCTGAATTTCCGTTGGAGAAGAAAAATGCAGACAAATAATAATATTAGAATTTTAATTGCAGACGACCATAATATTGTCAGGGCAGGATTGATTGGAATGTTGGAGACAGTTCCGGGATTCTATATTGTCGGCGAAGCCGATGACGGCGAAAAGCTGATTTCGAGATACTACGAAACAAAACCCGATCTGATTTTGACGGATATTTCGATGCCTGTTAAATCCGGAATTGAAGCTGTAAAACAAATACGTGAAAGTGGCGAAAACATAAAAGTCCTTTTCCTTTCCATGTTTGGAGGGGATGACTACGTTTACGAAATCCTAATGGCAGGCGGTAACGGCCTGATACAAAAAAACGTGGTAAAAGGAGAACTTATTTATGCCATTCAGACAGTTTACGGCGGCGGCATTTATTACGGTAAGGAATATACTGAGAATAAACTGAATGCAATACTTGCAATGATTGAAGAGAAAAAAAAGCCCTCGAAAGCCAACGAAATTAAACTTACCGAAAGGGAACTTGAAATAATTCAACTTATATACAGAGGATTGAGAAGCAGGGAAATTGCGGAAAAACTGTGTGTAAGTAAACGAACAATTGACTCGCAAAGGATGGAATTATTCAGAAAGCTGAATGTGAAATCAGCGCCTGAACTAATTCGGTATGCAATCACAAAAGAACTAATCTGATAATTAATAGTTTACCAACAAAATGATTGAAAGTTTTTTGCCCTAATTAACTAATTGTATTATTCTATTATAAGAGGTAATTTATGTTAAATAAAAAAACGTTCCTATTCGCTATATTTTTATCTTTATGTTTAGGCGTTAATGTTTTTTCTCAAACCGTTGCCGGAAAAATTTATGGAAAAGAGGAAGCCAATAAGCTTTATGGACCGGTGTTGGAATCGATGACGATACCTGTTGAGAAATTTAAAACCATGGTGGAAAAAGCCGGCGCTTCCATGCTTTTTAACTTTGAAAAAGGAAGTCTATACATTTTTAACGAAAAACGCGCTTCTGTATTTTCAAACGGCGGTGTACGCGCTTTTACAAGCAACGCTGTAATGAAGCGTTATTCTGTTTCTGTAATTAATCAATTATTAACTAAAGGTAATAACTCTTCTGTAGTTATAGAAAAACGCCAAAATGTGTTATCTGTTACTGTGGGAGAATACACAATGGAGTCGTCAGTAGACTGCCCTCCATATTGTACTATTGAGTAAAATGTATCTAACCAATATAATAATTATATTATCTTTAATTGCCTGGGTGTTCCCTCCATTCAGGCAATATAAAAGTCCGTTCTTTGTGTATTTTCTTCTATTGGCAGTTGCCGATCCGTTTTATCTCTTATTGTACGAATGCAAACTTTCATTTGTCCCTTTTAAAATTATTTTTCACACACTTTTTTTATTGTCTCTTATCGATTTTAAGGATATTAAAAAAATCTTATATGTGATTATACCTGTAACCGTTATTTCTTTTTTAAGTTATAAATTTATGGTTCGCAACGAAATTACGATAATATTCGCGGTAATTCATACGGGGATAATATTTATCCTTTTACAGCGGCTTTCAAAGCGTATAGTATTACCGGATATTGAATTCAATGTGTTCCTGATGCTCCTTATTTTTTATGAATCCACTCTTGTTACAAAATTCTTCATATCTGTAGTAAACATTCAAAAAGGAATGTATTATCTTTATTTCACCAGCGCTTTCGAAATATTCTTTGCCGCGGCCTTTTCTTTTATAAGAGAAGACAATAAAACATTTGTTATTAGAATAAAAAAATAAACCTGATTTGAGTTTTACACTTTTTGCTTTAGGTATAAATACTTAAACGCGGTCTGTAATGATGATCATTTAATACAGGCATTTAAGTGGCGCAATTGTAAACGCTTAATTAACAATAAGTTGCAGCTGCCTGAAAAGGTATTCAGAAATGGTATTTATACCGATGCGGTTCGTTACGGGAAAATGTATATTATACAATAAATTTTTAGTCCTTTTTAGAAAGAATCTAAGGGGAGAGATTCTTCTTTTAAGAAAAAATACCCTTGATATTTTTATTTTGAATTTAAATCGACTTCACGTTTATAAACCCCTGCAATTGAAGAGTAAATAATTCCATTATGAATAGTTATATTTTCTAAGTCCGGTTTGCTTATTTCGAAATCGGATATAAACCTAAGGCAATTTGAACCATTACCGCTTTCAAATCTGAAAACTTTTCCTGAGGAGGTTTTCAACTCAGGAGAGCCTTCTACTGTCAGCGGTTCTTCAAATTCCAACAATACATAATTGTTGTTTATTTTGAACGCTTTTATTTGCAGTTTTTCTTTGGATTCCGGGTTCCATTTCCCCTCAAATACATATTGACAGTTTATTTCTTCCGCGTCATGTTTTGTTATATTATCTTTAAGCCAGCCAAATTCCATGCCTTCTTTTTTACAGTTGTAATAAAAATACCTTTTACCCCAGTTGAAAGGTCTGTTTTGGGTACTGTCTTTATAAGTCACTCTGTATATTGGGGTGTCCTTAAGATTCTTACTGAAATTACAGCCGATAAAGTAAAAACACGCGTCATAATGATGACGCCCAAGCTCAAACCCCTCAACTCCGTCAAAAAAAGAGTTTACAATTGCAAATTTCTGGTCTTTACTGTAGCTTCCGGCGTGCCAGACCGAAGCTGTTTTTCTGTGTTCGTAAAAACGGCTGTCTCTTATATAACACCAACCCCGCGGGCAAACAAAATCCACCGAACCCGTAAATGAACAATTGGCGTGGTAATACATTCCGTTTTTATAATTCCATAACGAAACGGTATCGCCGCCATTGCTTTCAATTGTGCAGTTAATGGTAATTGTTCTTGTTCCGGTTCCGTATATTGTAAATGCATGAGGTTCTTTTAGCAACTGTGTGTTTTTTATGGTCAGGTTGCTTAACACAATGTCATCGGCATAAATATTTACAACAGCCGGGCCAATGGAGTCTTTGTGAGCATCCCAGTCCGAGCGTAACTGGTTATAGGCAATAGTTGTATTTTCTCTGTCTTCGCCAAGCAGAGTGACGTAATCCTGCGTTATTTTTATTTTTTCGTTATAAATTCCTTTTTTAATATAAATAACAACCCGTTCGTAATTAAACATGGGCAGAGATTGCAGGGCTGCGGTAATTGTTGTAAAATCACCGCTGCCATCCTGGGCAACTGTTATTTTAACCCGGTTTGCCGAAAGCAAAGCCGCGTTTATGAAAAAAACGAAAAATAAAACTCTTTTTAGCATTTTTAGATTATATTTAAAATGTTTTGTATTATTTATTTCTTTTTTATTGACGAAAACAACTATTAAAATAGTAAAAATAAATTCCATAGGAAATTTTTTTAATAAATTAGCTAAAAGCAATAAAGGGGAGAATTTTTATTAAAGGTATGATATTTTAACCTTATAAATTCAAAAATTCTTGGCGTTGACAGAATATTTTAGCAAATTTATTTATTCATTAAAAATTTTTAATTTTGTAATCTTTTATGGACGGTAAAAAACAATTATCCTTAGATGCTGCGGCAATTAAGAGTATTAATGAGAAATTGGTTCTTAATTTAATTCGCGATAAGCAGATTATTTCGAGCACCGAACTTGTTAAAATTACCGGAATGCGTCCATCAACAGCTTTTAATATCACAAAAGAGCTAACAAATAAAGGCCTCATAAGCTTTCTTGGCAAAGGCGGTTCGTCCGATAAAGGTGGCAAAAAACCTTATCTGTGGAGCCTGAACAAGGATGCGGGTTTTTGTATTGGCATGGCGCTTAAAAGAGAGATTACACGTTTTGCCGTTGTTAATTTTGCGGGCGAGTGTGTTGCCAAATATGCGGTACCCGCAACCATCATTGGTAATTATTCCGAGTTTTTAAGAATAGCCGAAAAACAGATTGAGATTATTATTAAGGAAAATAATTTTAATCCTGATAAGCTGATGGGTATAGGCGTTGCGTGTGCCGGTATTATAGATTCGGTGGAAAAGAAGGTTATTTTATCGAACATTCTTTCGGATATGAATTTTTCACTGCCCGAAAAACTACACGAAAAATTTAATGTGCCGGTGTTTATAGAAAACGATGCCAACGCAGTGGCTCTCGGGGCAAAATGGATAGGGGAGGGAAAAGACCAAAAGAATTTTGTTGTTGTATTTGCGGATTATGAAAATATTTTTGCGGGGTTTGGGGTTGGAATTATTATTGACGGAAAGCTTTATCATGGAGCGTCTTTTTGCGCGGGCGAATTATTGCCGAGGCTTCCTCAGGTTAAGGAACTGCTTACCGGGCTAAAGGACAGACTGACCGAGGGAAGAATTTTAAGAGAGCTTACCACTTCGGTAAATGACCTTAGCTTGAAGTTCTTTATTGAAGCGGCTAAACAGGGGGATGAGGTGGCTTTGATGCTGTTTACAAAAATTGGCAATGCCATCGGGCAGATTATTGCTCCGGCTATTGCAATTCTTAATCCCGAAAGGCTTATCATATTTGGCGAGGTTGCCGATTTGGATGATATTATTATCAAACCTATCAGGGGCGCAATTGAAATGTCTATTCTTTCTTCGGCAAATAAAGCTTTACAGATTTGCACGTCAAAACTTAAAAATTATGCCGTGGCTATTGGCGCGGCTTCGTTAGTGATTGAAGATTATTATTGCTCCGAGTAAATTGATACGAATTTTTACAGTTGAATTATTAATAACAGTTATTATTATAATAGCAATTAGGATATAAGGAGCCAAAATTAAATAACATGTTTCTTAATTTTAAAATAGCAGGATTTTATGATTTCAAGAAGAGAATTTCTTAAGACGGGCGGCACAGCTCTTACTGCTGTTACTTTAGGCAGCGCTTTAAATATTTTCCCGCAATCCAAAGAGCCGGATGCGGAGAATAACAGACCTCCTTTCAAAGACAGGAAATTTGTAAGCAACGCAGTGGAAGCAAAAATAAAAGAGCTAAAAGAAAATCTTAAAGATAAAGATCTCGCTTTGCTTTTTGAAAATTGTTTCCCAAATACTCTCGATACCACAATTAAATATTCTGTGACGGATGGAAAACCGGATACGTTTGTCATAACAGGAGATATTGACGCCATGTGGCTGAGAGATTCTACTGCCCAGGTATGGCCCTATCTTCCTTTGGCTAAAAGTGATAAGGAATTGAAGGAATTGCTTGCCGGAGTTATAAACAGGCAGGCCAAATGTATTTTAATAGACCCTTATGCAAACGCTTTCAATGAAGGCCCTACCGGCAGCGATTGGAAAAGCGATATTACTGATATGAAACCCGAACTGCATGAACGAAAATATGAAATTGATTCGTTATGCTACCCTGTAAGACTTGCTTACGGTTACTGGAAAACAACCGGAGACGCTTCCTGTTTTAATGAAACATGGCAGAGCGCGGCATTTGCCATTGTAAAAACTTTCAGAGAACAGCAACGTAAAACTTCTGACGGACCGTACTCTTTTAAGCGAACCACATCCTGGCAGACGGATACTGTGGCTGGTAATGGCTGGGGCAACCCAATTAAACCGGTCGGCTTGATTGTTTCAGTCTTTCGTCCTTCGGATGACGCTACAATTTTCCCATTCCTTGTTCCATCAAACTATTTCGCTGTGGCTTCGCTTAGGCATCTTGCCGAAATATTCAGCGTGGTTGTTAAAAATAACAGCTTTGCGGCCGAATGCACGGCTTTTGCCGATGAAGTGGAAGCTGCTCTCGAAAAATATGCTATTGCCAAACATGATGATTACGGCAAAATTATTGCTTACGAAGTTGACGGATTTGGTAACAGGTTATTTATGGATGATGCCAACGTTCCGAGTTTGCTTGCATTGCCTTACTTAAACTGCATTGATATGAAGGATTCGCTTTATAAGAATACGCGTAAATTCATCTTAAGCCCTGACAACCCTTATTTCTTTAAAGGTACGGCGGCTGAAGGAATCGGGAGTCCGCATACATTAAAAAATAAAATATGGCCTATTGCAATTATTATGCGTGCCATAACAAGCGATGACGATGCCGAAATTATGGAATGTATCAATACTCTTAAAAGCACTCATGCGGGTACCGGTTTTATGCACGAATCCTTTAATAAGAATGATCCGTCTGATTTTTCAAGGAAATGGTTCGCGTGGGCAAATACCTTGTTTGGCGAAATGATATTAAAGGTATATGCCGAAAGACCTTACTTGCTTAAGAAATAGTTTTATTTTGCCAGCTTGTAATTTATGTGAGTTGATATGAAGAGAACAAATCTTTTACTTTTGTTTTATTGTATACTTTTGTCTGGTTTTACTTTTTCGCAAGAGCATTTCCTAAAAGATGATGCTTACAGAGAAAAAGTAATAAACCGTTTTGAAGAGCAAAAACGACTGTGTCATAATAAAGAAGACAGATTGTTTAATGTATTAGCTGAATGTAAAAACGCCAAAGAGAAAGAAGCTCTAATGTTTTTATATGCTTATATGCCTTTAAGCGATCTGGCCAATTATGACGGGGAGTATTTTCTTGAATTGGTAAGATACTCCTTTAAAGCAAAAGATGAATTCCCATGGGGAAGAAAAATTCCGGACGACATTTTCAGGCATTTTGTACTGCCGTACAGGGTTAATAACGAAAACCCTGATACGGCAAGGTTTGTTTTTTTTAACGAGTTGAAAAAGCGGGTTAAAAACATGTCAATGTACAATGCCGCTCTTGAAGTAAACCACTGGTGCCACGAAAAAGTAACATACAAATCTACTGATTCAAGAACTATATCGCCTCTTGGAGCCGTATGTTCCGCCTTTGGAAGATGCGGTGAGGAATCAACGTTTCTGGTAACAGCCCTGCGTTCTGTAGGGCTCCCGGCCAGGCAGGTTTATGTACCCCGTTGGGCGCATTGCGATGATAACCATGCCTGGGTTGAAGTATGGGCAGACGGAAAATGGTATTATATGGGCGCCTGCGAACCGGATGCCGAGCTGAATATGGGCTGGTTTACAGAACCCGCAAGAAGGGCCATGCTGGTTGATACCAAAGTCTTTGGCGACTATAATGGCTCCGAACTGCAAATCAGCAAAACCGATTATTTTTCTTTTATTAACACTCTGCCGACTTATGCGGATACAAAAAAGCTTTTTGTTAAGGTGTTTGATAGCGAAAACATTCCTGTTCAAAACGCCGATGTTGAGTATAAGCTATACAACTATGCCGAGTTTTTCCCGCTTGCAAAATTAAAATCGGATAAAAACGGTTTATCATCTTTGGTTACCGGTTTGGGCGATTTACTTGTTTGGGTTTCGAAAGGGAATGATTTCGGTTATTCAAAAGTTACAGTTGAAAAAACTGATACTGTTGTTGTGGCATTAAATAAAAAAGCGGGACTTGAATATACCGAAGAATACGACTTCGTACCTCCAATTGAGAAAGCGCCATATAAAGTTTCGGAAGAAGGAAAGGAAAAAAACTCACAACGGTTAAAAGCTGAAGATGCAATAAGAGCCAAATACGAAGCCACGTTTATTGATTCGGTTAGTGTTGTTTCGCTTGCCGAAAAAAACGGAATATCTAAAGACACGCTTTGGTATTTTATTAAAAAAAGCCGCGGTAACTGGAAAAACCTTGCCGCGTTTATTGAAGCCATACCAACCGCTCATAAAAAATGGATTATCCCGCTTTTAAGCAATGTATCCGAAAAAGATTTGCGCGATACTCCCTGTGAGGTTTTTATTGATCAGGTACTCAACTCCGGGAAATTTGCAAATACGGATGTTATGAACAACGATTCGCTGTTTTCAGCTTATGTACTTTCTCCCCGCGTGGATCTGGAGCTTATAACGGCTTATAAAGGTTATCTGCAAAAACAATTCGGGAATGCTTTTGCCGCCGAGTGTAATAAGGATATTTCCGTAATTACCAAATGGATAAAAGAGAATATCAGGATTGATGACAATGCCAATTACGCGAGAGTTCCGTTAACTCCGGTTGGCACATTCGATTTGAAAGTTGCGGATAGAAACTCGCGTAATATTTTCTTTGTGGCTTTATGCCGAAGTATGGGCATTCCTGCACGTTTTGAACCTGCCACTTATAAAATCCAGTACTATAAAAACGGATGGAATGATGTTAATATAGATGTTGCTGTCCAGGATAGCAATATTAAAGGATACCTGCTATTAAAGAACGAATCTGCCAACAAAAATCCCGAGTATTATACTCATTATACAATCGCAAAATTCAGGGATGGTAAATACGAGACTCTGGATTATGAATATGATGGGGGTAAAAGCATTCTGAACTGCAAGACGGCCCTTGATGCCGGTAATTATATGCTTGTAACAGGCAACCGACTTACCAACGGCACAGTGCTTGCCGGAATTACATTTTTCAATATTCCTGAAAACGCAACAAAAACCGTTTTACTCGATTTCCGTAAATCTCAATCGAAACCTGTTGTATACGGAAAAATTGATTTGACTGAAACCCTGAAGCAAAAAGACGGAAATTCAAAAGTAAAATTAAAGGATATTACAGGCGATAAAGGGGCTTTATTAATATGGATTGAACCTGATAAAGAACCAACAAAACACGTTATGGCCGATCTCCACGCTTTGAAAGAAAAACTCGAAGCTTCGGGAAGCTCTGTTTCAATAATCTATCCTGAAAATTTTATCCATACTTCTCTGGCTAAAGAGATTATGGAGAATCTTCCGATGCAGACAAAATACTACACCGACTCAAATAATAAATTGCTGAAAAACGCTGAACAGATAACCGGAACGGTTTCGGGCAACTATCCGGTTGTTGTTTTATTGAACTCTTCAGGCGAAGTAGTATACTGCTCGATGGGTTATAAAATTGGGGTAGGCGAGCAAATTACAAAATGTATTTTGCAAATGCAGTCTTCCTGTTCCAGATAAAGTATTTCTTCTTAGTCCGCTAAAACGCGAAAAGAGCTTTGAGGGCTAAACTGAAATCCGATTACATCTCTGCATTAAAAACAGTTGCCATTTTGCCGTATTGATTTAGAATTTATATTTTCGCATTTTCTTTTGCGGTTATTGCGGATAAATTAAATAAGTCATCAGCCATAGAGACGAGGGAAAAAAACTTATGACTCAGCTTAAAAGATCCGTCATAAAAGTTAACGGCGTAAAATTATTTTATCGCGATTCATTAATTAAAAGTCAGCCGTTTTTATGCCTGCACGGCAAATGGGGCAGGGGTGAGACATGGTCGGATTTTATCTGGCGTTACGGCAACGAATATCGTATAATAGCGCCCGATCAAAGGGGTCATGGTTTTAGTGATAAACCTGTTGCCCGGTATGCTCCACAGGATATGGCAGAAGACGCCTTCGGTTTGATTACACAGCTAAAATGCAAACCCGCCATTGTTATGGGGCACTCAATGGGAGGCCGCAACGCGGCTTTTCTCGCGGCTCTTCACCCTGAAGCCGTTAAGGCGTTGATTATTTTGGATATTGGTCTTGCAACATCAAAAAAAATTTCTTCTCTTCCGCCTTCGGAAATTGAACCTATTGATGAACTGACATTTGACTGGCCGACTCCCTATAAAACACTTAACGACGCGATAAAGCATCTTACATCAAAATATAAAAGGAAATCCAATTCAGATTATTTTCTTGAAAGCCTGACGGAAACTACGGAAGGATATGATTTCCTTTTTTCGCGCTACTCCATGGCCGCAATTGAAGAATACCTGCACGACTGGACTTATATACTGCCAAAAATAAAATGCCCGACCTTGCTGGTCAGAGCCGAAAGCAGTATAGACCTGACAATTGAAGAAGCCGAAATTATGCGAAAGGGGATAGAGAACTGTAAGTATGTGGAAGTGAAAAACTCGGATCACATGGTTTATGTTGATAATCCCGAAAGTTTTTATTTGATACTGGACGAGTTTTTAAGTACAATACAGTAATTGTTAATTTAAATTAAAGGAATTTTATTAGTGAAAGCCGATGAAGTGGATTATAAAATTATAGGTGACGATCTTCAGCTTGTTGAAGTGGAACTTGACCCCGGAGAAAAAGTAATAGCCGAAGCGGGAGCCATGTGCTATATGGAAGAGGATATTACTTTTGAAGCGAGAATGGGAGACGGATCGGAACAGGATGAAGGCTTATTGGGCAAACTTTTCAACGCGGGTAAAAGAGCTCTTGCAGGGCAATCAGTTTTTATTACTCACTTTATTAACAGCGGCAGGCAAAAAAGAATAGTGTCATTTGCGGCTCCTTATCCGGGTAAAATTATTCCGGTAGACTTAAGCGAGTACGGCAACAGCATATATTGCCAAAAAGAAGCGTTTTTATGCGCCGCCTTTGGTACTAAAATAGATATTACGTTTACAAAACGCCTTGGCGCCGGCTTTTTTGGCGGCGAGGGTTTTATTCTTGAAAATCTTACCGGCGATGGTCTTGCTTTTCTTCATGCCGGTGGTACAATTGTAAAAAAGGAATTGAAAGGCGAAACAATTCGGGTTGATACCGGTTGTATTGTTGCCTTTACCGAGGGAATTGACTATGATATTGAAAGAGCGGGCAATTTGAAAACCATGTTCCTTGGCGGGGAAGGATTGTTTCTTGCAACTTTAAGAGGAACAGGAACCGTTTACCTGCAAAGCCTGCCATTTTCAAGACTGGCTGATAGAATTATAGCCTCAATTCCCAAAAGCGCAGTTTCCGGGCCATCAAATTCAGGTTCTCTGTTGTCGTCTCTTTCCACATTTACAAGAGATGACGGTTAGTTATGTTTAAGGCCGGTTTTTATAAAGCCGGCCTTGATAATAGTTCGTTATTATTTCAATTCGTATGTTATTTTAAATGCCTGCGTAATGGAAATCATTTTGCCGGGCAATCCGCTTGCCATTCCTTCGCTGTTTGAGTCTTCCGCATAGTTTATAGTGTTTTGCTGTATTGCTGAAAAGCCGTAATAACCGAAGCGCTCATTAATTTCTTCGCATGTTTTTACATCGCCTAATGTTTTTTTCAACGCGCCGGCAATTTGCTCCGCCTTTTTACGCGCGTTATCCAACGCCTTTATTCTTGCCTGTGATTTAACATCGGTAAAATGACTTAGGGTGTAAGATATGTTCGAAATATTCTCAACATTATTTTCACTCAGGAATAGAATTATGTCCTCAAGCATTTTCAAAGAATCAATTTCAAGGTTGACGTTTATAGAAGCTTTATAATCTTTACTGGAGGAAAGAAAACTCTTGCCGTTAAAGTTTTCGCTGCTGAAAAAATTGGAAGTTGAGAAGTCTTTTTCCTTTAATCCCATTTTCATCAGTTTATCGCATATTTCTTTTGTCTTTTGTTTGGCCATATCCACCGCTATTCTAAGGCTGGAGCCGTAGCCGATTACAAGACATTCAATGGCTGCTTTATCCGCCGGGACGAATATTTCCGCTTTTCCTGTTACAGTTAATTGATTTTCAGCTTTTGCCTGGCAATGCGCGCTTGCCGTAAAAAGTAATAAAAAGAGAAATCCGAGTAAAAATGGATTTTTCATGATGAGTCTCCCGCTTTTGTTATAAGTTTTTGAAATAGTAAAATTCTATAATAAACTATACACAATATTATATCAATGCTTTAATACATGCTAAAACAATAATCACATTTTTGCTGGGCAAAAATGTGATTATTAAACTACATCAAATGCTACTTGTGTAAAAGTTGTTTTTCGGAGCTGCCAAGCAGTATGCTTTCCGATGTGGGAATGGCAACGCCTGTGTTTTCGTCTCGTCCCTGTAATATGTACCGTGGAGATTTGCTTTTGGCTTCTTTAACTGCAAGCGCGCATAATTTGCCTATATTGCCGCTTTTAAGTCTGTTCCATATTAATGAAAGTTTCATATCCTTGAACATGGTGCACATTTCATAATCGCCATCGCTATCGCCGGCGGCAAAAATAGGGTCGTAATTTTTACCAAGCTTTGTTTTTATTGCAAGGTTAACGGCTTTTACTTTTCCTTCTTTCTGCGTTATAACCCAATCTTTTTTATACTGGGGGATAATTTTCCCCTCGCCGGAAATTTCTTCTTGCAATGCAATTACATTGCTTTCCGGAACATCGTAGCCGTACTTACCAATTCCCGAAAAGACTTCAACAACAGGTTTAAAACTTGCCGAAACAACGTAAACATCTATTCCGTTAAGCCTGAAATTCTTCATTAGGTTTTGTATTTCCGGAAAAACTCTTAGCCCTGTTCTGAAAGAGTAAGTAACAATTCCCGATTTGGTAGGAAAATCATCTGGCGAAACCCAGGTTTGTTTTCCTATTTTATTGCCAAGTTCAAAATCAATCGCTTCTTTAGCAAGTTCCTTTACCTGAGGGATGGTAAAGCCTGTAAACAAGGATATTATCCAGGGGAAGGCATAATCCTCGCCTATGCCTTTTGTATCGCAATAGCCATTGTATAAATAAGCCAGGCGGGCTTTAAAATCGTTGTACTGGTATGTGTGTTTAATTCTGTCAGATGAGATAGCGCTTGCCTTGCATAAATAGTTATCGTACAAAAAATTATAATCGAGTATCAAATCATCATTAATATCTTTTAAGGAAATATTATTATAAGCTTCGGAAAGCTTGCTTATTCCGTTAATTTCATTTTTTAATAAAATTGCAAATGTATCTTTGGGAATTCTGAATTTTAAATTTGTAAGCTGATAATGAAAAACAGCCTCTTCAACATCAAAATGCGCCGAGGTCTGGTCCCAATCGAACAGCGCGTACGGAGGTTTTTTAGCATCATAATGTCTGCCTCCTTTGCCGTACTCCGCAATAAATTTTTTAAGTACGCTGTAGTTTCTGGGAGCCCAATTAAGCTTTTCAAATGTTGATTTGTTTGCCGAATGGTCACCTGCTGCAACAATACCGGTAAATAATAATAAAATAAAAAAGAAAGTAAAATTCAGTATTCTGTTATAAAATTTCATTTGAATCCCGTAAAAGTACAATTGTGTTAAATATGTTTAATGATTTTTCCGTTTTCAATTAAGGCTTTGTATATGTATCCCGCGCCAAAATTTTTATTAACCGAAACAGTTCCCTGTACGACAATAATCTGGCCTTTTCTTACGTTCTGTTTGCTAAGCACAAGCAGATCGGCGGTTTCGTTTGTTCCCGTTCCATCCTGAATATGAATCCAGTTCATATCCATAATACCGGTGTTGATTTTAGTGACTTTGCCCTTAGTTTTAATAACCTGCCCCGAAAGCTTATCTTTTTGTTCGTAAATCTGGGCTACAGTTTTTCCGTCTCTAAGGTGTTCCAGCTTTATGTTCTCTTTTTTAACCGTTGCAAGCGCTCCATGAGGAGAATTATTGTTTGCCACATTGTTCATGTCGGGAGAAATATCCTGAACAAAGAATATTGAAGGAAAAGTTCTTTTAAGCGTCTTGCTTTCAAAATCCTTCATCTCCATAGCCTGTTTATAGTAGAGCACTTCCCCCCGTTGAGCCTGAAATTGGGGAGCCGCCATCCAGTATTCCTTATTGCCTTCCCTTACGTGAAGATAAGTGTAATTTGAAGCATCAATAGTTTCAATGACTGCAACGGCATGTGTACCGGCTGGTAAAGGTCTTACCGGGCCCGTGCTTTTTTTACATGCAGGTAAAATTACCAACAAAGCAACCAATATCGCACATGCTAATTTCTTCATTTAGGCTCCTGTTTAACTAATTAATGATTAACTATCCATAATATAAAAAAAGCTTTGAATAAATACGACGTTAAATAAATTACCGCATATTTTTTTACACAAAAAAAAGAGCGGAACATTGCTGCTCCGCTCTTTTTAACACCTCTTAAATATCGGTCTGTTATTTAAAAGTATCTTTCGAATTTACTATTGTAACGCTTTTTACGTTAAGCTTATAGTTTGCTACAGATTCATCTTCCTGTAAAACTTCCTTTGGCAATCCCGATTTAACAAAATTGGAATAACTCATTGGCGAAGGCAAATTTTCCTTCAAGCTCTTTGCAAGCTCTTCGGTTTCGCTTTTATCCGTAATAATAGTTACAAACATATTGTCAATTTGCCAGTATTTTTTTATGGCATTGTTTACATCGTCAACAGTAAGTTTTGCAAGCGCTTCATCGGCTTCATTTATGAAATCTTTCTGACCGTAGTATTTTGAATCAACGAGATAACCAAGCTGTTCGGTTGTGTTTGAAGGATACAGCTTGATATAACTTCTTAAGAATGTTCTGGTGGCTTCAAATTCTTCTTTTGTAATGCCGTTCTTTATCATATCGTCTACGGTTTTAATTGCCATTCTTAATGCAAAGTGAGCATGGCCTAATTTTACATCAGCCAGCTCGGGATATTGCTTTTTAAGCTGTTTTGCAATTTGTACCGGACGTATCCATAACGAAAAATAGTTGGACATACGCGGATAACCCGATGAAGGAAGCATGTTGCCGCCGCCGTTGTTATACCACTCTATATATGAGTAATCGCCATAATTCATTGAGCGGGTTTCTCTTATTTTGTTATACAGCTGTCCGTAAGATTTTCTGTGTTCGCCGAGATATGAATTTGCAACCATCAAAGCTGTAAAGTCCTTATCGGCGCGCGTAATTGAAAGCGGTTCGCCTGTAAATATTGCCGAACCGAAAGCGTTGTCTTTTGCAATTATTTCTACAACTATTCCATTAGGCGTATTAGCTTTACCCGGTTGAGGAATTGCGGGATGTGTATCCGGCAGATTATTCAAATCTTTTTTTAACTGTTCAAGAAATTCAGGAGTGTAATTGCCAATAATGCCAATTGTTAAATTATTTCTTGTGAAATATTTTTTATAATGCTCCTTGATATCCGCAAGGGTAATATTTTTAACGCTTGCAGATTTTCCCTGCACCATGTGCTGGTAATTTGTACCTCTGAATAGTAAATCTTCAAGAGCTTTTTTGCTGTATTCTTCATCGGAAGAAGCGCGTATTACCTGGTCAACATAGTTCTGCTGACTTAGCATGACTCTCTGGAAATCCTTTTCGTCAAAAGCGGGGGAGAGTATTATATCTTTGAGAACGGGGTAGAACTCATTCAAAAAGTCCTTTGGAACTGAGAATGTGAAATTTGTAACTTCCTTATCTACGGATGAGTAGTACTCTGCCGCCATAGGATACAATTTGTCCTGTATTTCCGTATAGGACATCTTTTTTGTTCCGCCTTCTGTTATCATCGAGGCTGTTGAATATGTAAGTCCTTCCTTACCCGCCGGATCGCAAATGGAGCCGTTTTTAAACATTAAGCGAATTACTACTTTGTTTGAAGCTGGCTGCTTTAGCTCAATAACTTCCTGAGCAAAAAGCGAACCGGCAAATAACAGGCATAATAATAATTTGTTCATTATTTTACTCCTCCTTCGGCATCAGGTGAAATAGTGGCAATAGTTAATCCGGTTGGTACAAAGTACTTGTTGGCTACATAAATAATGTCTTTAACCGTTACTTTGTCATAAAGGGCATATAATCTGTTTAACGATTCCGGATCGCCTGTAAGCCAAATATAAGAGCTAAGTGAATTGGCTATTGTTGTTGGGTTATCCATCCTCATTGCAAAGCTGTACTTAAGGTGTAGTTTTGTATCTGTAAGTTTTTTCTCGTCAACGCCTTCTTTCTTTACTTTTTCAATTGCCTTTACAATTTCGTCTTTTATGTATTGCATATCCTCTTTATTAACAAGCGAAGCGTCTATGGAAACAAGGTTAGGGTCGCGGGAATCGGCGCCTTCTCCGCCTATGTATCTTACTTTTTGTTCATCAATTACAAGTTTTTTATACAGGTCGGAGTTTTCTCCAAAAACTATATTGCAAAACAAATCAATCGCGGGCATGTCAATTTCCTTATCGCTAAAAGCGGGGCCTTTATAGTTGAGGCTTAAGTAAGGGGGTATGCCTCCGTTTTTAAGGTGCATATAACGGGTTTCTTTCTGTACCGGTTCGGTTTCAATTTTAGCAACGTAGTTGCCTTTTTCCCACATGCCAAAATACTTTTCTGCCAGATTGTTTACTTTTTCGGGAGTTACATCACCAACAACAAGTATTGTGCAGTATTCCGGGCGGTAAAAACGCTTGAAGAACTCAAGCGAGTACTTATACTGGTTGGGCATATCAACAATATCTTTAAAAAAGCCCATTGTTGTGTGCTTGTATGTGTGTTTATCAAAAGCTGTGTTCAAAAGGTTTTCGTACAATTGCTGGTATGGACTGGCGTTGTTTTTAGTATATTCGCCCTTTACAGCGCCTGCTTCGGTCTTAAAATCGTGTTCGGAATATTTGAGGTGCTGGAATCTGTCCGCTTCAATTTCGAACATGGTCTCAAGTTTTTCGGCATTGCCCGTCATGTGGAACAGTGTTCTGTCAAGCGAAGTATTGGCGTTTGCCGATGCGCCAATGGATTTAAGCACTTCATTGTATTTATCGCTTGGATATTTTTCCGTTCCGCGGAACATCATGTGTTCAAAAAAGTGTGCAAAACCGGTAACTCCCGGTTCAACTTCATTGCGGGAGCCGGCACGTACAACTATAAAAAAGGCCGCCAATCCGGGGCTATCGTATTTTACTGTCACAACATTCAAACCGTTGGGCAGCATTTTTTGTTCTATTGGGTAGGGGAATACTTTCCCGCCGCCGTCTGCGCCGTTTACTATTGTAGTTATGAACACTGCAATTGTAATGGCCAACGGAAATATATAGTTTTTCATATCTCTCCTTGTGATTATTGAGTAATAATTCAAAAAAGCGTTGATAAATATGCTTTTATTACCCAAAAATCAAGAACTTTTTGACGAAAGGTTGACAAGGGTAATGGCGTTACAACCATAATTTGAATAGAAAAAAATAATCGATGAAAATAGCTTTAATTAAGTAAATGGAATAGCAAATAATGTTTAAGGACGTGAGTATTGACAAGGGCTTTCTGTATACTGCAAACGCATAATTTTGACAAATCCCATAGGTGGCTTCGGCAGGCTCATAGGTGGCTTCGACATCCCAAAGGTGGCTTCGACATGCTCAGCCACCTTTGAGTATAATTATTGAAATGCTTATTCCCGGCAGGCGGCTTTTAGGCTTTTAACTAATTTGAAACATTCTTCATAAGAACCGTTGCTTTGCATTAGCGATTTTATTACCGCGCTGCCAACAATTACGCCATCGCAATATGGCGAGAAATTCTTAACATCATCGGGAGTGGAAATACCAAACCCTACCATGGTTTTGTTCTTCTTAATCAATGAATGAGCTTCCGAAAGAAAATCATAGTTCGTGTTCTTCTTGAAATCCCTTACTCCCGTAGTACCGCTTACGCTTACAATATAAACAAACCCTTTACTGAGTCTGTCAATTTCGGCTATCCTCTCTTTTGTAGTTGTTGGAGTTACCAAAAGAACAACATCAAGCGATATAAAATCGGAAGTGAAGAAGCCGTTATATTCCTCAACGGAAATATCGGGAATTATCAATCCGTCAACGCCGCTGTTAACCGCGTCCGCGGCAAATTGTTTAAGGCCATATTGCAAAACAGGATTCGCGTATCCCATTAATATAATAGGTTTTGAATATTTTGATTTTATCTTTTCTGAATATTCAAGAGTTGTTTTAAGATTTATGCCATTTTCTATTGCCAAGTACGATGAATGCTGAATAATAGGCCCATCGGCAACAGGATCGCTGAAAGGGAAGCCTATTTCAAGTATATCGGCGCCGGCATCGAATACACCGGAAGCAATATCAACAAACTTATCTTTTTCAGGAAAACCGGAAGTTAAAAAAACGGAAAGCGCCTTTTCGCCTTTATTATTTATTTCTTCTATGTATTTTGAAATTTCAGCCATTGTTTTTCTCCTGTTCCAGATTTTTCATGATGGAACTCATATCTTTATCGCCGCGTCCGCTTACGTTTACAACAACAATATCATCTTTTGTAGTATTAGGCATAAGCTTTTCGAGTTGCGTTACCGCGTGGGATGATTCAAGCGCGGGAATTATGCCTTCGTACTTTGAAAGCAACGAAACAGCTTTTAAGGCTTCGGCATCGGTCGCGGAAACATATTGTACTCTTTTCATATCTTTTAGATTGCTGTGTTCGGGGCCAACGCCCGGGTAATCGAGTCCTGCAGAAACGGAATAGACTTCCAGTATCTGTCCGAAATCATCCTGCAAAACATAAGTCTTCATTCCCTGGAAAATACCTTCCTTGCCCTTTGCAAGTGTTGCGCAATGTTTATCGGTATCAAGTCCAAGCCCGCCTGCTTCCACGCCTATTAAATTCACATCATCTTTAAGGAACGGATAAAAAATACCCATTGAATTACTTCCTCCTCCAACGCATGCAATAATATGATCGGGCAGCCGTCCTTCGGCCTGTAATATTTGTTCTTTGGTTTCGTTGCCAATAACAGATTGAAAATCCCGAACCATCATTGGATAAGGATGAGGCCCCATGACAGAACCTATAACGTAATGAGTGTTGTCTACAGTAGCGGCCCAGTCGCGCATGGCTTCGTTTGTCGCATCTTTAAGAGTTTTACTTCCCGAAGAAACAGGTACAACTCTTGTACCGAGGAGCTGCATTCTGAAAACATTAGGCTGTTGTCTTTCCATATCAACTTCGCCCATAAAAACATCGCACTCAAGACCAAACTTTGCCGCTACTGTTGCGGTTGCAACGCCGTGCTGCCCCGCGCCTGTTTCGGCAATGATTCTTTTTTTACCAAGCTTTAAGGCTAAAAGCACCTGCCCCAAAGCGTTGTTTATTTTATGCGAGCCTGTATGGCAGCAATCTTCTCGCTTAAGGTATATTTTCCCTTTGCCGTAGTATTTTGTCAATCTGTCGGCAAATGTAAGCGGTGTGGGGCGGCCTGTATATTCTTTGTTTAATTTGTAAAGAGCGCTTCTGAATTCAGGATCGTCTTTCGATTCCATATAAACGCGCTCTAAATCTTTTAACGGTGTAATAAGTGTTTCCGGGACGAACTTGCCTCCGAAATTTCCGAATTTTCCGTTTATATCTGGTAAATTGTATTCTTTCATAGTTCTTAATTTAGGTTTATGGTTTTGTTAACTACCGGAGCCAATTCAGTAAGTTTATCTAAAAGGGCTTTGAAATGTTTTGGCGTCAAAGATTGCGATCCGTCTGAAAGAGCTTTTTCTGGGTGGTTATGTACTTCTATAATAACGCCGTCCGCGCCACAGGCTATTGCCGCCATTGCCATAGGAGGTACTTTATCCCAAATGCCAACTCCGTGCGAAGGATCAACAATAATCGGCAGATGCGATTGTTGCTTAACTACCGGAACCGCATTTAAATCAAGAGTATTGCGCGTCATGGTTTCAAATGTTCTTATACCTCTTTCGCAAAGTATAACGTTATAGTTGCCCTCGGAGAGGATGTATTCGGCAGCCATTAAAAGGTCTTCAATTGATGCCGCGAGTCCGCGTTTAAGAAGAATAGGATTTTTTAGTTTGCCGACTTCTTCAAGTAGACTGAAGTTTTGCATGTTGCGCGCGCCTATTTGTATTATATCGGAAACCTCTGAAAGCTGCTCAAGGTTATTGGAGTCCTTAGCTTCTGTTACAATAATAAGTCCGAGTTCTTTTTTTACATCTGCAAGATACTCAAGTCCTTTTTCTTTCAAACCCTGAAAAGCGTAAGGGCTTGTACGCGGTTTATATGCGCCTCCGCGGAAGTATTTAATGCCCATTTCCTTTAATTCGCCCGCAATATCAAAAACCTGCTGGCGGCTTTCAATGGAACATGGCCCCGCGCAAATAAAAAGCTCCTTGCCGCCTATGGTATTGCCTTCAATATTAATAACCGTGTCTTCGTTTTTCATTTCTCTGCTTACGAGTTTGTATTTTTTTGAAACGCGCATAACATCAATTACGGAATCCATAGTTAAGAAATCGTCCTCCGAAAGTTTTTCGGTTGGGCCTGTAACTCCAATTGCAATTTTTTCGGCGCCGTATATTATATGGTGCTTGCAATTAAGGGCTTCAATACGAGCCATAACATTTTCAACATCCGTTTTGGGCGCTGCCAAATCCATTACTACGAGCATTGTTTTCTCCTTATTTGTTTTAATTTGTTAAAAAATATCTTTGTCTTTTCTTTATCTTTTTTACCCGGTTCGCTTTCAAGCGATGATGATACATCTATCGCCATTGGCTTTAACATTGCAATTGCATCCTCCAGATTATTGTGCGATATTCCGCCGGCCAGAATATACTTGTTATTCAGGCTTTGGGGAATGACTGACCAGTTAAACTGTTCGCCTGTTCCGCCCAACCCTTTTTCGTTATGCGCATCGAACAGATATGTAATACCGGGATACTTTTTTAATACATTGAAATCGAATCCATCATTGATCCTGAAACTTTTTATTACCGGCAAACCAAGTCCCTTTATATAGTCATAGCTTTCATCTCCGTGCAGCTGTATTATGTTTAAGTGGGCTTCATAAAAAATATCCCGTACTTTTTTTATATCCGGTTCATTTGCAAAAACGCCGACTTTTAATGTAAAAGGGGAGAGCTCTCCGGTAATATTTGCAGCGGTTACGGGATTGACGTATCTTTTACTTTTTTCATAAAAAATAAACCCTAACGCGTCTGCGCCAAGTGTCTGGCAATAAAGAGCATCTTCCATGGAAGTAATTCCGCAAATCTTAACCTTAACCACGCTGGCACCACATTTTTAATTCTTTAAGAACCGGCTCAATTTTTTCTGAACGCACAAGATGTTCGCCAACCAATATGGCATTTGCCCGGGTGTTTTTCAAAAAATCGAGATCGTCCTTGTTTAATATACCGCTTTCAGAAACGCAGACTACATCCTCCGGCAGACTGTCCGCTATCTTTTCGGTAGTGTGAAGATCCACAGAGAAATTTTCAAGATTCCTGTTGTTAATTCCAAGTATATTGTTCAACGCAAAATCAATCTTGGGCATTTGAACATCAGAGTGCATTTCAAGTAAAACATACAATCCAATTTCCCTGGCCGCAATGGTAAGTTCCTTTATTTGTTCGGCCGATAGTATTTCCGAAATCAATAATATGGCGTCCGCTCCGGCGTACTTTGATTGATAGACCTGGTATTCATCAATAATAAATTCCTTACGCAGTACCGGCGCAGATTTTATTTTTGCAATCTCTTTCAAATACTCAAGACTGCCCATAAAGTATTTTTCATCAGTCAATACCGAAACCGCGTTTGCGCCATATTCAAAATAAACATCCGCAATTTCAACGGGGTCAAAATCCGGGCGGATCAGCCCTTTTGAAGGGCTGGCTTTTTTTACTTCGGCTATAATCGCGAGATCGTTATCGGAAGAAAGCGCTTTCTTAAAATCGAGAGCTTTCTTTTCAAAAAATTCCGAATCCTTGAAGAAGCTGAGAGAATAATCTCTTTTAATTTTTTTTACTTCTTCTTTTTTTGTCTCTACTATTTGTTCAAGTATGTTCATTTTATTTATTTGAAAAACTTATTAAATCATTCAATTTATTCATGGCTTTGCCTGTCAGCAAAGCGTCTTCGGCGGCTTTGCGGCATTCGTCAAGGTCATCAGAATAACCCCCGCAATAAAGCGCGAAAGCCGAGTTTGCAGCTACTACATAAAAGTGACTGTTCTTTTCTTTGCCAGTAAATAGTTGTTTTATTATTTCAGCGTTGCCAACAGCGGACTCGCCTTTAATATCGCTAAGAGAAACTACAGGGTAAGAAAATGTATCATTGCTTAAAGAAAAATCTGTTATCCCTTTTACCTTGTCATATTCAAAAACATCCGTTTTGCCGCTTAACAAGATTTCATCGTATCTGTTTTCGGAACAGATAAAGCACACTTTATCGTAACCGAGGTATTCTGCGGCAAGAGCCATCTTGCTTGCTGTCTGATTGCTGAATGTTCCAATCATCTGGTGTTTTACTCCGGCAGGATTTGTAAGCGGCCCCAGAATATTGAATACTGTTTTTACTCCGAGTTCTTTTCTTACAGGTCCTGCGTATTTCATTGCAGGGTGATATTTTTGCGCGAACAAAAATGTTATGCCAAGTTGTTCAAGAGCCTGCTCCGATTTTTCCTTATCAAAATTTATATTTACTCCCAGCTCCTGTAAAACATCCGCGCTGCCGCTGAGGCTTGACACGGACCTGTTGCCGTGTTTTGCAACCTTTACGCCTGCCGCCGCAACTACAAATGATACCGCGGTTGAAATGTTAAATGTACCGGAGTTATCGCCGCCAGTGCCGCACACGTCTATTGCATTCTCATCAAAGTAATCTATCTTGATTCCGTTATTACGCATCGCCTTTGCAAAGCCAGCTATTTCCTGCGGTGTTTCTCCTTTGGCTTTAAGAGCAATCAGCAAGCCCGCGAGATGCGAATTGTTTACTTTGCCGTTCATTATTTCATTCATTACATTATAAGCTTCCTGAACGGATAAGTCTTCTTTGTTAACAAGCTGTTCCAATGTTTGCTTAATCATTTTACAACTCCCGAATAATCGTATTTCAACCAGTTTTTAATAATTTTCTCTCCTTCAACAGTCAGGAATGATTCAGGATGAAATTGTATTCCTTCTATTGGAAAAGATTTATGCCTTATACCCATAATGATACCGTCATTTGTTGTGGCGGATATTTCCATTTCATCTGAAATAGTTTCTCTTTCAATTATGAGCGAGTGATACCGCGTGGCTTCAAACCCATGCGTAAGTCCTTTGAAAATGGTTTTATCATCATGGTATATTTGTGAAACTTTGCCGTGCATAAGGTACGGCGCTTTTATAACTTTGCAACCGAATACTGTGCCAATTGCCTGATGCCCAAGGCATACGCCAAGAGTTGGTATTCTGGGCCCGAAGACTTTTATAGCCGTTAAAGACATCATTGAATCCTCCGGTTTACCTGGGCCGGGAGAAATTAAAATCCTATCCGGAGCGAAAGCCTCAATTTCGTTTTCTGTAATTTTATCATTCCTTTTAACAAGCAGTTCTCCGCCCATACTTCCAATAAGCTGAACCAGATTAAATGTAAACGAATCGTAGTTATCAATTACCAAGATTTTCATCTATTACCTCCGCGTATTTCAAAGCGTTAAACATGGCCGCCGATTTATTCTTTATTTCCTTTGCTTCAAGTTCAGGTATGCTATCCGCTACCAGACCGCCGCCGGCTTGCCAGTAAACGGTATCTCCTTTTGCAAAAAGTGTTCTGATGGCAATGCACATGTCAAGGTTGCCGGAAAAATCGAAGTAACCCGCGGAACCGGCGTATACTTTGCGTTCTTTTTTCTCATATTTATCAATAAGCTGTATGGCCTTTATTTTAGGGGCTCCGGAAACAGTCCCGGCAGGGAAGCACGATTTTAGCGCGTCTATTGCGTCTTTGCCTTCGGCAAGTGTTCCTTCAACTTTTGAGACTATATGCATTACATGCGAATATCTGTGAATCTGCATTTTTTCCGTTACGCTTACTGTGCCGTACTCACAAACACGGCCCAAATCATTCCGGCCCAAATCAACAAGCATTGTATGCTCTGCAATCTCTTTTGGATCGTTCATCAGAACCTGTTCGAGCTCCGCGTCTTCTTCTTTTGTTTTTCCTCTTCTGCGTGTTCCCGCGATAGGCAATGTTTGCACGCGGCCGTTTTTTACTTTTACAAGATCTTCGGGGGATGTTCCAATTATTTTAAAGTCTTCACCGAATTCCAGAAAATACATGTAAGGGGAAGGATTGATTATTCTCAAAGCGCGGTAAACGTTCAGCAAGTCGCCGGAAAATTTTGAAGAGAATCTTTTTGAAAGCACTATCTGAAAAATATCTCCTTCCAGTATGTGCTGTTTGCAGTTTTCAACTGCCTGGTAATAAGTCTCTTTGTCGAATTCCTGATCAATGTCCTGCAGAAGTTTGAAATCGGAATTATACTCAACCGGTTTTTTTAGCAGGTTCTTCATTTCCATGATTTGCTTAATGGCATTATCATAGGCTTCACTTGTATTTTCGCCGGGTTTGATAATAGTATTTGAAATAAGAATAATCTGGTGTTTGTAGTGATCGAAAGCGAGAATGTTTTTATAAATACCGAGAATGGAATCGGGGTTATTAAAACTTTCCGATTGGAATTTTATTGAAGGCTCAACCAGCGCTATATTTTCGTAACCTATATAACCTACAATTCCGCCGGTAAAATCAGGGAGCTCTTCGAGCTTGGGCTGTTTGTAACGGTTGATTTCCTTACGGATATATTCAAATATGTTTTCTTCAAAATGTTTTGTCCCTGATGAAGTGGTTTCGGTAACCGAAAGCTTTTTATTTGAAATTATTTTTTCGGGCTTGAAGCCGATGAATGAATACCTCGTCATGCTGGCCGATCCTTCAACCGATTCGAGAAGGAAACTGTGTTCGTTTTTCTTTCTTATTTTTAAGTAAGCAAGAACAGGCGTTAACAAATCGGCCGTTATAACTTCGTAGACCGGTATTAAACTATATTCTTTTGCAAGCTGTATGAATTTTTCTTTTTCCATTATATTTTTTCTCAATTAGTATAAAACAAAAAACCCCTCTCAGTGAACTGAGAGGGGTTTTAATAATAGCAATAAAAAGTATCTTCAAATTCACTGAGACATATTATTTACCCAAAACCACCAAAAATAGAATTTTGCTGATGAATTGAAGTAATATGTTTCATTGAATTTTTTCATACTCCAAACGTAACTACTTGAGCTTTAATTGTCAAGATAAAACATGTTAATAAATTGTAAAAAAGAAAAAAATAAATATTGCAACTTTTTCTGTGCTTAAGTGTGTAAAATACAGAAACAAAAAAACAAATAATATTAGAAACGCTAAAAGGTTTAAAAATGAAAATGGAATTATTAAAGAAAAGTATTTATGCATCTGCAATTAGTCTTACAATATTTTCTGTGACGATATTAACAGGCTGCGATAGTAAAAATGATAACGATGCTGTTATGGAAAAGCAAACTACCACATACGGTTCGCAGTACGATGCGCAACCGAACGATCAACAAGTATCACAGTCAGAAGCTGACAAATACGCTCAGGATCAGGAATCGGCGATGCGCGCTCAGGAATTTTTGGATAACATGAACGCTGAAGCCGAAGCAGAAAGAGCAAGGTCTGACAGAGAAATGATGGCTCAGGAAGAAAGGGACAGGCGGGAAATGGAACTCTACAAGGAACAACAAGCTATTATGGCTAGTCATTACAGCGCTCCTGAATACAGACCTTAAGTTAGTTAAATCTAAATAACGTATAAAAAACAGGGCAAAAAAAGAACGGGATTTTTCATAAACCATTCTCTAAGTCTGATAGAAAGAACCAGAGTCTTTTTAGTAAAGCAATATGATAACTAAATTCCGGCTGCGCGCTCATTCAGCCGTTATCCTATTGCTTTGCTTTTATTAATTGCTATTGTTATTACAATATTTTGTTTGTATTAACCTTATGCTTTTCTATTGAGTTTGTTTAGGTTTAATGGTAATTTTAAATATATGAAGCAATGTACAATTCCAGATTTGGCAAAAAAGCTTGGATTATCGAATTCAACAGTATCACGAGCATTACGTAACCATCCGGATATTTCCGCCGAAACAAAAAAACTTGTCAACAAAGCTGCCAACGAATTTAATTACGTTCCAAATCCAATTGCACAAAGTTTAAAAAATAATAAAACGCATACAATTGGTGTAATAGTGCCGGAAATAAAACACGATTTCTTTTCATCGGCAATAAGCGGTATTGAAGAAATTGCTTACAGGGCCGGTTATACTATTATGGTAAGTCAATCGAACGAAAACTATGAACGCGAGGTTGTTAACACCGAAGCTTTTGCAAACAACAGGGTAGCTGGCGTAATAGTGTCAATATCTCAACGGACAAAAGACGGAGAACATTTTAAAAGCATAATGCAAAAGGGTATTCCGCTTGTGTTTTTTGACCGGGTTTTTAACGGCATAAGCGCTAACAAGGTTGTTATAAATGATGTTAAAAGCGCTTTTAACGCTGTATCTTTTTTAATAAATAAAGGTTATAGGAAAATTGCTCATCTCGCGGGACCGGGGGGACTTGATATATGCAGAAAAAGGGAGAAAGGATATGTAGACGCGTTGAAACATGCAGGCATTTTACCCGATAAGTTATTTGTTAAACATGGCGGGCTTCACGAAAAAGACGGCTACGATTCCATGAGTTATTTCCTGAAAAAACAGATCATACCGGATGCCATATTTGCCGTTAACGATCCTGTTGCTGTAGGCGCTTTTCAACGAATAAAAGAAGCGGGGTTAAAAATACCAGGCGATATAGGCATTATAGGCTTTTCGAACAATAAGATTACAAGTCTTGTTGAACCTTCAATTACTACTGTAAACCAGCCCTCGTTTGAAATGGGGAAAAAAGCTGCCGCCATATTAATTGAATTGATTGAAAGCGGCTCCCGTATTATTCAGCCTGAAATTGTTGAATTGCAAACAGAGCTGATAATACGCGACTCTGCGTAAAAGCCAATAAAATTTATTCTCCCTGATGCAATTCCTGTTTGTTTAAACATTAACTTTGGTTAATTTATACCATATTGTAATGCGCATTCATAAACGAATTGTTTTACGGCAAATAAATTCAGGTAGATTAATGAAGGGAAAATTAACCTTAATAATTCTGTTTGTTACCATACAAATTATCTTTGCAAAGGTCGAGGATACGGTCTTTATAAGAGGAGCGGATATTTCGTTTACTCCGCAAATAGAAGACCTTGGAGGAAAGTACAAACAGAACGGACAAGTGCGCGATGTTCTTGATATATTCAAGGAGAGCGGAGTTAATTATATACGCTTAAGGCTGTGGCATACTCCTTCAAACGGGTATTGCGGTTTGGAAAAAACTCTGCAATTTGCAAAAAGAATAAAATCCAAAGGTTTTAAATTCCTGCTCGATTTTCATTATTCCGATACCTGGGCTGATCCGGGAAGCCAAACAAAACCTGCCGCATGGCAAAATCTCAAGTTTGATAATCTGAAAGACAGCGTGTACGAGTATACAAAAAATGTCATACAGGCTTTTATGAATCAAAATGTATTGCCGGATATGGTACAAACAGGAAACGAAATTACAAACGGTATGCTTTGGCCTGATGGCAAACTTGACGGAAATAATAACTGGGGGAGTTTTACCGATCTGCTTAAATACGCAATTAAAGGCGTGCGGGATGCCGCGGGAACGGATTCTGTGAAGATTATGATACACATAGATAACGGCGGTAATAACCAGACTTCCCGCTGGTTTTTTGACAACCTTCTGGCGCAGGGGGTAAGTTTTGATATAATAGGACTTTCGTATTATCCCTGGTGGAACGGAGCTCTTGATTTGTTGCAAAACAATATGAATGATTTGGCCGTGAGATATAATAAACCTATAATTGTTGTGGAAACAGCCTATCCGTGGACTACCGATCCGTTCGATGGCAATACTAATATTGTTGGCAGTAGTTCAAGTCTTTTACCCGCTTTCCCCGCAACTGTTAAGGGGCAAAAAAATTACTTAATGACTTTGATAAAGGATATTAAAAGTACAACTAACAAAAAAGCCCTTGGCTTTTTCTATTGGGAGCCTGCATATATTTCTGTTCAGCCACTGGGCTCGGTTTGGGAAAACCTTACCACATTTGATTTTTCCGGTGGAGCGTTAACTTCTCTTAATGCTTTTCAGAATAATGATACCATGAGTTTTATAAATGCAACTTTCAGAGTAAATACCGCAACTGTTGGCGATACGCTCAAGACAAACGGTTTTTTACAAATGCGCGGAATGGTAAATGGGCAAAGCCAAGGCGTTCTGCCAAGTGGAGAAACGCTTACTCAGAATGCAAATTCCGAAGTTATATTTAATAATACCGGCGGTGATTACTGGACATATACTTTGAGTATGTATCCCAATGATACCCTTTTATATAAATACTGGGCAGGGTATGGAAAGTACGTATCCATAAATAGCAACTCCGGTTTGGAAAACGATATTATTCCTTATGATAATTCAAATATTAAAACAAGGCTCTTTATTGCCGGGCAGAACGATACTGTTTTAGCAACTGAATATTTCAACGCTTCTTTTCAGGCAAGGCCGCAGTTCTGGTCGCCCTTTATTCATAAGCAGGATTCAATCGGAGTATTGTTCAGGGTTAATATCAGCAATTTAATTAACAAGGGTTTGTTTGTATCGGATAATATTAACAGAATTGGAGTTCGAGGCGATTCACAGACTTCAGCCGGTGTTCTTGCGTGGGATAAGACAAACATTGTTTTGCAGAAAGAAATAAATGCCGGAGACAGCAGTTCATTTTACTCGGCAGTCGCGTATTTTCCGGGAAATACTGTAAAGGCTGGCACATACATAAATTATAAATTCTATGTGGAAAACAGTACTTTCGGGGGGTGGGAAAGCGGTATAGGGAACAGGTATTTTAGTTTTCCTAATTCGGATACTACTCTTTTCTGGGCTTATTTTAATAATGCGAACCCTCTTTCTGTAAACTCAAACAAAACAGCTCCCGGCGAGTTTTGTCTGTATCCGAATTACCCCAATCCTTTCAATCCTGAAACAACAATAAAATACTCGCTGCCACAAAAAAGTATTGTTAATATAAAAGTATACGATTTACTTGGCCGTAATGTAAGGACGCTTGTGAATGAAGAAGTACAAGCCGGAGTGCATTTTACAGTCTGGAACGGAAAGGACAGTTCAGAAAAACCTTTATCCTCGGGAATATATATGATAAGACTTGAAGCGGGCAATTTCAGTTTTACACAAAAGGCATTACTCCTTAAATAGTTTTATATTAAACAGATTATTGCCGTCTGTATAGAAATAACGCCATCCATCTTATATAATTTTCCGGATCATTACTTCCTTCTTATTTTAAATAATGAGTATTTTCCATCACGGGTAAACCACAATCGGTTAAAGTAAAAAAAGCATATTTTATAATAATTTGGAATAGTATGGCAATATATAAGAGCAGAATGTTAATATTTCTTTTCTTGATGCTTTCGTATAATTTAAAACAATTTTCCCTTTATGCTCAAACAGAAAATCTAATTATTCCTGATTCAACAAAATATAACCTTGGTATAGCGCTTGGGGTAAACAACTTACACTTAAAAGACGAGTATCTTTCTCCTGCGGTATTTAGAGGCAATATGTTTGCAACAACTGTAAATCTGGGTATCCAAAAGAACAAATACTTGCACGAAATAGCCTGTTATTTCAGCGCTGGTAATCCCGAATTGGAAAATCATTCACCGGATGTGTCGCAAAAAATAGTACAGTTGTCCTATTCATATTTGTATAATGTTTGTAATAATAATTTCATGGGGAATCCATACAGTTTAACGTTGGGGGCGGGGTTATCAACATTTGTGGCAAACTCCTATGTGATAATGAACAGTTCGAATACCAACTCTGAATTAAAGGATCAAGCCTGGTATTGGAGACATGCTGTAAATATTCTTGCGGGGGGAAAAATACAACTATCTGAAAGCAATAGCATGTCGGCAAGACTAACTATTCCGGTTTTTAAGATGGTATCCAGACCCGAAAACGGGCATTGGCTTAATGAAAAAAATAAAAAGGTTATAGATGACAGTTTCTTTTATGCCGCCCAAGGGGGCCGGGGAGAGTTTATTTGGGATAGTTTTAATATAAGCTGCAACATTTCATTTGTCAGGAAAATTGACGAAAAAATCGCTTTCCGTGGTACTTATTTAGTTGGCTTTATATCATCTAACAGGCCATTACCCCTAAAAATGTTGTCAAATAATTTTATGGCTGGTTTTGATATTACCTTATAAAAGGAAAAATGATGAATATTATAAAATACTTTTTGTTTTTGATGGTTTTTGTATTTGTTTCATGCGAGAGCCTGGTAGGAGTTAAAGAATCAAAAGCGCCTCTGCCGCAAGTACATTCTACTAAATTTGAAACAATTGTAGACTCGCTTAGGTATGATCTTGGTTTTCCAGCTCTTGCATGCGCTATTGTTACAGATACCGGCGTTGTGGACGAAGCGGTAGAGGGATGCCGCCGTTATGGCGGCCCGGCAAATGTGAGTTCTGACGATTATTTTGCTCTTGGCTCGTGTACCAAAGCCTTAACAGCGGTTTTGATGGGGACACTGGTTGATAAGGGACTGGTAAGCTGGAACACAACCCTACCCGAGATATTTCCTGAATATAAGAATACAATGCGGGAAGAATATAAAACCATAACCGTTGCAGATATACTTGCCCATGCTGCCGGCTTAGTGCGGGACCCCAATATAAAGGTTAAATCCTCATCAGCATACGATAGACGTAAAGAAATAGTCGCATGGGCGTTAGCCCAGCCTCCCGTAGTACCAAAGGGGCAATATTCATATAGTAATATAGGTTATATTATTGCCGGCGCAATAACGGAAAAACTGACCAATGTTTCTTACGAAGAAAACATGATTGAAAATGTAATAAAACCGCTTGGTATTACAACCGCTGGTTTTGGCGTAATAGGTACGGAAGGAAAAGAAGACCAGCCGCTTCAGCATACCGCTTTACACGCTCCGGTTATAGCTGCGCCAAACTCTGCGCTTGATGTTTATTATAATCCTGCCGGGGGATTATATATGTCGGTTGGCGATTGGGCCAAGTATGTGCGATGGGTAATTAAAGCGGCTGCCGGAGAATCTCAAAATCTGTTACAGCCGGAAACAGCCGGGAGAATTATTACGCCGTATATAAATGTCAGCGATGATGTATTTTATGGTTTTGGGTGGAATATTTGTGGGCAAAAGGCAGGGGATTTATCCTTACAGCATTCGGGAAGCACTGGGTATAATTATGCAACCGCGTTTATTTCGCTGACAGGGCGTTATGCAATTCTGCTAATGTCTAATCAGGGAGCGATAGGCTCTGAATGGCCGCTGAGTTCCGTCTTTTGGCGTATATATAAATACCATAACGAAAAGAATTGATAAAAATATTTTCACTGAGCAATGATTTTTATATATTAAAGACACTAATTTATATAGGAGAAAATTATGATGAAAAAAATAATACTAAGCCTGTTGTTTATTGCGCTTTCGGTTACCGTTATGGCTCAAAGCAAACCACAAAGCGCGGAAAAGGCGCTTGACGAGGCATATAAAAACGCCAGGAACAAGAATGTAATGATTGTTTTTCACGCTTCGTGGTGTAAATGGTGCAAAAAACTTGAAACCGCGTTAAACAGCGCTGACCTTAAAAAAGTATTTGAAGAAAATTATTCGATTGCATACCTTGACGTAATGGAAAGAGGAGGGAAGATTGACTCTCTTGAAAACCCGGGCGGAAAGGAAATTATGAAAAAATATGGCGGCGAAAAAGCGGGGCTTCCGTTTATTGTTTTTGTTGATAAAAAAGGCAAGCTTCTGGCAAACTCAAATGTAATGAATGGAAATGCCAATATTGGTTATCCTGGCAGCAAAGAGGAAGTAGATGCCTTTTGTAAGCTGCTTAAAAAAACTTCAAAGAAAATTACTTCAAAACAGTTGAAGGAAGTAAGAGATTATTTGATTAAAAACGCGCCCCACGCAAATAATTAATAAGTTGTTATAAGCCAACGCTTTTTATAATATTTGCTGTAGTGGAAAGAACATTATTTAAACGATAGGAAGGTACATTGACGCGAGCTTCATCAAAGTCAATTCCTTCCTTAATATAGGTTGGAGATGTGATTGTGAATAAATCGTCCTTTTGTAGAAAAGTGAGCGTTTCATAAGGGAATATAGATATAAAATTACTTAACAATTCAATCTCGCTATTTAGAAGCAGTTCATTCTTCCCGCCATTACTTGAGGATATTTCCAGATAATGAGAGCCAGATAAGGTATCAGCTTCGTATCTGCACTTTATATCGGAGTATTTATTTACCAGTATATCGATATTCTTTTTTATATATTCTATAGAATTCATAATTTAAATTTATCTTCAATTAATTTATTAATTTTTTTTGCAAGAATTAAAGCCTTATTCGCTTCTTTATTACTAATACCACTTACTCTATAATCTGAACGGATTCGGATGCCTTTTAAGTTCCCAATGGAAGTATTAAAGTCAAATGCTATCCTTGCATCCTTATCTCTTCTTATTAATTCTTCACAGAAAACATTTTGCAGCCAGTTATGAAATCCATGATAATCTCTTGAACCTTTTTCGCTTAATATTTCAAGCTCTTCTTCTGTCTTATTTAAATCAGAACGTAAAACATGTAACATCATTTGAACACAACTATAATAAGAGCAGTGAATACTGGAAGCGGCAAAACCATTTGTTATTAGTAAATTCGCGGAATTTATGTTTTCGGTCGATTTAAGTAATAAAAAATCAGTTTCTTCCATAAAAAACAGTTAGCTATTAGTAAAAAAAATACCAAATAATTTACTTTTATAATAAAATAATCAGCGAGAAGAAATTTATCAAGAAAACTGCTTGAAATTACTAATAAATATAAAAAAAGGCTATCCGAAAATATTCCGGACAGCCTTAACTAAATTAGAAACAAAAAATCTTTATAAGCCAAAAACCGATATTGAACTCTTTGCGAATTCAACCAACGGGGTAAAATAAAGTCCTAAAATTAAAACAGGAGCTGCCAAAGCAAGAACAACAACCGCGTTGGCAAAACTGGTTTTAATTTCAACAGGAGTATCGCCAAGTGGTTTTTTAATGAACATGTGCTTAAGAACCCTGATGTAGTAATAAAGCGAAACAACGCTGTTCAGAACCATAATTACCGCTACTGTAAACATTTTAGCGTCTAAAAGAGCAATAAACAAATAAAGTTTGCCAACAAAACCGCCCATAGGGGGCAAGCCGGTTAACGAAATTAAGAATATTGCAAAACAAACGCCAAGGAACGGGGAAGCGTACCCAAGTCCGTTGAAATCTTCAATATCTTCGCTGCCAATCTTGTTGGAGATGAGCATGATGATAAGAAAAGCTCCAAGATTAGTAAAAGCGTAAATGGCAAAATAAACAAGAACCGAAACCAGACCCTGGTTTGAAAGTACCGCTATACCCGTCAACATATAACCGGCATGAGCAATACTTGAATAAGCAAGCATACGTTTCAGGTTATCCTGCCAGAGAGCGGCAAAGTTGCCAAGCGTCATGGTAAGAACCGCAATAGCTACAAGAATAAGCTTCCAGTCAATAGCCGGTAATAACTGCCAGTAACCATTAACGGAGCTTTGCAGGAAAGTAACTTTTATAAAACGTATAAGCAAAGCAAAACCGGCAGCTTTACTTGCAACGGATAAAAATGCCGTGATGGTGATAGGGGCGCCTTCGTAAACATCCGGTGTCCAAAAGTGAAAAGGAGCGGCGGAAATTTTATAACCAATACCGGCAAAAACCATAAGACCCGCTAAAAGAAGAATAAGCTTATTAGCATCGGGAGCGTGTAAAAGGCTGTTAATTTCGTAAAGATTCGTGCTTCCTGTAAGTCCGTAAATAAGTGAAATACCAAACAACATAATACCGGAAGAAACGCCGCCATAAATAAGATATTTAAGCGAAGCCTCGCTGTTGCGGTAAGATTGTTTTGTGATTCCTGCCAGTACGTAAGATGACAGGGAAACCATTTCCATTGCGACATAAATAAGAATGAAATCGGAAGCTGAAATCATAAAAAACATTCCGAGAATCATACCAAAGAGCAGGGCATAGTATTCACCCAGCCGTTCCTTTGCTTCGTTAATCTCCTTTGAACTGATTGAAAAAAGAAATACAAAGAAGGAAGCGGTAAGAACAAGTCCCTTAAAGAAAGCTCCCAGCGAATCAACCGTAAGCATTCCTTTATTTCCTGAGGTGGAGAAAACAGAAGCAGTTATTGAAAACTGTTCAAGAACAAAATATCCTGCAACAATAATTCCTGCAATTGCCAGATAGTGAAGAAGGTCTTTTTTCTTCGACAAAATCAAATCGGCAATAACAATTACAACTAAAACCGCCGCAAGAACCATCTCCGGTTTAATAAACGGGAGACTATTAAAAAGGTATTTAAGTTCCATTTTGTATATATCTACTTAAAACAGGTTAAAAAATCAAAATTTACCAACAGCAGCATAAAGCTTTGTTGCGTTATTCATAAAATCAGTCAAAGCGTTAACAGATGAATTCATTAAATTCAACATAATGGAAGGGCAAAGACCTAAAACCAGTATTACTATAGTTAAAGGAATAAGCATCGCGTATTCTCTGAAATTAAGGTCTTTAAGGTTAGCCCATTTTTCATTTTCCTTACCAAGAAAGATTCTCTGTAAAGTCCAGAGCATATAACCAGCGCCCAGTAAAATACCAAGTGTGGAAATAATGGCAATTGTTCTGATAAACGGCTGAGCAAAAGAGCCAAGGAAAACAAAAGATTCGGAAACAAAACCACTTAAACCAGGCAACCCAATAGCTGCAAAGAAAGCGACGGTAGTAAAACCGGTATAAACAGGCATTTGATTTGCAAGACCGCCAAAGTCATAAATTCCTCTTGTGTGGGCTCTATCATAAATAACGCCTACGCCAAGGAATAACATTGCTGTAATTGTTCCGTGGTTAAACATCTGGAAAACAGCGCCCGAAAAACCCGCCGAGTTAAGGGCGGACATGCCAAGCAACACGTAACCCATGTGCGAAACCGAAGAATAAGCAATTAACTTCTTGAAATCCTTTTGGGCCATGGCGCAAAGCGCACCGTATATGATATTTATCATACCAAACAGGGCAATGAACCAGGCGAGCTTGTGAGTAATTTCAGGAAAAACAGGATAGCTAATTCTTAAAATTCCATAAGTACCCATCTTCAAAAGTACGCCGGCCAATATAACGCTTATTGCGGTAGGCGCCTCCACGTGCGCGTCTGGCAGCCATGTATGGAAAGGGAACATTGGTATTTTAATTGCAAAGCCAATAAACAAAGCAATAAAGGCTACATACCTTAAGTTACCGGGATTAAACGGAGACAGAATACCTGTTGCCGTAAAGTTATGGGGATCCATCATGGAAATAATATTAAATGTAAATACTTTTGTTCCGTTTGCAAGCGTTTCGGTAGTGCTAAAGTACAAGCCAATCATAACCAAAAGCATAAATACCGAACCGAACAAAGTATAAATAAAGAACTTAATAGCCGCATATTCTCTTCTTGGGCCGCCCCAGATGCCTATTAAGAAGTACATAGGCAGAAGCATTAATTCCCAGAAAACATAGAAGAGGAAGAAATCCAACGAAACAAATACGCCCATCATGCCAGTATCTAACAGAAGGAACATGGCAAAATAGCCTTTTATGGATTTCGGGATATTCCAGGAGGATAAAGTGGCAATAAAAGAAATTAAAGCCGTTAGAAATACCATTGGAGCGCTTAAACCGTCAATTCCAAGGAAATAATCGACTTTAACATTGCCAAGCCAGGATAACCCTGCTATATCTATCCATTTGAACTTCTCTATGAATTGGAAAGAGTTCGCTACGTTAATTCCTCCAAGTGAGTAATTAAAATAACGCCAGATCACGCCTGCCGTAACAAGCTGGATAGTGGTAATTGCAAGCGCCAAGCTTTTTATAAGTATCTCTTGTTTTTTAGGAATAAACAAGATTATAATCATTCCCAAAACAGGGAGCAGTGTTATAAACGATAGTATAGGGAAATTTTCCATATTACAAATACGCCTTATAGAATCTTATTATTAAAACTCAATTATCAAAATGACTTAAATATAAACAGTAAAATTACAAGGGAGAATACAACGTATATAAGATACGTTTGTACTTTTCCTGTTTGAAATTTCTTAAAGAAAATACCAATAAATCCGCTGATGTAGGCAACCAGATTAACCAAACCGTCAACAACAACAGAATCGAACTTTCCGCAGAACTTAGATATCATGCGGGTTACAAAAGCCGCGCCGTTTACAACTCCATCAACAATTGTGGAATCGAACCAGTACAGCACTTTACTAAGCAGCATTGTAAAAGCAATAAATGTTGCCTGGTAAAACTCATCAATGTACCATTTATTCAACGAGAACAAATATAAAGGTTTAACCGCATTGGCAAGTTTATCGGCGCTAACCTTTTTCCACTGATACATGACGAACGCGAACAAAATACCCAAACCTCCCAAAAGAACCGAAAGGAATATTGCAGGGTAATGCAAGCTGTGTAATGTTTCAGTATAAACTTCGGAATGAACAATATGATGTTCCATATTTTCAGGAGCTTCAATTGCCTTATTCCAGGTTTCTGTTCCTGTTAAAACTTTTGCCTGTTCGGTTTTAGCTGCGTTTTTGGCTTCACTTTGCATAAAGTTATAACGCGCGTGGTTAGGAACAACCGAAACCGGTGTGGAAATCCATTTTGAAAGGAACCAGCCCGAATCGGCAGAAACAGGGTTTGGCGTATACCAAATAAAAATTGAAAGACCGGAAAGGATTACCAACGGCGCAACCATCGAAAAAGGAGTCTCGTGGACATGTCCGAATTTTTCTTTATCGGCAGGTTCGCCATGGAAAGTAATGATGACAAGCCTGAACATATAAAAAGCTGTCAAACCTGCAACAAGATATCCAACGGCAGCAAATATCCAATGCCCGGTAAGTTGTCCATAAGCCAACGAGCCGGCAAGTATACCGTCTTTGCTAAGGAAGCCGGAAGTAAGCGGAACGCCCGAAATTGCCAGCGTAGCCATCAGGAAAGTTGCGTATGTCCACGGCATTTTCTTTCTTAAACCGCCCATCTTTGTAATATCCTGTTCGTGGTGCATACCAAGAATAACAGAACCGGAACCAAGGAACAAGCACGCTTTGAAGAAAGCGTGAGTAACAAGATGGAAAAACGCGAAAGAAAAAGCCCCTAATCCTAAAGCCATAACCATATAACCGAGCTGGCTTATGGTAGAATAGGCAAGTACCTTTTTTATATCCTTTTGTGTAAGGGCTATTGTAGCGGGCATGAAAGCCGAAATAGCGCCTATACATGCAATAACAAACAGAGCATCGCCCGTAAGCATTGCAAAAACTCTTGTAATAAGATAAACTCCGGCGGCAACCATTGTAGCGGCGTGTATTAACGCGCTCACAGGCGTAGGGCCTTCCATAGCGTCAGGCAGCCAGATATGAAGAGGGAACTGTGCGGATTTACCAACCGCGCCCATAAAGACTAACAAACCTGTAACAGTAAGCCAGAACTCGCTGTTAAAAGGAAGAACGCCCATTTGTATTTGAGCAAAAATCTTGTCGAAAGTAAATGTATGATACGTTGTAAAAAGCATCAGAATACCGCCAAACATGCCAACATCGCCAACTCTGTTAGATAAGAACGCTTTTTTTGAAGCGTTGGAAGCGGAATCTTTTTCGTACCAGAAACCAATTAACAAATAAGAGGTTATACCCACAAGCTCCCAGAAGATGTACATCATAAGAATGTCATGGGCAAATACAATTCCATTCATGGAAAAAGTAAAAAGACCTAAATAAGCGTAATACCGGTTGAATCTTTTGTCTCCATCCATATAAACAATTGAGAATATATGAACAAGAAAACTGATAAGAGCGACAACCGACATCAGAAGCACGGTCATATTGTCAATCATTATGCCCAGATCGACCTGTAGATTCGGTAAAACGGAAGAGTTTTTAATGTCTATCCACGTATATTCCGATACTATTTTAGTGCCCGAAAACCAGGAAAGCTTGCTGAAAACCAGCACAGCGGTTAAAGCTATTACGCAAAAGCTGATAAACAGCTCGAAATAGTACATTTTCTTAATCTTTTTCCCTAAAATAAGGGTAAAAAAGAACCCTATTATAGGGAGAACCATAATAGCTAAAGATATATTTGTAAGTATAAATTCATTCATAGGTTATTCTTTTAAGGAATCAACTTCATCTACGTTAATTGAGTTGAAAGTTTTATAAATGTTTAAAACTATTGCAAGCGCTATTGCCGCTTCCGCCGCTGCCAGAACAACAACAAAAAGTGCAATTAACTGCCCTTGATTGCCTAAATTTCCGTACTTTGCAAAAGCTACAAAGTTAATATTAGCCGAGTTCAGTACAAGTTCCAGACCCATTAATACCATAACGGCATTTTTACGGGTTACAATACCGAATACGCCAAGAGAAAAAAGGGCGGCGCTTAATACTAAAAAATGATTTAATCCTATATGCATCATATTTTCGCCGAGTTATTTCCTTGCTATTGAAGCGGCGCCAATTAGCGCCAGTAAAAGTAAAATACCGAGCAGTTCGAATATCAGAATATATTCGTTCATCAAAACGCTGCCCAGATTAAATATTGTAGACGTTGCCGCGGGAGCAGAAGGTTGTATTGTTTTCCATTCGTTATGCGTAAGTAACGAAACCAATACGCCGGCCAAAGCGCCAACACCAATAATTGCCGGGAAGATCTGTAATGTTCCCGTTTTAATTTGCACGCTTGTAATTCTGTTTGTAAGCATAACGCCAAATAAAATAAGGATCAATATTCCGCCTACGTAAACAATAATCTGAACTATTGCCAGAAAGTCCGCGCCAAGCAGAACATAAACGCCAGCTACTCCAAAAAAAGTCAGCAGAAGGCAAAATGCAGCATGAATGACGTTACGAGTTGTAACAACAAAAAACGCCGAAATAAGGGTGACTGCCGCAAATAAGTAAAATATAATATCGTATAAAGTCATTTTTTACACACAAATTAAGTGTTTGGATTTTCTTCTTTAGGTTTACTAACCGCCGGAGCCGGTTTTGCGGCCGGAGCGGGTTTAGGAGCTGCCGCTGCGGCTGCTTTTGCCGCGGCCTTTTCAGCTTCCGCCTTTTCAAAGTTTTTCTTCTTTTCCGCTACCTCGGCAGGGGTTAAAGTGGAAAAACTGTAGATCAGGTTTTCTCTTTCGTATTCGCTAAACTCATATACGGGAGTCATTTTAATACACTCCGTAGGGCAGGGGAATACGCATAATTGGCAGCAACAGCACTTGGCAAAATCAATATCGAATTTTGTTACCCAAAGAACTTTCTTTTTACCGTTGGAGGTTTTTCCAAGATCTTCGCCTGCAACGGATTTAACAGTATCAATTGTAATGCACGAAACAGGGCAGGCTCTTGCGCATTGATCGCAGCCTATACAGTCATCCATGTTTACATAAAGCCTGTGTCTTGCTCTTTCCGGCAGTTCAACTTTAACTTCCGGGTACTGAATTGTAACAGAAGGAGTAAAAAGATGCTTAAAGGTAATTTTCATACCTACAAGAACCGTCCAAATACTGCTCCATGTATCTAAAAAGTATTGTTTCATTATAAAACTACCAATAATCCAACTATTAATAAATTAACAAAAGCAAAAGGAATAAGATATTTCCAGCAAACGGTCATAAGCTGGTCAACTCTTAACCTTGGCAAAGTCCATCTGAGCCACATTTGAACGAATACAAAAAACAAACCTTTTACCGAGAACCAGAACAACTGTTCCAAAGGAATAAGCCATTTAATTCCCATAAGGTTACCTAAATAACCGAAAGGGGATTGATATCCGCCAAAAAATACAGTGGCTATCAAAGCCGAAACTGCAAACATGTTGGCGTATTCCGCAAGGAAAAACATTGCGAATTTCATACCCGAATACTCCGTATGGAAACCCGCAACCAATTCCGATTCGGCTTCCGGAATATCAAATGGAACTCTGTTTACTTCGGCAAGCGTACTTATATATATAATTACAAAACCAACAATCATAAAAGGAATAAGCAGGAACTTAACAACTCCAAGCGAAGGGCCGCCGAGAATCATCCAATTCCAGAAATAAGAGGTTTGATAATCGCTTAAAACCGTAAGATTTGTTGTACCAGTAATAATAATAATGGTAACAACAACAAGAAATGTAGGAATTTCGTAACTGATTATTTGAGCCGCCGACCTCATTGCTCCTATAAGGGAGTACTTATTGTTGGAAGACCAGCCACCCATAAGTATGCCGGCCACAACAAAACTGGAAACAGCCAGAATATAAATAAGACCAAGATCAAGCTTTGTTCCAATGAAAATGCTTGTAAACGGAATGGCCGCGAACGCTGCGTAACTGCCTGTAAAAACAAGTAAAGGAGCTATGTTAAACAAAGGCTTATCTACATTGCTTGCAACAATATCTTCCTTAAGCATAAGCTTTACAACATCCGCAACGGGCTGTAAAACGCCATGGAAACCTGTTCTGTTTGGCCCGATTCTATCCTGCATATAAGCTGAAACTTTTCTTTCGGCCAAAACAGCCGCAATAGCATAGGGCAGAATGACCAAAAACAGGGGGAGACAGGCAACTATTATGCCCGCAATAATTTCATTCCCTAAAAAACTGCTAAGTGTATCAAAAATCATCTGTCAACTTCTCCCAATACTATATCAATACTTCCAAGTATGGCTATAAGATCGGCAACAAGGCAGCCTTTGCTGATTGCATCTATAACAGCAAGGTTGATAAAAGAAGGAGGCCTAACCTTTACTCTGTAAGGGTTTACGCTGCCGTTGCTAACTATAAAAAAGCCCAATTCGCCTTTAGGGTTTTCAGTTCTGGCGTAAATTGTTCCTTCAGGCGGCTTAACTCTTTTAGGAATAGCCGAAAATACATCGCCTTCCGGTAATTGATTAAGAGCCTGTTCAATAATATTAACGCTTTGTTCCATTTCAAGAACGCGGACAAAGTATCTGTCCCAGCAATCGCCAACCGTGCCAACTGTGCCTTTTCCAACAGGTATGTCAAAATCAAAGCGGTCATAAACTGCATAGGGTTCGTTTTTACGCAAATCCCATTCCATGCCGCTGGCTCTGAGCATTGGCCCTGTAATACCGTAATTAACCGCAACGTCCAAAGGCAAAACGCCAACGTTGGCGGTTCTCTCAATAAAAATCTTGTTATAACTTAATAAGTTATTCAGGCTAACAATGTGAGGCCTGAATTGTTGAGTAAACTCCCGTGTAAGCCTTACAAAATCCGGGTGCAGGTCGTGCGAAAGCCCGCCAATCCAAATATAATTATAAAGCATTCTTGCGCCGCAAGTCATTTCGAACAAAGAAAGAATTCTCTCACGGTCAATAAAGCAGTAAAGGAAAGGAGTAAAAGCTCCTATATCCAGTCCATAGGTTCCCAGCGCAATTAAGTGAGAGGCAATTCTGTTAAGTTCCGCCATTATAACTCTTATATATTGAACTCTTTCGGGGACTTCAATACCCATGAGTTTTTCGCAGGCGTTAACATAACTAAGTTCGTTATTCATTGCCGTAAGATAATCCAACCTGTCAACATAGGGAATAACCTGCGGGTAGGTCATAGCTTCGGCATGTTTTTCAAAGCAGCGGTGCAAATAACCCACATAAGGGCGCACGCCAATAACAAGTTCGCCGTCAAGCTCAACCTGCAGCCTAAGCACACCATGCGTGGAAGGGTGCTGAGGCCCCATGTTTAATACCATTTCTTCTGTTTTTAGAGCCATATCTTTATTAATAAGGAACCTTCATTCCCTGGTAAAATTCCGGGTTTCTGTAATCTTTTCTTAACGGATGACCGGCTTCCCAGTCTTCCGGCATTAAAATTCTTCTAAGATCCGGGTGGTTTAAAAATTTTATCCCTAACAAATCAAAAACTTCTCTTTCCTGCCAATCCGCCGAACGCCAAACGCTTTCTACAGATTCGGCTTCTCCGTTTTCTCTCGGTACCGAAACTTTAAGCGTAAGTTTATGTTTTAAGGCAATAGACTCAAGGTGGTAAAAGATACTTAATGTGCCGCCTTTAATGGACTTATATCCATCTTCCTCTTCAACTTTTTCGCCGTTGGCGTCATCAACTCCCGAAAGTACAACGAGGCTGTCAAAATCGAGAGCTTCGTTATCTCTTAAGAACAAAGATATATCTTTAACCTTAAGAGGATCTGCTATAATTACTTTTTCGAAAGGGGATTTGGTATTCAATTCGATGATTGCATCGCCGAATGCCGCTTTTAAAATTTCAAATATTTCTTCTGGAGTTTTCATGCTGATTTTTTAACCAAAGATTCGTTTCTGATTATTTCCTGAAGCTTTAACAAGCCTTCAAGCAAGGCTTCCGGCCTTGGCGGGCAGCCAGGCACATAAACATCAACAGGAATTACTCTGTCTATACCCTTTAGCACATTGTATCCGTGATCCCAATAAGGACCGCCGCAATTGGAACAACTGCCCATGGATATAATGTATTTGGGTTCCGGCATTTGTTCATAAAGTCTTTTTATTCTCTGAGCCATTTTTAATGTAACCGTGCCGGAAATTATTATTATATCTGCCTGACGGGGGGAAGCGCGAGGTATTACTCCGAATCTGTCAAAATCGTAATTTGAGGCTGATGTGGCCATCATCTCAATTGCGCAGCAAGCTAATCCGAAACTAGCCTGCCATATAGATGATAAGCGCGCCCAATTGAATAAACTATCAGCCGTTGTAATAACAATATTACCGTCGGTAAACTCTTTATCTAATAAACCCATAATTATTCTTAAGCAGTAGCTTTTTCTTGTGTTTCTGAACTATTAATTACTTTCTCAGCTGTGAATTTTTTCCGGTTTAAAACAGGAGGGATAATTTTAGGTCTGGCCCATTCAAGATCGCCTTTCCTCCATTCGTATGCCATGCCTAAACCAAGTACAAATAAGAAAACAAATCCTATTAAGTAACCAGTTAAGCCAAAACTCTTATATGCCAAAGCCCATGGAAGGAGTAAGACAACTTCTACATCAAATATTAAGAAAATAAGAGCCACAACATAAAACCGAATATTAAACTTTACCCAAGGAGAACCTTCCGGGTCTTCACCGCACTCGTAAGTTAAAAGTTTTTCCTTGGTAGGTCTGGATGGTCTTAAAAGCTTGGCTGCAAATATAGCTATCACAACAAATACGGCAGCCAGTAAAATAAAAATTAATATATTACCAAAATCTGTTAACATAAGCCTAAAAAATTTTAGTTGTTAAAATAACATAACAGGTAAATAATGTCAAGAAACTGAAAATTAATAATTTAAGCGTTTACTTTTAAACCGTTTTTTATTATGTCTTCAATTTGGTGCAGGTTAAAGCAGTCGTAATTTATTTTATCTTAATAAGATATGGGAATGTGAGCTCAAACTTTTTATTCGGTTTTCGTGGGTGCTTCTGACCTCTTGCCAGCTATTAGTTTCATCTCCCGGTTCTCTTTTATTTTGTTGGTTAAAACCAAATCAGGCTTAATAATTTAGGAGTTCTATTTGTTTCGGTTAAATAATAATTATTGTAGTTTACCTCTCATTATTATTTAAAAATTCTTTGAATAAATATTCACTTTTGTTAAATTAATAGCATACTAAATGGGAGTAGATTTTTAGTCGTATTAAATAATATTTTAGAAATAATTTCCGGGAGCATATATGAAAAAAATTCTTGTACTTACTACGTTATTATATGTACTTTCAATTGGCGCTATTAATGCCCAGTGGGTTGCCCAAAGCAGCGGAGTTGCGGACAGACTTGTAGGTTGCCATGCTTTAAGCGATAATATCGTTTGGGTTGGAGGCAACTCAGGCGATGTATTTCTGACCACCGATGGCGGAGATTCCTGGTTTAACCATCCCATTCCCGATGCTACTCAAAGAGTAACTTCTTTATACGCGCTTGATACAAAAACAGTAACAGCTATTACTATCAATACTACTAAATCGTTAGGTTTTAGAATTTACAGAACAACAGACGGAGGCACCACCTGGACAATTCTTTACGATGATACAAAATCATTCGCGGATGCGGTTCGTTTTTTTGATGCAAATAACGGAATTGCTCTCGGTGACCCAGATAACGACGATAAGAGATTCTGGCGTATTCTTTTAACCTCAGACGGAGGCGCTTCCTGGAAATTAATTGACAGCACGCTCGTTCCTATTGCCGATAGCGCCAAAGTAGAACAGGGCGTTTCAAATGGTATGGATGTTATTGGAAATAATGTTTGGTTCTGTACTATCAATGGCGGTTCTTCAACTACTTTTGTTCCTCATGTATATCATTCAGCCGATAAAGGAAAAACATGGACTTCTACAGCAGTTACCATGTTGGGGTATATTCAGGGAATTGCATTTGCGGACGAAAAGACAGGCTATGCTGTTGACCTTTACGGGAAAGCCGCAAAAACTACAGACGGAGGAAATACATGGACGGCTATTACAGCTTTGACTACATCCTCCAATTATCCAAGAGCTGTCAAGTATCGTCAGGCTTCAAACGATATTTTTGCTGTTGGCAATGCGGGCGTTGCCTATGTTTCACAGAACGATGGAATTTCCTGGGATCAACCTGCTCCTGCTACTACAAGTAACTTCCGCGGTTTAACCGTATCTCCAACCAGTAATACATGCTGGGCTGTCGGTGATAATGGTATTATATTCAAATGGGATGAAAACTCGACCGATGTTAAAATTTGCGGTTCCATACCAACAAAGTTCGATTTATCTCAAAATTATCCTAATCCGTTCAACCCAACAACACAAATAAATTATTCGGTTCCCAAAGAATGCAAAGTAACATTAAAAGTGTATGATATTCTTGGACACGAAGTA